>Ga0207646_10004156_pt1 | contig 15883 bp, 17 predicted proteins | sample KBSK5502metaG_FD_184343 | JGI IMG/M metagenome (GOLD analysis project Ga0207646, IMG submission 184343) | Corn, switchgrass and miscanthus rhizosphere microbial communities from Kellogg Biological Station, Michigan, USA - KBS K5-50-2 metaG... | ecosystem: Host-associated > Plants > Roots >... | reverse complement strand
CGCGGCGGGCACGCCCAATTCCAGGGATCTTGCTGGCGCTCGCGCCTCTTTAGAGCCACGCCACGGCGAGGCCCCGGCTGGCCGGCACGTCGTTCGAAAGCCAAGCCCAGCAGGGCCAGCAGGCGGTTAGAGAGCCAGCCGGCCGAGACCTCTCAACGCTACGACCTGGCTCACTGCCATCCCGGCCAGGCCGCACCGCCTACCCAAAGTCTCAATTGGGCGGTTACGGTTAGTCAGCCCTTGCTCGGCGTGATGACTGCGGAGTGTGATGGGGGACTGGTGGTGGCGGTCCGAGTTGCCGGATGTCGCTGAGCTTGCCGGGTGGTCCGATGCCTCGGTGCGGCCCGCGTGAAAGTGCTTTCAGTGCCCGGTGGACGGCATGGCTCCGGGGAGGGGGCTCACGCGCTCAGCCTCGGGGCCTGGGCAGGCATCGTTGTCGTTGTGTCGTCGTCCAGGAAGCCGCCGGACTGGTGTTGCCACAGCCGGGCGTAGGTTCCGTCGAGGCTGAGCAGTTCCTGGTGCGTGCCCTTCTCGGCGATCTGGCCGTGGTCGAGCACGACCAGCTGGTCCATGCGCGCGACCGTGCTCAGCCGGTGCGCGACCACGAGCGCGGTCCGGCCTTCCATGAGTCGCCACAGCGCCTGCTGGACAAGGCTTTCGCTTTCCGAGTCCAGCGCGCTGGTCGCCTCGTCGAGCAGCAGGATCGGCGCGTCACGCAGGATCGCCCGGGCCAGCGCGACTCGCTGCCGCTGCCCGCCGGACAGTTTCACGCCACGCTCGCCGACCATCGTGTTGAAACCGTCCGGCAGGGCGTCGGCGAACTCTGTCACGTGCGCCGCCTGCGCTGCCTGGTGGATCTCCGCGTCGGTTGCGTGCGGGCGCGCGAATGCGATGTTGTCGCGCAGCGTCCGGTGGAACATCGCTGGGTCTTGCGGCACGTAGGCGATCAGGCTGCGCAGGTCCGACTGGCGCAGCTTGCTGATGTCCTGCCCGCCGATCAGGATCCGGCCGTCGTCGACGTCCATCATGCGCAGCAGCAGGCGGGTCAGTGTGCTCTTGCCACCGCCTGATCGGCCGACCAGGCCGAGCTTGGTCCCGCTCGGCACGGCGAGGTCGAGGCCGGTGAACAACGGCAATCCGCCCGCGTGCGCGAACGTCACGCGCTCGAACCGGATGTCGCTCGCCTTCTGCCGCAGCGGCTCGGGCGCGACCGGGTCGACCACGGTCGGCGGCGTGAGCAGCAACTCGGTGAACTGCGCGGCTTCAGTCAGCGAACTCTCCATACTGCGGTAGATCTGGTTGAACTCGAACATGATCCGCGTCGCGTTGGAGTAGTAGGTGAATGCCACGATAATCGCTTCGATTCCGTGCTGGCTTGCACCGAGTGCGACCGCGAGCAGCAGACCGAGCATGCTGGTCAGCACGGACATCGGCGCGACCAGGGCGTCGATGCGCAGGTTCGCGTAGTCCCACGACCGCAGCGACCTCCGCCGCTGGTCGGCGACGCGCGACCTGTGCTCGGCGGCCTCCCGGTCCTCGGCAGCGAACGCGCGGATCGTGTCCATGTTCATCAGGCTGTCGGCGACGTGCCCGGACACCCGCGCGATCGCTTCCTCGCGCTGGTCGACGAGCTTCTGCCGGCGGCGGATCAACGGCGCGATACCGCCGCCGGTGATCGCGATCAGGCCGAGGAGCCCGGCGACGAGCAACGGGTCGTAGCGCCACAACACCACCGAGGCGAACGCCAGCGGCACGAGGCTGCCGACGATGTTGAACACCAGATTGTCGGTGAAGTCCTCGAACCGGGAAGCGAAGCTCAGCACCCGCTTGGTCAGCGAACCAGCGAAGTTGTCGTGGAAGAACGCCGCGTCCTTCGCCAGCAGTTCGTCCATGCCGATCACGTAGAGGTTCTCGATTCCGCGACCGTCGAGGCGGTTCAGGCAGTGGATGCCGATCCGCCACACGAACTCGGCGAAAAGCAGCACCCCTGCGAAGCCGAGCACATACGGCATCGCCGCGCCAATCCCGGCCGGCCCGTGGCCGACAAAGCGGCCGACCAGGTGAGCGACAATCAGCGGCGCGATATAGAATATGCACGTGTTTCCCAGCGCCGGCAGCAACATCGCGGGCACCGTGAAGCGCCAGAGCCTGGCCATCTGGCGGCCGTAGTAGCCCAGCGCGAGCAGCACCGCCCGTTTGCGGGGCGGTGAGCCGCGGCTATGTTCAGGAGTAGTCACTTGTTCCCATTCCGAGCAACCAGCCTGGCTATCGTGCCCGACCGGGCGCCCCCGCAGCGACCGATTTTCCCGGCCACTATCGGCCAGTCGTGTTGTCCGCAATAGCGATGAGCTGGGCGGTGGTCAGCGCCAGGTCCGCGCTGACCGAGTAGATGAGCCCATCTTGACGCCAGGCGACAGCTGCCGGAGCGACCTATCCTGGGACCCTCGAACGCGCGGGATTCATAGATCACGCTCCTGCGGGACTGCCAGAGGGACGTGGCACGAACGGGCTATCGGGGGACTGGGTGATCAGCATCTGGGCCTGCTCCCTTGATGCGCGGGTTCGCACAGACCTGCCAGATCGGTATCGCTTTGCCCCTCGCCGTGATGAACCGGATCCGGCGCCAGATCGGCGGATCTCGCGTGCGGGCCGTCGCAGCCTCCGATTACAGAGCGTGCTGCATTGACAGCCGTTGGCTGGGCCGGTCGGTGTATTCCAGAGGCAGCGGCGGTTGGTCTTCAGGGGCTGTATGCCTTGATCTGCGGCGTTGCGGCTGGGTGCAGGACACTGGCCTGGATACGGTGCAGGCACCATCGCAGCAGGGGAGGCAATGATGGCGCAGAAAGTGACAGTGGCGCTGGAGGACGACCTGACCGGCGGCCCGGCGGATCAGACAGTGCGGTTCGCCTTCGCGGGCACGGGTTATGAGATCGACTTGAGCGCCAAGAACGCCGCCGCATTCCGCAAGCTACTCGCGCCCTACATCGAGCACGGCCGCAAGGCCGGGCGGGCACCGGCCCGCCGGAGCGGCCGGACTGTGGCCAGCCGGCAGCGCTCGGGTGATATCCGGGCCTGGGCCAAGCAGCACGGCCTGGCGGTCAGTGAGCGCGGCCGCATCCCGGCGAGCGTGGTGGAGCAGTACGAGGCCGAAGGACGGCGCTGACCGAGTCGCCGTCGCCGCGAGACACCGGAACGAGGATGCTCCTACCTTGGTGCGCCTCGACCCGCAGTGACCAGAGTCCTTTGCTCATCGCCGGTTTCCGCGTGAGCTGGCGCAGGCGGGCGCCGGCACTGGCCAGACCGTTGCCGAAATCGCCCAGCTTGAGCACTGCACGGCAGACCTGTGCGGCGCGGAACTCATCGCCCGGTCGGCGGCAGGTGTGTGCATCCTGACGACGCCCATACGTCAGTCTGACCCAGCCCGGAAGTCACGCCTTTGGCAGTCACGACAACGGCGACACCAGCGCGAGGATCATCGCCTTCAGAGCTGATCATCTCAATCAGACCATCCGCTGTCGCGGGGTGGTCGATGCTGGACCGCATGAGTGGCGAGAAGACGCCGGTGGATCGGTTCAACGGCGCGTGGAGGCGGTTCGAGCGGTACCTGAACGGGCTGTACCCACCCGACCGGCGCGGAGGCAGCGACAGCGAGGCGCAGATACGACGTGCGATGACCGACGGTGTGGTCACGCGTGAACAAGGAGGGTTCCTTGAGGCATGCCGCCGAGTCCGCAACGCCTTCACGCATGTGAGTTTCGACGAGTACGACGGCCCTGCCGCGGCCCCACCCCAGCCAGTCGTCGTCCGGCTAGAACGGCTCGTCCGCGAACTCGTCGACCGCGTCCGGCTCAAAGAGGTGACGAAGCCAGCGCTGACCTGCCGAGCCGATGACCAACTGCAGGACGTGCTGCGAGAGATGAAGGAGCACGACTACACACAAGTCCCCTACCACCTGGAAGGGACGGGTTGGGTGCTCCTCACTCGTGACCAGGTCGCCCGGTGGGTCGAGGGTTCCGCCCAGGAGAACCTCGTCATGGTCGACCTGCACACCACCGTCGGTGAGCTGTCCGAGGCCGTCGGCCCGGTCGTGCCGACTGTGCTGGCCGCCGACAGCTACGTCGTTGACGCGCTGGCGCATCTGGAATGGAGCGAGGGGGAGGCGTATCCAGCGGTGATCGTTGATCATGGGCAAGGAAAGCCTCCGGGGGTTCTGACCGCGTGGGACATCCCGGAGCTGTACCGGCGGCTCGGCCGGTAGCAACGTCAGCGGACGGTCGAGCCGATGGTCGCGACCGCCTGACCTCTCGCTATGCAATGTTCGGCACTCTCACCAGCAAGGAGACGCACCCCGCGGCGGAAGCGGATGCGGGGAGGGACTGGGGTGGAAGTGTCGGTACTCCATGAGTAACTTGGTCCATGGCAGATCTCTATACAAAGAACGGAAGGCCACTCCAACGCCGTGGGGATAACCTGTTCTCGCGATCAGGGAAGCAAGTCGGACGTATCCGCGGCCGAAAGGTCTACGGCCCGGATGGCCGATACGCTGGGACGATCGACGGCGACAGGGTTGTCTACCGCAGTACCGACAGCGCTGCAATCAGCAGCCCCTTCATGCCGACTCAAAGTGCCGGAACAGCCTCTGCCAACGCGGTCGGCTCGGCACTGTGGGGAGACGAGCCGTCCTTCCCAGATTGATCACCAGTAAGTGTAAGGACGCATGCGCTGCTGGTGTCGAGCGCTCGGCGGCAGAAGCGGATGTCCTACCGGCCCACACGCGGCAGCAGTCGGTCGAGCTCACAAGGCGTGGCACGGGCCCCCTGTTCCGCCTCAAGAATACCCTAGCAATGTGCAGCCAATGATGCGCGGCAGCCTTATTCTTCCAGAATCGGATCCTCGTGTATTGCGTCTTCTACGAGCGTTGGCTGTCCCGCGGCGGGAGAGCTCTCGCAGCCGCGTCAGTGTATTTAAACCTTGATCCTCCCAGAGAGCGGAAAAGTGCCATGACCACAGCTCCCTCGGCAATCCCGTATCCCCATATCGCTCCGGTTCTGATGCCGCTTGATGCTATATGAAGTACCGAGAACCAAGTAAAGCCCAGAAGCGTTGCAAGAATTGGTACATATGCCAGAAAGGTAACAGCAGCGAACAATGCTCGTGCGCCGTAAGGCTTGTCTAGCCGATCCATCGGCCGAAAGACAAGTCCCGCGTCTGTATGGAAAGATGGTTCCGTAGGAGAGCTATGCACTTCGGATAGTGATACCTGCAAGGCGTATTCCAGTCGCTGTAGATGTACCGACCGGAGCCTGGTGGCGGCAAGATTAAGCGCCATGAAGGCCGCCAGCGCCAAGGGAATGACAGGAGCAACTAGTAGTATCAGGTCCGGGTGCCCGCTCTTAAGCGAACAGCCCTTACCACTGCAATGATCATTTATATATGCTACACCTAATGTAACATAGGTTATTCCGGCGGTAGCAATGGCGAAGGCGATCACGAGAGCATTCTGATCGTCCTGCCGCTCCGCCGCATAGACCGAGAATAGAAAGCCGCGATCCTCGTTGCGCATCATATCCCTCCAGGCCAGGGGGCTGACCTACTTGAAGTATATCGAATTGACTGAATGAAACGATTAATAGTGTGCTTGACCCAAAGCCCGCCTAAGCATTTCCTCAGCAGGAATCGATTGCCTTCCAGAAGGTAAGCAACGCCTTTGCAGTATCCTCTGGCTGATCTTCATTTGGAGTATGGCCTGCATTCTTGATCACCACTACCCGCGCTGCCAGTCGGTCGGCCATCTCAATCTGGGTATCTGCGGACCATGCATCGTCGTCCTCACCACATAGGACAAGACACGGGATGGCGGTCGCTAGGAGTTCCTTCACCAGGTCCGGCTCGGCGGCCATAGTCCGGCAGATAGCGATGAGATTTGCTGGATTACTCTGCTGCAGACGGTAGCGCATCCACGGTAGTCGATTGTCCGGAACGCCCTTCTTTGGGCCTACGCGTGCCAGCATCGCAGCGAGGACCGCAGGGCTACTGAGGCGAATGAGCCAGGTCAGAGGGCCGAGAAGCCGACGACGTGACAAGCTGGCCCCGTCGGGCCCGGAATCAAGCAGGGTGAGGCTGCGGACACGCGAGGGAGCCGCAATGGCTGCACGCCGCGCAACGAGGCCACCGAAGCTGTGCCCAAGCAGGTGGACCGGCCCACTCCGGCCAACGGCGGTGATCACAGCCAAGAGATCCTTAGTAAAGAACGCCATGGAGTACGCGTCCGGCTTCATTGGGCCAGTGGACTCATACTGTCCGCGCTGATCGATGCACACGATGCGGTACCCAGCGGTGCCTAGCATCGCAAGCATCGGGATGAAGTCTTCCTTGGATCCACTGAAACCAGGCACGAAGACGGCCGTCCCCTGGGCGGAGCCGACTGGTCTTGAGTCCAAGGCAGCAAGAGGGCCGCCATCCGTGTCGATGAAGACCCGCAGGACGGAGTCCGGCACGGCAAGCGGGTAGGCACGCTTGGCCACAGCCCCCCTACAGGATGAATGGGCGCACAGCGGTCTCACTTAGTATCGTTCAGCCGACCGGGGACTGTACACATGGGCGCATTGCTACGCCGCCTCGGTCTCCCATGGTGACTAGTGAACGCACCAGCGCCTCCCAGGCAACCTGCCGTGCGGCCCGCGCAACAGCGGACTCGCCAGGCTCAGCTCACACTGCGGCCATAACCGCCCGGCTCGCGGCTACGAGCGTGCGTTCAGCGGAGCACGCTACGCGGCACATCAGCGTGCAAGCCGAAGCTACCGAACATACCCGGAAGCAGCCAGCAGAAAGTCCTGTACGGCAGAGGCGGACGTTTGCTCGCACGGGCCGTGGGTGGGAGCCGAGCCCCTCAATACGCCGTGTATCGCATGGACAGACATCAACCGCAGACGTATTGCCGCAACATGATAGAACGAGTAATCTACAGGGAACCGCGGGCCCGCGTGCACTTTGGCTTACCAAGCTCGAGTCGCAACGCTGCGGGGCGGTCGGCCTGCGTTACCCGACGAAGAAAGGCCAGGATCTTGGCGCAGCTTCGGATTGCAGAGCCCACGGTCAAGAAACATAAGATCACTCATGAGTATGGCCCGCCCATGCGCAATGACTCCCGTGAAAGAGTTACGCAAATGATCGCTATTTCGAAAGATTGGCGATACAAGATTCACATCAACGACTCTGCCAGGTTCTCTGGACTAAGGGGCAAAGCTCTAATACCTTATCTAGAGCGCACTGTCCAATCGGGCTATGGGTGGTCGTTCTCAGAAACTCATACTTTCGAGCAGGAGCTTACTGTTGATATGCCGCCAAGAACCCAAGGCCGCGCTATAGTCGAGTGGCGGCCACTGTCATGCAGAGGGTTGATCATTACTGGCACGGCCGAGCCCGACATCAAGTTTTCTATCGACGTCGGCTTTACATTCGGCCTCGAAGTTGAGCTCACCAATCTAGGCTGATTTCTCTTAACCCCAAAGTGATCGGCTCGTTTCATCATGATCAGTCAATCATCAACACCCGATTATACCAATCAAATAATAGCAGCTTTTGAGAGGTTCGCCAACGCCGAGAGCTGGGCGGAGTCCCGAGCTATTCTGAAGACGCGTCCGGAAATACGGCAAATGGCTGCTGGCGACATCTTGAAGTCCTACATTGCGTCAACCCAGGGTAGATCGAACCATCACTGGTTGACGGTATGCTTCGACGTACTGCGCAGATCCGTGATTATCGGCAGTAGCTCTCATTTCACTGAAATCGCAGCACTAGAAATTAAGGGCTTCGAAGCGGAAGCGCGCCAGCTGATTGCGCTGAACACCAAGTTGCAGGATACCCCAGCTATTCGGTTTCAAAAGGTCGACCTGATTCCGAATATGCTGGACCGGCTGGCGCAATTTCCTCGCACAGGTCTAGTTTTGCAGGTACGGGGAATGCTGCTTATAGAATACGGCGATGTGCTTGCAGATCTCTCGACCTCCAAAAAACGTGCGGCCAATTTGGAGCGCGCAATTAAGAGCTACTCGAAGGCGCTGCGGTGCATCACTGCAGCGACTAGCCCAGTAGATTACGCGGAGGCGAACTACAAACTTGGCGTTTGCTATCAAATTATTCAGACAGGTCGCAGAGGCGCAGATCTTGCGCGTGCTGCAGCTTGCTACTCAAAATCATTGCGCATCTTCACGGCCAAGTCGGCTCCTGAAGACTACGGCAAGCTCAAATCTAACCTAGGTGCGACCTATCTCGAGCGTCCCTCGGGAGATCGAGAAGCCGATGCCGAACGGGCTATCCAATGCTTCCGTAAAGCTCAGAAAGTATTCGATGCGGCGGGAGCGCCCGTGCAGTATGGCGAGCTGGAAATGCGAATAGGAGCTGCGTATCTCACTCATACCGCAGGAAACGATGCTGTTAACGTCGACCGCGCAGTTCGCCGTTTCAAAAAGGCACTACGCTATCTAAGTCCGGAGACGGCAGCGTTGCCTTACGCTCGGACGCAGTTCAACCTCGCGGTCGCTTACGCCGAATATATGGGCGGTAACCGTAGATCCAATCTGAAGGTAGCAATAGATTGCTATCGCGAGGCGCTGAGGTTCCGGACAGCTGATGCCTCACCGACGGAGTACGCATTGACGAAGTCGAATCTCGGAAATGCTTATGCTCATCTCGCTGAATCGGGCCATAATGTGGTTTCGAATATCAAACTGGCCATTGGCTGTTATCATGATGCGCTTCGCTACCAGACGGCCGAGAACGCGCCCCTGCACTTTGCCTCAACTCTGACTTCTCTTGCCAAGGCATACTCGTTGACGGCGGAGACTCGTGGAGAGGCGATCGATTTCTATGAGCGGGCACTTGGAATCCGCGCTATTGAGACGGTTCCGGCCCAGCATAGGACTACTGCAGTCCTACTTGGCCAGCTTCACTTTGAAGATGAGCGTTGGGAGGAGGCTCACGCCGCCTACTCATCGGCGATCACGGCCGGTGAAGGTCTCTATCGCGTCACGGCGACCGAGACTGGTCGGCAGGCTGAGCTTTCGGCTGTCAGGGAAGCAGTTCCTGCCGATGCATATTGCCTTGCGCGCCTCGGTCGACTGTCCGATGCTGTAGAGCGTTTGGAGAGCGGCAGAACCCGAGCTCTCGCGGAAGCCCTCACGAGAGATTACATCGGCTTGAACGAAGCCCGCGCGAAGGACCGAGAAGCTTTCGTCTCCGCGCGACAGCGCGTTAAGGCACTGGAGGCCGAGGCACGCGCCTGGCCACCAGAATACCTGAGCCCGCGGCAACAAGGCAGGTCCTTTCTGAAGCTTTGTTCTGATATTGACAAGGCTCGAATCCAGCTTGATCGGGCTGCCGATCGTATTCGCGCCTATAGTCCTGATTTCATGGCTTTGGGTCTGTCCTACAGCGACATCCAATCCGCTGCCTCGGCTGTCCGCCCCATTACCTACCTCCTAGCGACTGTGCACGGTTCTCTAGCATTGATCGTGTCACAGGGGCCGGAGCCTTCGGGTACATGCGAGGCATTGTGGCTTGCCGGAATCACCTTGGAGATGATTTACCAATCAGGTTCGCGTCTCACCGAATATCTCAAGGCGCAGGCGGCAGGAGATACAGCTGAACTTCGCCGCGATCTCAAGGGCGCGCTCGCTGTCTTGCGCAAAGAAATCCTGCAGCCTCTCGCAGAACATCTTGAAACGCGCAGTGTCTCGCAAACTACACTTATACCAGTCGGTCGATTCACTCTGTTGCCACTGTCCGCCGCCTCGCCAGATGGCTTTACTGTCGCTCTGGCCCCGTCGGCGCAGGCAGTACTTGCGGCCCGCGATGCTCTTGAGGAGAGAACCACCGTCGCCCCGAAGCTGCTGGCGGTGGGGGAGCCGACGACGAGTGTTAGCGGTCTCTCTCCACTGCCATATGCTCGTGACGAAGTGAACGCGGTCGCAGGCTACTTCTCTGCGGAGTCCCGGCATATCTTGTACCCAGGCCGGGCCAGTCTTGATCAGGTAACGCGGCAACTGACAGGGGTTTCTCATCTCCATTTGGCCTGTCACGGCAGCTTCGAGCCTGACTCGCCGCTAGATTCCGGCCTCTACCTCGATGGGAAGGACCGCCTTACTCTGCGACAACTCCTCAACGGGGAACTTGATTCATCAAGCGTCCGACTGGCCGTACTGTCCGCTTGTGAGAGCGGGATCAACGAGTCCGCGCGGGTTCCGGACGAGATGATTGGCTTGCCCACTGGGTTCCTTCAAGCAGGTGTCCCAGGAGTGTTGGCAACCCTCTGGGCGACCGATCTCTCGACGGCTGTATTCGCCAAGGAGTTCTACCGCCTAATTACGAAGGAAGGCACGGATCCAGCCACTGCGCTGCACCGCGCTCGCATTTTCCTGCGCGATGGCACAGCAAACGAACTAGACCTTGTAGGGTGGTTCGAGCATATATATGAAGAGTCAGGGCGGACACATCGAGACGCCATCAAGACCGCGAATTACTACCGATCCCATCCCCAGGATAGGCCCTTTGCAGATGCTATCCATTGGGCAGGCTTGATTTTTTCCGGAGTTTAATCAGCAAGATTGTCGTGTTCACCGCAATCTGAGCATCAGATTCGACCCGACTCCCTCGTAATACAGCACTGGATGCCGGTCAGAGTGTCGCTACCGTTACTGTCAAGGCGAGGGCTATGACAGCCAACGCGAGCAGGAGCATAGCGCTGAACAGAAGGCGACCTCGGCGGTCATTACCCCGCTGAGCCTGGTCAAGGTAAATAAGCTGGGACGAAAACACCATCTTCTTGACGCGGTCCACTGGTTCGTTCCAGAGATCCGGAGCTAGCTTCCGGAGAGAGGTCGGATCTATCAGCGCTGCTCGCTGTGGAGCATTTGTTAGCGCCGCGACAAGCGCTGCGCTGACAAACAGTGCAGCACAGATGGCAAACAAGACGTGAGCTCCATGACGGTCTATGCTAAGAGGGCTACCAATTGGGGACTGGCGAAGCGCCACTATCAAGGTCACGATAGCACCAGCCGCTGTCGTGATGGAGATCCCTCGCGCCTCCAGGAGCTGCGGCGCGATTCCTCCTTGGTTAGTTCGAGACCGATGAACTCGCACAAATAGTCGCCCCCGCTCGACTGGGCGTCGTCACTGCTCGCGCTCATTCCGACGATGGCCCAGCGTCTTCCGACTGTTGTGGTTCCTTGGAATGGGTTTTCGGCCGTGAACGAAATTGCGGCTCCCGCATAGGCAGAGGTACAAAGTCCGCGTCCGTTGGTTCGTTCAGGTCGGGCTTGATCGTCGGCGGATCGTCTTTGGCCATGTTCCCTCACAGCTGCGATTTCATGCAACCAGCTAAGGCCACCAGCCTAGATGCCGAGCGGCCCCGAATTCAACGCCCACACTCCGAACTGCCATCGACACTCCCGGTCAAGGCAGTCCACGGGTCGTCAGCCGTCGCGTACTCCTGCGGGCCACGACTGGATCGTGGTGTTTCCGGCGGGGAGGACGAGTGATCGTGGAGACACGCGGAATGCAATGGAGGAGCCAGTTGCGTACCTACGAGCGAACGTACGCTCACAGGCATGTGCGGAAGGTCTTGCCCGCCAGTGTTCGGCCTGGAAGCACCGCTCGGGGAGATCATGCTGACCGGCTGGCGCCGCTCGCAGGCGCGCAGAACCTCCAGATCGAAAGACGCCCGCTCGGTCAGGCCAGAGGACCCAGCCGACAGATCGGCGGCTGCTTGCTCGCGTGCGTGATTGTGCTTGTCACGCGAGGCAACCGGGACCGGCCCGCACGGCCGGTTGCTAAGCACCCCGCAGAGTGCTGCCGCGGCTGTCGTCAGCGATGCGGGAGGCGGTTCTCCCGCGCCTGCCACCCCACCGTGCACAGGCCAGCTGACGGCATAAAAAGCGAACGCTTTGCGGAATACCAGGGCGTGCTGGCCGGCTCTTTGTTACCCTAGTTCCATGATTTTCCCCGAACCAGGGAAAATTCCCGCGTTTGCGTGTTCAAGTCCCCCCTCGGACACGACCCTTTCGTACATGTCTGACCGATGTCGGCGCATGCTGTGACCGTTCTGGGGCCTGGGTTGTAGGTCAGGCGCAGTCTCAGCCCTGCGTAAATCTCTGCCTTGTCTGCTGGGGTCGCGTAGCGCAGGGCCGTCATCAGTTCGGTGATGGCGTTCACGATGGCGGTGATCTCCTCCTTGCTCATGCGCCCGGGTACGAGGTTGGGGAGGTTGCCCAGGCAGGTGCGCAGGCGGGCGTCTGCGGCCAGCTTCTTTGCTTGGGTTTCGCTGATCCACACGCCGATGACGGCGGGGTCTCCCCCGCCGTCGAGAGCTGCCCGGTACTGGGCTAGCTGCGTCATACTGCGATCTCCTCGCGCAGGCCACTACGCCGAACTGGCCCAAGAACAGACCCAGGGCGCCGGCGGCACCACCTCGATGGCCCCAGCGAGGCCGGGCTTTGGCCGTCAATCGCATCCTTGACGGCGAGTTGCGCCAGCCCTCATCGGCCGCGATGCACACCGTACCTACCGTAAAGCTCGTAGCGCACGCTGGGACAGAACGACCTCAACTCCCTCAACGGCCCCGCTCGGTAACAGACACCCCGTATTGCTTCGGTGCACCAGTGCCCCCCATCAACGCTAGGATACGTACGTGCTAACCAGTGAGGCACTCCTCCAGCGCATATCCAGCGGTGAAGTAGGTATTATCTATTCCTTTGATCCGTTCACTAGCCTGCCAGAGACTATTCTTCCCGGCGTGTCAGTAGATCCAAGTAAGCCACAGTCAAGAGCCACAGAGATATTCGAGCGCCTATTTTTCGGTGATCGTCTAAGCCTGACCCTAGGCCCTCTGGTTCTATCACACACTTACGGTTGGAGGCGCGGCCGCAGACGGTACAAAGGGAGGCCCGGGATCTTCGATCTCCGGGAATCGAATGGGAAGATTATCATTCAGCCTGGTGAAAGTGTTACGGTAAATAGCAACGAACAAGTTACCCTGGGTGGTCATACGGCTGCCCTTACGTTGGCACGGCTCAGCCATGCAACCGCAGGACTGGTCCTTGCGGCCTCATACATAGATCCGCATTGGGATGGCCTCCTCGTCCTCCAAATGACTAACTGCTCATCACGTCCCTTTGAACTTAGCTTCGGCGAGAAGTTCGCGGTTACCAGATTCTATGATGTCACCGGCTCGCTTCCCCCTGATTTTCAGAGACACTTTGCACGAAAGAGCCATCATTACGGGCTCTCCTGGGATCGCATCCTGGCTAGCGACGCTGATCCATTTCCACTGCGAAAGCAACCTGTCCCCGGAGTATTGCGCAGCAGCGATTGGACCATAAAAGAAATCGCCGGCAGATACGTGAAGGAACTGGCTGTTGGAGGTTTCACATTGGCCGTCATTGGAAGCGGTCTAATTTACGTAGGTAGACTGCAAGACCAACTAAGCCAGCTCACAAACCTAGAATCCCAGCAGGCAAAACAGGGGGCAGTACTTCAGCAAGTAATTCAGCGGGAGCGACAGCTCTCAGGCAAAGAAACCTATTCGGGAATCACGACAGCAATAATTACGCCTGGTAACGCAAACGCACAAGTCCAAGTGCCACTTCCCAGCCTTGGCCAATCCCGTGGTCATTTCGCTTTTGCGACAGCTATTCCTACGACCGCGGATGTGGAGGTTTCCGCGAGTCTCGCGCTGGACAACAACTCGCATAGCTGGATGTTGACCCTAACAGCGAAGATGCCACGAGCCACCTCTTTCCTAAAGAAGGTAATGATCCAGTGGCTAGTAGCGTAATAAGAGCTGTAGGCATTGAGCACATTCTCCCGCGTACTATGCACCTAGCCGGAAGTCAGGGTGATTTGTATCAGGTCCGACCTCTTACCGCTGTAGACTGTTGCCACTTCCAAGGCGAGCTGCAACAGTGGACGCAGCTGGGAGAAAGCCATTCAGCTATCGTTTCAGGTGACCTAGAAAACCTTCTAGCAAGCGAACCTTGCACAGCGGCTATTTCCTTGTGCCTCTACTACGACACATCCCCGGTAGCCGTCGTTGTTTCGACGTTCCGTCCAGCGAACGATGATTTCCCGACGGAGGGAATTTACATGAGGGTGCTAGTCAAGAGTGGCTTGGCCGTGACCGATGTAGGCGCTGACCTCCTGACATTTGCACGTGACCTTTATTTTGCCCGCATACCTTGGCTTCTCAGCGTGTTGATCGAAGCTCGATATAGGCGCAATAGCAACCCTCAGACCCAGTTCGAATGCCACGGTTTCCGCTTCTGCGGACTGGCCGGCCCCCCTGACGGTCGTGTCTTCTTGTTTGAGACGGAGCGGCCACGATGGCTCAGGCAACGCCGCCGGGAAATATCCAGCCAGCCTACTGACCCCAGTTTCCTTGCCGAGTTTTCTGCCCTCGTAGGGAAGTCCATTGGATCTGCTCCTGTTGTTTTCTTCAGAACGGGAAGTTATGAGAAACGAACTCAGTACCAATATCTGTTCCGTTGTTTCGGCATCGATATTCAAGATGTGAAGCATTCGGTTTCACTTATCGAGCCGCAAGTAGAAGGTCATGGCCCTGAATCGGAAAGCGCGCTAGTGCATGAACCGTTGAAGCTCTTCTCACGCTTTGCGGCACGAGAAGAAAGCTACCCTTTTGTTGTTGAAGATACCATGCTTTTCATAGAGCATTTCAACGTCGATTTTGAGCGGCGCCCAATGCTACCTGGGCCGGATACAAAGCGCTGGTGGGCAGGTCTGGGGGTGGATGGTATCCTTCGAGCCATGAGCGGCTCGCGACTGCGTCAGGCGTTGTATGTCTGCCAACTCGGAGTGCACATTCGGCCGGGCGAATACGCGCACTTCCGTGCAGAACTGAAAGGCTCAATCGCTGACTCAAAACGGATTTCGCCGATGGCGGAGCAACTCTTTCCTTATAGTAATGCAACCTTCTTTCATTCTCTCTTTGTCCCTTGTGGTGCCAGCAAGACGCTTGCCGAGATGGGTCCTGCTGAATTTCGGTTGTACGACTATCGTCGGCAGTGCCTGGCGAGTGCAGCAGGTAGCCTAGGGAGCTACGGACGAAAGGCGGAAGGCGTTCAACTGGAGATACCGTTTGAGTTGGACTAAGGATTCTCAAGTTGCTCATTATTTTGTCTGGACCGTCTGGTGTAGGTAAGAACCGCATGATTGATCTGGCGATAGCCGATCTAGGATTTCAGACCTTGGCTCCGTATACGACGAGAGAGCCGCGGGCAGGAGAGATACCGGGCCGCGATTACCGATATGTAAGTCAGTCGACCTTCCATGCCATGATTAAAAATGGAGATCTCTTTGACTGGGACTATGCTTTGCGCAATTATTACGGCTGCCCCATGGAAGTGGTCGCCCTTGCCGACGGTGAGAACCTGGTAATAATTCATGCCTTGGCACGCATGGCAGTCCGCATATCTCACAAGCTATCCCACGTATTACTGGTCTTCCTCAATTCGCATAACGATGCGCTCTTGAGCCAACGCATTGGCGCGCGCGGGTACTCCGCAACGGATTTTCTGCTTCGCACGGAACACTGGCATGAGGAGAAGATGCATGCCCCAATGTTTGACACGGTCATCGAGAACGCAGAGTTGCTATCTAATTCAGACGTAGCTGGGATACTCCGTGATGCTCGGGAGAGATTGATACGTGGGTGAGTGCGTCCCCGACCATTGAATCGGTCGCACTAAAGATCTGACCGGAAACAACCACCGTATGGTGAGCAGCAGCCAGCCGCCCTGCGCGGGCTGGCCGCCAGGGTTATGCCTGGCCTGAGGGAATGCGGTGAGTGGCGGGTCACCGCCGAGGGTGATGG
>Ga0207646_10004155_pt1 | contig 15885 bp, 10 predicted proteins | sample KBSK5502metaG_FD_184343 | JGI IMG/M metagenome (GOLD analysis project Ga0207646, IMG submission 184343) | Corn, switchgrass and miscanthus rhizosphere microbial communities from Kellogg Biological Station, Michigan, USA - KBS K5-50-2 metaG... | ecosystem: Host-associated > Plants > Roots >... | reverse complement strand
GGAGACACTGCTCCAACTGGTCAAGCGGCGAGGCAGACCCTGTGGTGAGCAAGAAGTTCTCAACTGGCTGCTTCCGGTTATGGCCGTTTTGCAAGAATTGCATAGCCGCAACCCTGCTGTGATGCATCGTGACATTAAACCCGGCAATATCATCCTGACTCCCGATCAGACTGCTGTTCTGGTTGATTTTGGACTCACCAAGCTCTATGATCCTAACAGCGATACCCATACCATGATACGGGCTGTTTCAGAGGGATTTAGCCCCATCGAGCAATATATTGGCAAAACCTGCCCACAATCGGATATTTACTCGTTGGCAGCAACGATGTATTTCCTGCTGACTCTGAGACCTCCTCCTACATCGCTCAGCCGTAGCGTTCACGATGAACTGGTAGCCCCGCGTCTACTCAATCTGGCCATTTCTTTGAACACAGAACGCGTGCTGCTCAAAGCGCTATCTATGGACGTCGATCAACGTTACCGTAGTATGGACGAGTTTGCTCAAGCCTTGCAGAATCCAGTCTTCACTGCTTATGCCGATCCAACCATTGCACATAGCAGCCTGTGGCCTGCCAATACGCATACACAGGTTCAAGCGCAGCCATCTCATATTGGTGGACAAAGTATGCCACGAGCTATCCCTGCCCCTGTGCCGGCAAGCCGCCCGTCGAATCCACCTGTGTATCCTATGCTGCCTGCTAACCCCCAGGCTGTACCGCAGCCGCGAGTGACGGTGCAGAGCTTGCAGCCATTACCCAGCCCATTTAGCCAGGGTTGTCTTTGGGGGTTACTCCAGGGAGTGCTGAGTGCGCTCATCGTGCTGGTTCTGAAAAAAGAAACATATTTTTACGTGGCAATAGTCGAGGGCTTTCTTTTCTACCTGTTCGCCGGTTTCTTTACCACGCGCAAGGGAGGAAGTTCAGCACGAGGTGCATTGGCGGGTTTCTGGGCAGGCATAGCCAGCACGATTGTATTCTGGGTAGTGGTGGCCGTGGGTCTCGTCTTGTTGGTGACGCAGCGCATTCAGGCTGACACAGTAGCAGCACGACAAAATGGTGTTTTTCTGAATATGACCAGGGAACTGAATCGCGCCTTGCAGGTAGTCGAGTCTGCCTTTCCTAATCACGTGGCAACGCAGCCTTCAGGAACAGGCTTGACAATTTTCCTTGTAAGTGGATTACTATGCGCAATTGGATTTGGCTTGCTTGGCGGTATGCTGGGTAAGTCAAGATACAGGGCCAGAATGCAGAGAAGGGGCTATCCCTAAATGCGTGCAATCATCTCCGAGAAACTGCAATCACACCTGCAACAGTTAGGGAGTAGGGTACTCACTATCACCCTTGAACCCTTGCGCTGCTGAAGCGGCACCTTCTTCGAGGTATCGGTCGATACTCATGAACCAGAGGATCTTAGCCGCTACGAGTCATTTGTACAAGATGGCTTGCGCGTCTACTACTCCCCCAGGCTCGGTCGTAAATCAGACATCCTGGAGCTTGATTACATGCGCGTGCTGTTCCGCAGCAAACCCATCTTGTCTGGCCCAGAGAACCTCATAGCAAACATCATCATGGGACACTTCTGATTTGCTCTCGTCCCGCCTCCCCCATGCTTGACTGGCTGTGCTACTATCTTTGTTGTCACAACCATTTCAAAGCAGCCAGGGAAGGTAGGCAACGTATTTGACAAACCAGGAAACATCTCTCACACCAACTGCCGCCGAAGAAGCGCTTTCCATCGCGGCCTTAGCCCACATACTTAGCTCCGAGCTACATCTAAACAGCGGACAGATTGCTCGTACTATCGTGTTACTGGACGAAGGGAATACCATCCCTTTCATCGCACGCTATCGCAAAGAAGTAACCGGCAGCCTCGACGAGGTGCAAATTCAGGCCCTCGCTGATCGTACAGGAGCGTTGCGTGCGCTACACGAACGCAAGTCTGATGTACGCCGGCTGATCGATGCGCAGGGTAAACTGACACCCGAACTGGCCAACGCCATTCTTGCCGCCTCCACGCTGCAAGAAGTGGAAGACCTCTATTTACCCTATCGCCCCAAACGCAAAACGCGCGCCAGTGTCGCCCGTGAGAAAGGCCTCGCTCCGCTAGCTGAACTTATCCTGCAACAGCCTGAACTGAAAGGCGACGTAAAGGCTATCCTTGAAGAAAATGCGCGTCCTTTCCTGGATGCCGAAAAGGGCGTGGGCACAAGCCTGGAAGCGTATGCAGGAGCGCGTGACATCGCAGCCGAGATAATCTCCGAAGATGCCAACGTGCGCGGCAGCGTACGCACCTCATTTTTCGAACGCTCCACGATCACCACCAAAGTCGCGGACCCCGAAAAAATCACAGAAAAGGACCCTAACGGCGTCTATCAGCTCTACTACGATTTTAACGAAAGCGTGACAAAACTCGTCCCCCATCGTGTGCTGGCGCTTAACCGTGCTGAGCGCGAAGAGGTGCTGCGCGTCAGCGTCTCGCTGCCCTATGAGCAGGCGCAGGCAGATATCACGCAGCGCTATCCCATCAAAACTACCTCGCCTTTCGGTGAACAGCTCTCACTGGCAATGGAAGATGGCTATAAGCGCCTGCTGGCCCCCGCCATGGAACGCGAGGTGCGCGTAGAACTCACGCGCCAGGCTGAGGAGCACGCTATCAACATCTTCGCTGCAAACCTACGTAACTTGCTATTGCAGCCGCCGCTGCGCGGACGCAAAGTGCTCGGTATCGACCCCGGCTATCGCACCGGCTGTAAGCTCACCGTCGTCGATGAAACCGGCAAATATATTGAATCGGACACCATCTACCTGCACCAGTCCGAGAAGGCTCAGCAAACGCTGCGCAGGCTGTTGCTGCAGTACAACATCGATGTAATCGCCATCGGCAACGGCACCGCCTCACGTGAAACGGAGCAACTGGTCGCCGCGTTAATTCGCGAACTCGAGCAGGAGGCGGGCAAGCACGGTCAGATAGGCTACGTCATCGTCAACGAGGCGGGTGCATCAGTCTATTCGGCGTCAGAGGCGGCCCGCCAGGAATTTCCCACGCTCGATGCAACGCAGCGCGGCACCATCTCGATTGCCCGCCGCTTGCAGGACCCGCTGGCCGAACTGGTCAAAATCGATCCCAAAGCCGTGGGCGTTGGGCTCTACCAGCACGATGTAGACCAGAAAGAACTGGCGAGCATGCTGGAGCGTGTTGTTGTCTCCTGCGTCAACTTCGCCGGTGTTGAAGTCAATTCCGCCTCTGCCGCGCTGCTCAAGCACGTCTCAGGTATCAACGCTCGTGTCGCTAATGCCATCGTCAAGTATCGCGAAGAACACGGCCCGTTCAAATCGCGTACAGACTTGCAGCAGATCCCCGGTCTGGGCCCTGCCACCTTTGTGCAGGCGGCAGGCTTCCTCAAAGTCGCCAATGGTATTGAACCCCTGGACAACACCTTCATTCATCCAGAGAGCTATGCCGCTACACGTGCCTTGCTTGAAGTGCTTCCTGATAGTCATGATGCCAAAGGCAAAGCCTTGAAACCCCCCGAGCGTGTCGCCCAGTTCCGCCAGTTCGTCAAATTGCAAAGCAGCCTGGGGCGCACCAAACGCGGCGATGGCACAGAGGCAGCCTGGGCCGACATCGCCAAAAAGATCGGCGTCGGTCTCCCCACGCTCAACGACATTCTTGAGAACTTGGAGAAGCCCGGCCTTGATCCTCGCGATGCCCTACCTGCGCCCATCCTGCGGCACGATGTGCTGAAGATGGAAGATCTAGTGACGGGCATGATCTTACAGGGCACCGTACGCAACGTGGTAGACTTCGGTGCCTTTGTCGATATCGGCGTTAAACAAGACGGCCTGGTACACATTTCGGAGATGGCGGACCGTTACGTGAAAGACCCTTTAAGCGTGGTGGCGGTTGGGCAGGTAGTGCAAGTAAGGGTATTGAAAGTAGATAAGCAGAGAGGGCGGGTGCAGTTGAGTATGAGGGGGATACAGAGTTAGCAAGACGTGAGTCCACAGTTCTTTTGCAAGGAGATGAACCCATGCCAACCGAAAAATACGGCTTTGAACGCTACCTCAACGCCCGTTTTGCCTATGGCCCAAGCTTCTCACCCGATGGGAAGCAGCTCAGCTTCCTTACTGATATCACGGGTGTAGCCGAGGTCTGGAGCATTCCCATAGATATCCATGCACCCGCTTCCGCCTGGCCAGACCAGCTCACCTTTCGTGGAGAGCGCGTTGCCGGTGCTTTCTACTCGCCAACTGCCGATGTACTGCTTGTGGCTGCCGATGTCGGGGGCAATGAGCGCACCCAGCTCTACACACTCAGTGCAGATGGATCAACCTTTACTGCGCTCACTTCAAAGCCAGACTCCATTTACCAGTTCGGCAGGTGGTCTCCGGATGGCAGGCGCATCACCTATTCAAGCAACGAGCGCGATGCTCGCTATTTCGATGTCTACGAACGTTTCATGGAAACCGGCGAGACTCACCAGCTTCTCCAGCAGGATGGCACGAATTCTCCAATCGCCTACTCCCCGGATGGACGCTACGTGCTGGTCAGCCGCTCACACTCAAATGTAAACAACCAGTTGTTCCTGGTCGATACAATTACAGGTGATATACGCACTCTGACACCAGAGGTCAACGAAGGACAGGCTTTGCATGTATTACCCGCCTGGTCGGCGGATGAGCGTGGACTCTTCCTGCTCAGTAATCGCGGACGCCAGTTTCTCTCGCTTGCCTGGCTCGATCTCGCTACCACTGAAATGACCTATCTACGCGAGGACCTGTGGGACGCAGAAAACCTGACGCTTACTCATGATGGCACGCGCATAGCATTTGTAATCAATGAGGATGGTTACTCACGCCTGCAACTCTTCGACGTTTCAAACGGCTGGGAAGCGCGGCGTGAACTACCAGCGCCTGCCCTCGCACCGGGTATCATAGTCGAAACCAGGTGGTCGGAGGACGGCACGCGCTTGGCTCTCACGCATATCGCGGCCAATGATGCTGCTGATGTATGGATCTGGGATCTAGCGGAGCAGGTGCTCTGGCGTGTGACGCGTAGCACAATGGGAGGTATCCCGCGTGAATCTTTCGTTGAGCCTTCCCTGGTACACTATCTCACGTTCGATGGGCGCGAAATACCCGCATTTCTCTATGTACCGCAGGACAGGCAGCCGCGAGGATTACCAGTAGTCATCAGTGTGCATGGTGGGCCAGAAGGCCAATCCCGCCCGTTTTTCGACGCCGTGATCCAGTACCTTGCAGCGCGTGGTTATGCGGTACTCGCACCGAATGTACGTGGCAGCACCGGCTATGGCTATGAATACCAGAGTCTGGACGATGTGCGCCTGAGGATGAACTCCGTAGCCGACCTGCAGTACGCTGTATACTGGCTGCGTGAAAGTGGCATTGCTGACCCACGGCGTATCGCGATTATGGGCGGTAGCTATGGCGGCTTCATGGTGCTCTCGGCCATCACCACCTACCCTGATCTCTGGGCGGCAGCTGTGGATATTGTTGGCATCGCCAATTTCGTGACTTTCCTTGAGAATACCGGCCCCTGGCGGCGCAAGTTACGCGAATCTGAGTACGGCAGTCTGGAACACGACCGCGCATTCCTGGAGCAGATTTCGCCTATCCAGCACGTGGATCGTATTACCGCTCCCCTCTTCGTCGTGCACGGCGCAAACGACCCGCGCGTGCCTGTTGGTGAAGCTGAGCAGATCGTGTCTGCCCTGCGCTCGCGCGATGTACCCGTCGAATATATGCGCTTCGAGGATGAAGGTCATGGACTGGTCAAACGTGCCAACCGGCTCATCGCCTATCCTGCTATTGCTCGTTTCCTGGATAAATATATGGGGCAGGCTTGATCATCAACTAGTTTTCCACAAACAAGAGAAATACCCCGCTCAAGGCATTGTATCACTGGGCAGAGTTATATTTGCCCCCAACCTTTCAGGTCGCCGGAGCACTACAGCGACCCGCCGCAGTCGCTATTCGTAAAGTCCTACGACGCCATCTGGCAAACATTTCATTAAAGAATGCGCAAACCTACTTCCCATTGTTTTTCGGGGGAGTAGGTTTGCGCTCTGTCCCCGTTCGCATCTCCTGTTGTTGGCCGATTGAGTGGTGGTTTCGGTCTGCCGGCAGGCCCAAGTCGATGAGTAGAGCACGGCTCCGTGGAACTTTGCGCAGCTTATGATGCCAGGAGGAGAGTTGTAACGTTCTCAGTTGCAGCGAGACTAGACAAAAAGATTGATGCCTATGTGGTAGGCTGATGAAAAGACAACGTTTCCATTTCATCGTCAGGAGAAGTATCCTATGACAACCACCCTTCAAGTGAACGATCAGTTTCCCGATATCGCTTTGCCTAATCACCAGAACGAGTTGATGCGACTCTCACACTTCACAAAGCCCAGTCTCCTCGACACGCACCTGGGGTTTCTGGACGGCTATCCTTTGATTCTCGTCTTTTTTCGCGGGTTCTTTTGCCCGCGTGACCAGCAGCAGATGCGGCAGTTGGTGGAGTTTCAGCACGAACTAACGGTGAATTACGGCAAGCTCGTGGCCGTGAGTGCAGACCCGCCACTCGTCCAGGCTGCCTTTCGCGCCGGCCTGGGAGCCCGGTGGACGTTCTTGTCCGATGAGCAGCGCACCGTCATCAAGCAGATCAACATTCTTGACGAGACGGAAGGCGAGTACGCCTATCGTGCGCAGCCGTACACCTTTGTGCTGCGCCCCGACTTGCGCATCCACGCCATCTATAACGGGTGGTACTTTGTCGGTCGCCCTACCAACGAAGAACTGCGACACGACCTGCGCACCATCATGCAAGCCCGCTCTGATTACCGCTACGAAGCGTACGACACACTGCAGGTGCGTAAAATCCGCATCCCCCAGCAAGAATGGGCTGATGGCGCGCCACCACTGGGGGAGAATGGTCTACCAGTAGCACAAGGGGTTGTACGCTGGTTCGACCTCAATGCAGGTATTGGCATGATTGCAAGAGATGGATCAGGCGGCGATGTGTTCTTTCACTTTACTGCTCTTCCTGGGCAGGGCTATCGCACTATCAAGCCAGGAGTCCCGGTGAAGTTTGAGGTCGTTGAAAATAGCACTGGCCCGACTGCTCATAATATTCAACAGATTAGCTAAATTGAGTATCAGCCTCCTGCGGACTTGAACCCTGCTTCCAGTTCCGAAATGCCTCAAGCAGTTCCTGCTTCGTCTCAGGAAAGACTGGCTCCTGCGCTAACTGGTGCAACATGGCGACAGTTAGCCGTACCTGTTGAATATAGTTGGTACACCCAGGACAATCGGCGACGTGCCATTCAAGCTGTTTGCGCGACCCTGGAAGCGGGGCGTTTTCCAGATAGTTCGTCACCAACTCCACGACCTCTTGACAGGTGAAGGCATCGTCGATTGTCACGTTCGGGCTCCTTTCCCTGTGTTCAAACGTGATCGCGCATCGCTCTTTCCCTTCTTCTCTCTTCTTTTCTGGCAATGGTCACTCCGCTTGCGAGATGGCCCAGGCTGCATTCACGAGGCCGATGTGACTGAAGGCCTGCGGGAAGTTGCCCAGCAACTCGTTACTCGCTGGATCTACCTCCTCGGCGAGCAAGCCGACGTCATTCGCATAGGCAATCGCGTGTTCGAAGGTCGCCCTGGCTTGTTCGATCTCCCCGGCCAGTGCCTGCGCCTGGGCAAGCCAGAACGTGCAGAGTAGGAATGTCCCTTCTTCGCCAGCCAGCCCATCGGATGCGCGGTAGCGGTAGACCAGCCCATGCTCATCGGTGAGCCGCTCAGCGATCGCGTCTATTGTGGACCGCATTTGTGGGTCGGTGGCGGGCAGGAACTCCACAATCGGCATCATAAGCGCGGAGGCATCCAGGTCATCGGAGCCAAACGCCTGGGTGAATGCTCCAGCTTTCTCGCTCCAACCATACTTGAGGATGGCGTCGCGGATCTGCTCACGTGTCGCTGTCCAGGTAGCAATCCGGTCATGCGCATGCAATATACCGGCAATGTTGATAGCGCGGTCAAGTGCTACCCAACACATGAGCTTTGAGTAAAGGAAATCCCTTGGGTCTCCACGCACCTCCCAGATGCCCTGGTCGCGCTCCCGCCAACGTGCTGCTGCGGCATCAGCAACCTCGACCAGGAAGTTGCGCGTAACCTCGTCGAGTCCACTGAGCTGGTCACGAAGGCGGTGTGCCGCACCGAGGAGTTCCCCGTAGACGTCGAGTTGGCGTTGTTCCCAGGCACCATTGCCGACGCGCACAGGGCGGCTGGCACGCCATCCAGCCAGGTGATTGAGCGAGCGTTCGCTCAGATCGCGCTCGCCACCGACTCCAAACATAATCTGAAGATCAGCGCCTCGCCGGATCTGGGTAGCTACTGCACCAGCCATCCAGGAGAAGAACCAGTGTGCCTCATCAGGGCAAGCAGCGACCCAGAGTGCTTCCAGCGTCAGGCAGGCGTCACGAATCCAGGTGTAGCGGTAATCCCAGTTGCGCTCTCCCCCTATGGACTCGGGTAAGGAGGTGGTGGGTGCGGCGACAAGTGCTCCCGTGGGACGGAACATGAGTGCCTGCAGTACACGGCCACTGTGATGGACCAGGTCGTGCCACGGTCCTTCATACCTCTGATGCAGGTCTGACCAGGTACGCCATCCCACAACGGTGTCATGCAGGTAGTCGGTGATCGCCGCCTGAGTATATATCTCCGGAATTTTCTCCCAGCTAGCCCGATGCTGTAGTGCGAAGCTTGCCTGCTCACCTGCCTGGAGGGTGAAGCAAGCGCGTGCAATCGAGCCTTCTATGGGCAACACCATCGGTGAGGAGAGGACCAGGACATCTGCGCCACCACGGGCAACAATGCCTCCCTCGATTGGCCTCAGCAGGGGGAAGATGAGGCCGTATTCGAAGCGGGGCGCATACTCAAGCTCTATCTCCACAGTGCCGCTCTGGCACGATACAGAGCGGAGCACTATGCCAGGCGAATCGATGCCCAGTTCGTGTCCACGCTCATTGCGCCCGATAGCCATCGCGTCGACCAGCACTGTGCTGCCCGTTGGGGTGCGGAAGGTCGTCTCAAGTGCCATCGTCCCTTCAATGTAGCGGCGGCTCACTTCGGTCGCACCAACCGTGCAGATGGACCAGTGTCCCGCTTGCTCGTCCAGCAGCCGGGCAAAGACCGACGGCCCATCGAAGCGGGGAAAGCACAGCCAGTCAACGGAACCCGCGCGGTTGACCAGCGCGGCTGAGCGACAGTCTGACAGTAAAGCATAATCGGCAATTGGCAAGTTACTCATGATCTCTTTCCTTAGCATTTCATACTTATCTCATACACCTTGCCTGCATGCTCGCGCTAGTCATTGGGGGAATGCTCAACGCAAAGCGGTCTACCTGCCCTCGGTCTGCTCGAGCAGCTTGGCAACCAACCCGATCCAACCTGTCTGGTGGCTGGCACCGACGCCTCTGCCGCCGCCTGGAAGACCAGCGGACTAAAGCCGGAGGCTTCAAAAATGATGTCAAAGGGTCCATGCATCTTGCTTGCTTCAGTCAGCGTCCCCTGCTGCGAACTGGCATAGTGAGCGCCAAGTTCGGTGATGAAATCGCTGTTAAAGTACAGTGGCAACCGGCGTGAGTAACAGGTCACCTCCACGCCCCGCAGGCGCATCCCCAGGGTCGCGAGTAAGCCAATCGTGCCCGCGCCGACAACCGCCGCACGGCGCGGTTGCCAGACTTTCAAGCGCCTTTGGATCTCATAGGCCTGGTTCAAGCCTTTCTCTGCAACAGTGAGTGGCTCTAGCAGCACCCCGATCTCGCGCAGCGTGTCGGGGAGCGTTACCATATAGGCTGCATCCTCGACGTAGTACTCGGTGAGATAGCCATGGCGCAAGTTAATGCCACGCTCATAGTATACGTTATCGGTGGTCATGTCCTGGAGGCCAATCCGATCGTAAATGCTATGTCCCGGTCGGCGTACCGTTGCCACGACGTAGGTTCCCGGCGTGATCGTATCCGGTACATTCGGACCCACCTCCATCACCTGGCCGAAGTCTTCGTGGCCGGTGATGAGGAACTTCTCTCCCTCAGGCGCGTTGCCGTATTCTGCCGCATTGATTTCCTTGTCGGTGCCGTCAACACCCACTCGCAACACCTTCACCAATACACCTTGCCCATTTGGAATGTCCGTCACCTTTGGCATCGGCACGTCCTCAAGGTGCATGGAATGTGGCTTGCCAGGATAAACTGCTATCGCTTTCATGATATGCCCTCTCTTTCGTTGTTTCATCATCAATATTCTCGTACTGACGACTATACTACTTATAGTTGTCCAGGAAGGATATGGCACGCAAGCGATAGTCAGTACCCTGGACGAGGAAGAGGTGTCAACACTGACGCACTGTACCATCCAACGGCCCTCCCACTTGCAGTGCCTGTCTACCTCTTATACTCATCGAAGGCCGAGAACAGATTATTGAGCGACTCAGCCAGTGTCGAGTGCGCAAAGACGCCATCGCGCAGAACGGTATAGGGGACCTTGCCTATCATTGCCACTTCTAGGATAGCCATGATCTCACCGCCTTCAATGCCCAGGACGGCAGCACCGAGAAGCTGACCCGAAGCGGTGTCCACCACCGCTTTCATGAAGCCCCGGGACTCGTCCACCGAAGGGGCGCATGTACAAAGTCCAGGGGAAATTGTATGGTCCCTCCCTCCCTCCCTTCTTCCTCGCGACTCAATGACGCGGTATAATGCTCAAGGTATCAGTCACTTTGCTCTTCCGACCCTGCTCGGATATGAACAGCACTGAGGATGCATGTTGCCATGCATCCTGCTGAGACGAAGGGAGGTTCTGTATGCGTGACCTACCGGGTGGAACAGTGACGTTGCTCTTCACTGGTATAGAGGGAGCCACACATCTGCTTCAGCATTTGAGCGAGCGCTACCCTTTCGTGCTGATAGAGCACCGACAACTCCTGCGTGCCGCTTGCCGCCGATGGAACGGCCACGAGGTCGACACCCAGGAATATGCTTCCTTGGTGGCCTTTGCTCGCGCCACTGATGCTGTCTCGGCAGCGGTAGACGCGCAGCGTGCGCTCGCCAGCCATCCCTTGTCCGAAGTCAGAGCGGTGCGTGTGCGCATGGGCTTGCACACTGGCGAACCAGCCCTGACATCCGAAGGCTATGCCGGCCTGGATGTGCATCGAGCTGCCTGCGTCATGAGCGCCGGACACGGGGGACAGGTCCTCCTCTCCCAGGCGACCAACACACTCGTCGAGCAGGATCTGCGGGATGGCGTGAGCCTGCAGGATCTGGGGGAGCATCGCCTCAAGGACCTGGGACGTCCCCAACATCTCTTCCAGCTGGTCATCGCCGACCTGCCTGCTGACTTCCCACTTCTCAAAACGCTCGATGCTCATCCCAACAACCTGTCCATCCAACCCACTCCGTTTATCGGACGCGAGAAAGAAGTGGCGACCGTTAGAGACCTGCTCGGCCGCGAGAACGTGCGGCTGCTCACTCTGACGGGTCCCGGGGGCACCGGCAAAACCCGCTTGAGCTTACAGGTGGCGGCTGAGTTGAGTGATCGCTTCGTCGATGGGGTATTTTTCGTGAACCTGGCTCCCATTCGTGAGCCCGAGTTCGTCATTCCTGCAATTGCCCAGGCACTCGAGGTCAAAGAGACCGCAGAGCAATCCCTGCTTGAACTGCTGAAAGCGTCTCTACGAGAGAAGCAGATTCTGCTGATCCTTGACAACTTTGAGCAGATTGTGAGTGCAGTGGAGCACGTGGCCGCGCTCCTTACCGCCTGCCTCAGGCTGAAGATCGTGGTGACGAGCCGGGAGGTTCTGCATGTGCGAGCCGAACATGAGTTTGCGGTCCCGCCTCTGGCGCTCCCCGACCCCAAACGCTTGCCAGATCCCATCGTGCTTTCGCAGTACGAGGCAGTCGCGCTCTTCATCGAGCGAGCGCAGGCGGCGAGGCCCGACTTCCAGGTGACCAACGCCAATACAAGAGCCGTAGCGGAGATTTGTGTGTGTCTGGACGGCTTGCCACTCGCCATCGAGTTAGCGGCAGCCCGCAGCAAACTGCTGCCGCCACAGGCACTGCTCGCTCGGTTGGAACGGCGGTTGGCCGTGTTGACCAGCGCAGCACGCGACGTGCCAGCACGGCACCAGACGTTGCGCAACACGATCGCCTGGAGCTACGACCTGCTTCCTGCCGAGGAGCAAGCCCTCTTTCGGCGGCTCTCCGTCTTCGTCGGCGGCTTCACCTTGGAGGCGCTGGAGGCCATCTGCGCTGCACCTGGCGACGGCGATGGAGCAGCATCGATCTTGGATGAGTTCGCATCGCTCATCGACAAGAGCTTGCTACAACAAACAGAGCAAGAAGGAGCGATGCCACGTTTCGTCACATTGGAGACGATTCGCGAGTATGGTCTGGAATGCCTGCAACGGCAGGGCGAACTGCAAGCGGCCCGCCTGGCACACGCGCGCTATACCCTGGCGCTGGCCGAACAGGCGGAACCCGAACTAAACGGCCCGAACCAGGTGGCATGGGTAGAGCGCTTCGAGCAGGAGCACGACAACCTGCGTACGGCTCTGGAGTGGGCGCTGGAGGAGGTGACAGACGAGCAGGTGCGAGAGCGCAGGGAGGTGGCCTTGCGCTTAAGCGCCGCGCTCTGGGAATTCTGGCGGATAAATGGGCACTATGGTGAAGGCCGGACGTTTCTGGAGCGTGCCCTCGCTCAAAGCAAGGGGCAGCGTGTTTCCTTGCGCGCCAAAGTCCTGCGAGCGGCAGCCAATCTTGCGATTTGGCACGGCGACCATGCTCGGGCAGAGATGCTGGCTGAGCAATGTCTGGCCCTCGACCGGGAACTGGGGGACACACGCGGCATCGCCAACTGCCTTTTCCTGCTCGGAGGCATCAACTGGAGGAGAGGCAAGACCGCTGAGGCCATCACGCTCTACGAGGAGGTAGTGATGCTCAAGCGGCAGGTGGGCGAGCCGTGGGAAGTCGGCCAGGCCCTCTCCTATTTGGCCGATCTGGTCGTCATACATGGCGAGTACCCCAGGGGGCAGGCCCTCTTCGAGGAGGCGCTGGCACTCATCACGAAGGTGGGCGACCAGCATTGGAGAGCTCACGCTTCTAGCTTCGCGGCCTGGGTCGTCCTCTCTGAGGGGGAGTCGGCCAGAGCGTCTGAGCTGGCTCAGGAGAGCCTGGCACTCTTTCGGGAGATGGATGCCAGATGGGATATTGCCCTGGCGCTTCAAGTCTTAGGGCGGGTGGAGACACAGCGGGGTGATCTGAGAGCAGCTCGCGGCCACTACGAGGAGAGCCTGGCGCTCAGCCGGGAACTGGGCGAGCAGTTTATCTTCTCGTTAAGTCTGGAAGGACTGGCAGGGGTGCTCGCAACACAGGGAAAGCTCAGATGGGCAGCGCAGCTCTGGGGAGCAGCAGAAGGCCTACGCGAAGCAATTGCTATTTCCCTGCCGCCTGTTGATCGTCCCAGATATGAGCAGGCCGTGAGCGTTGCCAGAGCGCAACTGGGAGAGTCTGTCTTTGCTACTGCGTGGCAAGAGGGGCGGACGATGACACCGGAGCAAGCTCTGGCCGCCCGAGGCGGATCAAAGACGATTTCTGCGGAATCACCAGCAACGCCACAAGCCAAGTCACCACCGACTTATCCTGCTGGGCTGACAGCACGAGAGGTGGAGGTCCTGCGCCTGGTCACTCAAGGATTCACAAATACACAGGTGGCAGCACAACTGGTCGTTAGCCCACGCACCGTCAACTTTCACCTCACCTCGATTTACAGCAAGATCGGGGTCTCCTCACGCAATGCTGCGACCCGCTACGCGATCGAGCAGCACCTGATTTAGAGGAACAGAGGCACTGGTGTACTCCTGATTGACCCACCTTTTGGGCGTGCATGCAGATACCTACAGGGTTGCTCATCTTTCGCCGTGTGTCATGCGCTCCTTCCTGGTAATACTAACAGTACATCCTCGAAAATGTTTTCACCTGACCACTCAGAAACTGGTAATCACTTCTGGTAATTCTACAGAAGCGTCACTGCACGATACAAAGTAAACTGTGAGCAGACCGAAGAATACAGGCAAGATACACAGAAAGAAGGTGAAACCATGGGAGTCATGGTAGAAGGTAGCACGCAGGCATATCGTGTGACGCAGGGAAGAAAAGCTGGAGCATTTTCAATATCAGCACAGGATGACGTCGAGGGGTGGAGAACGATGATCCTCTCCATCGCCGGCGGGCTCCTCGCCCTCGGGTTCTTCCTTGCCTTGGGAGGTATCTTCGCCCTGGTAGGGCCCTGGATGATCTTTGCAGCGATCCACCTCGTTCGGCAAAAGTGGGCCAGGAAGGCGGAAGGGCATCTCAGGCAACAGGCTATACAGCTCGTGGCATCAATCAGGAACTGTGTTATCCCCAGGCAAGCAGGCGAACCTTGGGGGAGGAGCAGCAACTGCTTTGCTAATGGCAAGGCACTTGCTGATGATCTTCTGCCGCAACGACTTGGCGTTGTTCCTACGATGGGATAGGTCAGTTACTATCGTCTGTAGTTTTATGAGTTCGTTTCGAGAAAAGAAAAAGATGGATCCAAATGATATGAGGAGAAAGGCCTCTATTGAAGAGCCATTCGTGACTGATGAACCCACATGAGGAGGGAAATCATGAATCAGATGCATGCTTATCCTGTACGTATCACCCATATTGGCGGGCCGACAGCCCTCATTGAGATCGGCCAACTGCGCCTCCTGACCGATCCCACTTTCGACCCGGCAGGAAGCCGATATGCCAATGGTCCGGTCGAAGTGATCAAGAAGACCGGCCCGGCGCTCACTGTCTCCGAGCTTGGGGCAGTCGATGCCGTCCTGCTGAGCCACGATCAGCATATCGATAACCTTGACCAGACAGGCCGCGCCTATGTGTCGCAGGCCAAACAGGTCCTAACCACGCTTGCAGGAGCGCAACGCCTGGACGGGGGAACTCGCGGGGTGGCTCCATGGGAGACGGTCGATCTGCATGGGGCAGATGGCCTACATGTTCATGTGACGGCCACACCAGCACGGCACGGTCCACGGGAACTTGAGGAAATGCTTGGCGAGGAAGCGGTGCGTGACGTCACTGGCTGGATCATTGAATGGGATGGACAGCATCGCGGCGCGATCTATGTGTCAGGGGATACGGTCTTCTTCGAGGAGTTGCAAGAGATTCCCCGGCGGTACAAGATTGGGACGGCTCTGCTCCACTTCGGCGCAGCCCACTTTGACGTGTTTGGTCCAGCCTATCTCACATTCACAGCGGCTGAAGGGGTATGCTTCGCGAAGGCGCTTGGGGAGGTCATCGTCATTCCTCTCCACTATGAAGGCTGGGCCCATTTCACTGAAGACCACACCCAGATCGAGCAAGCGTTCGCGGCAGCCGGGTTAGAGCAGCAATTGCACTTCCTGCCGTTGGGCGGGCCTGTTTCCATCGACGCATAGTCAACTGGATCACGTCTATGGGAAAGTGGCAGCTTTATGACGGCGAGGAACAAGGGGCAGGTGTTAACGATTAAAGAACAAACAGCTATAGACATGGTAGTAGTCAGTCCAGATAGGTTTGAGGCAGAAATGTAGTGGCACCCCTTGCGGGTGCCAGGCCCAACGGCAAAATTCAAATTGGGCTGACCAGTAGTTTTTATTGTGGTTTTACCACTGTTTTATAGTAATCGCACAGATCAGTAATAGGACATTTATTGCAGCGAGGATGCTCATACACGCAGATGCGCTGTCCATGCCTGAGCAAGGCCTTGTGAAAATTGTAGATGATGCGGGCATCCCGTGGCAGCAGGGCCTGCAGGAGCGTATGAG
>Ga0207646_10004154_pt1 | contig 15885 bp, 15 predicted proteins | sample KBSK5502metaG_FD_184343 | JGI IMG/M metagenome (GOLD analysis project Ga0207646, IMG submission 184343) | Corn, switchgrass and miscanthus rhizosphere microbial communities from Kellogg Biological Station, Michigan, USA - KBS K5-50-2 metaG... | ecosystem: Host-associated > Plants > Roots >... | reverse complement strand
CTCGTTGGCTCAAGGCGATTCGCTCCGTTTCCATGGGGCCCTCGGCCACCTATGAAAGCGGACATTTCTACTTTGCTCAAACCGGACATTCTCATTTTGCAGCGACACCAGCGGCGATAAATCTGGCGGAATCGGCAGGATTGAAATACATTTACGGAGCCATATTTTGCGGAACTGGTCTGCGAAGTTCGAGCTATGCGCTAGCCGGCGTTGGGCTTTGATTTGTAAGACGATCGGGAAACAAGGAGGGGCGAATGGCAGCAGATGCAGCGGCGAAAAGTTCAGTGCGGTGCACGATTGCGCCATGGTTGTCGGTGCGCGGAAGCGCGAGGGCCGTGGAGTTTTACAAGGCAGCGTTTGGAGCTACGGAGGCTTTTCGATTGGAAGATCCGAGCGGAGGTGTGGTGGCTAGGCTCTCCGTGGATGGAGCGGAGTTTTGGGTCGGTGATGAATCTCCAGAGCATAAGAACTTTAGCCCCGAGACGATTGGCGGCGGTTCTGTCCGAATGGTTTTCACGGTGGCTGACCCGGATGCAATGTTTGCGCGAGCGGTGAAGGCCGGGGCGACGGCGGTGGTTCCAGTGGCGGAACAACACGGTTGGAGGGTGGGACGAGTGGCTGATCCGTACGGGCACCATTGGGAGATTGCGCGGGAGTTAGAAGGATAGGCTCCGACCGCCGGAAACGACGGCAAAGCGCTACTTATTTTCGTTGATGCGCGTCACAACTGGTGGAGTGGTGGTTTGATGGCTGGCGCGCGGCGGCGGGGCGAGCTTCGGAGTTTGCTTCTTAGGTTTTTTCTTTTCGCGGCGGCGAGAGTCTTTGTTTCCCATGCTTGGAAGAGTGCCACAACAAGCGAGGGATGGCGAGAGGGAATTCGAGGCAGGCAGGAGCGCCGCCAATGCGGGTTTTGCCGGAGGCTCAAGCCGCGGGCTGTGCGGGCTGAGTGCGAGTGGAAATGAGCAGTGTGGCTGCAACCTGCCGATCGATGCCTAGCTGCGCTGATTCACTGCGTCATCGAATGGATTGCTTCAAAGATTTGGATCTTTCACTCCGGCCCACCGGAGTGCTTTTTTGCGGTCGGCAAATGCGTGCATCTCGACCGGCTGGCCGTCGCGGATGGTATAAACATCCGCCAACCGCACCTCATTCCATTGGTTGCTGCCCTTGGAGCGAGCCCTCACGTGAACGAACACGACGATGCAGTTTCCCGCAGTGATAAACCGCTCTGGTTCGCTGCTTCCCTCGGCCCAGGAGGAACGTGATTGTGCCAGATAGCGCTTCACGGCTTCACGCCCGTGGTAATTGCCTCCGCCTGGGAATTCCGCCGGTTCGGTCCATTCGATCTGCGCATCGAATGGCTCTACGGCCGCGTCGACGTCTCCTCGATTGAAGGCCGCGTAGGCGCTTCGGAGGGCGACGATGGCGCTGGCCAGGTCGGGCGTGGCTCCCATAGTGGTTTCCTTTCGTGGTCTGGTGCACCCGACAAGAAACAGAACTGTGACGATCGTCGAGAATATCAGGAGCCTGTTCATACTTTCCATGACGTGAAGTGAACTCAATATGAGCGCACTCCAATTTTAGAGCCTACAAGAATAGGAAGTGCCAGAGAATGTCGACGAATGCATGCACGATGGCGGAGGCAAAGATCGAGCCGGTCTTGCGCCACGTCCAGCCGTAGAACAGACCCGCGACGGAGGCGAGTAGGACGTAGCGCCAGTTGGGAAAATGCATGTTGGTGATGTGCGAAAAGCCGAACAGGACGGAGGCGGTGATCCAGCCGACGGTTTCGCTTTTTGTGGCGCGGGAAAGAAAATTTTGCAGCAGGCCGCGGAAGAGGAGTTCTTCGGGGAATGCAGTGAAGAAAAGAATGGCGATCGAGAGTGGAACGAAAGACTTCCATTCGGAGATGTGAGGCGCGTAGACAAGGAAGCGGAGTTTCAGCCCAAGTGGGATGGCGATGCACGCGAATACGATGAGCGGGCCGAGAATATGGAGTGTCCAACTTCGGCCCCAGCCAATGGAATAGCCGACTCCTTTGGCACGCCGGAGGAGAAGAAATCCGGCGATGGCGACGTTGACAGCGGTGATGATGGTGAAGATATAAGCGAGGTGTCCGCCAGGATATGGCCAGAGCCAGTGCGAGGGTCCGAACTTTACAGCCACCCAGACAGCTGCGAGCGTCGCGAAATCCTGCCATGAGCCAGCTGCCGAGGCTTGCGCTGTCGAGAGAAGCAAAAGTGGAAGAAAAACGAATGTGGCAACGGCACCAAGTCGAGCAAGGGAAGCCGTACCGGTTCCAAGGGCGTAGATCAGGAAAAGAAAAAAGATAACGACGCCAAGGAGCCAGCCCGCACCTGGTCCGGCGATTGCGGTAACGCGATCACAAAAATCGCGCGCAGCGAAGAGCAGCATGACGGCGAGAAAAAAGGAGAATGCGAGCAAGGTGGCTGCGAAGGAACGGCCGCCGGTCCAATAGCCATGTGCCGAGAACTGAACGAATAAAATGAAGGTGGCGAGGAGGACGGCCCATAGCCCAAGCATGGGAAAAGGTCCGAATTGGCGCTCCGAAGGCAAGCGAATATTGTATCGGGCGAAGAACTAGAAGAAAAAGTACAAGAGCACGAAAGTACCAGTACAAATTATGGGCGTTTGATCGGGGACGGGCCGGTGTCTAGGCGAAAGACCAGCGCCGTGCTTTGAACGGTTGAGGTTTGAGTGAAGAGGCTTGCTCACATTGATTGGATGCGTCGGGCGCTTCGCGGCCGCAAAGAAAAAAGAAAGCCGCGCTAAGGCAGTGTCATCTCGGGGATAGAGTGAGGCTGCAATGAAACGGCTGGCTTACGTCGATTGGATGCGCGGCCTCGCGTGCGTGCTGATGTTTGAGACGCACTGCTACGACTCGTGGCTGAATGAGGACGCGAAAAAATCGGATGGCTTCCGGTATTCGCAGATGGGCGGAACTCTGCCCGCACCTCTATTTATTTTTTTGGCCGGTGTTGCAGTGGCTTTGGTGACAGAAAGACTTCGCGGCAAGGGAGTGGAGCGAGGAGCCATTGCCAAGCAAGTGATGTGGCGCGGCGCTGAAGTGTTTGGACTCGGGATACTTTTTCGCGTGCAGGAATTTGTACTGGGAATTCCCATTTCGCCGTGGACGGATCTGTTGCGGGTGGATGTGCTGAACATTCTTGGCATTTCGATGATTTTGCTGGGTATGTTGTGTTGGCTGGCGGGATGGGGAGCAGCTGCGGCGATACGAACACGAAGTTTGGTGTTGGCGGCAAGCGCGGCTGCTGCGGTCGCAATCTTGACCCCTGCGCTGTGGACGACCTGGCGGCCGAGGTTTTTGCCGTGGGCGATCGAGTCGTACGTGAATGGGGTGCACATTTTCGACAAGCCGCAGGTCTGGTTATTCCCGATTTTTCCCTGGGCGGCGTTCGCGTTTGTGGGATTGGCGGTTGGGTTTTGGTTGTTTACCGAATTTGCGAAGCGGCACGAGGCGTGGAATTTCTTGCTGATTGGAGTGGCGGGACTGGCAGCGATCGGCCTCTCAGTGATTTTCGATGGCTCGGGTGTGAAGTTGTATGGCGCGTACGACTATTGGCATACCAGCCCGAATTTTTTTCTGGCGCGATGCGGCGCGATGCTGGTGATTTTGAGTTTGGCATACGCGTGGTACCGCTGGGGATGGGCGCAATCGGGATTCAGTCCTGTGGAGCAGTTGGGACGGACATCATTGCTGGTGTATTGGGTGCACATTGAATTTGTCTATGGAAGATTGTCGATTTTGCCGAAAGGGAAGTGCGGGTGGGCGGCGGCGACGGCGGGATTGGTGGTTATTTTCGCCGCAATGCTCGGGTTGTCGGTGGCGCGGACGCGGTGGAGTGCGCGTCGGGAAGTGGTAGGGTAGCGAGAGACGTGCGAAAAGCGAAATTCGAAATCGCACGCGTGCCAATCGCAAAGGACGATTATTTCGGCTGCTGTTGGGATTGAGGAATTTTGATGATGACGTCGCCTGGCTTGGCCAGGCCAAGTTCGTCGCGGGCGATGGATTCGATTTTGTGGGGATCGGTCTTGAGGGATTTTACTTCGTCGGAAAGCTCGGCGTTTTCTTTGGCGAGGCGGTTGATGTCTTTCTGAACCCGGTCGATTTCGAGTTTAGTGCGACGCATGGCGAGAAAGCCGTGAGTGCCGAAAATGTCGTGGATGAACAGCGCAAAGACGCAAAGGACGAGGATGGCGCGCCCGTATTGCGACCAAAAAAGGGAGATTCTTGATTGCTCAGGCATTCTTGTTTGTCGGGACATCGAAGATCAGCTCTTTAAAATCCAGTCCGTAGCTTCGCGAACGAGTTTAGCGGAAGCGGCCGGAGTTTCGGCTTCAACGTAGAGGCGAAGTAGCGGTTCAGTACCGGAGAGGCGAAGAAGCATCCAAGAGCCGTCGTCGAACGCGAATTTTGCGCCATCAGTGCGGTCGATGGATTTCACCTTGCGGCCCAGGAGAGTTGACGCGTCGGTTTTTGATTTTTGCATGGCCAGCGATTTCTGTTCGTCGGTGAGATGAAGATTTTCGCGCGTGGGAGCAAAAGACCGGCCAACCTTCCTGAAGAGTTGCTGAATTTGTTCACCGATGGAAGCGTTGCGGGCGGCGCTCATTTCCGCGACGAGCAGACAGGCAAGGATGCCGTCTTTTTCAGGAATGTGGCCGCGAATGGTGAGGCCGGCGCTTTCTTCGCCGCCGAGAGCGATTTTATCGTCGCGAATGAGCTGGCCGATGTACTTAAAGCCCACAGGCGTCTGAAAAATGGTTTGTCCGCGGGATTTTGCTGCGGCGTCGAGGAGTTCAGATGTCGCCACGCTTCGAGCTGCGGGCAATTTCCATCCACGAGATTCGACGAGATAATCGTATACGAGAGCGAGGATCAAATTGGGCTGGATCCACGCACCGTCCGAGTCGACGATGCCGAAGCGGTCGGCGTCGCCATCGGTCGCCAGACCTGCCGTGGCCTTCGATGAGAGAACGACGTTACGAAGTGGGGCAAGATTTCCCTCACTGACGTCGGGGCCGGTGCCGTCGAACAGAACGTCACGGTCGGCACGAATGGTTTCGACCGAGACGCCATGGTCGGCGAGGATTTTGTTGAGGTAGCCTGTGCCGCAGCCGTGGAGAGCGTCTACCGCGAATTTGGTCTTGGCCTGCGCCAGGACGTCGAAGCGGACGAGCTGTTCGAGACGTTTGAGATAGTTTTCGCGGAGACTGATTTTCTCCGCCGGTGCGGACTGTTCTTTGAGTGGCGGCACGCCTCCGCGAGCGAAAAGTTTTTCCGCGCGCGCTTCGATATCCTTGGTGACCTCGGGGAGAGCCGGTCCCGCATCCGACGAAGAGAATTTTAGGCCGTGATACTGCGCCGGATTGTGGCTGGCTGTGAAATTGACGGCGCCATCGAGTTTGCTGCGCTGGATTTCGTAAGCGACGGCAGGTGTCGGAGTAAACGTGTCGCAGAGAAGAGCGCGGATGCCATATTGCTGGAGAATCGCTACGGCGAGTGCGGAGAATTCCTCGGAGTAGAAGCGGGTGTCGTAACCTACCAGGATTGTGGGTTTGGCGGACTTTGCTTTGACGTGTTCGGCGATGGCGGTGACCGCGAGACGGACGGATGCGAACGTGAAATCATCAGCGATAAGCCCGCGCCAGCCAGATGTTCCGAATTTGATTGGAGAAACGGTCAAGGATGGAGAAGCGCTCATAGTGGGGCTAGTGTAGCCCTTCAGACGCAACGTGCAAAGAGGCAGCGGAGACGAAAATGGCGCAAAGAGAAAACGCAAAAGTAGTGCTGGTGACTTGCGGAAGTCTGGCCGAGGCGCGGAAGATTGCACGTTCTGTGGTACAGACGAGGCTCGCGGCTTGTGTGAACGTGATTTCTGCGCCAGTCGAGTCCGTATATCGATGGAAGGGAAACGTCGAAAGTGCAAGAGAATTTTTGTTAGTGATCAAGACGACTTCGCGGCGGTTGAAGGCGTTGGAAGCAGAAGTCTCGCGGATTCACAGCTACGAAGTGCCGGAATTCCTCGTGTTGCGAGTGGATTCGGGATCGAAAAAATATCTGGCGTGGTTGCTGAGCAGCTGAGATGCGGAAGTGGGCAAGAGATGGCATAAGGCCGCGCGACAACCCCCGATCTAGACTTGGCGTGGTGCCGACTATGTGAGTTGGCTGAGTCAGCGGACCGTTTCTGTCTCGTTTCAAACACTCTTCGGCGCCAGTCACAAGTTAGACGTAGAGGAGTGCCTGGTCGAGGTCGGCGATGATGTCTTCGAGGTCTTCGATGCCCACCGAGAGGCGGACGAGGCCGTCGGTGATGCCGATGCGTTCCTGGACTTCTTTGGGCATAGAGGCGTGGGTCATTAATGCCGGAAGAGAGATGAGCGACTCGACGCCGCCGAGGCTTTCTGCAAGCGCGCAGATTTTGACTTGATTGAGGAAACGGCGAGCAGCTTCTAGGCTGCCGAGATCGAAGCTGAGCATGGCACCGGGTCCGCGCTGCTGTTTGCGGGCAATATCGTGCTGCGGGTGAGAAGGAAGCCCCGGGTAATACACTTTACGAACTTTCGCGTGTGCGTCGAGATGTCGAGCAACGGCGATACCGTTGGCATTGTGCTGGAGCATACGGACGGCGAGTGTCTTGATGCCTCGGGAGACCAGGAAGCAGTCCATGGGAGCAAGGCCAGCTCCGGCGGAGCGCTGGATGAAATAAATTTTCTCCGCATCTTCAGGACGTGTGAGAACAACGCAGCCACCGGTAGAGTCGCTGTGGCCATTGAGATATTTCGTCATGGAGTGAACGACGATGTGCGCCCCGAGTGCGATCGGACTCTGCAAATAAGGACTTAGAAACGTGTTGTCGACGACGAGCAGGGCATTGCGCTCCGTGGATAGTTTTGCCATCGCGGCGATGTCGGTGATGCGAAGAGTCGGGTTCGTGGGCGTTTCGATGTAAAGCATGCGAGTGTTTGCGCGCATGGCGGCGAGGACGAGCTCGGGTGACGAGGTGTCGACGAAGCTGAATTCGAGTCCAAAGTGGACAAGAAGCTGCGTGGCGATGCGATAGACACCGCCGTAGACGGCTTCAGAAAGCACAACGTGGTCGCCAGGGCGGAGAAGGCGAAAGACTGCATCAATGGCGGCCATGCCAGAAGTAAATACGTAAGCAGAGTGCCCGCCTTCAAGCTTGGCGAGAGTTCTCTCAAGGGCCTTGCGATTGGGATGATTTGTACGCGCGTAGTCGAAGCCTTTGTCTTTGCCGAGTTCGTCCTGGACATAGGTTGAAGTCTGATAGATGGGGAGAACGATAGCGCCAGTCGCGGAATCAGGCTCTTGTCCGACGTGGATGGCATTTGTGGCAAAACCCATAGTTACGATCTCCTTTAGTTCCAAGGCTTTAAGTGCAAGCCCTGAAACCCGGGCCAAGCGGCTCGCGCCAGAGCAGGGAAAAAGCCCGTCAAGCGACACGAAACAAGGTTCACGCGGTGGAACGAAGCTGGAAGCGCGCTAGACGCGGCGCGACCTAAGGCTACCGGCACGCGGAAGCAATGCGGTTCATTCAAATTACAGGAGGTGTCGGGTCTCGTCAATTCTTGCGGATGCCGGATGTGCCACGATCGGCTGGCAAAATCACGCTTGCACAACACTCGAGATACACCCGGTTGACACTGCTGGGCGGGGACAATAGAGTCGGGATGATGGCAAACAGCGTATCGAAAATACAGATTGGGCAGTTGTGGAAAAAGGATGACACGGGCGAAACGTTTCTGGTTACGCGGGTGTATTCGGAAGCATTGAGCACGATGGCGACGCTGCGGAAGTCGGGTTCGGAGACCGAGGCCTTGGTGCGAGTGAAGGTGGAGCGGACCGCGGGTGGGCAGACGTTGACGGGTTTTTCACCAGCGCAAGAGGATGAGAAGTTTTAGTGGACGCGCTAAATCGAGCGGACGGGAAGGTTAACGACGTCGTCGATTTGCAGCAGCTCTTTCTGCAGGAACGGTTCTCCGTATTTCACACCGATTAAATCGCCGATGCGCCGGGCGAGAAGATCCATTCTGGAGTCGAGTTCGTCGATTGCGAGATAGACGCGTTGGTTCCGTTCACTTTTCGCCGGCCGGAATTGAGAGCGGTATGCGAGGATAGCGCGGCGGCGCGTTTCGTACTGCTTGGTGATATCCACGACAAAACTGGGCGGCATGCCTTCAAAAGAAGTGCAGTAAAGAATTTTGAAGGGGCGATAAGGTTCCCCTTTGACGGGTAGCGCTTTGAGGCCGGCGAGGAAGCATCCTTCGTAACCAAGAGCGGAGGCATGGTAGTGATCGGGATGCCGAGCTTCCCAGTAGGGAAGAATGACCGTGCGCGGGCGAAGCTCGCGAATAATGCGGGCGAGCGCTAGCTTGTACTGGCGGGAAGGTTGCACGTCTGAATCGGGGACGCCGAGAGTGCCGCGCCAGGAAACTTTCAAGATTTTCGCGGCAAGGGCTGCTTCTTTGGCGCGAATTTCAGGACTGCCGCGTGTGCCCATTTCTCCGGCGGTAAGATCGAGGATGCCGGTTTTATAGCCCTGCCCGGCGGCTCTGAGGAGAGTGCCGCCGCAGGTGAGTTCGACGTCGTCGGGATGAGCGGCGATGGCGAGAAGGTCGAGGGTGGTCATTAACGCTCCTTGAGAACCACGGGAATTGATCTTTCCTGTCAGCAATCCGGCGTTACAGAGGCCGGGCTAAAGCCCGCGCTACGCTCGGGGAAACCACAAACCAACGGATAGGTGCAGTGAGAAATCTTAGCAGGGGATGTGCTAAGTTTGCGCGGGGAACAGAGGCGTGTGGACGTTGTGACGGCTATGAGTGACCGTAAGAAAATGTCGGGGCGCGTGGCGTTGGTGACGGGCGCTGCGAAGCGACTGGGGCGAGCGGTGGCACTGCGGCTGGCGGCCGAGGGCGCGGATGTGGCGGTGCACTATCGAGAGTCGCAGAACGAAGCCGATGAAGTTGTAAGCGCGATTGTGAAACTTGGCCGGAAGAGTGTGGCGCTACGCGCGGATTTGGGCAGCGTTGATGAGATACGCAAGCTATTTCTGGAGGTTGGGAACGAACTGGGCCGGCTGGATTTATTGGTGAACAGCGCGGCAAATTTTTTGCCGGGAAGTGTGATTTCGACGACGGAAGAGATTTGGGATGCATCGCTGGACACGAATGTGAAAGCGCCGTTTTTCTGTGCGCAGGCAGCGGCGCCGATGCTGCGACGTTCAAAGGGATCGATCGTGAATTTTGCTGATACCGGAGGATTGCTGGGCTGGCCCGGGTATGTTTCGCATTCAGTTTCGAAAGCTGGCATGGTGATGCTGACCAAGTGTCTGGCGAAGGCGCTGGCTCCAGATGTGCGCGTGAATGCGATTGCTCCGGGAACGATTACGATGGCGGGCGATCCGCCGGAATGGGAGGCCGAATTCGTGAAGCTGTCGCCTCTTAGGAAAACGGGCCAGCCGTCGGACGTTGCGGACGCGGTGATTTATTTGGCGACCGCGGAATTCGTGACCGGCCACACATTGGTCGTGGATGGTGGGCGAACGGCGTAAACCAGAACGACGACAAATCGTTTTGTAGAAGTGCGCGCAAGCGCGTGGCAGTGTATTCTAAATATCTTATGCTGCGATAAGGAAGACGAAGATGGCGGCACGGGACAGGGCATTTCCGAAAAGGGACAACGAACAAATGGACAACGAGACGTACGCTCAGCCACACCACATCGAGGATGTGGAGATTCAGGAGTGGCTGGAGTCGCTGGATTCGGTGCTCGAGTCAAGCGGACCGGAAGTGGCGGCCGAAATTCTCGAGCGGTTACGGGCACACGCGACGGTGAGTGGCATCGACCTTCCGTTCACGGCGAACACACCGTATGCGAACACGATTCCGGTGCGGCTCGAACCGTTATTTCCAGGTGATCAGGAGCTGGAGCGCCGGATCAAGTCACTGATCCGCTGGAACGCCCTGGCGATGGTGGTGCGCGCGAATCGCGAAGAACACAACATTGGCGGACATATTTCGACTTACGCGTCTGCGGCCACGCTGTACGAAGTGGGATTCAATCATTTCTTCCGCGCGAGGACACCCGAGTTCGAAGGCGACACGATTTATTTTCAGGGACACGCGGCGCCAGGAATCTATGCGCGCGCGTTCATGGAAGGAAGAATCAGCGCTCAGCAACTGGAGAATTTCCGTCGCGAGCTAAAGCCGGGCGGCGGCTTGTCCTCCTATCCGCATCCCTGGCTGATGCCGGACTTCTGGGAATTTCCGACAGTGTCAATGGGATTGAGCCCGCTGATGGCTATTTATCAGGCGCGTTTCAACCGTTATCTGGAAAATCGCGGCCTGAAGCCGGCGACCGATGCGAAAGTGTGGGCGTTTCTTGGCGACGGCGAGACGGATGAGCCGGAATCACTGGGCGCGATCACGCTGGCATCGCGAGAGCACCTGGATAATTTGATTTTTGTGGTCAACTGCAACTTGCAGCGGCTCGACGGGCCGGTGCGCGGGAACGGGCAGATCATTCAGGAACTCGAGTCGGCGTTTCGCGGCGCGCGTTGGAACGTCATCAAGGTGCTGTGGGGCAGTGAGTGGGATCCGATTCTGGAGCGCGATACGGAAGGCTTGCTAGTCAAGCGCATGGGCGAGTTGGTGGACGGCGAATACCAGAAGTTGGTGGTTTCCTCTGGTGCGTATGTGCGGCAGCACTTTTTTGGTCATGATGAGCGGTTACTGAAATTGGTGGAACCGCTGCCGGACGAGGCGCTGCGGCGTTTGCGGCTGGGCGGCCACGATCCGCGCAAAGTGTACGCGGCGTACAAGGCGGCGGTGGAACATAAGGGCGGGCCGACGGTAATTTTGGCACGCACGATCAAGGGCTATGGATTGGGAGAGGCGGGGGAAGGTAAGAACGTCACGCACCAGCAGAAAAAGTTGAATGAAGACGAACTGCGGGAATTCCGGTCGCGGTTTGGAATTCCCCTGAACGATGACGACTGCATAACGGTACCGTTTTACCGTCCTGCGGAAGACAGCATCGAGCTTCAATATTTGCGGAGCAGACGGGATGCTCTGGGCGGATATACGCCAAAGCGTCGCGCGCGTTCGAAGCCGATCGCGGCGGACCACGACGAATTATTCAAGGAATTCACGGAAGGCAGCGACGAGCGCGAAGTCTCGACGACGATGGCGTTCGTGGCGATGCTTCGAAAAATGCTGAAGGATCCGGAGATCGGCAAACTGATTGTGCCAATCGTGCCGGACGAAGCGCGGACCTTCGGCATGGAGTCGCTATTCCGCACCGTGGGGATTTACGCGAGCGGCGGACAGAAGTACGAGCCAGTCGACATGAACACGCTGCTGCTCTACAAGGAAGCGAAAGACGGACAGATTCTGGAAGAAGGAATCACAGAAGCCGGTTCGATGGCTTCGTTCATCGCGGCCGGCAGCGCGTACGCGACACACGGGATCAATATGATCCCGTTTTTTATTTATTACTCGATGTTTGGATTCCAGCGAATTGGAGATTTCATCTGGGCGGCTGCGGACATGCGGACGCGCGGATTCCTGCTGGGCGGGACCTCGGGGCGAACGACGCTTTCCGGCGAAGGCCTGCAGCACCAGGACGGCAATAGCCACGTTCTGGCGCTGCCCGTGCCGAATCTGAAGGCGTACGATCCGGCGTTTGCGTACGAAATTGCGGTGATCATTCAGGATGGGATTCGCCGGATGTATAAGGACGGAGAAAACTGGTTCTACTACATCACGGTGATGAACGAACCCTACGCGATGCCGCCGATGCCTTCAGGAGTTCGCGAAGGCATTCTGAAGGGAATGTACAAGTACCGCGCTTCTGCGAACAAGAAAGCAAAGCTAAAGGCGCAATTATTTGGCAGCGGGGCGATTTTGAACGAAGTGCTGCACGCGCAGGAAATTCTTGAACAAAAGTACAGCGTGGCCGCGGACGTTTGGAGCGTCACGAGTTACAAGGAACTGTACGTCGATGCCATTGAAACGGAGCGCTGGAACCGGCTGAATCCAGGTGAGAAGCCGCGCGTGCCCTATGTTACGGGATGTCTCGCGGATGCGCCGGGGGTGTTGGTCGCGGCTTCGGATTACCTGAAGACGCTGCCCAACATGATCAGCAAATGGATGCCGCGCAGGCTGGCAGCACTTGGCACAGACGGCTTTGGACGCAGTGAGGGTCGTGTGTCCTTGCGGGATTTCTTCGAAGTGGACGCAAAGTTCATTACCTTGGCGACTCTGCATGAATTGAGCGCGGACGGAAAAATTGACGCGAAGGTTGTTGACAAAGCGATTGAGGATTTGGGAATCGTAAAGAGCAAACCGAATCCGGTCACATCTTGAGAGGCGCTGTTTGATTTTCTGATTTCGCGAAGGGAAAGACGCGGCCAGAGAGCAGCGCGTCGAGGCGTTCCTTGGCTTCGTACAGTTCGGGCTGCAACTCGAGAGTCTTGCGATAGGCTTCAATCGCTCCGCTGGTATTCCCCTGGGCTTCACGGGAACGGCCCACCCAAAAACATGCGGCCGCATCGGGGGCGAGAGAAGCTCCTTCGACAAAATCCGCTTCCGCGGCACGGAAGTTGTTCAAGCGGAATTCAGCAAGTCCTCTTGCGAGATAACTCGATTGCTTTCCTGGCGAAAGCCGCAAAGCTTCTGAAAACAGCTTTATGGCTTCATTCGGTTGATTGTCTTCGAGCACGATGATTCCCAGGTTGTGGTATGCCATCGCAATGTCGCTGTTCTCCTGACCGTATCGGATGGCGAGTTGGAACTCTTCCCGGGCTTCGTTGCGACGCTTTTGGCCTATCAGGATGACGCCAAGATTGTAATGTCCGAGGCCGAAGCGGGGTTTTTCTTCAGTTGTGCGCAAAAAATGTCCGTATGCAAGGTCGGGCCGCCCGATTTGTAGATACGCTTCACCTAAGTTGTTTTCGGCAATGAAATTGACCGGCACGATTTTCAGGGCGTGGCCAAAGACAGTGAAACTGTCTTTCCAGTAGGTGCTTTGCCGCCAGGTCAAAGCTCCAAAGAAAATCAGGAAAATCGCGGACACGCCGACGAGAAGTTCCGAGCGGTGCGGCAGCCAACCAGAGTGGTCCGCAATCCACCATACAGCAAGAACGAAAATCCCTAAGAGAGGTGTGTAGGCGTAGCGGTCGGCCATGGCCTGACGGCCGACTTGAACCAATCCGATGACTGGTACGAGGCAGCCGAGATACCAGAACCAGCCGGCAATCAAGTAACGGTGGTGGCGGTGGCGCATGCAGAAATAAGTGAAGCCCAAAATGACGGCGAGAGCCAGAAGCGGTTTCCAGAGCGAAAGCGTATCGTCCGGGTGTGGATAGAAAATGATCAGGCGCGTAGGCCACAACCCTTTGAGGATGTACAAGAGATACGACCAAAGTGCGTTCGCCAAGCGCACCGGGAAAGTCAAAATGCCCTTCACGGCGATGGCGTTGGACTGAGCTTGAGCAATCACCGTGACGTACGCACTGCCTGCGGACAAAAGGAAAAGCGGAATTTTCTCCAGGACGAGCGGCCACAATTTCTTGAAAAAGAGGGACGTGTTTCGGGAGTCTTCCGGAATCGGAAGACGGGCGAGAGGCCAATAATCGAGCAGCAGAAGCGCGAATGGCAGGGTGATGATCATTGGTTTCGAGGCGAGTCCGAAAGCGAACAGGACTACCAAGGTTGAGTAGCGCACAACGCCAGGCTTGCGGATGTACCAGCCGTAAGCAAAGAGCGCGAGAAATAGAAAAAGGGTGCAAAGAAGGCTCTTCCGTTCAGAAACCCACGCGACGCACTCAACATTAAAGGGATGCAACGCGAACAGAGCGGCCACGATAAAGCTGCGCCACAGAAACCCGGTAGCGCAACGTAGCAGGAAAAACAGAAGCACGACGTTCAGTGCGTGAAGAAAAAGGCTGGTGGCATGGTGCCCCCATGGATGCAGCCCGAAGAGCTGGATGTCCGCCATATGCGAGATCCAGGTGAGCGGATGCCAGTTGGCCATGATAGTGGCTCGGAACGCCCAGAAAATATTTGCGGCCGTCAGACCTGGCTGCAGATGGATGTTCTGCACGACGTAGCCGTTATCGTCGTAGTTCAGGAAGCCATTTGAAAACGTCGGCCAATAGGAAAGCAGAGTGACAGCGGCCAGCAAAAGAGCAAGCAGCCAGGGCGAAGTCGTGTCCTCGACTTGCGCAGGGTTTGTGTTCAGGGGCTGGTTGGCCGGGACAGTCTCGACGAGTGCCGAAGAGCTCACTCTTTCACCATGACGTAGTAGTCGGGCAGGAGTTTGTGGCCCTCATTACTGAAGATGCGAAAGTTGGCGAGTCCCCATTTTTGCATTCGGAATTGCAGGGACGTTGCAAGAACGCCGAAGCCATACTTGACACTGCGCCAGAAGCTGATGCTTGACGCTTCAGGGAAATAGCGCGTCGGACAGGAAACTTCGCCCATCCGATAGCCAAAGAAGATGATTTGCGCCAGCATCTGATTGTCAAAAGCAAAATCGTCGGTGTTGGCTTCGAGAGGCAGCGCGTCGAGCACCGTCCGCGAGAAAGCGCGATAGCCAGTATGATATTCGGATAGCTTGTACGTCATCAGGAGATTCTGGAAAAAAGTCAGGAAGCGATTTGAAATGTATTTGTAAAGCGGCATGCCGCCCTTGAGGGCGCCGACACCAAGAATGCGGGAGCCCAGCGCGACATCGTATTCACCGAACGCAATCATCCCTGCCAGCGACACGATGAGGTTCGGCGAATACTGATAGTCCGGATGAAGCATGATAACGATATCCGCGCCGCGGCGCAGCGCTTCGCGGTAGCACGTCTTCTGGTTGCGGCCATAACCGAGATTCTGCCGGTGGACAAAGGTGGTCAGGCCAAGCTGGGCGGCGACTTGCGCGGTGGAGTCGTGGCTCCCGTCGTCCACGAGAATTATTTCATCGACGAAGTCCTTGGGGACTTCGCGACAGGTTTGTTCGAGTGTCTTCGCCGCGTTATAGGCGGGCATTACGACGAGAATGCGTTTTCCGTTCAGCATAAGAGAGAGGGCTAAGGGTATGCCTGGGATTTCGGAGTCGCAGCAGGCAGATCGCCACCGGCACGCCAGCGGCAATCCCTCAAAACTTAAAATAGTACGGCAAGACGGGCGCCGCAAGTATGGAGAAACGCGAGGTTTCAAGTCCGCTAATGGCTGTCTCGAGTAGCGTTCTGAAGGCCCGTTGCCAGGAGTTCGGCCGGTTTGATACGACCGGTTGCGAGTTCGGCGATCAGTCGCCGATTCGCGGTCAGGAAGTCGTAGCCTGCGAGTTCTCTCGGCAGAACCCACGCCACCTGTTCGAACGGAACGGGGTGGAGTTCTTCTTCTAGAATGCTGGCGGCAAAAAAAGTGATGGAGAGCGAACCCATACGGCCACCGTAGTCGTGTTCGACCTGAGAAATCGCAACGGAGCGCAGCAGAGTCACGGCAAGTTCTTCTCTGAGCTCACGGGTCAAGGCTTGTTCGAGCGATTCGCCGTCCTTGACCTTGCCGCCGGGAAATTCCCATTTGAGCGGCGAAGAGTCCTCGCGGCGGCGCTGGCCGATCAGCAAACGGCGGTCGGCACGTTCAATCACCGCAGCAACGATGCGAATGCTCACGCGCGAACTCCGGAAAACTCCTTAAGGATACGGGAAATCCGGCGAGCGCCCACGATGAGCGGTGGACCCGGCGTGTTGAGAAGCTCGTCCTGAATTACAAAGACTTGTTTGCGGCGAACGGCCGGGACTGCTTGCCAAAGCGGGGAAAGCCAGA
>Ga0207646_10004153_pt1 | contig 15887 bp, 14 predicted proteins | sample KBSK5502metaG_FD_184343 | JGI IMG/M metagenome (GOLD analysis project Ga0207646, IMG submission 184343) | Corn, switchgrass and miscanthus rhizosphere microbial communities from Kellogg Biological Station, Michigan, USA - KBS K5-50-2 metaG... | ecosystem: Host-associated > Plants > Roots >... | reverse complement strand
CTCGACCACTGCAGCGCAATCGAGCTCGTTCTCCAGGCAGGGGCCGAGGGTGAGACCTACAACGTCGGCTCCGGCATCGAGAGGAGCATCGAGGAGATCGCAGACGCAGTGCTCGCGCTGACGGGCAAGCCGGCGACCCTGAAATCAATCGTCCCCGACCGTCCCGGCCACGATCGCCGTTACCTGCTGGACTCGTCAAAGCTTCGGCGCGAGCTCGGTTGGGAGCCCGTGATCGCCTTCGACCGTGGGCTGCGGGAGACGGTCGGTTGGTACATGGACCACCGAGACTGGTGGGCGCCGCTGAAGGACCGCGCACTGGTTGAAGAGACCGCCTGGCGCTAAGCACTCTTCTCCCACAAGCACTAATGCTTCGAGCAGTGTTTGGCCCGGTTGAGCGCGTGCTTGGGCTCGTGACGCTGCGGCTCGAGCTGGGCCGCCTGCTGCAAATACGAGATCGCCTCGGCGCAGCGGCCTAGCTGCAAGAGCGTGTAGCCGAGGTTGTAGTTGGCGTAGGCCTCGTAGGGGTAGCCGACCCCGCTGAGCTTTGCGACCGCCTGCTGCAGCAGAGGGAGCGCGCCGGCGTAGTCGCCGGCCTGCATCTTGGTGTAGCCCGCATCGTTCAGGGCGGAGCCGCTGAGGGAGCTCGAGCTCGTGGCCGGCGCTGGTGACGTCGTCGGCGCTGTGACCGTCGTCTCGCCGGTACTTCCGGGAGAGGTGACCGTGACCGTTCTCGGCTGCGCCGGTGGCGCGGTCTTCGATTTGTTGTCGCCGTTCGTGAGCACGATCGCGGCGATCGCGCCGGCGACCGCGGCGAGTGCAAGCAGCCCGACGAGAACGGGCCAGCGACTGCGCGGAGCCCGTCGCCGCGAGACCGGGGAGAGCACCGACAACGTCGGCGCGGTCGAAGCGGCGGGCCGGAACGACCGTGTCGTCCCCGCTGCCTCCGCGAGCGCGGCCCGCAGCGCCGCCACAAACTCCGACGCAGTCTCGAAACGCTGCGCCGGGTCCTTTGCCAGGGCTTGCCGGAAGACGGCGTCGAGCTCGTTCGGCAGGCCCTCGTAGATCTCGGCGATCGACGGCACCGGCGCGTTGACGTGCGCCGCGGCTTCGGCGGTGATCGACTCGCTCTCGAACGGCCGCCGCCCGCTGAGCAGCTCGAAGGCGACGACCGCGAGCGAGTAGCGATCGCTCGCCGGTGTCGCGCGCTCGCCCTGCGCCTGCTCGGGCGAGAGGTAACCGGCTGTGCCGAGCACCGTGCCCGTCATCGTCAAGGAATCCATGCCTGCGGCGCTTGCGATCCCGAAATCGGCGACGTGGACGTTGCCGTTCCGGTCGAGCATGAGGTTCGCCGGCTTGACGTCGCGGTGGACGACGCCGTGGCGATGGGCGGCATCGAGCGCGCTTGCCGCCTGCTCGAGCCACTCCAGCGCCTGCCCGACCTCCTGGGCTCCGCGCTCTCGTAGCCGGTCCTCGAGCGAGCCGCCGCTCAAGTACTCCATGACGATGAACGGCCGCTCTGCGTGCTCGCCGACGTCGAACACGGTCACGATGTGCGGCTCCCCGGACAGCCTCGCCGCTGCCAGAGCCTCACGCGTGAAGCGCCCGCGCACCGCGTCGTCGCGCGAATACCGCTCCGCGAGCAGCTTGACGGCTACTGCGCGCCCGAGGACCGAATCGGTCGCGCGGTAGACCTCTCCCATGCCTCCGCGAGCGATGCGCTTCGGCGAGCGGTAGCGAGGCGGCAGGATGTCCGTGTCCACGGGCATGCGAAGAGAGAATGCCCGCCGTCTTGCCTGCCCGCGTCGGTGAACCGAAAAACGCGTGCTCAGGGCGAGATTAGGAGGCTGTAAGGATTGGCAGGGCCGTTCCAGGAATGCGCTACCCTCGACCCCTTCCGGGGTCCGCGGCATGTCCATTCGCCCTTTCGCCATAGTCCTCGTCGCTGCGCTCGGTCTAACCGGCGGGGGTCCGAGCGGCTCGAAGACGGTGCCGCCCGCGATCCGCACGCAGCCGACCTTCTTCATCAGCGGGCACGGCTGGGGCCACGGTCTGGGCATGAGCCAGTACGGGGCCTACGGCTATGCCCAGCATGGCTGGACGTACGACCGGATTCTCAAGCACTACTACACCGGGACGACGATCGGCCCGGCGCCGGTCAGCCGGGTCCGCGTCCTGCTCCTCGACAACGCAAAGCAGGTCACGATCTCTTCGAAGCTCCCGTTCCAGGTGGTCGACGCAACCGGCTCGAAGCACGCGCTCGACGCAGGAAGCTACGCGGTCGGGGCCGGCTTCAAGTACACGGATCCCACCAACCCGCAGGCCACGCCGACCGCGCTGCCCTACCCACTCGAGTTCAGGCCGGGCGCGACCGCGCTGGTGCTGAACGGGCGGGGCTACCGCGGCTCGCTGCGTGTGCTCAAGCTCGCTCCGGCCAAGGTTCGGATCGTCAACGCCGTCGATCTCGACCTCTACCTCCGTGGCGTCGTTCCCTCCGAGATGCCGAAGACGTGGGCGACGGAGGCGCTGAAGGCCCAGGCTGTGGCGGCGCGCTCGTATGCACTGTCGCACCTGCATGCGGCCGGCGGCGGCTTCGACCTCTATACGGACACGCGGGATCAGGTCTACCTCGGGATCCCGCACGAGGCGCCGACGACGACCGCCGCGGTCAGCGCCACCGCCGGACAGGTCGTCCTCTACAAAGGAAAGGTCGCGAGCACGTACTTCTTCTCGACCTCCGGCGGGCGGACGTCGTCGATTCAGGATCTGTACCCTGACTCGCCGCCGGTTCCCTATCTCGTCTCCGTTCCCGACCCCTACGACTCGATCTCCCCGTACCACGACTGGGGCCCGTACCAGTACACCGCCCAGAAGCTCGCCCGTCGCCTGAAGTCGCCCGGCAAGCTGCTCGACGTTCAAACCGTCGCGGCCTCGTCCGGCCGGGTGCAGAGCGTCGTCGCGACCGGATCCAAAGGTGAGGTGACGGCGACGGGCGGTGAGGTCCGCTCCGCCCTTGGGCTCCGCTCGACCTGGTTCCAGGTCGGCGTTCTCGCCCTCGGCGCTCCGGCAACCCCGCTCACATACGGGACCGCGACGACGCTCAGCGGGACCGCTCGAGGTGTCAGCTCGGTCGACCTGCAGCAGCTCGATCCCACCGGCGAGTGGACGACGGTCTCGACACTCACTCCACGCGGCGGCGCGGTGGCTCGGAAGGTGAAGCCCGATCAGTCGAGCCAGTTCCGGCTCGTCGTTGGAACGATCGCAAGCGACCCGCTTTCGGTAGCGGTTGCGCCCTTGGTTCGCCTGCACGTGCCGGCCCTGCTCACTGGGTTCTGGGGCACCGTCAAGCCGGGCGCGGCCGGAACGACGGTCACGATCCAGCGCCAGGCCGGTTCCGCCTGGCGCGCCGTCGCCAGCGTGAAGACGACTGCACAGGGCCGCTTCACAGTCACGCGCAGCGTGGTGTCGGGCACCTACCGGGCGAGGGTCTCGGCGAAAGGCTTCGCGCCCGGCTTCTCCAAGCCGGTCGCGATCTAACTATTGACTCTCGAGCAGCTCGTCCTCCGGGACTTCCCGGATCTGGCGCGCCGGGGAACCTACGACAACTGCCCGCGGAGGCACGTCACGGATGACGATCGCGCCGGCGCCGACGAAGGCCTCCTCGCCGATCTCGATCCCCGGCAGCAGCACCGCGGCGCCGCCGATCCGGGCCCCGCGCCTGATCGTCGGGCCCTTCCTCAGCTCGTGCCGTCTCTCCGTGCGCCCCATGAAGTTGTCGTTCGTGGTCGCGACGCAGGGAGCGATGAAGACGTCGTCCTCGAGCGTCGAGTACGCGGTCACGTAAGCGTTGGCTTGGATCTTCGTGCGCGCCCCGACCGAGGTGTCGTTCTCGACCAGGGAGCCCCGCCCGACCACGACGTAGTCGCCGAGCTCGCAGCGCTCGCGGACGCACGCCTGGTCGCCGACGATCACCCGCTCGCCGAGCTTCGTTCCGGCGAAGACCACCGCGCCGGTCGAGACGATCGTGCCGGCTCCGAGCTCGAGGGGCGGCTGCGGTTCCTGCTTCGCGGTCGAGCGCGTCGACAGTGTCGGCTGCTTGCCGACGACGGCGTAGTCGAGGATCTGGCAGCCCTCGCCGATCACTGTGCCCGGGTAGACGACGGCCGTTTCGGCGACCTCATAGCTCACAACTCCACCCGCGTCGTTTCGACTACCCGGCGTAAGACGGCCGCAGCGGCAAAGCCGCTACGGCCTCTGAGCCGGCGGAGCAAACGAGGCCTCAGGGCCACCACATAGCTCAAGCCGGTGTTTGCTCCAAGGACGCCTGCAGCTGCTCGAGCGCCCGCACGACCGCGACTCCGTCGCGCGCGGCCGCGAGCGGGTCGCCGTCGCCGGCGACGAGGCGTAGAAAGTGCTCGCACTCGAGCCGCAGCGGCTCGTCGTTCGGGATCTTCGGGCTGTAGATGTCGCCGGTCCTGGTCATCCACTCGCCGTAGGTCTCCGCCCGCTCGACCGGGCCCTTGTCATAGATCGTCAGCTTGCGGTCGAGCTCCATGTCGTCGAAGACGGCCATCTTGTCGCGGCCGACGACTGTGATTCGGCGCATCTTGTGCGGGTCGAGCCAAGAGAGGTGCATGTGCGCGACCTTCCCCGAGGGAAAGCGCAGGTAGCAGAAGACGACGTCCTCGACACCCTCCGTCAGGAAGGACTCACCGCGCGCCCAGGCCTCGGTCGGCTCCTCCTCCAGCAGGTGCAGGATCACCGAGAGGTCGTGGACGCCGAGCGACCAGAGCGCGTTCTCGTCCTTGCGGATCTGGCCCAGGTTCTGCCGGTTGCCGTAGACGTAGAGGACGTCGCCGAGCTCCCCGGAGCGGATCAGCTCCTTCAGGCGGACAACCCCCGGGTGGTAGAGCAGCAGGTGGCCCGGCATCAGCACGCGGCCCTCCTCCTCGGCGGTCGCGACGAGCTCCTCGACCTCGCCGGGGGTCAAGGCCGGCGGCTTCTCGACGAGCACGTGCTTGCCTGCTTCGAGCGCCCGCTTCGCGAGCTCCGCGTGCGTTACGACCGGCGTTGCCACGATCACAGCCTCGAGCGAGTCGTCGGCGAGCATCTCGTCGAAATCGGCGCTCAGGCGCGCCTCCGGATAACGCGACGAGAAGCGTGCCCGCTGCCCCTCCGAGAGGTCGCAAAGCCAGGCGAGCTCGGCGAGCTCGTCGAAGTTCCGCGCGAGGTTCGGGCCCCAATAGCCGAGGCCCGCGAGGCCGACTTTCGTCACGGCGAGAGACTAACCAGCACCTCGGCGATCCGCTCGGAGGCGTGCCCGTCGCCGTAGAGTCGTGGGCGCTCTCCGGGCATGCGGGCGCGCGAGACGGCTGCCGCGATCGCGTCGGGATCGTCGCCCACCAGGATGTTTGCGTGCGCCCGGACCGTTTCGGTCCATTCGGTCGTGTCGCGCAGAGTCACGCACGGCACTCCGTGCCAGTACGCCTCCTTCTGCAGCCCGCCGGAGTCTGTCGCGATCACTCGTGCCTGCGAGGCGAGCGCCGTGAAGTCCAGGTACCCGAGCGGCCTGAGCAGTCTCACGTTCGCCGGGGCATCGAGGCCGGCGTCGTCGAGCGTCTTTCGAGTCCGGGGGTGAACCGGGAAGACGACCGCTTTGTCCACGCGGCTGAGGCCCTCGAGGATTCGCTCGAGCCGGTCCGGGACCGCATTGGCCTCGCGATGCACCGTCGTCACGACGTAGGCGCGCGGCTCGAGGTCGAGAGCGTCGAGCACGTGCGACCGGCGCGCAGCGAGGGGCGCGAGCTGGAGCGTCGCGTCGAGCATCACGTCGCCGACGACCTCTCGCCGGCCGGGGACGCCCTCGCCTGCGAGCGTCTCCGCCGCGTGCTCGTCGGGCGCGAACAGGATCGCAGCCAGCCGGTCGACCTCGATGCGGTTTCGCTCCTCCGGCATCTCCACGTCGCCGCTGCGGAGCCCCGCCTCGACGTGAGCCTGCCGGACTCCGGTGTCGTTGGCCGCGAGCGCGCCGGCGAGCGTCGAGTTCGTGTCGCCGAAGACGAGCACGACGTCTGGCCCCTCGGTTGCGATCGCGCTGCGGATCCCGGCCCGCATCGGCGCCGGCTCCGCGGTGTGCAGATCGAGCCGGTAGCGCGGCTCCGGCAGGCCGAGCTCGTCGAAGAAAACCTGCGACAGCTCGGGGTCGTAGTGCTGGCCCGTATGCAGGACGATCTCGTCGATTCCCCGGTCGCGAAGCGCGACCGAGAGCGGCGCCGACTTGACGAACTGGGGCCGGTTTCCGACGACGGAAAGAACCTTCAAGGCGCTGGTACCCTAGGCGCGCTTCGGGCCGTTAGCTCAGTTGGTAGAGCAGGGGACTCTTAATCCCAAGGTCGAAGGTTCGAATCCTTCACGGCCCACTCTCGTCGAAAGTCCGGCCGCTTCGCGGCCATGACGACTTTCGACGGTTTGGCTTTCCCTGGACGTCTGCGAGCCGCGCCCGCACTGGTCGGTCGCGGCGGCGGCCTGTTGAACTCAAGTCGGAAAAGCGCTGAGGTCGCACGGACTCCGGCTTACGTTTTATGCTCGCGGTGTGCAGAGGGCACGGGCTGTGAGTCAGACGAAGTTCCTGCTCCAGGAATCGGAGCTTCCGCGGCGTTGGTACAACATCCGCTCCGACATGCCCACGGCTCCGCAGCCGGTGTTACATCCGGGCACGGGGCAGCCGGTTGGGCCGGACGATCTTGCGCCGCTCTTCCCGATGGAACTGATCGGCCAGGAGGTGAGCGAGGAGCCGGAGATCGCGATCCCGGACGAGGTGCTGGAGATCTACAGCCTCTGGCGCCCGACTCCTCTCTTCCGCGCGCGGCGGCTCGAGGAGGCGATCGGCACTCGGTCGCGGATCTTCTACAAGTACGAGGGCGTCAGCCCGCCCGGAAGTCACAAGCCCAACACGGCGGTGGCGCAGGCCTTCTACAACAAGCGGGAAGGCCGGACGCGTCTCTCGACCGAGACCGGGGCAGGCCAGTGGGGGAGCGCGCTCGCGTTCGCATGCAAGCTGATCGGGCTCGAGTGCAAGGTGTACATGGTTCGGGTCTCGTACGAGCAGAAGCCTGCCCGGCGTTCGATGATCAAGGCGTGGGGCGCGGAGATCGTGCCGAGCCCTTCCGAAGAGACGCAGTCCGGGCGGGCGATCCTCGAGGAGCATTCGGACTCGCCTGGCAGCCTCGGAATCGCGATCTCGGAGGCGGTCGAGGACGCAGCCGGACGCGAAGACACGGCCTACTCCCTCGGCAGCGTCCTGAACCACGTGCTCCTCCACCAGACCGTGATTGGCCAGGAGGCGCTTGCACAGATGGAGCTCGCGGACGCCTTCCCCGACGTCGTCATCGGCTGCGTCGGCGGCGGCTCGAACTTCGCCGGCCTCGCCTTTCCGTTCCTGCGGGAGAAGATCGCCGGCCGCGAGATCGACGTGCTCGCGTGTGAGCCCGCCGCCTGCCCGACCCTTACCCGCGGCCTCTTCGCGTACGACTTCGGCGACACGAGCAAGCTGACGCCGCTCGTACCGATGCATACGCTCGGTCACGACTTTGTCCCGGCTCCGATCCACGCCGGCGGGCTGCGGTATCACGGGGTCGCGCCGCTGATCTCGCAACTCGTGCGCGACGAGCTGATCCGCGCCGAGGCATACCTCCAGAACGACGTCTTCGCTTCGGCCGTCCTGTTCGCCGGGAGCGAGGGGATCCTGCCGGCTCCCGAGGCCGCGCATGCGATTCACGGGACTCTGCATGCGGCGAAGGCAGCCGACGAGGCGGGCGAGGAGCGCACCATCCTCTTCAACCTTTCGGGCCACGGCCACTTCGACATGGCCGCCTACGACAACTACTTCGCCGGCAAGCTCAAGGATGTCGCCCTGGACGAAGATGAGATGAGTCGGGCCCTAGAGGCGATCGAGAGCCTGCCCAGCCCCGCCTAGAACAAAAAGCAGAAGGGACGGCCGAGGCCGCCCCGTCTACAGGTCAAACGCTGACCCTCTCCGGGCTTTGCCGACGTAGCCGCCGCGCCGGCGTGCCCAGTAACCGGGGGCCCGCCCACGTCGAACAGAAGATCGTCGACAAAGCGAGGCCGACCGCGCCGACGATGATCAGGATCCAGCCGATCGCGTCCTCGTTGACGCCGCCGACGTTGCCGTTGACTCCCCAGACGAGGGTTTGTGACGCTTGTTCGGAACAGGCGTTTCGCCTGCGGATTCAGTAGGCTCGCGATCGTGCGCAGGGGAGTGCTCGTGCGCCTGGTCGCAGTCGGGCTTGCCGCCGCGGCAGTGACGTCCGCGGTGGCTTTTTTCGTGCCCTGGCTGCCGACGCCGGCATCGAAACAGGCCGACCGGATCGACTTCGTCTTCTGGTTCGTGACCGGGATCAGCATCGCCATCTTCGCGCTCGTGGCCGCCGTCATCCTCTATTCGGTCGTCCGTTTCCGGGCGGGCCCGGACGACGATTCCGACGGCGCGCCGATTCACGGCAACACCACGCTCGAGATCGCCTGGACGGCAGTGCCGGCCGTGCTCGTGACCGCCGTCGCGGTTGTCAGCGCGGTCGCGCTCGCCCAGAACGGTCATGTCCCCAAGAAGCACCTGCAGGTGAACGTGCTGGCCCAGCAGTTCGCCTGGTCGTTCAGCTATCCGAAGTACGAAGGCCTGACGGTCTCGCAGCTGCGCCTGCCGCTGGGCGAGGCAGTCCAGCTGAAGATGAAGAGCAAGGACGTGATCCACTCGTTCTGGGTGCCGCAGTTCGGACAGAAGCAGGACGTCGTGCCAGGCATCACGACCAACGTGGTGATCACGCCGAAGCGGCTCGGCACCTACCCGGTCGTCTGCACGGAGCTCTGCGGCGAGGGCCACGCACTCATGCGCTCGGAGGCGATCGTGATGAGGCCGACGGCGTTCGCTGCGTGGGTGAAAGCGCAAGAGCGGACGGCCGCAGGCGCGAGCCAAGGGCCATCAGGCGGAGGCGCGGGACTAGCCGCCTTCAACAGCAACGGCTGCTCGTCCTGCCACACCTTCAAGCCCGCTGGTTCGACCGCGAAGATCGGCCCCGACCTCGATAATCTGCCCGCCTACGCCCGGCGGGCGGGGAAGCCGCTGGCGGCGTTCGTCCGGGAGTCGATCGTCGATCCGAACGTGTACATCGAGAAGGGCTACCAGCCGAACATCATGCCGAGCACCTTCAAGTCGCTGCCGAAGCAGGAGCTCGACGCGCTCGTCCAGTTCCTGACCGGAGGAAAGAAGTGACGTCGACGACGACTGCTCGAGACGAGCTGCACGCCGGCCCTGCGCCTCCGCCGCACGGCTGGCGCCGCCTGCTGGCACCCGGCTGGCTGCGCGTCCCGTGGATGAGCGCGCTCTTCTTCGGGATCGGGCTCGGGATCACCCTGCTCGTCCGCTGGGCGGAAAGGTGGCATCCGATCTGGGACGGCCAGGTGATCACGACCGTCGAGCTGACGGCGGTTCCGTTCGGCTTCCTGGCCGGAATCGGCGGTTTCGACTACTGGGTTCGCTACGCGATCGGCTCGCCGACGCGGCCCGAGGACCACTCGGGTCACGGGGCGCACAGCTGGCGCGACTACTTCCGCGTCAACACCGACCACAAGGTGATCGGCGTCCAGTACCTCGTGACGACGATCTTCTTCTTCCTCGCGGCCGGCTTGACGGCGATGATCATGCGCGCCGAGCTGGCGCGGCCGGGAATGCAGTACGTCGGCAACCAGGTGTTCAACGAGCTCTTCTCGGTGCATGCCGCGCTGATGATCTTCCTCTTCATCATCCCGGCCTTCGCCGGCCTCGGGAACTTCGTCATCCCGTTGATGATCGGCGCGCCGGACATGGCCTTCCCGCGCCTGAACGCCCTCTCGTTCTGGCTGCTGCCGGTCGCCGGGCTGATCATGCTCTCGAGCTTCATCGTCCCCGGCTTCGGCTGCGGCTGGACCGGTTACGCGCCGCTCTGCTCGACGCACCAGGAGCTGGGCGCCGTCTTCTTCAACATGGGCGTCCAGTGGGCGGGCGCGTCCTCGATCATGACCGCGCTCAACTTCCTGGTCACGATCATCACGATGCGCGCGCCGGGGATGACCTTCTGGCGGATGCCGCTCCTCGTCTGGGCGAACTTCACGACCTCGCTGCTGGTCGTGATCGCGACACCGTTCATCGCCGGCTCGCAGTTCATGTCGATGTTCGATCACATCATGCACACGAACTTCTTCAACTTCGAGGCGGGTGGCTACGTACTCGGGTACCAGCACATCTTCTGGTTCTACTCGCACCCGGCCGTCTACATCATGATGCTGCCCGGTTTCGGGATCGCCTCGGAGGTGATCTCGACGTTTGCCAGGAAACCGATCTTCGGCTACCGCCTGATGGCGCTCTCGCTGATGGCGATCCTCGTGCTCGGCTTCTCGGTCTGGGCGCACCACATGTTCGTCTCCGGCATGGCGCCATGGCTGCGCGTGCCGATGATGGTGACGTCGGTGGTGATTGCCGTCCCGACCGGAATCAAGGTCTTCTCGTGGCTCGCCACCTTATGGGAGGGCAAGCTCAACTTCTCGACGCCGATGCTGTTCGCGCTCGGCTTCGTCTCCATGTTCGTGATCGGCGGCCTCTCCGGGATCTACCTGGCCGCGGTCCCGATCGACATCCACGTCTCCGACACCTACTTCGTCGTCGCGCACATCCACTACGTCCTCTTCGGCGGCTCGCTGTTCACGATCTTCGCGGGCATCTACTACTGGTTCCCGAAGATGACCGGGCGGATGTACAACGAGCGGCTCGGAAAGCTGCACTTCTGGCTGACCTTCATCGGCTTCAACGCGACCTTCTTCCCGATGCACTACCTCGGGATCCAGGGGATGCCGAGGCGGGTCTCGGACTACGCGCCGCGCTTCGCCGATCTCAACTTCTTCATCTCGATCGCGTCGTTCTTCCTCGGCGCCTCGACGCTGGTCTTCCTCTACAACATGATCGTCTCCTGGGCACGCGGCGCGCGGGCGTCGGCGAACCCGTGGCGCGCGCACACACTCGAGTGGCAGGTCTCCTCGCCGCCGCCCGTCTTCAACTTCGACGAGATCCCGCAGGTCGTCGGCGGCCCGTACGAATACGGCGTTCCTGGCGCGCGGCACGCCGTTTTCAACGGCGACCGCGTCGTCGAGGAGGAAGAGGTGAAGGCATGAGCCACATCCTCGTGATCGCGAACGAGACCGCTGCTAGCAAGCAGCTGCTCGACGCGGTTCGCGGCGAGGCCGAGGCGGGCGTCGACCTCGTCACCGTGCTCGCGCCGGTGAACGCGCCTTCGGGCGGCTACGTCGTCTACGAGGACACGCGCCGCGCGGCTGCGGGGCGCCGGCTCAACCGGACGCTCGAGGCGCTGCACGAGGCCGGAATCTCGGCGCACGGGCTCGTCGTCGACACGTCGCCGGTGGATGCAGTTAAGGATGCGCTCGCGCAGCTGGAGCCGCCGCCGGACCGGATCGTCGTCTCCACCCACCCCGAGGAGAAGTCCGGCTGGCTGCGGAAGAACGTGGTCGACAGGATCCGCGAGGCCGCCGGCGACACGCCGGTCGAGCACGTGGTCGTCGACCTCGAGTCGGAGGGCGGCCCCAAGAACGTGCTCGTCGTCGCGAACGAGACCGTGATCGGCGAGCCCCTGCTGGCGCGGATCCGCGAGCGCGCCCAGCGCGGGCCTGCGAGCTTCCTGATCGTTGCGCCGCAGAGCGATCCGACGCAGGCGCATCATCCCGAGGCCGAGCGGCGGCTCCGGCGCGCGCTGACGATTCTGCGGGCGGACGGGATCGACGCCCACGGTCAGGTCGCGCACCCTGATCCGTTCACCGCCGCCACGCACGCGGTCGAGGACGAGCGAATCGACGAGATCATCGTCTCGACCTTTGCGCCGTCGAAGTCGCCGTGGCTGCGGCGCGACCTGATCCAGCGCCTGCACAGGGCGACGAATCTGCCGGTCGAGCACGTAGTGCTCCAGGAGGAGGCGGCTGTCACGTGAGCGCGGCGGAAGCTCCGCACGCTGCGCATCCGCCCGTCGCGCACCAGAGCTCGCGCGTCGACGCGCGCACGCTCGGGATGTTCCTCTTCATCGCCTCCGAGGTGATGCTCTTCGGCTCGTTCTTCACTGCCTACTTCTTCGTCCGCGTCGTCAACCACGAGCCGTGGCCGCCCCACCCGTTCCACCTGCCGGTGTTCGTCGCGTTCGTGAACACCGCCATCCTGGTGACCTCGAGCTTCACGATGCACTGGTCGCTGCAGTCGATCAAGCGCGGAAACCGCGTAGGCCTGCAGGCCGGCCTGACGCTGACCTTCCTGATGGGGCTGACGTTCTTGCTGACGCAGCTGCTCGAGTACGCGCGGATCGGCTTCACCCCGCACGACCAGTCGTTCGGGACGATCTTCTTCTCCCTCACCGGCCTGCACGGAGCGCACGTCCTCGTCGGCCTGACGATCCTCGCGGCGATGACGACACGCGCCTACCGCGGCCACTTCTCCCCGGAGGCTCACCACGGCGTCGAGATCGGCGGCATCTACTGGCACTTCGTCGACGTGATGTGGATCATCGTCTTCACGACGGTGTACGTCCTCTAAGGGTCCAGGTGCCGCTGAACCCGTTTCGCAGCGAGGCCGAGGCATATCGCTTCGTCTGGCTGACGATCGGCTACTTCGGGCTGATCGTCGCGGGAGCGTTGATCAACCGCTGGCTCGGGCTTGCGGTCTTCATCGTGCTCAGCGCGATCGTGCTCTTCCTCTACTTCCGTGGCGGCGAACGGCGGACCAGGGTCCTCGCCCCGACCAGGTCGCGCACGCCCGAGAACGAGCGGCGGATTCTCGTGATCGCGAACGAGACCGTCGGCGGCGAGACGCTGCGCGACACGATTCGGCGGCGCAGCGAGGGCGCGCGAGCCGAGGTGCTGGTCGTGACGCCGGCGCTGAACACGCCGCTCAAGCACTGGGTCTCGGACGACGACGAGGCGCGAGACGCCGCGCAGGAGCGGCTCGACCGAAGCCTCGCGCGACTGAACGAGGCCGGCATCCGGGCCCGCGGCGAGATCGGCGACGGCGAGCCGCTGCAGGCGATCGAGGACGCGCTTCGGACGTTCGGCGCCGACGAGATCATCATCTCGACGCATCCCGAAGGCCGGTCGAACTGGCTCGAGAAGGGCGTCGTCAGCAGCGCCCGCGAGCGCTTCGCGGTCCCGATCAGCCACGTGATCGTGGATCTGGAACGCGAGAGCGAAGAATTGCAACGATGAGTCCGGCTCCGGCTCCGCCGGAGCCATGACGACTCATCGCCGGGAAGACGCCGTCTGCTCATGAGGGCCCGTGTGCGTCGGGCGGAGTCCGCCGCTCCGCGAACAACAACAAGTAACAGACTGTTACAAGGATATTTGGCGCGAGGCCGAGGACTCACGCGGTTCGCGAGGCGGTGAACCAAGTAACAGTCTGTTACTAACTCTTCGCGCCGCGAAGACAGGCGGGCGGCGGGGAATCGCTCGGCTACTTCTTGCTCTTGATGAAGGCGATCAGCGCCTTCGCGTGCGCCATGGAGACTGAGCCGGGCGGGATGCTCGCGCTCATGACGCCCTTCGGGAAGCCTTTCACGATTTGCTTGTCGGGGTTGAGGATCGATTCGAGCAGATAGGCGTCGTTCGCGGTGACGGTCTGGCCGTTCGAGAGCTGCACCTTCGAGCCGTAGAGGCCCTTGTAGGTCGGGCCGATGCTCTTCGCGCCCGTGATGGTGTGGCAGCTGGAGCAGCCGAGGCTCGCGTAGAGCCTCGCGCCCATCGCGGCGAGGCCCCCTCCTCCGCCCCCAGCGGGGGGGCTCGTCAGCGTCGGCGGGGCTCCCTGGCTTGCCGCGCCCGTCCCGGCCACTGCGGCGACGTAGGCGGCCACCGAAGCTGCGTCCGCGCCGGTCACGATCTTGGGCTTCATCAGACCCGCGGGGGCGGGGTGGTAGATCTGGTCATAGACGACCTGCTTGATCGTGTTCACGCGGAAATGCTGTGCTCTTGGGCCGGCGAAGGCACCGTCGAGATCGGGACCGATCGTCCCCTTCGTCCCTGCGTCCGCCAGACTGTGGCAGCTGCCGCAGTTGGCGATGAAGAGCTTCTTCCCCTGCCCGACGTCTCCCCCCTTGGCGATCCCCGTCTGCCCGGTTCCGCAGCTCGCAGAGAAAGCCGCCACCCCCAGCAAGAGCAGTCCCGCGGCGAAGAGGCGCACGAGCGCTAGGCGGGAGGCTGGCTCGGGGCTCCGACCTTCGAGAGCGCCTGGTCGCGCGTCGGGTAGATCGTAAAGACGCGGTCGAGGCCGGTGATCTCGAAGATCTTGGTGATGTTTCGGTCGCTGCAGACGAGCGAGAGCTGGCCGTCGTTCGTCCGCAGCCGCTTGACGCCGCCGACGAGAACTCCCAGCGTGGTCGAGTCGATGAACGTGGTGTCCGAGAAGTCGACGACGACCTCCTTCGCGCCTCTGGCGATTACGTCCAGCAGCTGCTGCTTGAACTCGGGCGCGGTGTAGAGATCGACCTCGCCTGCCAGGGCGATCACGTACGCGCCGTCGACCTGCTCCGTCTTGATGTCGAAGTTCATCCGCTCCCCGGGGTTCGTGGACGCCTGAGACAGGACGCCTGAGTCTACCGGTGCTTCGCGGGGCTCAGCACGGCGATCCGCTGCCTCGCGGCCCTGGCGGCCGGGTCGGCCGGCGCCAGCTTGACTACCCGCTTGTACGCCTTGACAGCCGCCGTTGTATCGCCGGTCAGATCGGCGAGCTGAGCGTAGTGGAACTGCGTGTTGACGTCGTCCGGTTGGAGCTTCGCGATCCGCTTATAGAGCTCCGTGTCCTTCTGGAGTGCTGTGGTCGCCTCTGTGAAGGCGACCTGAGCCTTCTGCGTCAGCTGCTGGCTTGTCGGGTCACTGCTCAGCGCCTGGCCGATCTGGCTGGCGGTCGACACCCCGAGCACGCCTCCGAGCGAAAGCGGAGCCTGCGTCTGAAGATTGCGCGCTTCGCTTTCCTTGTTCGACGCTTTCGTCTCGTAGAAGCCGGCGACCCGCTGGAGCGCGTCCGTGTCGTTCGGCCGTAGCTTGAGCACGTGCTCGAGCGCCGCGTTCGCTTGAGGCAGCTTGCCGTCCGTCTGGTAGGCGGTCGCGAGGTCGTTCCAGGCGTTCGGGTCCTTCGGATGGGCCTGGGTCTTCTTGAGGGCGCTTTTCACGGCAGAGCTGTTGGTCGAGCTGCCGTGGTTGCCGAAGATGTTGAAGTTGCCCCGCAGTAGGTCGCCGAGGCCGGTCGAGCCCGAGCCGACGCCGAAGAAGACGAAACCGCCCGCGAAGACGATTGCGAGGCAGACGAACACCCACTTCGCCTGGCGGCGCAGGCGAGGGAAGAACATCGTCTGCTCGATCGTCGGTGGACGGCGGGCGGCGGCTTGCTTCCGCCTTCCGGGCTGTGACTTCGCGGCCTTGCGCCGCGCTTGTGCAGCTCCTCGCGCCATGGGGCCCTAGGGTACCTCGACCCCGGGCGGGAGGACGACTTCCCAGTCGATTGCCTCGCCGAGCTCACGCAGCGTGGCTCGTGTCGGCTGGTCGCAGAGCGCGCCCTCGAGGCCGGCCTCGTAGAAGCCCTGGGGCTCGAGCCCGAGCTCACATGCGGCGGCGTACTCCTTGGAAAGGTCGGTCCCGAACATCGCTGGATCGTCGGTCGAGAGCGAGCAGACAACGCCCGCGGCGACGAGCTCTGGTAGGGGGTGTCGGCTCAGCGACGGAACCGCGTGCGTGCGGACGTTCGAGATCGGGCAGACGTCGAGAACGACGCGCCTGTCGGCCAGCTCCTGCACTAGCTCCGG
>Ga0207646_10004152_pt1 | contig 15890 bp, 18 predicted proteins | sample KBSK5502metaG_FD_184343 | JGI IMG/M metagenome (GOLD analysis project Ga0207646, IMG submission 184343) | Corn, switchgrass and miscanthus rhizosphere microbial communities from Kellogg Biological Station, Michigan, USA - KBS K5-50-2 metaG... | ecosystem: Host-associated > Plants > Roots >... | reverse complement strand
GTTTGATAAAGGCAAGGTAGAATTAACAACTCTAAGTGAGTCACAATAGGAAGAGCATATGTTGAACCAGGATGGAGTTGGGAGAAATGTATAAAAACCATAGCCAAGACTGAAAGTTGCCAAGTCCCACATACGTCATATATGATATCTGGTCGAATGAGAATCAAAATGGATGATGGAAGTGAAGAAGAGTTTGGCCCTGGCGATGTAAACCATATCCCACCAGGTCATAACGCATGGGTGGTTGGGAATGAACCTGTTGTAGCAATAGGGATAGAAGGTGTGACCGACTTCGCCAAGAAGTGATCAATTAAAACGACCCCAGATAGCAAAATTCCATTTTTTGTGTTTTGGCTTGTGATAAGCGAACACAGGCCTACCACAGTCGTCAAGATACTTGAGACTGCTTTTTTCAACAATGGAGCCAATCTCAGAAAACTAATAGACAAATCGCGTCTAACTGAATACCCAGAAAAGATGAAACCGTACCTGTTAATTTTAGAAAATAGTGGATTGATAGCATATCACAAAACAGATGGAGTTTATAGAACAACTTACAAGGGATTGCACTTCTTACGAACGTACATTCATACTTTTGATCTGCTCAGCAATTTCGAAAAGTCATAAGAAGTGAAAGTATACCTTAGATTAGAGGGAGACTGGCCTCTTCATTAAACTCTTAATCCACGATATGCCAATCTTGTTGTCTAGTTTTTCATATCGCTGGTGTTATTAGGTAAATAATAGTGAAGTTAGAGATAACACAAGCCATTATTCATTTAGCAGTTTGATCCGCTTGAAAAATACCAAAGCCATTATTCTCTGTATCTGCGCATATAGCAATATAACCCATACCTGGCACCGGCATTTTTTGGGATATAACTTTGCCTCCCAACTTCTCTACTCTTGCGGAATATTCTTGAACTGATTTTACGTCAAAATAGTTTGTAATTCCTTGCTGTTGTGGCGCTTTCCAATGCTGAGTGTTCCTCTCAGATATATTCTCTGAACAAATGCTCGTCTAAATAATGGAATTAGGAAAAAACTGGTTAAATATAGGAAGAACGAGTCAGAAATTGGGAAATCTCCATACAAAGCAAGTATTATAGTATCAGAGAACTTAGAAATATCGAGGCCTAATTGGGAAATTGTCTCATATTCTTTAAAAGGCATGAATTCAGAATTCCCTACTTTGTAATTTGTATTTTTTAAAAGTAGCATTTGTTCACTTAGTTTTTTAGTTCTTCAAACTCATCATATAACTTATTTACTTTAGTTAAGATTTCCTGTGCCTTATTATCTTCCCACATTGATTTTGTGCCTAGTATGTCCAAGAAGGATATAATTCCAAATTTAGGAGAAGATTCATTCTTTTTAATGATCAATAGGTATGTCGCTTATAGTTCTAGTCCCTGTTAACTGTTCCGACTGAAATCTGTAGTGTCTCGGCAACTCAACAATTACAGAATCGCTAAGACGAATTCGATACCGTATAATCACATTTGTATGTTGGAGTCTATACCGGTATGAAGCAATATTAAACGATAATAATATGTTTCAGTATATCATTCGAATCGATAATGTTTGGTACATAATCTCAGACAATCAAATAGGTCAAGTTGTGCTGCAGCGGTTTTCTCGACCTTCCCTTCAGCCGATGTCCTTGCAGTACGCAAATCCAGAATCAAATCCTCAAATTGAGGTGGTACTGCAACCATATTGTTTGAAAAAAGCAACTGCAAGTCTGAAAGCATCTTTTTATGTTCGACTCCGAAATTAACAGGAACTATCATATCACTTTCATAAATCTCATCGTTGTCGTGGATTGATTCGCCGATAGTATTCTTTAGAGTAGTCCAGACTGCACGATTAGAACCATCCACAAAAACTTTGTTTATTTTGTATTCTCTCATCAAATTAAATGCAACATCAATCGCTTCCTGATAATCTGGTTTTTCAAACGCTTTTGCATATACAACTATGATGATACCGTTAATCAGTTCGGTGATCACCATCGCAAACTTTGATGACCCAAAACCCGGATCAATCGAGAGTGCTCGTGAAGATGCTGGATTGTAATCCTTGTTAAAATATTTGATCTGTTCACTCCCCAATTCGATTGATCTATCTATATGATCAGGTAGGAATACATTGCCGATTCCATATCCATAGGCTAACTGGTACTCACGAGGAAACGACGGCGATTGTTTGGCTTTCTCTATTTCCTCTCTTGTGTAGATTCTATCAAGACCGCAAGTGTAGTCTAGGTGGATGCGCTTGTACATGCAGGTACTTTCTGGTTCCCGTTCCATTGTATCAAACAATCCGCCTGGTGCATTAGGTGTCGAGATCATTACGATGTATGGATTAGATTTGGCGATATAGCGTTCAGAAACATGTCTTACATCTTCCTGCTCACCTTTCCTAAAGAAGTCGGCTTCATCCAGCAAAATGAATTTGGGATTATTTAAGGCTCTGTAGGAGTCAAGATGGTTGGAAGGGAAGGCTTCTATGGTGCAGCCGTTCAATTCTAAAATAGTTTCTTTATTGCTGAAAATAACATTGTGTTTTGCTTCAAATAATGCTTTTAGTCTCTTGATCAATCTTATTGCCATGTCAATATTTGGTCCCGTTACTATACAGATCTGCGAATTCCGGTAGTCATCATTTCGTAAGCATAACCAAGCGATATATCTGAGGAAGTATTCCGTGATTCCAAGTCCTGTCGCTTTCTTTATCCAAATGTGCTTATGTGATTGCAATGCATCAAATATTTTTTTCTCATAATCGAATAGCGGTTTTTCAAGGCCATCTTTCATCGGAAGGCCAATTATGTGATTAAAGCAGCAGTCTCCATCAGATTCGATATCAACTTTTTTATGCTGCATAATATCCCAAATCCAGAATGATTTATCTCGTATCCTTTCGAAGAGTTTGGTTTGTTGTTGTACTTCATGAGTTGCACTTACTCTCTTCTTTAGGTCTTTGAAAGTCACTATCTCTATGCCTATAATATAGTCGGTCCGTACTTTTCAGTGTTCCGTTTTAGTGGTCCTTAGCAGTCATCAAAATATATGCTGATCTAATTCCCGTGACATATTATTTTGCTGATTCTGAGGCGTCCGATGAAGTATCAAGTGTAGGTGAAGTATCAATCCCGCTACGGCAATTTTTGATGAACAATAAAATTTTGATCAGCATTTCTTTTATTGACCTTAAGGCTTCTGGATTTTCTGATACTTTTTCTGCGAATCTATATGCTACCACTGGTTTCGGCGGATCTCTACTTTTATATTCCATCTTGACCTTATCTTCAATATCAGAATATAGTTCTGCATTTATCTGTTTCATAAGAATTCAAGATTTCCTTCTTTTATTACAAAGATGTTTTGACTATCTCCCTTGATGCCGTCCTTTGCGATGTATGTAGGTGACTTAAAAATTTCCTTATTTCCTCTTTCATTTTGTACGCCCTCATCACCAATAAACACGCAAGGAATTTTGAAAGCATCAACTAATCTCTTATATTTCGGAAAATTATCTTTACTTCCTACACCCATGGTCATGATTTCTTTGCTCTCCAAATCCAATTCAGAATTAGTAGATGCAAGATATTTGGTAACCCCGAATAGAAATTCATCAGAGTCACCCTGTATCGTCAGCAGAATCATTATTCCGAAATATCCTTAGATCCAAATCCGGTAATTCAGATACAGTAGTTATTCCCGGTGGTATCAGTGATCGCTCGCACTTTATACAGGACAGTTTTACAACCATATTTGTGAATATTTTGGGATGTATATCAATCTTCAAATTATTTTGATTACAATAAACTGAATCTTCGGGTGTTACTCCCTTATTAAACTTCCCTTCATGTGAGTAATCCTTAAAGAATTCAGATTATCGGTATTATTATAATGGAATACAGACCATATACTGCAAGAATTAGACATACGGCGAGCAAGACCTGTCAGTCAGTGCCCGTTCTAAATCTAACAACCAAGCAAGCAAATAACTCACGTCGCTGTCTGATAAGCCTTGCTTGCTATCTTCTTTAGACTTATTGATATTGGGACAGAGCACAATGGGTGCAGCCTTCCTTTTCTGCGGGCGGATATCATCATCACATTGGAATCAATACTTGGAATAGTTTGGCCGGTGATGCTCATACTCATGGTGAGGCCGGACTAGAATATTTTACTATAATCGTTCCAGAGAGATCATCTATTAACTCATTTAAATCCAACATACATGATCCTGTTAGTTCTGAGCAAAAGAAACAGAGAGTTGACAAGAATCAATTCTTGGTTTTTGATCCAGATGGGATTCAGATTGTGATCAAATCTGAAGAATAATTATTCATGATAGATGTTCAGTGCACCAGTTCTTCTATAGATTGGTTGGTTGATTTTCCCAAATATCTGTGCGTGAATAGTATCAATGGAAGTTGGTCGGATTAGTAAAAATAATTTGCATGTAAATAACTCTTAAATAACTTATTTCATGTTGATGTCGTAATGAGTGCTGAAGGAAATATGCGATTAATGAAGACATTGGATGACACATGGAATAGCCAAGATTGGGATATATTCAGCAAACGTCATACTGAAGACGTCACAGTAAGTTGGCCAGGTCAAACTGAGCCAACAAGAGGGCTAAATGCACATCGAAATGAAGGCGTGCAAATGTTCAAGACATTCCGTGATAACCATGTCCAAAACAATCCCTATAAAGTGCTTTTCGGCCAAGGCGACTGGACTTGCTCGATTGCAATATTCACAGGTACTCACAAAGGACCTATGATGGGTCCTGGAGCGAAAACGATTCCACCTACGAACAAGAAATTTCAAGTTGATTTTTGTACAGTAGCCCACTGGAAGAATGGTCAAATTGACGAGGAGAATCTTTTCTACGACCAAATTGGAATGATGAGCCAACTCGGATTGTCAAAGTAAGTATCACAATTTAATAGCCCTTAGAAGATTTGATTAATTGTTCGTGTAGAGGGATCGCTGTCTACTTCTTGATGCGTTTCCTGAAAATCCCCATTGACTAGATTACTAGGCCGAATATCATTCTCTTGTTCAACCTCTATTTCGTAATTGCCAGTTGCTTTCGTTTTTATCATCGGTTCTTTGCAATTAGAATTAGCAGCAACAAACCTAATTGCATCATCAACCACAGTAGCATTTGTGAGTAAATCCAATTTCATTCCGTAGCATTCTTTGGCCAGAGATAAGGCTTGTATCTTCTCTCTTCTATCTTCTGTCTGTTGCGAGGCAGCCCATGCCTCTCTTAGTATTGAATTAAGACCTACCATACATTTCTCATATTCTTCTGGAAGCCTCTCGTCGATGTATTTTTTGATATTATTTTTTGCTTGTTGTCTAATAAAGGTCAAATCCCTGTTGACCGATCCTAAACCTACTTGTAGTATCTTTGCTATTTCTCTCTGACTATGTCCTTTACTGCTCAACTCCTGGACTTTATCTCTGCGCCACTCTAGGCGTTCCATCTCTGAAGTCAAATGTTCCATTTCTCTGCGTTTGCTTTATGAGAGTGTTCCACGTTCACGCTTACTTACAGTTTAATACAACAACCCTTCTTTTATCATTATCATTTAGGCCGCTAAACTTCTGTTTCCTCTGGCTGAAAGAGTTTGAGTGATGGTAATTGCTGCTCTACAAATTCTGCAAATTCAAAATTTGCAAAAGAAGATCTCGAGTTTTGCAGTTCGGTCATCTCTAATAACTTTTCAAGGCAATCCTCTGCGTAATAACGTTGATTACATCACCTAGATATCGTGTTTGGATGCTCTGAATGAGTTAATGTAGCAGTGCCAGTCGATCTCATTTGAGATCGATTTTTACCTTCAGGATTCATATTATACATATTGTCCGTCCAACGAGGATCTGAATACACATAAACCTTGGACACAAGTTCTAAAACTAGGCGGTATCAAATCATCCTCGTTCCTTCGGTAACTGGCCTCTTCCACCTTATATAAGAACCGATCTGAGTCAAACCGGGGGTGATGGTAATTTTTGCTGTTCCAATTCTGCAAAAAATTTTTTTCTGCACAATTAACCTTATCTTTATTGCTAGTCTTGCAGGCCTAAACTGAAGTCAAAGGTATCGACCCGATTAATCTCGAGTGCTAAAGATGCAGGTCTTCCTTTAGTATATTGAAAACATACGGCGTAATCGTTTAGAACCCAGGGAAACCGCTGATGCCTTAACGATGCTCTTGAAAGCCCACACTGGCTGAAAATAGAGTACTAAAATTAAGATAAACAGATAACGACGACGAATGAGCCCGAGGAGTAAAATTTCTACTAAACTCGAGACTTTAAGGACTATATCCACAGATCAGGTATCTAGGAATATTCTGAGTCGTGCTGGAGAGACAACAATTCTAACATGAATCCAACTGGCAAGAATCGATCTGGAAACAGATCGACTCAAACAACTGCACTAACGACTCAGGAGAAAGAATATGTCAAGGCACATGAAGATGAGTATCGAAGAATTAGAATATTAGACGAACTGATATAACTTTGGACAGGCTAGACTTTTGATGATCAGAATAAGATAATCAGCGAAACTCCCATCAGGAACATTATCAGTCCGCTTTCTATGTGAATCCTAACGCTTTCCGCCATGTTTATTCGATATATTACTATATATCGAATCAAGTTTACGACATGCACGATCTCTTTAGTTCCTCGACACTTAAAGCCAAGGCACTAAACGATGACTAACCGCTGAATTGTTAACTATGCTTTTTCAAAACCTATACAGAAACATAACTGGCTAAAAAATAGCCAGAGCACTAAAATTAACATTAACAAATAACGAATGAGTCTGAAAAATAAAAATTTTGGGAGGATTGGTCGATATTATGTGCTAGTTACCTCAGTAGGAATGTATAGGGTAATCCTTTCCGCTACCGATGCGTTCTATTTTCAGAGTCCTATGGCCGGTCTTGATCTTATCTATTATCAGTTTCGCAGATCTCCTACCTACATCAAAGAATTTCTCTGCATTGTTACCGCTGTTTGGGTCTAAGACAATAAAGCGAATTTTCTTCACGGGCTGGTTGTTATACATTTTTTCCACCTCGTTGATACCTTTTTGGGGAAGGAATTGAAGTACGCTTTTTTCTCCGGCTTGAATACTTACGTATTGACTGCTGACATTCAATATTTTTTCTATTTCATTGATATTATCCACGATCTTTTCTAGTTCTTGACTTGTTGATGACATTTCGATTTTCTCTCACCTGCCTTTCATTTCATTTCATTTTTTGTGGCAAATTGGCTCGCTTCCATACTTGATAGTGGGAATAGCGATTATCAACCCCCGCGGACGTGAACGCTTGCCAAATTGAGGGTCAGAGTCAGAGTAGGTTAAGATTAACCAATTTAACGAATAGGTCCGAAAAAATTTGTGCGGCTCCAAGGAAGAAATTGTCTGTCGTGAGCCCAATTTTGATTTTGATTTTGATTTTGAGGAAGCAGTGAACGCTGCTGCCTTTCCTAGATTTGAAGACATAGGATGATTTGCTTTACCTTCTTTCCTCTCCACTTCTCCTCTTCTAGAAGAATAGTTTCGTGAAAAACACATATAGATATCGATATCGATATCGATAATGCATGTAAAAAGGAATATTATAAAGTAAAAGTAATGGCAATGGCTGCATGGTTGCTATCCTCTTACCTTTCCTCAACGGTCACAGCCTCACGTCTTAGTTTTCGCCGTAGTTCTTCCTCAAACTTATTTCGTTTTGCCTTTACTTTGAGAGAACCTATTTTTTGTTCTCTGCCCATCGGATCCTCAAAGGTCTTTGGCTTTTGAAGTATTTCCAAAAATGTCCAACACCAACGGCAATGTGGAGGGGTTCTTTTAATTTCGATTTTGTCTTCAGGATGATCGCATTTGAAGTCATAGCATTCACCTAAGACCGATCTGATTATAGTTGTCGCGACCACATCAACAGGCAGATCAAATCTCCTAGCGATGTCTAGCATGTTAAAATAAATCCCATGTGCGTACGGGTGTTTGCCCATTAAGTAACGTAACCTCCGAAGAAAGGGCTAGTCGGAACTGAATCCTTAATCAATTTACTGAGTATTGGACATTCACGATCATGGCTCGGATGGACTGTGATACTCCCATCGTTGTTGATTGTGCTCCCTTCGCGACAATCACAGATATACTCGCTCCAAGCCTTACGTTTGAATAGTGAGCATGTCTGTTCATGTGCCCACCTGCCAGACTTCACAATCTTGTTACCTTTAGGATCCGTTCCACTTGCAAAACAATCGCATGCGTAATCTACACCCTCCAATCTGATCAGTCCGTATCTGTTGGGTTTGTCGAAGACGGTGGCCAAGTTAGAAACCGTCTCCGTGACATTCTATGCAAATACGATCAACCGACGAGGTGCAAAATTGTTTATCACACAAATAGCAAGCGTAAATTTTTGGTATCATTCTCGCTGAGCATGTTGGACAAAACCAATAGTTCCGTATCGTCGAATTTGGTGCATGACATTTTTGGCAGGTTTCCGTAAATTTTTCAGCAATGTTTGTGTCGATGGTGGGTGGGACGGCACTCATTCCCATTAGCAATGCTCCCCTATCTTTTCGTCAAGAGCGGCGTTCGATGTATTATTGTGGAACGATTTCAGCCAGATACTCCTTAATTCAGCCTGGTAATTAGGTCCAGGATTATTTGCCCTGATCACCGTCTTTACATTATTTGACTCGAGTCGGGTTGACCGATTTGAATCTAAAATCCTTTTTGTAGTCGTTGAATTATTCAGTATTGAAGTTCCCTCCTGCTATACTTTATCTGAAGTGAATTGGCATTGTAGGCTTGAAGTGTCGCTGGGCTGTGTTTGGGTTGGGCTGGTTGGTCACCGTCGCCCCCCCTTTTTCAGTGCCCTATTTTTTACTGTCAAGTCAGATTTCTGCTCCTTTATGTTTGCATTGACAAGAACAGTTTACTCTGTATTTACCCGTCAGCGAATCGGTGTAGAACCCCGAGCACTGGTCGTGAGGTCCTAAGCATTTAGTCACAGATGCGATAATTTTTTCATCGAAAGTCTTATCTTCTCGAGAATCTATACTAGACATGACCAGAATCACTCCACGATGTGGTTTTCGGTTCGAGTCTCGCACTCTCTCTAGGGCGGGCAACCTCTCGAGCAGTTTGCGATAATTTTTTTTCGTTGTTGTTTACCATAATAGGGACTGCAATGCCAAGCACTTTACTGAGTGCTGCGTCAAATGTCTCTAGATTTCTCAACTCTCTAAGAGTGTCGTAGTTACTTTCAGAGATGCAGATCATCCTTGTGTTTTTCTGAGTCAATTCGTTAACTGCAATTTTTATAAAAAATTAAATACTTAAAGAGTGAGTTTAGTAGTACACATAAAATGAAACACGAGCGCCAATTAGACGAGATTGTAGTAAATGAACTTAGGAATGAGGCATTGAATTTCACACAGATTTATGAACTACTACTTAACCTGAATCGTAAAATAAGTAAAACGACCGTATCCAGACATCTTCAAAAGATGGAGAGTCAAGGAATTGTATATAAAGACGGGAAGACTCGAAGATATAATACGAAACTTTACTATCTATCACCCTCTGCACAACAGGAATTGCGATTCGGGATTTTCGAAGGAGTCAAATCTAAAAGAGAAGTCCGGAAACATTACGAAGAAATTGAAAATGAATCACTTAGCAATACAGAAAAAAACAAGAAAATGTATGTTCTGTTATTATTGCAATCTGCTTCTGGCTCTTCACGTTGGAGCGTTGTAGATAAGGCCGAACCGGGATTATCATCTCGTTATAACCCAAGGACCAGAAGATATGAAACCATAGAGCAATACGAACTACCAGGAGTTACAATAGGAGATATAGTGGGACATAAGCATGAGGGACTTGATCATATATTCCAACATGAAAATTTTGAAGAATCAGAAACGGAAAATTGTATTAAAATATTGCAAGAAGAATTTGATCTTTACGATAAGATAAAGCCGATGTATAGGGAAAATGGTGAGGTGGGAATAGAAATAATAGATGACTTACTAAAGGAATTCTTCCAGATGTGTGGCGCCATTTTTGCCTACGTAGACATAAGAATATCTAAGACTTTGGTATGTAAAAGAGGAGTAAGAAAAGGCTTATTGCTGGATGCTCTAAAGTGGTTCATATCCTTTTTTGGCAGAGACAGACTCAATTCCTTGTACAATAGGATGGAGCGGGATTTAGCCCAAAGGATAGACTTATTTAAGAAAGGCAAAAACATTATGAAGATCAAGAAGACTAAAAAGAAGATAATAAGCGATTATTTTTCAAGTTTTTTATTTGAAATCGACAGGTGGGATAAATTGATTATCGCGACATATCATTATAGGGTCAAATGCGACAAGAGATATCGCCATGTATCTAAAAAGTATCTTGGCAAGTATGACAAATACTGCAATTATGTGAGTAGTTTACCTAAAAAATATAGTGTCCTCATCGACAAACTTCTTGAGATGGTCTATCCAAAGTTCTTGCGACAATATCATCAATCTAATCGTAGGCTATTAGCATTCACGAATAGATTAACTTCCATATAGATATGCTATCAGCAGCAGCAAAGGTGGAAAAAGAAGAAGAGCCATATTCTCACTTAACTTTATCTTTATGGCATCACACTCATCGACATTTGCTCTGTGACATAACGGTTTGTCTAGTCTATTCAGGTCAAGGACATGTTATTCGGATAACAAGATCGCCATTTGGCAGAGGATGTTGTGACTATCTTTTGGACATAAATACAAGCCAATGGTAAATAGGCCCTGATTCTGTTGAAGAAACATATGGCATAACTTGGTCCATCGAATAGCCATAGCCTTTTACTATATCCAGCGCTTGCCAAAGAGATTTTGTGTCAAATTGTGAAGCATCAAGTATGATAGTGTTAAGGCTTTCATACTCGTAACAGTTGGAGTGGAACCCAGACCAGGAACATTATCAAGTTGATTTTAGCGGTATCCTTTTTGATCATTTCCTTCCTTCAAAATTCCGGAAGAGTACAGTGTTTGAGCAACTGCATTTACCTGACCTTGTTCTGTTATTTTAGAAAGTGTTGAGACTAGAGATTCCATTTGTTTCTCCAATACAGATACTCTATCGTCTTTCCGCTGCACCCGCCCTTTGAGCATCTCAATTTCGTCTCGCTCTGCTTTCAATACTTCGACTTTTTTCCTTAATCTGTTTTCCTCGTTGATTGTCAACAAATCTACAGCCTTCAAAAATTCCTCAAGGAGTTCGTTTGGTGTTGGACGGTAGTACCTGTCATCCAGTCCTACTGAATGACCCAGCAGCATCTCTTTTGTGGTTATGTTCATTTCCGACATGACCATTTGGGTATTCGCGAACTTTCGGTAGCCGTGCCACATATGAACCTGCTTGGTTATGCTCCCTGGCTTCTGGCCCTCGATAAGGGTAACATGTGGGGATATATCGGTTTGTTGCTGCAAGATACGACGCATCGTACTGGTAAGACTGTCAGGGCCTTTGAGCGGCTTGACATTGTTCCTTGCTTGGAGATGGTCGGATGCATCAAAGTCCTGACGGAATAGTGGAGAATCCTGATTCAGAATTTCACCGGCTCTGCTCCTTAGTTCCAGATAGGAATCTATTGCCCTAGCCGCCTCGGGTGTGCAGAACGTGATATATTCCTCGCTAGTGTTCTCGTAGATGGTTACCTTGTAAAGTCCATAACTATCGACCTTGCTTAAATTCCTGAGCCTCAGAGGATGTACTGATCCTATGCGTATGCCGGTCGATGCTAGCAATAAGATGATCGCCCTGGTTCGTGTGTTAGTCGCACCGGCCTCTAGCATTGTCTGGATCTCTTCATGGGTATAGGCCCGATCTTTTGCTCTAGACGTCTCCGGGATACCACCATTCTGGAATCTTGTGAGTTTTCTCCAATTTAGAACGACATCATTCATATCGTAGAAATGGCGAAGCGCAGCGCAGTTACCAGAGACATAGACCTCCGTTAGTCGGGTGGCCTTCATACTTGCAATGAATTGTTTGATGTACTTCTCAGCCTGTTTTGGATTAAGCAGGTCATCGGCGATTATCTGGTCTAGATCGGCGGTCTTGCGAATCCTCTCAGCATATTGGGCCAGGCGATAACGGTATGTTTTGAGAGTGGAATGAGACCGGATAGATGAGGCAAAGTTGTTGTATGCTTCGCCCTTACTCATCTTCTGGAGGGTCAGATTTGAGGGCTTTAGGGGCATCTATGATATGCTAATACATATCATCCTAGTCTTTTTATTGGTTGCTATCAATCAAAGGTCAGAGATTCTTTGAACATATCTTGTAGTTCTTCCTGTTCATCATATGTTATTTCGCTTTTGCTTGCGTTAATCTTCTTGAATAAGCTTTGAGCCTTATCTTGACCCAAAATTAATTTTAGTTTTTCTTCCGATCTTACACCTTCCCAGGAATCCAGTACCTTTAGCACATTATCTTTGATGTTAGGACTGAGGTCCTTTACAGCCTCTTCCACCATTTTCCTTCTACTACCAGTGAATTCTTCCGATCTGAACACCGATCCCATAATACTTTATGGAGTCGATCAATAATAAGTTTAATCATTCAAGACACGAATAACAGTTGACATGACATCATTCAAGACATCAAAAGAAAATTGTAATTATTAGACATTAAAAATCCAAGCGCATATTTTACTTTGTTTTATGGGGCTAATGCATCTGCCGCTTCAAATAACCCACTAATCCACAATAGCCTAGAACCTCGGTAAGGATGGCTTGTTTAGCCTGGATGATGTGCAGATGCAATTATATAACAACTATACATCAGTTAATCAATGGGTACTGCTGATGATAAGAATGAAGTAGATATTCAATATTCTCTACAAAGCGTAAGACACAATTTGATTGCGAAGGATATTACTTTACAGAGGATAAAACAGCGACAGACAACTATAGATTTTATAAATCAACTAGATATACCAGCAGGATTGAAAGATCTGATAATCAATCATGGTTTTACATTAGATTTGCTTCAAAGTACACAGCCTAGTGATTTAGCTGAGGCTCTCGGTATTGATAAGGATGTAGCTAAGCTAATATGTGATGCTGCTAGGAGAGCTATGGGTTAATTTTTCATCTAAATTTGTGTAACATTTTGCGGAAATAGTTCTTCTAGCTTTGAATGCTTATACTTTGGGAAGCGGCGGTGACGTGCAAGCCCTAGCCAATTTGCAAGTCGTGTCTATCCTGCGCACCTTGGCCTAAGGCTGAGACTTATATCAATGACTTACGTTAGCCGTCCCACTGGTTAACAGCCAGGTATGCAATATTACCAGCGAAATACAAAAAATCAGGGAGAATGCGAACTACAACTGACTGCGCCGTTACTGTCAGAACCACTGCCCCTAACTATAGGTGATTTAGAAACAGAAATGCTACTACAACTAGATTTCATGCCACCATGCGGATGATTGATATCAATACAGCAAATTGAAAAAGATCCTCTGCTATTGAAGTTCTTACCATTGCCACATTCACTCTTACGTACTAATATTTGTAACTGAGACCCTGACAGTAAGCCCAGTCCAAGAATGACGATATTTATTGCAATCAGAGATGTTGTTGCTAAAGGAATCTTTCTTGCTAGGTTTACGTACATGTATTATTAGATTAATCACGCTTACACTAATAATAATAACGCCAATCACAGTTAGATTTTTAAATCATATATTGGTATTAGCATAAATGAGAGAAGCACATTATAATTGGCTAGGCAGAAAAACCTTAGTCAGGATCATAACTGAAGGAGAGGATTTTGAAAAAAGGGCAGTAGTAAAAGTAATGCCACCATCAGAGAAAGAGGATCTTTTGATATAGCAAGTAATCATTAATATATCTGCAGCAGAAACCATTTGAAAATTTAAGTCTCTTGCATTAAATATCTTCTGAACTTCCTCTATTACGGACATCGGAAATACTAACTTGATGCATTTTATATGTGGTGTTTTTTGTACGGTGACCTCTGTAAGGAACTTTAGCCATAAATCTATCACAGTTTCTAGGGTCTGGAATCCGCTTGAGGGTGCCAATCACTGAATGGTCCTCACGATACCAAACAATGGAGACGCATGGTTGCATATCGTGCGTCTAAGCAACTTACAGAACAGATTGGAAAAATCGTGTTCAAATACAATTTCTAAACGGTAAATCATACAAGGTAATAACAAATGCGTATTATAAACAAGTAATGGTTACATAACCCTGAGTGTGTGAGTTGATTCGTTCATCACAGGCAGTGTTAATAGTCATTTTATTATCATACTTGCTTCTATATTCATATCAATTTGATTCGAACCTATTTGCGCAAGTAGATGGTTATTATAGCAATAACCTTGGCTTAGTAAAAATTCTTGTAGATAAAGCAATTCAAACATTTCAAAATAATTCTACGAAAGACGCTATTACACACCTGCGCGAAGCCTCTGCTGAATTAATGGTATCAGCAATGGATAATAACATCAAAAATAAGCCAGCTGGTCTTGATGCGTTAGCATTCCTTCTTGGACACACAATCAAACTATTATCAGAGAATAATACAACTACTCTTCCTAAGAATAGTTCAATACTGTACCTAAACACATTAGAAGAACAACTGGGTCGATACCTACCTGCTATCTCTTCGAATATTGAAAATTCGATAAACCGTACTGCTAGTACTACTTTCCCTAAAGGGCCATTTTTAGAATATAAAAATGAACCGTACGGACTCAAAGTTCAATATCCACATAATTGGATTATCAGAATCAATAATAATTACTCATTGCCATCGACTTCTAGTTATTCCCATCCACAAGTTATCGGTTCCTTTTATCTACCTAATTCAACAGAGGGACTTCCATTTTTCTATATAGGTGTAAATAGTAATTTATCAAAACAGTTTAAGCAATTTCCCTTTACTTTACAACAATATCTCAATAAATCATTACAATCGAAGAAAAATTCATCGTCATTTCCTGATTTTAAACTGATTGAAGCAACAGCTGCAAATCAAAATAATAATAATAATAATAGTCTTGCAGGATTTCCAGCATATAGAATTCTTTGGACTTATAAGCATCCGACATATGGGATGAGAAAACTTATGGAATTTGGTATAGTCGTACATGGAAGCAAAGGATACTTCGTAGATTATGCTGCGTCTTTAGATAAATTTTCGAAATATTTGCCAATTTTTCAAAGTATGAAAAACTCCTTTAAAATATCTATATGTAACACATGGTCCAATAAAACCACAACTATCCGATAATAAGCACGTATATAATAGTAACTTATATAAGCCGTTTTATTACCTTAAAGTATGAAAAAGAGCCTGTTAAGGCCGATTAATATCAATTAATATCAATATTGATCAGCAACTGCCTCCACCGTGGCATATTTAACAAAAAGGAATAATCTTATAATATTATGAATAATAGTAGATTATTGCTATCATGCTCATGATAACTTCTGTCATACTTTTGATGGCACTAGCATCGGCTTTCTCTCCTCTCTTTTCATCCTTGCAGCCATACCCTGAACCGTTCTATGCTTTTGCTCAAACACAGGAAAATGCTGCGCTATCATTGTCTAATCTAATAAAACAAGGTGCTCCCTATCAAGGAAGTACCTCAGCTCCCGTAACTCTAATTGACTTTAGTGACCTACAATGTCATTTATGCGATAGATTTGTAAAAGCAACAGAGCCACAAATCAATTCAACTTATGTCCAAACAGGTAAAGTTGCCTTTATTTATTTACACTTACCTAATC
>Ga0207646_10004151_pt1 | contig 15891 bp, 12 predicted proteins | sample KBSK5502metaG_FD_184343 | JGI IMG/M metagenome (GOLD analysis project Ga0207646, IMG submission 184343) | Corn, switchgrass and miscanthus rhizosphere microbial communities from Kellogg Biological Station, Michigan, USA - KBS K5-50-2 metaG... | ecosystem: Host-associated > Plants > Roots >... | reverse complement strand
GGATGAGGAAAAACCTGGTCACATCGCGGTCACGGAGGTCCCCGCCGTGCACCAGCGCAACCGGGGTGCCGTGAGCCAGGTACTCCCCTACTCCGACGGTCAGCTCGAGCCAGCACTGCTTCTGCCGGCACAATTCGACCAGACCGTGCAGGTCGGTGGCCGTAACGACCCCGGCCGTCCCGGTGTAGCAGAGGCGCCGAGGTGACGGGTCCAGCGGGGGAGGCTCGACGTCACGGTAGGCGGACGCCGGCGGGAAGTTCTCCTCGATGGCCCGCCGGGTCTCCGTAGCGATCGTTTCAAGCAGGTACTGGACGCGCATGAGCCGCACCACGCCATGCAGGTAGGCGACGAACCCGAAGACCGTCGCCACGGTCAGCGCCAGCAACGTCGTCACCGACACCACCGGCGCGAACTGCTTGGCCGACGTGACCGACGCTCGGTTACTGACCAGGATGATCACGGAGAAGACAAAAGTAGCCAGGAACAACCCGAGCGTCACCCGGGTGACCCGGGAGCGGATGAAGATCCGCACCGTCCTGGGCGAGTACTGGCTAGCCGCGAGCTGGATGGCCACCAGCGTGGTGGCGAACACCACGGCCACGAACGCCAGGGTGGCGGCCGCGATGGCGCCGGCGAAGGTGGCCGCGGTGCCGGGGTCGCTCACCAGGTCCGGCCGCACGCCGATCGGGGCCTCGACCCGGGCGTCCAGCCAGATGGTGAGATTGGCCGCGACGATAGCGGCCGCCGCGAAGATGCTCGGAAGGAACCACAATGACACCGCGATCCGCTGGCGGAAATCAGTGCGCCACAGCGGCTCCGAGTGCACGGGCAGCGCTCTCATGGACCGAGAGTCTGCCAGCCCGGCACTGGCCCGCGGAATATCTGACGCCTCTAGGATCGGTCCATGACCTGGTTGACGTCGCTGCCGGCGGCGGTGCTGGTCATCAGCGGGCTGGTGCTCGCGCTGCTGGCCGCGATCGGCGGTCGGCTAGCGGTGCGGGCCCTGATCCCTGCCGCGGAACGGGAGGGAGCCCATACCATCGCGGCTCCGCTCATGCCCGCACTTGGAGCGATCTTCGCGCTCCTGATGGGCCTGACGCTAGCCAGCGAGGCTGGTTTCCTGGCATCGGCGCAGGGAATCGTGAGCAGCGAGGCTGCCGACGCATCCCGGCTGGCCTGGGCGGCGACCAGCCCCGGCGTCGACACTTCGCCGATCCAGTCCGCCCTGCTCGGCTACTTGCAGGCGGCGCGGGCTCATGAGTGGAACGGCAGCAACGCAGCCAACGGCGACGATCCCGCCACCACGCATGCCATCGCCAGCCTGGAAAACGCCGTCCGGACCCAGGCCGCCCGCCCCACCCTCGCAACACCCGCGAGCACCGAACTGCTGGCCTCCCTGGATGCCCTCACCAGCGACCGCCGCGCCCGCCTGGCCGCGGCCTCACGTCAGCTCCCCGCCCTTTACGTGGCCGTCCTGCTCCTCGCCGGAGCGGCGTTGATCGTGAACGCCAGCGCCCTGACGCTGCGCAGCGGCCGGCGGGCGGCCCTGCTCGTCGGCGGGCTCGCGGCCGTGATCGGACTCAGCCTGGCCTTGCTGTTTGCCCTGGGCACGCCGTGGCGAGGCCCGATCACCGTCAGCGGGCAACCCATCGATGCCGTCGTGCGAGACCTGAACATCGGCTACTTTCACCCCTTACCCCGACCGACGCGAGGATAAATGCCGCCCGGGAGCGCCCCGGAACGCACGATCGGACAGGTAGCCTAGCGCGCGCCGGCCAGCCATGACTGCTGCACACGTGGCCGCACAAACGTCCAATTCGGGCGCACCACTGACCGTCACGCCGGCGACCGGGTTGCCGCCCCCGATCGGCGGCTCGGTGGGCGTTCTCCCTGTCTTCGCCTATGACTCAGCGTGATTGCTGCCGACCGGCACAGCGCGGCTTGGCGAGGCGAAGCGAGGTTGATGTATGCCGTGGTTCACGGGCATTGCAGAAGCGCGGGAGTCATGCCGGTTCGGCTCTTGCCGGTGTGCTGTCGTGAGGCTGGAGGGTCAGCTGCGGGCTGGCGGCGGCAATGGTGTCCCAGTCGTACTGCATGGGGATGAGCTCGCATCGGGACCAGGCTTGGTGCTGATCGGTGTAGTGCGGGCTCGCCGGATCCCCTGATGCGCCGCCGACGACGATCCACGTGCAGTTGTCCCAGTTGCCGACGTCGAACACGTAACGGGCCACGGCACCGTAGACGGCCGCTGTGCCGGACTCGGCTCGGCATCCGTTTGCCCAGACGGTCTCGTTGTCGCCGCCGACCCCCGCGCCGGCTGGGCTCAGGGCCGGCGGCGCGTCGGGAAGTAGTGGCGTCAGTGGATGGGTGAGCGCGGCGGCATGGAGCTGGTGCCACGGGATGTCCGGCGGTTCGCCCGAGACCTCCTCGAGCGCCTCGGCCAGCAGCTCATCCCAGGTGCTGCCGCTGGTCAGCGCCAGATCACCCGATCGCAGCAGGGCCGGCAGCACCCACCAGAGGTGGCTGACGGCCGAGACGCTGCCGGGCAGTTGCATCAGCCCGGCGCTCCCGGCGGCGGCGAGGCCAGACCGGCCCGCGACGATCCTGGCCAAAGCCCAGCGCAGCCGGGAGTAACAGGCCGCCCCGCTCGAGTCGGGCGACATGCGGGCATCCCAGCCGAGCACGATGTCCCGGACGGCACGGGCGGCTGCGCCGGGCGGTGCGACGTCCGCTAGGGCTGCCTGGAACAGCTGAGCGGGTGCGCTGACATCATCGCGGTGGATCGTCGCCATGTCCTGCGGCGACGCGGGTGCGAGCTCGGCGATGAGCTGCTCGATTCTCCGTGCCCGGTATGGCGGGTGGGCGTCAGTGCAGAAGTAGTCACCTGTATCCGGGATAGCTGCTACCACCCGGTTGTTAGCGGTCGCGATGAAGCCGCGGGCCGGATCATCCACGCGCGGCATCTGCCCAGCGGGAATGACGCCGTCCCACTCGTACTCACCTGTCCACCCCGGCACGGGCAGCCACCCGTTGATGGCTGGCCGGCGCGGGATCACCGCGCGCACCAGGTGGCCGATGTGGCCGCCGGTATCCGCGGCGACTAGGTTGTGGTCGATGAGCCCCCAGCCGCGCACGGCCTGGAAGAGCGAATCCACCGAGGTGGCTGCCAGCATGGGGAGAAGACAGTCAAACGACCGGTCGAGGTCGAAGAACTGAACCGATTTGAGCGTCAGCGCGGTGCCGTGCGCCGGATCCCCGGCCACGACCGGGCCGTGAATGGTCTCCACGATCTGCACCGGGTCTGGGGCTGCGCCGCGGACCTTGACGTCCTCGGTACTCGTCGCGGCCTTCAGCCAGTCGCCCTTATGCAAGTACCAGGACGGATCAGCACGGTCGAACTGCTCGACATACAGATCGTGAATATCCGCGAACGCATGCGTAACGCACCAGGCCACCTGCGCGTTGTGCGCGAAGTGCGGAAAGGCCGGCACGCCCGGAATAGTGAGGCCGATCGCATCGAACTGATCGCAGCCCAGATGCATCTGCGCGTACATGCCCGGGAACTCGAAAGCGCGGTGCGGGTCGCCAGCCAGAATCGGCCTGCCGGTGGCGGTCCGGCTCGGCGCCAGCGCCCAGTTGTTGCTCCCGCCGCCGGTCTCGGCACTCGCCGCCAGCAGGCTCAGCGCACCGATCGGCTCGCGAAGATCGGCCAGGCTAGCGACCCACCGGCTGGCATCGGCACCCGGCGGAATGCACAGCCGGTCGGCCCCGCCATCGTCGTAGCGCAGCTTGACGAGGTCATCAGGGCTGAGGACGCCGAGCGCTGCAGCGCGCCAGAGCTTGAACCACACGGAGCCCATCAGGTAGCCGCGCTGCCGCATCGCCGCTATGCAATGCCAGCCCTCCCAAGGCTCAGGCGCGTTTGCCACCAGCCCGTACTCGGCCGGAGCCGGATGACTGCGCAGATAAGCGTTCACCCCGGCCGCGTAGGCATCGACCATCACCCTGGCATCCGCGCCGAGTGCCCGGTAATCCCGGATCGATGCCGCACCAACGCGCAGACGCCGGGCCAGCCGGTCGGCCGGCAGGCCCGCTACGCCGACCCACTCGGCCCATCTGCCTTCCATCCGCTTCCTGGCTGCGTCCATCTGCCATAGGCGGTCCATAGCGTGCACGTACCCCTGACCGACAAAAACGTCATGCACCGACCGCGCGCGAACATGCGGGATCCCCCACTCATCGCGGTAAAGCCGGACCGGTCGCTTGACCCAGCCTCCCCGGTGCAGCACATCACCGCCTGCCTGGGCACCGAACTGGCCCATCAGCGCCTCCCTCGTGCCCTGACCCAGCCCACGCAGCACCCCACCTGCCGCCACCAGCAGCAGCGACCCAAAACCAGCGTATCGGGAATGCCTGGAGATAACTGGCCGCCACCGCCTGTGGCAAGCCACGGCTACCGGGCGAGCTGAAAGCGGACGCGAGCGACCGCAATGACCGACCCGGCCGCCAGGCGGGGAGCAGATTCCCCATCCTTGCCGAGCCCGGCTCATACTCACATGTCGTCTCGATGCAGCGCATCGCATGCATGAGCGGGCCCCGGCAATCCCGGCTCAGCTGTGCAGGTGGCCCGGATCTGCGTCGCACACGGGGCAGCCGACCCGCAGCAGCCGGTCACACAGATCGGATACTCGCGCGCTGGGCACAGATCGGCCCCTATCACTCAGTGTGATCCGTCCCGCAGACCGGTGCGCCAATAGATCGCCGATTACGCAGGCATGGTTTCCCTGACTGATGTTCTGCCGACGGCGTTCAGAACGTCCGCTTCTGCTCGGCTGGCCGACGATGCCGGGAGAAGCGGATTGGGGCACTGGCCAAGAACCCTGGCAGCCGCCGACCAGCACGTGGCCTGGCCCAGGCCGCGTGCTGGTGCGGTCGTCAGACTCCCAGATTGCTTTTCGCCGCGGCCTCGAAGGCGCGGAACGGCAGCAGCCGCCTGGCCAGCAGGCCCGCTCGCTCGCCCGCCTTGCCGGCGGATACCCTCCGGGGCGGGCGGCGGGATTCCAGCACTCGCCGTACCACGGCAGCCACGTCGGCGGCGGGCACGCCGTTCGCCTCGTCGCGTTCCATGCGACCGACGGCCTTGGCAAGGGGGGCGCCGTAGACCGGGCCGCCGGCCGCCTGCGCCATCCGGCGGCTGGCCGTGAAGTCCGTCTTGACGTTGCCCGGCTCGACCAGCGTCACATGCACGCCAAGGGGTGCCACCTCGTACGCAAGGGCTTCACCTAGGCCCTCCAGGGCAAACTTGCCCGCGCTATAGAAAGCCTGAAACGGGATGCCGATGACGCCGCCGATGGAGCTCATCAGCACGATGCGCCCGCCGCCTTGCGCCCGCATGGCGGGCAGCACCTGCTGCACCACCCGCACGCAGCCCCAGAAGTTGGTCTCCAGCTGAGCCTTTGCCTCCCCGATCGTGCACTGCTCGACTGCACCGGCCAGACCCCATCCAGCGGAAGCGACAAGCGCGTCGATCCGGCCGCCGGCTGCCAGCATGCCCGTCACGCCGGTGCGCACCGAATCGTCATCGTCGACGTCCATGACCAGGCCAGCCCACCTACCCGAGGTCGTGCCGCGTCTGCTTGCTCCCGTGACGGCCCAGCCGGCCGCATGCAGCTCCTCGGCGCAGGCCCTGCCGATGCCAGCCGACGCCCCGGTGACCAGTGCCCGCCTCCCTCCGTCGCTCATGGGTGCTCCGATCTCCCAGCCGACCCGGCAGCCCGGCGGACAAGCCGGTCACCGAATCGTATGCCGGCACCACGCCGGGCCAGCAGGACAACGCCACTCGCCGCAAGCCAGCCGCACGGTCAGCAAACCGGCCCATCAGGGACCCGGCGGACCGGCTTGATCTGCCCGCCCCTCTGGCCGGCACCGAGCAACCAGTAGCGCACGCCGGGTACGGCCGCATCCTGACCATGACCAGCGCCCTCGGCCTGGTCGGCGGCGCCGCCCGGTCCGGGTACGCCGCCAGCAAGGGCGCCGTTGTCCAGCTCACCCGCAGCCTGGCCGTCGAACTGGCCGGCACCGGGATAACCGTCAACGCGCTCGCCCCCGGCCCATTCCGCACCCCGCTGAACGCGGGCATGGACGACGACCCGCAAGTCCGCCACTTCCTGACCGCAGAGATCCCGGTCGGCCGGTGGGCCGAGCCCGCCGAGCTCGCCAGCGCCGCCCTGCTGCTCACCGACCCCGCCTCCAGCTACCTCACCGGCGTCATCCTGCCCGTCGACGGCGGCTGGACCGCCCACTGAACCGCCAACCCGCGCAGCCGCAACGACCGTCTACATGCGGCATGTGCGAGCCTTGCCTGCTATGGGCAGGCCGTTCTTCTTGCAGGTCGGCCTGCCATCACGTTGGCGGTACCGGGGAGGTATGCGGTGTCTCCGCGGATGCGCACGTGGACGCCTAATTCCGCCAGTTGATCGCACGGAGGCAGAGACGCCGCCCGCGCCTGTAACCAGGCGTTCTGCGAGCACGCGAACATCAAGTCTGGGATCGACGTGGGCAGTGACAGCGATGCTCAGATCGGTCATGCTAGACCACAGGTATCGGTCATAGTAGGAGTGGGTGTGGCCGAAGTCGTTGAGTCTCGCCAGGCTAACCCGCTGTCGGACGACCATGAACTCTTTCAGATGTATATGAACGCCCTGGATACCGTCCTGGGCGCGCCGGATGTCCGCAGATCGTTCGATGAGTTCGGCCTCTCCGCAGGGATCCTGCGTATGAGGATGGTCCACGATGCCCAGCGAGTACTAGGAACTGCGGCACGGGAATTCACGGCATATCAAAACGCTGTGGCCAGTGAACTCAGCGCGCGCGCTGTTGATCACACCATGACCACCCAGGAAGGTCGCTGGGTGACAAGATGGCTGCGGGCACTGACTGGCCGACTCGTTAATACGAACCTTGACGAGGTACTCTTTGGTGGTGGACTGGCCTGGGAGTTCGGCCCAGCTGTGGAGACTGCCCGCAATCGGCTTATGGCGGTGATTACCGAGACAGAACTGCTGGCGCAGGTTCGTACGTTTATCAATACGGCGCGCCAGAGCCGATTTGGCCATGGCTACTCCGTGTCCAGCAGCCCTGCGCTCAGCGAAGTGTACGACAGCGCTAATAGGATTCCGACCCAGATCGAGTCCGAACTCACTGGACTGCTCGATAGGCTGGACGGAGCAAGCATTGGAGTGGCAGGGCCACGCGGTGCCGGGAAGTCCACCCTCATTCGCGGATATTGCGACGAAGCTGATCCATCCGCCAATAATCTCAATGTCATTGGCTGGTCGTCATTCCTAGGCTCTGGGTTGCCTGGACGCTCTTGGGGGGATCTTCGATGCATGGTCACTGCACCGGTCGACTACGTAGCCCGGGATTTCGTCTTGCATCTATTCGCGACTTTTTGTGGGACCGTGATAAGTAGCTACGCCAAGGCCGGAAAGTTGCGAGGCATTCTGTTGGCCGTTTTCTGGATGCGCAGAATCGCGCAGCTGTGTGTGTCTCTTGTATGGCGGGCTGTATTTTTTGGCGGATACGCCGCGATCTTGTTGTACTTGAATAAGGCTATCGCGAGGGAAATTTCAGTTCCTGCGGTTTGGGTGCAGTACGCGGGTATCGCGCTAATCACTGTAGGCGTGGTGGGGCTTGTCCCATCATCGGTGGTGAAGGTGAGGCAGTGGGCGCGTGAGGCTAACGGAGCCAGGGAAAGCGGAAGGGGCATGATCGCGACCGCCCGGAAGCACTTGTCCAGGGTCCGCTATTTGCAAACTTACACGTCGGGCTGGTCGGGCGGATTCGGCCTTCCGAAAGGCGGGAGCACCCAGCTATCGCGTAGTGTCTCGCGGGCTGAGCAACCTCTTAGCTACCCAGAAATCGTGTCCGAATTTCGCAGCTTCGCTACCATTGTAGCGGCTGACGTGCATCGTAGAGGCGATCGTGTATTTATTGGCGTAGATGAACTCGACAAGATAGGGTCTGCGGAGCAGGCTGAGCACTTCCTCAATGAGGTTAAGGGGATATTCGGCATCCCGCACCTGTACTTCATGGTTTCGGTTTCGGATGACGCTCTCAATGCTTTCGAACGGCGGGGCCTGCCTCTCCGTGATGCATTCGACAGTTCATTCGACGAAATCGTCCGCGTCGAGCCATTGAGTTATTACGAATCGCGTAGGCTGCTTTACCGAAGAGTTATCGGGCTTACCGAGCCGTACGTTGCCTTGTGTCACTGTCTCGGGGGCGGCCTCGCACGCGATGTCATCCGTGCCGCCCGTCAGGTGGCGCGGAATGCTGCGAGCTTGAAGACCCGTGGAACGTTCCTGACGGAATCCGACGAAGTTGAGGGCGGTGATCAGGCTTCGGCCGCGTATGAGCTTCGATATGTCGGGGCCCCAAACCGACTCCCAGGCCTTTCAGATATATCAGCGGCATTGCTCCACGACGAACTGCGCCGTAAGCTACGAGCTCTCAGCCAGGTTGTGGGTCACCTCGATTTTAAAGACACGACCGACTTGCAGTACGTCCTGCATGACATCGCTGCGCACCTCGCACCTAATCAGCCAATCATCAACATCGTAGATCACATTGCCAAGCCGGGCCATGCTGAGCAGCCCGCAGTCGCGCAAGTCCGGCTGGACCTCGCCGCTTACACCTACTACTGTGCTACTTTGCAGGAAGTCTTTACCGACCGGCTTGACGATGCGCACATGGTCAAGGCAACGAGCAAGTCATCCGGACCCGGTAGCTTTGACGCCCTGGCAGCAGCCCGGAATGTGTTTACTACGGACACACTACTGGCATGGAATTTGATCACTCAGTGTCGCAATGCTTGGTCCCTTGAGACGCGCGAACCAGCCCGAATGCAAATTTATAATGGACAGCCTGAATCTTGAAACTTGGTTCAATAGTTCGGTAATTCCCATGCCTGGCATGGGCGAACCCTGCGGACGCAGCTGCTGGTAGTCTTCGCGCTGATACAAACGAGCAGATCCGATGGAGATAGTCAGTCGTTACCGAGAGAATCAGATAATTCCGGCTCACGGCGCGCAACATCCGGTCATCGGCATTCCGGGCGTCGGTCGGCCGTCGGACTATCGCGTAGTCGGACACAGATCACCTGGTTCAGCGTTGCGTCGGGCGGGCTATCTCAGCAACCAGGTTGCCGGGCAGATCGGCGGATAAGGCGGGTGCTGCCGTGCTGGCGGCGGGGTGGCCGGGCATCGGTCCGGGCCGGGCGCACCGGATCGCGGCTGCGCGGCCAGGTCACCGGCGACCGGGCAGGCCGCTGGCTAATGCTGACGCACGACGCGTGCTGCCTGCGCCGCGGCCGGGCGCTACCTGCGCCGGGCCTGACGGTCAGGAGGCGGCCGGCTCGCCATTGGCCTGCCAGACTGTCCGGACCGCGGCCGCTTCGGCCGTTGCCTGGGCCTGGCCGGCCCTCGCCGCTGCTGCCCGGCGCGACACGTCAAGTACGTTGCGGCCGATGGCCCGCATGGCCGCGCGGTCCGGCCGCACGAGCGCGACACGGGCTCCGGCCGCAGCCAGCGCGCCAGCCTGCCGGCCGGGGCCTGGCATGAGGGGCCCGATGCCCTGGGCTACGGGCGCCACGATAACCACCCGCTGGTATCTGGCCGCCAGGTCGGCGTTGGCTACCGAGCGCACGCCGCCGTCCATGAAACGACGATTCCCGATGGTGACCGGCGGCCAGACTCCGGGCACCGCGCAGCTTGCGCCAACCGCATCTACCAGGTCGGCCTCACCAGCGGAATCAAACACCACGAACTCGCCGGTCCGCGCGTCCACGGCGGTCACCTTGAGCATCTTGGCGGGCCAGCCGCTGGCGGGCAGCCGGGCCTCGAACACCTTGCGCCGGTCGGCCTCCGGCATGGTGTGCGCGGCCAGCGCCCAGTGGCCGATCCGCGCCCGCGCCCGCACCGGGTCCCGGCTGGTGCTCATGACCCACAGCAGCCTGCCGATGATGCCCCAGCCGATCCGGGCAGCGGGCTCAGGATCAGGCGGCGCGAGCTGAGCCTGGTACAGCGCCTCAGGCTCCTGCCCGCAGGCGACGTCGGCGCCGACAACCGACCCGGCCGATGTCCCGATGATCACGTCAGCTGCGGCCAGGTCGATACCCCGGTCGGCTAGCCCCGCGATCACCCCGATCTCCCAGGCAATGCCGGTGACACCACCGCCGCCCAGGACAAGCGCGCGTCTGTCCATGACTTCCCTTGTACACCCAACCGGCGCAGTTGACCCGCGGTGGCGGGGCACCGGCAGCACGCGGCGGTTCAGCCGCGACCTGCCGCCGGAGAGCGCAGCCGGGCACTCGCAAGCCTCGCTCAGCGGTTCACTGCCGCCGCGCCGCTGCCGGACGAGGGCGCCAGTGCCATCGTCGGGCACCGGATCCAGGAGATCACCGCTCCCGCCCGCGCAGATGCCGCGCCACCTACCGGCCATGCCGGGTACCAGGACCCCACGTCACCGGCATCAGCAGCCCGGACCACATGATGGCCAGTTCGCGTCCGCCATCTCCCGCCGCCGCAGTCAGGCCGTACTGCCTGCGCCGCCCGGCCGAAGGTCCCGTGCGCAGGGACGCTGGCCCGTGGCGCGCGCTCCGGTGACGGGGTGGACTGACTTGCCCCGGTCTTCCCGGCCGCCTGTCAGGGCTGGATGTTCTCCAGGTCCTCCAGAAGGCTCGGGTGCGTCGGCTCCCAGCCGAGTGCCTGCCGGGTATGGGTACTGGACGAGGGCTGGTCGGTCGCGAAGATCGGACCGAGCGGGCCATAGGTTTCCTGTGGCACCGCCTCGACTGGCAGGCCCAGCCGCCGGCCGATGACCGCGGCGATGTCACGCACCGCATCGCCCTCGTCGGCCACGGCGTGCCAGGAGGTCCCGGCCGGCGCCAGCTCCAGGGCCAGCCGGAACAGGACTGCCGCGTCGAGCGCGTGCACGGCCGGCCAGCGCTGGGCGCCGTCGCCCGGGTAGCCGGACACTCTGGTCCGGCGCGCGATCTCGGTCAGCATGCCAGCGAACCCGCCCGTGCCCTCGTTGTGGACCGTGCGCGGCATGCGTACGGCCGTGCTCCGGACCCCTCGCGAGGCCAGGCCCAGGACCGCCATGACCGCGCGGCCGCGGCCGCCGACCGGCCCGCCGGTCGGCAGCGAGTCGGCCTCGGTGGAGACGCGGCCCGGCGCACGGGGCGTACCCGAGACCGTGACGAAGGGGCGGTCGCTGCCGACGAGCTCCTCGCCCAGGGCCGCCAGGGCGGCACTCTCCTCGGCGACCGCCTGCGCGACGGCGTCGGCGCTGCTGAAGTCGTTGGCGAATGCCAGGTGGATCACCCCGTCGGCCTTAGCAGCGCCGGCGCGGAGGATGTCCAGGTCGGCGAGACTTCCCCGGAGCGTCTCGGCGCCGGCCGCCTCGACGGCCAGCGCGGATGCGCCGGAGCGGGCGAGCGCAAGGACGGTGTGGCCGTTGCCGAGGAGCTCGGCGACGACGGCGGAGCCGATCAGGCCGGTGCCACCGGTGACGAAGACGCGCATGGAACTCTCCTGGAAAGTGATGGGACTCTTGTCCCATGACATTACCAGAGCGACGGGACACAAGTCCCATCACCTAGGATGGACCTATGGCTCGGTGGGAACCAGGGGCGCGCGAACGACTCGTCGTGGCTGCCGTCGACCTGTTCACCGAGCAGGGGTACGACGCCACGACGGTCGCGCAGATCGCCGAGCGCGCCGGGGTCACGAAAAGCACCTTCTTCCGGCACTTCCCCGATAAGCGCGAGCTCCTGGTGGCCGGACAAGAGACGCTAAGCCGGCTGCTAGCCGAGGGGATCGCCGAGGCGCCCGTGAGTGCCAGCCCGCTCGAGGCGGTCGCCGCCGGTCTCAAGCGCGCATCGAGCGCGATGGGCCCGATGAACCGCGAGCTCGGCCCCCGCCTGAAGGCGGCCGTCGCAGCCAGCGCCGAACTCCAGGAGCGTGACGCCCTCAAGAGCGTCAGCCTCGCGGCCGCCATGACAACTGCCCTCATCACCCGTGGTGTGCCCGACCCGACCGCGCATCTCGCGGGCGAGCTGGGTGTCCTCGCGTTCAAGCGGGGCTACGCCGAGTGGTCCGAGGGCGACCGTGACGCCGAGGACGAGCTCGCGCAGTACACCCTGGCGGCCCTGGACGAACTGCGGGCAGCGAGCGCGTCGCTGGGCTGACCAGGCAACCTCACCCGCTCATCGGCATTATGCCGGTGATCCTTGTCAAGTGGATCATGGCTTGTTCCGGTAGCGGCGGGCCGCGGTGCCCGCGGTGGTGTTGGCCGTCCGCAGTTCCGCCACCTGCGCGCGCAACTCTCCCAAGCGCGGCTTCCGGCGGCTGATCGGGCACAAGTCACCATAATCGGCAGGAAATCACAAGCGGTCCAGCCGACACGCCGGGCAACCATCCCATAACAAGCATCCAGCTTTAAACCTTGACAGACAGCTCTGCACTCGTTCCACTTATCTCATTCATAGGTTGGGGTCTCGCTCAGGCGGTTGAGCTCTGCTGGCCTCCCAGATCCCCGAACATGGGAGCCAAGGTCCTGCCCTCATGGAATTCGGAGGTGCACCAATGGTCGTGGCAGTGATGATAAGTACTTCAGCGAGCACTGATGCCGGTGCCGTTTCCAGTGCGGTGTTCGGGGCTATCGTCGGTGCTATAGCTGTACTCCTGGGCGGACTTTTGAATTATTTCACGCAGACAAAGGTACAGAAGCGCCAGCTGAAGGTTTTGCGAGAGGGGCAGTTTACCGATCTTATCACCCGCGCGATTGATCATCTTGGAAGTGACAAGATCGACGTTCGCCTTGGCGGGGTTTGGGTGCTGGAGCGTTTGGTGGAGAGCTCCCCGGACGAGTGGCGATTGCTGAGCGCGGTCCTAACTGCGTACGTGCAGAACCACGCGCCATGGCCACCGAGGGCAGACAGGCAACCGCCGGAGACAACTCCCCGTGGGCAACTGCAGCCCTTGCGATCCTGGGCTCCTGACGTGCAGGCGGTATTGACGGTCTTGGCGAGGCGAGGGGCCTGGCCTGGCGAGCAATTGAATCTGGTTTCGGTCGACCTCAGAATGGCAGAGCTTACCGAGGCCAAGTTCGAGGGAGTCTTGCTTCGGAGGAGCTGTCTCCAGCGAGCCATCCTGCATAAGGCGGATCTCAAGGGGGCCATATTCACCCGATCGCCGATGCAGGGCGCGGACCTTAGGGACGCTCACCTGGAACACGCAACACTATCGAGATCGCAGCTTGACGATGCTGACCTGGGTGGCGCACATCTTGAAGGCGCGCGCATAGTTAAATTTACAGACCTGCGTAATGCTAATCTGAAAGGAGCTTATCTCAGCGGGGCAAAAGCAACGCGCGACACCACGTGGCCGCCAGGTTTTGAGGCCAGCATGCATGGAGTTGTCATCGAAGACTAAAATTCAAGTCCTGGCTATTCAGCCCACGGCCTCAGGCTGAATAGCTACGCCTAGGCGGCCGACTCTCTCCGCGATGAGCCGATAGCTGCGCTCCGCCAGTTCCATTCTGCATATGCGGCCTTCGAATGATCCTGAATATATTTGAATTGCGGCCGTAGATCTCCTCTGATTTGGACAGGACGGCCATCCAGCGCGGCCAAGTCGGGGAATTTCATTAGCTCTGGCGCGCCCTGGATTGACCAGTTGTCCGGATTAATTGTGATTAGAAAATCGTCAAAGAGAACATGCAAGTCACAGCACAGGCACGGCACTAGGCCAGCTCCTGAGCCCTCCTAGCGGTGCTTCGCCGCAGAGCGCACGGATCATCCCCGGTAGGCACCCATCAAGTGGCGGGCTGATGGCAGGCACCATCGCGAGACAACGGCGGATACGCGTGCAGTGGCCGCAGTCGAGGGTTCACAACAAAGCGTGTCCGCCGTCGGCGGGCACAAATGACCTGATCGCCGAACCTGAGAATCAGGGCGGTCGAGGTTATCGTCGACCGGTCGCGGCGGCGGGAACGGCACGGTCAGCTACGTAGCGGGGTCCGTTCTGGGGTGGGCGGGTCGACGACGGTCTCCGGTACGCTGATGCGGAATTTCACCCCTTGCTGCAGCGGAATTACTTCGACGGTTCCGTGGTGCATGTCGGCGATCCTGCGCACGATCGCGAGGCCGAGGCCCGAGCCGGGCAGTGCCCGCGCCTTTGCGGACCGGTAGAAGCGATCGAAGATGTATGGCAGGTCGTCCGCAGGAATTCCCGGCCCGTCGTCGCTGACCTCGACCGTCCCACCAGCTGCCAAGATGCGGATGCGGCCATCCGGCGGACTCCATTTCAGCGCGTTGTCGACCAGGTTGCCGATCGCCCGTTCCAGCGCGTCCGGGTCGCCGAGGACCAGCGTCGGCCGGAAATCGAGCTCGTACCGCAGCCCCGGCGCCCGGCCGACGGCCCGCGCTGCGACTCGTTCCGCGACCAGATCCAGCCGGACGTCTTCGATGTGGAATGGGGCCCGCCCGTCACGGGCGAGCTCGACCAGGTCGTTGACCAGCACGCGCAGTTCGCCCGCCTCGGCCAGCGCGGCCGCGGCAAGCGCCGGCGCGTTGGGGTCGTCCGGCTGTTCAGCGAGCAGTTCGAGGTTGGTGATCAGGCTGGTGAGCGGGGTGCGCAGCTCGTGTGAGGCGTCGGCGACCAGTCGGCGTTGCGCGCCCGCCGATTCGTCCAGCGCGGCCGTCATCGCGGCGAATGCCTGCCCGAGCCGGCTGATCTCGTCCTGGCCTGGCGTCTCGATCGGCGCGCTGAGGTCGCCGGTGGCCCTGATCCGCTCGACGGTTTCGGTCAGCCGGCCGACCGGGCGCAATACCCGGCCCGCGGCCAGCCGCGCCAGCACCGCCGCGCCGAGCGCGCCGGCCGGCACGAGTGCGGCGAGCAGCCAGCCGAGCGCCGTCTGGGTCGATGTCGCATCCGACGCCGGCCGGGCGACGCGGACCAGAACTCCGGGTTGCCCCGGAAACTGTACGGCGTAAATGCGGTAGACGACGTTTCCATAAGCCTCGTCGTGGAAATACGGCTTGGCGTTCCCGTACGCCACCTGGACGTCGTGACCGGTGACGGCGACGAACCCGTTCGCCGGGCCGACCGTGGCATCGGGCAGGATCTGCAGCTGCGTGCTGCCGAACGGGACCAGCTGCCCGACGGTGTGGGCTTGCTTGAGCTTCGCCGCTATGGTCTGCGCGTTGCTGGCCACCTGTACCAGAGAGGCGTCGTCCTGGCCGCGCAGGTTCGCGCCGACTGCCGGATAGACAACCGCCGCCACGAGCGCCAGCGCGCCGAAGACGACCGCGCCGACAGCGATCGCGACCCTGGCGCGCAGGCTCACGTCTCTTCCCGCAGTACGTAGCCGATCCCGCGAACGGTCTGGATCAGCCGCGGCTCGCCCATCTTCCTCCGCAAATAGCCGATATAGACCCACAGCCCGTTCGATTCCGGGCCGAAGTCGTACCCCCACACCGATTCGAATATCTGGGTCCGGGAAAGCACCCGGCCCGGGTTGCGCAGGAACAATTCGAGCAGCGCGAATTCGGTCTTGGTCAGCGGCAGCCTCATCCCGCGGCGGCTGGCCTGGTGGGCCGCGACATCGAGCTCGATGCCGGCGAACCGGAGCAGGCCGGCGCCCGCGCCGCTGCGCCGCAGCAACGCGCGCAGCCGCGCCCGCAGTTCCTCGAGCGCGAACGGCTTGGCCAGGTAGTCGTCGGCGCCGGCGTCCAGCCCGGCGACCCGGTCGGAAACCAGGTCCCGCGCGGTCAGCATCAGGATGGGGGTGTCGTCGCCGCGCGCCCTGATCACGCGGCACACTTCG
>Ga0207646_10004150_pt1 | contig 15900 bp, 17 predicted proteins | sample KBSK5502metaG_FD_184343 | JGI IMG/M metagenome (GOLD analysis project Ga0207646, IMG submission 184343) | Corn, switchgrass and miscanthus rhizosphere microbial communities from Kellogg Biological Station, Michigan, USA - KBS K5-50-2 metaG... | ecosystem: Host-associated > Plants > Roots >... | reverse complement strand
CGCCGACAGACATAAATCCATTCTGATAGGTTTGTTCGTGATTTGCACCATTTTTCGGGACCTCGCGGAACAGGCTCCCCCGGGCGGCCTCGGGGTCGCGCGATGCCGCAGGACTACAGTCCGAGGTAGGCCTGCTTGATATGCGGGCTGGCGAGGAGATAGTCGCGCGCGCCGTCGAGAACGATGCGGCCGTTTTCGAGCACATACCCGCGGTGGGAGAGCTGCAGTGACCGCAGCACGTTCTGCTCCACCACCAGGATCGTGGTCCCCTCGCGGTTGATCCGCTCCAGGTTCTCGAAGATCGCCTTCACCATGACGGGGGCCAAGCCCAGGCTGGGCTCGTCCAACATCAGGAGCTTCGGCCGGGCCATGAGCCCGCGCCCGATGGCGCACATCTGCTGCTCGCCTCCCGAGAGCGTGCCGGCCACCTGGCGCTGCCGATCGGCCAGGCGGGGGAACAATCCGAACACCCATTCCAGAGTCTCGGTTTTCCTCGCGCGGGCTTCGGCTGAGCGCGCCCCAAGATCGAGATTCTCCCGCACGGTCATCGACGGGAACAGTTGGCGCCCTTCGGGCACGTGCGCAATGCCCAGCGCCACGATCTCGGCCGGCGACAGGCCGCCGAGCCGGCGGCCCTCGAGTTCGATCGTCCCGCTCCGCACCGGCAAGAGCCCCGAGATGGCCCGCAGCGTCGTGGTCTTACCCGCTCCGTTCGAGCCGACGAGGGCTACGGCCTCGCCGCGGCGAACTTCGAGGGAGACCGCGCTCACGGCGGTCACGTCGCCGTACCCGGCCTCGAGGCCCTCAATCCTGAGCAGCGTGGACATATTCTTCGCCGAGGTAGGCCTCGATCACTTTGGGATCGCTCGCGATGGCGGAAGGCGCACCTTCGGCGATCTTCTCGCCGAACGACAGCACCACGATGCGCTGGGACAGGGACATCACGGCCCGCATATTGTGTTCGATGAGCAGCAGCGACACACCCACCTCGTGGATGCGGCGAAGGAGCGTCAACATCGCTTCGGTCTCGGTGGCGGTGAGACCCGCCATCACTTCGTCCAAGAGAAGGAGGCGCGGCTCGGTGGCCAGCGCCCGCGCCAGCTCGAGGCGCTTGCGCTCGGACAGGGTCAGACTGCTGGCGGGCGCGGCAGCCTTGTCGCCGAGGCCCACCCGCTCGACGACGGCGCGCGCGCGGTCCAGGGCGTCGGCGGCGCGCGGGTGTCTGGCAAGCGCGCCCACGCGCACGTTCGCCAGAACCGACAAGTGCGGGAACGGGCGGACGATCTGGAAGGTACGCGCCAGGCCGAGCAGGCAGATGGCATGGGGCTTGAGCCCGATGACGCTGCGCCCGTCGAAGCGGATCTCGCCGGCATTCGGGCCCAGGAAGCCCGAGATCAGATTGAAGATCGTCGTCTTGCCAGCCCCATTCGGCCCGATCAGACCCAGGATCTCACCGGGGGCCATCTCGAGCGACAGACCGTGCACGGCCTGCAGGCCGCCGAATCGCTTGGACACCGCGCGGAGCTCGAGCAGGCTCACGCGCCGCGCCTCCCGAGCAACCGCCGCGCGGCCGGGTAGGCGCCCCGCGGCAGGAACAGCACCACACCCACGAGCAGCATCCCGTAGACGATCAGATGGGCGCCCGCCCAACCGCGCTGGGCGAAGTACGCGCGGGAGATCTCGGCCAGCGGGGTCAAGATGAATGACCCGAGGATGGGCCCAAGGGGCGTGCCCGCACCGCCCACGATAGGACGGATGATGATTTCCACCGAGAGCGGGATGCCGAACACCGCATTGGGCTGCAGCGAGAACAGCGAGAACGCGTAGAAGGCCCCGCCCACGCCGGTGAGAAAGGACGACACGATCATGGCCAGCATCTTGTACTTGAACGTGTTCACGCCCAGCGCTTCCGAGGCATTTTCGTCCTCGCGGATGGCCGCGAGGTAGGCCCCGAAGCGGCTCCGCTCGATCCAGGTCACGATGCCGGTGGCACCAAGCATGAGCGCGAGCGCCACGTAGTAGTAAACGCGGCTGTCGGCGAACTGGAATTGCCACGGGTTGCCCGTATATGTGATGTACAGACCCAGCGCGCCGCCCACCGCGTCGGTGTTCAGCGCCACGATGCGGCAGATCTCGGCGAAGGCGACGGTGAGCAGCACGAAATAGAACCCTCGCAGCCCGAATCGAAAGCCCAGGTAGCCGATCACGGTTCCCAGGGCCGCCGACAGGATCCCGCCGACGAACATCCCCAGCCAGGGCGTGACCCCGGCATTCATTGACAGCAAGACGGCCGTGTACGCGCCGATCCCCACGAATGCGGCGTGGCCGGCGGACAGCTGACCCGCGTAGCCGCCCACCACGTTCCAGGCCTGGCCCAGGAAAGCGTAGAAGAACATGAAGATGAATACGGTGAGCACGTACTTGTCGAGCACCGCGGGCAGGAGGAGCAGGGCCGCGACGGCGCCGAGCGCGGCGAGTTTCACGCGCCGCTCCTCCCGAACAGCCCGGCGGGGCGGAACAGGAGGATCACGATGAGCAGCGAGAAGCTCACCAGCTCCTTCATGGAGGGCGAGAGGAACACCGCGCCCATCGACTCCGCGAGGGAGACCAGGAGCCCCCCGACGAAGGCGCCGACCAGGCTGCCCATCCCGCCGATGATCACGATGTTGAAGGAGGTCACCGAGAGCGGGAGCCCCCCGGAGGGCTGGAACGGCAGAATGGGCGAGACGAGGGCGCCGGCGGCGCCGACGCAGGCCGCGCCGATGCCAAACGCCACCGCGTAGACCCGGCGCACATCGGCGCCGATCACGAGGGCGCCGTAGCTATTATCCGCCGCCGCGCGCATCAAGCGTCCCAGATCAGTGCGGGTAAGGAAGAGAAACAAGACGAGGGTGAGCGCCAGGGCCACCGCGAAGGTCACCAGCCGCGCGATGTCGACGAAGACCGGCCCGAGCCAGAGCGTCGCGCGGCCGAGCGGCGAGGCGACGCGCTGCGGATCGGGGCCGAAGGCCATGAGGGCGACGTTCTCGAGGATCAGCGCCACGCCGAGCATCAGGAGAATCTGCATCTCGTGAGGCGCGTCGACGATCCGGTCCACGAGCCACCGCTGCAGCCCGAGCCCCAGCACGAACAAGCCGGCGGCGCACGCCGCGAAGCTCACGTAGGGGTCCAGCCCCAGCCGGGTGGACAGCAGCCAGGCCAGGTACATGCCCCACACCATCATGTCGCCGTGGGCGAAGTTCACCACACGCATGACGCCGAAGATCAGGGTGAGCCCGACGGCCATAAGACTGTAGACGCCGCCGAACAGCAGGCCGGACAACAACCCCTGAGCGACGAGGGCCGGATCCATGGAACGGAAGGGGCGAGGTCGCCCTCGCCCCCGCGGGATCAGGCCTTCGGCCGGGGGAAGGCGAATTTCTGGAGCGCCGCGTCCTTCGGCCAGACGGCGACCGGCTTCTGGCCGAGGATCTGGATCATCGTCGGGATGGCGTTGGGATTGTCGCCGAGCTCGTTGAAGTGGATCGGGCCGCCGTACTGCATGAGGCCACCGGTGTAGTTCGTCTTCTTCATCGCCTCCACGATGGCGTCGGGATCATCGAGCTTCGCCGCGCGCTCGAGGATGTCCGCGATGACGAACATCCCGTCGTAGGAGTACCCCGAGTTCGTATCGAAGGTCTTCCCGCCCGATCGCTTCAGGTACTCCTCCGCGACCGCCTTGGTCCGCGGGTTCTTGAAGTTCGGCCAGGGCACGCTCGTCAAGACGTACTCGAGGTCCTCCTTGAGCACCGCGAGCTGACCGGCCTCGTAGAGACCGGGGCTCCCCGGGCCCACGACTCCCATGGACTCGACCCGCTGCTTTCTGATCTCCGGCAACAGGAGCTGCGCGGAGGCCGGCCGGGTAATCGGCGCGATGACGTCGGGCTTGGCGGCTTTGAGCCTGGACACCTCTGTGGAAAGGTCGGAGGGGGGCTCGGGCCATGGGATCACCTCGACGATGTCCCACGACGGCGCCGCGGCTTTGTGGGCCGCCTGGAACCCGCGGGATTGATTCTGGCCGAACAGGTCGTTGGCGTGCATGAGCACGACGCGCTTCGGCGTGACGCCGGCCTCCTTGAAAATCTCCGTGAAATACTGCACCGCCTTCCGGCCGAAGCCCGATCCAGTCGGGAAGTTGCGGTAAACGTACTGGACCTTCTGCTGCCCTTCCTTGACCGACTTCGCGACATTGGCCGTGATCGGGTCGGCGGCCCCGATGTCGACGAGGAACGGCACGCGGTGCTGCTGGGCGACCGACACCATCGCATTGGTGCTGCCCGAGTCGAAGGACCCCATGAGCATCTGGGCGCCCTGGTTCACCACCCGCTCGGCCTCGATGCGGCCGCCCTCAGGTTTGGTTTGTGTGTCGCCCAGGATCAGCTCGAATCGCACTCCGCCTTTGGACTTGATGCCGCCGGCGGCATTGATGGCGTCGGCGGCCATCTGGGCGCCGTGCCGGCAGGCTTGGCCAGGCTCGGCCAACGGGCCCGTCACCGGATGGATCACGCCGATCTTGAACATCTTCGGCTGGGCGCGGAGCACCGCCGGGAACCCCAGCACCGCGGCGCCGGCCGCCACCCCGGTGGCCTTGAGAAAGCTGCGGCGGTGCAGTCGCGTCGCTGCCTTGGGCTCGCTCATCACGACCCTCCGTTGGGTGATGTAGGGATCAGAGCTTTCCGAGGAGCTGCTGGGCGATGACCAGGCGCTGGATCTGGTTGGTGCCCTCGTAGATCTGCGTGATCTTGGCGTCGCGCATGTAGCGCTCCACCGGAAACTCCCGCGTGTAGCCGTAGCCGCCGAGGATCTGGACGGCGTCGGTGGCCACCTTCATCGCGGTATCCGACGCCATGCACTTGGCGATCGAGGACTCCATGGCTGCGCTGGGCACTCCGTGATCGATCAGGGATGCCGCGTGGTGAACCACGAGCCGCGAGGCGTGCACCGCCATGGCCATGTCGGCCAGCATGAACTGGATGCCCTGGAAGGCGGCGATGGGCTGCTCGAAGGCGCGGCGCTCCTTGGCGTAGGCGGTGGCCGCATCGAGGGCGGCCTGGCCGATGCCCACGGCCTGGGCGCCGATCGTCGGGCGAGAGTGCTCGAGCGTTCGCATCGCGATCTTGAAGCCCTCGCCCTCCTCCCCGAGTCGGTTCTCGACCGGAATCTCGCAGTCGGAGAAGTGCAGCGCCACGGTGGGCGAGCCGTGAATGCCGAGCTTCCGCTCGTTCTTGCCGACGCTGAAGCCCTTCAGCCCCGGCTCGATCAGCAGGGCGGTGACGCCTTTGGCCCGCTGCGACCGATTGGTCGTGACGAACACCGTGATGACTCCGGCGTGAGAGCCGTTGGTCACCCACATCTTGGAGCCGTTGACGACGTAGCGATCCCCCTTGCGCACCGCCGCGCACTGCATCCCCGCGGCGTCGGAGCCCGAGCCGGACTCGGACAGCGAGAAGGCGGCGGTGATCTCACCCGAGGCGATTCGCGGGAGGTAGCGGCGCTTCTGGGCTTCGGTGCCCGCGAAGACGATGGGATATCCGCCCAGGTTCTGCACGAGGAAGATCGTGGCGGTCGCGGCGCAGGCCCAGGCAACCTCCTCGGCCGCCAGGCAGAAGGCCAGCGAGCCGGCGGCCGCGCCGCCATACGCCTCGGGAACGTGCAGCCCCATCAGCCCCTGCTGGGCGAGCAGCTTGAGCTGCTCGTGCGGGTACTCCCCCGTCTCGTCCACATGGGTCGCCAGGGGCGCGATGCGCTCCCGGGCGATCTCCCGGGCAAGATCGCGGATGGCCCGCTGCTCGTCGGTGAGGTAGTAGAGCTGGTTCACGCCTCGCGCCTATCTCTTCGAGACGGGCGGGGCCTGTCGCCGCGGCCGCCCCACGCGGCCGGCTCCGTCACCCGCTCGCCCGAACGCAGCTCCTGCGGTGCGAGCCGCAGGACGTCGCGGGGCTGGGGCCCCGCCGTCCGAGGCGAGCCATCCAAAATCTGCGGACGGGACTCGGGGGTCCCACTTCGCTCGGCCGCGCGGGACAGCCCGCGGCACCACCCACCCGTCTCGGCGCCTACACTCATGAGCAGGTATGCCCTAGGCCTTTTTGCCGCTGTAGTCGTAGAAGCCCTTGCCCGTCTTGCGGCCCAGCTGCCCGGCCATCACCATGCGCTTCAGCAAGGGGGGCGGCGCGTAGCGCGGCTCGCGGAACTCCTCGAACATGACCTCCGCGACGAACATCGTCGTGTCCAGCCCGACCAGATCCAGCAACGTGAACGGTCCCATGGGATAGCCGCAGCCCAGCTTCATGGCCGCATCGATATCTTCCAGGGACGCGAGCCCGCTCTCGTAGACGCGGATCGCGTCGAGGAGATACGGCACCAGCAGCCGGTTGACGATGAAGGCGGTGGAGTCCTTGGTCCGCACCGGCGCTTTGCCCACGGCCTGGACCCACTCATAGGCCTGGAGCACGCTTTTCTCGTCGGTGAGGATGGTCTGCACCACCTCGACCAGCTTCATCAGCGGCACCGGATTGAAGAAGTGCAGCCCCAACACCTGCCCGGGCCGCTTGGTCGCCGCGGCCATCGCGGTGATATTGCACGAGGAAGTATTGGACGCGAGCAGCGCGTGAGGCGGGCAGATCCGATCGAGCCTGGCGAACGTGTCGTTCTTGAGCGGCTGGTTCTCGGTGATGGCCTCGATGACCAGGTCGCAGTCCTTGAGCTCTTCGAGCTGGGTGCCCCCCTTGAGCCGGGCCAGCGCGTCCTGCATCGCGCGCTCGTCTATCTTGGCCTTGGCGACGAGCGCCTCGAGGCTCTTGCGGATGCTGCCCAGCCCCTTGTCGAGCAGCTCGCGGTTGGCCTCGATCACCAGCGTGGGAAATCCGGCCTGGGCCGAGACTTGGGCGATGCCCGAGCCCATGAGACCGCAGCCGATCACTCCGACATTTCTGATGGCCATGCGATTGCTAGCCCTCCAGTTTTCTGACGTGGAGTTGGAACGCGACTGCGGCCGAGGGGTTCGGTTTAGCGGCGGCGGCCGGGAAGCGCCCGTAGCTGCGCCGCTTCGTGCGCGAAATCTCCGGGCGGGCACGGGTTCCGCACGATCACGGTAACCCCGGTGCCCGTGTGACGGGCAGAGCCATCGGGCAGCGTCTCCCACTCGGTGGGGCTCTTCAGCGCGGGCGTGGCCGCGTCCCGCCTGAGCGTCTCCTTCATCGCCGCGTCGGGCGCTTCGCTCGGGCGCGCGAGCAGCTTCAGGATCATCGGCGCGTTGAGCTGCTGGCGCACCTCTTCAGCTGCGGCCGTCAGCGTGCCGCCTAACAGATAGCCGATCAGGATCCCGCCCCCGATCAGCAGCCGGCCCATCGCTCCGCTCCGCTCCATGGTCCCTCGCTCCCCCCGCTTCTAGTCATACACGATCAGGGACTCGAGCGTATAGCCCTTCAAGCGCTCCCGCCCCTTGAGAAACGCCAGCTCGATGAGAAACGCCGCGCCCACGATTACTCCGCCCAGCCGCTCCACCAGGCGCAGCGTGGCGGCCATCGTCCCGCCCGTGGCCAGCAGATCGTCCACCACCAGCACGCGCTGACCCCGGCGGATGGCGTCTTCGTGTACGGCGAGCACGTCCCGTCCGTACTCCAGCTCGTACTCCTCCTCAATAGTCCGCGCCGGGAGCTTGCCCCGCTTGCGGACGGGGACGAAGCCGGCCTTGAGCTGATGTGCCAGCGCGCCGCCGAAGATGAAGCCGCGCGACTCCACACCGACCACGATGTCAATCAGCGACGTGTGGTACTTGGACGCCAGGTGGTCGATGACCGACGCCCAGGCCGGGCCGTCCTTGAGCAAGGTCGTAATGTCCTTGAAGAGTATCCCCTCGCTCGGGAAGTCCTTGATATCCCGAATCTTTGCTCTGAGCTCGGCCAGCTCCATCGCCGCCTCAGATGGTACTCGCTCCCGGCCTCATGACGCAATACGAAAAAGCCCGGCCGTGAGGAGGAGACGAATGGACCTCACTTCACGGCTGCTGCAGGGCGCGCGAGACACCCTCGGGATTCGTCGGTGTGATGAGCAGCGGGCGGCCCTCGCGGAGGTCCACCCAAACGAATCCGTCCAGCCGCGAGACATAGGTGTCCACCCAGCCTCGCCGCGCGGTCCAGGCCCATCCGAATTGCCCCCACAGCCCTCCGACGCCGACGCGCGCTCCCCAACCCATCTCCCGCCGCAGATCGCTGCGGTCAACGAGGCGAACGGCGGCGATCCGGTCGCGCGGGATGAAGCGCCGGCGAAGCGGCCACACCACGGCGAGACCGCCGGCCGACACCTCGAAGCGATTCGGCCGGGCCCAGAGCCACACCGTGGCGCAGAGCCCCGCTACGGCGCCTGCTACGCCGAGCATCGCCGGCTGCCCGCTCCACACCGCGGCCAAGCCGAGCACTCCGGGCACGGCCAAGACGATGCCGGTGAGCACGACGATAAACGGCGACATCGGCGCGAGCGGGAACGCAAGCGTCGGGCGCTCGCTCACAGGCGCTCGAGACTCGCCAGGAGGACGCGCAGATCGGTGACGTGGAGGTCGGCATGGGCGGCGGGAACGCGTCCATCGGCAGCGTAGTGCACCCCACGCATCCCGACGCCCTGCGCCCCGGTCACGTCGTCGAGTGGGTTGTCGCCCACGTGCACGGCCTCGGCCGGCGCCGCATCGACCAGCCTGAGCGTTTGTAAGAAGATCTCGGCGTCTGGCTTCCGATATCCCACCTCGTCGGAATAGGAAATCACCGCGAAGTGGCGAAGCAGGTCGTGGCTCTCGAGGAACCGCCGCAGGATCACACCGGGCGTCCGGCCCGTATTGGAGATGATGCCCACGCGCACGCCGCGTGCCGCCAGGGCCCGCACGGTCTCGGCCGCGCCGGCAGTGAGCGCCGGCGGGTATCGCAGGACCGGCGAGATATAGGCCTCCACCAGCTCCTCGAAAAACGGCTGCGGCAGGCGCTCGGCCGCGCCGGGCGCCGCGCAGTCGAGCACGAGGCGCACCTGTTCCGGGTAGCTCGGATCCCGATGGCGGCTCCAGAAGCGCTCCCGGAGCACCGCAGCCGAACGGTCGTGCGCCTCGGCTACCCCGGCCTCCGCGCACGGCGCTCCGGCCAGGTCGAGCGCGCGTCGGAGCGCCTGAATGCGCAGGTCACGCTGCGCCCGGAGATTCTCCGTCGAGTCCGTGACGAGCGTCTCCCAGAAGTCGAACGTCACCGCGCGGATCGGCTTCACGCCGCTACTCGAAGCGGGGCTTCCGCTTCTCGAGGAAGGCCTGCATCGCCTCGCGGGGCTCTTGGGTGGCAAAAGCCTGCGCCAGGGCATTGACGCCGTACTCGATGGCCGTCCGCTGGTCCGTATTGCGCCAGCGGATGATCAGCTCTTTCTGAAGCCTCACGGCGCCGGGCGCGCACTCCAGAATGCGATCCACGATTCCGGCCGTCGCCGCCTCCAGCCTCTCGCGGGGCGTCACGCGATTGAGGAGCCCCCAGTCGAGCGCCTGCCCGGCGGTGATGCTCTCGCCCGTCAGCAGGAACTCGGCGGCCCGGCCGGGCCCGATCAGAGCCGGCAGGAGCGCCGCCTCGATCACCGAGGGGATCCCCACGCGGATCTCGGGCAGCCCCATCAGGGCGTCCGCCGCCGCCGTCCGCATGTCGCAGGCCAGCGCCAGCTCGAAGCCTCCGCCCAAACAGTGGCCGTTGATCATGCACACGGTGGGAAACGGCGCCTCGTGGACGGCGTGAATGGCTTCGTGCAGGGTGGTGATGAACGCCTTGGCGGAGGCGGGCGTCAGGTCCCGGAGCACTTGGAGCTGCATGCCGCCGGTCATGAGCCGCCCGCTGCCGGTGATGACCGCGGCGCGCACCGACGCGTCGGCGCGGAGGCGGTTGAAGGCGGCCGTGATCCCCTGCACCATCTCGGGCACGATCAGGTTGAGCGGCGGCCGATCGAGCGTCACCCACGCGCAGCCGCCGCGCGTGTCGACGCGGACGAAGTCCTGCACGGCCATGATCTAGTATCGTCGCATAGCGCGGTCGACGGACTGAGCCCAGAGGTCGAGCCCGCCGGCCAGGTTCACGGCTTTGGCGAAGCCCTGCCCGCGCAGGAAGCTGGCGACGGCCGCGCTGCGGATTCCGTGATGGCAGTAGACGACGATCTCGTCCTCCGCATTGAGCTCCTCGAGCCGGTACTCGAGCTCCTCGACGGGGATGTGGACGGAATTCTCCAGCTGGCAGAGCGCGGTTTCCCAGCCCTCGCGCACGTCGAGGAGCACCACCGGCTCCTTCCGTTCGAGCCGCCCCTTGAGCTCCTGCGGCGAGATGTCCTCCGGCATGGCGCTAGCCCTCTTGGCCGCCAACGATACCATCGGCCGTCATTATATGTCCGGGCCGCGGTTCGGTTCCTCGGGCAGCAGCACGGAGGTCTCGGGGGACACCTCGACCTTGACGTTGTCGCCGGCATTGAAGGTTCGACCCCTCAGCGCCGAGGTGATCATCTCCACCCGCAGCAACCCGCCGACGATCGCGACGTCATAGAATTGGCGCGGGCCTTCGAACGAATGGGCGACGACCGTGCCCCGGATTCCCCCAGCGGCGCGCTCGGCCTCCTCGAGCTGTAGGGCCTCGGGCCGGAGACAGAGCAGCCCGCGGACACCCACCGTCCAGGCATGTCCACCCGACGCCACGGGGAGCCTCGAGCCGCCGCCCGTCTCCACGAGGACGCCCAAGTCGCGTACTTCGGTCACGCGCACGGGCACCAGATTCGCCGCGCCCACGAACTCGGCCACGAACCGGTTCCGCGGCCGCCAGTAGATGTCCTCGGGCCGGCCTTCCTGGATCAGGCGGCCGCCCGAAAGCACGGCGATTCGCGTCGAGAGCGCCAAGGCCTCCGCTTGATCGTGGGTGACGTAGATCGTCGTGATGCCGATGTCGCGGTGCAGCCGCTCCAGCTCCACGCGCATTTGGGCCCGCAGCACGGCGTCCAGATTGGACAGGGGCTCGTCCAGCAGGAGCAGCCGCGGCTGGACCACCAGCGCGCGCGCCAGGGCCACGCGCTGCTGCTGGCCGCCCGCAAGCTGGGACGGCCGGCGGCCCTCGAAGCCCTGGAGCCCCATCTGTGTCAGAGCGACCTCGACCTTTCGGCTCAGCGCCTCCCCCGAGAGACCGCGCTGGCGCAGCCCGAAGGCCACGTTCTCGAACACCGTCATGTGCGGCCAGAGAGCGTAGTGCTGGAACACCATGCCGAGGTTGCGCTTCCAGGGCGGGACGGCATCGACCACCTCGCCGTCCACGAGGATGCGGCCCGTGTCCGGGGTGACGAAGCCCGCCACCATCCTCAACAGCGTGGTCTTGCCGCAGCCCGAGGGGCCCAGCAGCGTGTAGAACTCGCCGGGGCGTACGGAGAGCGAGACGTCGCGCACGGCCCATGTCTCGCCGTATCGCTTGCCGACACCCTCGAGCTTCAGTTCCGACAGCCGGATCACGCTCTCTTCGATCACGGGGCGATTCCCTCCCGAGCGGTGTGGGGCGGGGCCAGGCCGAGCACCAGCGGCAGCAGGCCCAGCCCCAGCGCGGCCAGCACCAGGTAGACGGCGGCGGGCGGCAGCCACGCGAGCAGAGTCGTGGCCGCCACCGGTCCGACGAAGGCCGCGCCGATCCGTCCCGAGTTGACGAAGCCGATCGCGCCGCCCGATGCGCGGTGGGCGATGGCCGCCACCGACAGTGGGAAGATCGGCGCGATGAACAGCACCTGCAGGAAGCGCAGCACGCTGAAGCTCCACACGTCGTGGGCCAGCGCCAGGGCGGCGAGGAGCAGCGACGAGCCCACCAGGAACCAGGGCACCGCGCGCCGATCGCCGATCAGCTCACCCAGCCGCGGGGCGGCCAGCGAGCCAAGCGCCGCCGCCATGCCGCTCGCGAAGAGGATGAGGCCCCCCACTTCCAGCATCGCGCCCGGCGCCACGCCGAGCTGCGGCAGGACCTGGGGGAGGATGGCCGTCAGGAAGAATACCTGGGTCGAGCCCGCCAGCACCAGCAGACACACCGTGCCGACCTCCCGAAGTGATGCCGTTCCTTCCGGGCGTTCCACCGCCCGCGCCGCCCCCTGGCGCGGAACGCCCCATGCCACCATGGCGGAGCAGCCCAGGAGCATGAGCCCGGCGAGGAAGAACGAGAGCTTGAACCCAACGCGCGAGGCAACCACCGCGCCGGCGGCCGGCCCGAGCACCTGGCCGAGCGTCATCCCCGACTGGATTCCCGAGACGCCGCGGCGCACGTCCCCACCGGAGCGGCCGACCATGATGAAGGCGAAAGTCGAGACGGCCCCCATCAGCCCGAGCAGGAGGCGGGCGAAGAAGAGCTCGGGCAGGCTCCGCGCCACCGCCATCAGAAAGAAGCCCACGCCCTGGCAGGCCTGGACGGTGATGAAGCCCCGCTTGGGATCGATTCTCTCTCCGAGCTGGCCCGAGATGGGCGCCGTGATGACGGTGATCAGCGGGCTGATGCCCAGGATCCAGCCGGTCCAGCGCAGCGTCGCCGCGGCATCCAGCGGCGAGATGTTCTGGATGTAGAAGGGCAGGCTCACGTAAACGAAGGACCACGCAAAGGTCCCGATGAACATCGAGCCCGGCAGGACCCAATCCCCTCGCGCGCGCGCCGTGGTCACGCGCGGAAGATGGAGTCGCCGGCGGACCGGCCCGCCAGCCGCGTCGCGGCCCAAGCGCCCGCAGCCATCAGGGCGATCGCCGCCATGCCCAAAGCAGCCCCGGCACCCTTACCCGCCACCGACTGCATATACAGATAGATGCCGTAGGAGAGTGGCCCGAGCTCCGCGCGCGGGACCAGGAGGATGGTCGAGGAGAAATCCACCGCCGCGGCGACGAAGACCAGCAGCCCTCCGGCCAGCAGCCCGCGTCCCATCAGCGGCAGCGTGATCTTCCAGAACGTGCGGGCCCGGTTGGCGCCGAGGCTCTGGCCCGCTTCCTCGAGGGCGAGCGGCAGTTGCTGGAGCGCTCCATAGGCGCCGTGAACCGTGTAGGGCAGGCGCCGCATGGCGTAGACGATCACGAGAATCAGCCAGGTGGCGGTGAGCGGCTCGCCCAGTCCGGGCACGCTCCAGCCGTGGAAGACGCGCAGATAGCCCACGGCGATGACGACGCCCGGAATGGCCAGCGGCATCGTCGCAATCGTGTCGAGCCATTGCCGCCCGCGTGTCCGGCCGCGGAGCAGCAGCCAGCCGATCACGCCGCCGAGGACAATGTCGGCCGCCGCCGCCAGCAGCGCGTACCGCAGCGTGTTCCAGATGAACTGGGGCGATCGGAAGAGGATCTCGCCATAGTTCCCCGCCGTGTAGACGGTGGGCAGCGGCGTGAGGGTCCAGACCTGGGACACCGAGAGCAAGGCGAGGCCGAGGTGGGGCAGCAGCGCCGGGCTCAGCAGCGCGACCGCCACGAGCCAGGCCAGCGCGGCGCCTCTGGGCCCGAGCGCGATGCCGGAGGCCTCCCTGCCCCGCCCGAGGGCGGCGAAGTCGTCTCGCGCCAGGCTGGCCCTGGAGGCCCAGAGCGCTCCCAGCGACAGCGCCAGCAGGATCACGCAGACGACGTAGGCGTCCGCGTCGGCGAGACCCGCCGTGGTCACGCGCACATAGGCTTGGGGCGCCAGCAGGTTCGTGTAGTTGAGCATCAATGGCGTGCCGAGATCGTCGATGGCGCGGATGAAGGTGAGCAGGGCGCCGACGGCGTAGCCCGGCAGCGCCAGCGGCAGGAGGACGCGCCGGAAGAGACGGGCGCCCGAGGCTCCCAGGCTCTGAGCGGCCTCCTCGAGCGAGCGGTCGAGCCCGGACAGCGCGGCCGCGGTATTGAGGAAGATGAAGGGGAAATAGTGCAGCGTCTGAACCAGCACCACTCCCGCGAGCCCCTCCATGAAGGGCACCGCGAATCCAAGGCGCTCGAGCAGGACGGCATTGACGGCGCCGGCCCGCCCGAAAATTTGCTGGAACCCGATGGCGCCCACGAAGGGCGGGATCACGAGCGGCAGCACGGCCAGCACGGCGAGCACGCCACGGCCGGGAAACCGGTAGCGGACCGTGAGCAGCGCCAGCGGCACTCCGATGAGACTGCCGAACAGCACGGCCAGCACGCCCGCGAGCAAGGTGTTCAGCAGCGCCTCGCGATAGAGAGGGCGGGCGAAGAAGGCGAGGAGCGGCCCCGGCGTGGGCCAGCCGTTCTCGAGCAGCGCGACCGACAGGACCTGGAGCAGCGGGTAGAGGATGCCGGCGATGAGGAGCAGGACGAGCGCCGCAACCAGCGCGCCCTCCGCGCTCCAGAAGCGCCTCATTCGGTGCCGGGCCGCGCGGCCATCGTTCCGAGGATTATAGCAGTCGGATAGACGGAGCCCTCACGGCACCCGGGCACGTCGCCGGCCCGGCCGGGCTCCCGATCAGCGGCGCCCGCAGAGTGTCTTCAGCGCCGCCAGGTCGGCTGCCGCCAGGCTGAGCGGCTCGATGGGCTGCTCGCCTCCGACGGCGTTCATGACAGCGGTTGGATCGTTGACGTGCCCGAGGCCGAGGGCGTGGCCGAGCTCGTGCGCGAGCACGAGGGTGAGGTCCCGCACATCGTGGAATTCGAACACGGTGATCTCCCGGCCATCGAACTCGCCCTTGTGGAACTGCCGCGGCGCGCCGTAGGACGAGTTGAACGTCGTGGCGGTGCGGTTGTGGGCCTCCGCGATGGCATTGCCCTTCTCCGCGAGCGATTTCACGGTGGCGCCGAACTCCTCGAGCGCGGCCCGGTCATTCTCGAGCTGCCGCCGCATCGCCTCGAGCCGGCTGCGTTCGGTCTCCAGACTGCCCTGCACCTCGGGCGGCGCGCCGCCGCGCGCATTCCACTCCTGCACCTGCGCGTTGTACGCCTGGGCGCGCTCCTCATAGGCCGCGTGCTTGGCCTCGAAGTCCCGAGCCCGGCCGTCGTAGGTCATGCGCCAGTGGGCATATGACTGGCCGACCACGGCGTGCGAGGCCTCGGCCTCCCGCAGGGAATTCTGGAGACGATCGCGGGCCTGTGTGGTTTGCTGACGCTCGTCGTAGACCAGATTGACTGTCACGCTCGCTCTGGGATCGTGCGTGAAGAGGGCTCGACCCAGGGCGCGCTCCCACAGCTCCTCCGCATGTCGCAACGCCTCGAGCGCCTCGTCTCTGGTCACGCCGAAGTTGTCATCGATCTGACCGAGGCGAAGCGTAATCGGCCTGCTGCAGGGCGTCTGAAGCCGGGTCCAGACCCCGGCGACCACAGCCACGAAGACGAGCAGCCCGAGCAGCCACTTCCATCGTGCCATGAGGCCTTCAGCATGCGAGCGCCGTGCCACCGGCGTCCCAGGGCCACCGGGAGTCGCCTCGAGCCATTGCCGCCCCAAAATGGAGCCTTACCGCTTTCCGCTGGGAATGAACCGCTGCCGCGCGTCCTCTTCCTGACGCCCCATGGCGTTTGGCGGACAGGATTCGTCAGTCCCCGCCCAAGGGCTTTGTCACCTTTGGGGCCGAGCGGGAGAGCTTCGTGGACACGATCAAGAGACCGCGGAAGCTGGTCGAGGACGAGACGGGCGCGGCCACGCTGCTGACCGTTCCCGGCCGCGCTGATCGCGGGCCTATCGCCTGGGCGCCGAGGGCAGGAAATGGACCACCGCCGTCTCCAGGTTGTACATCGCCCCGGCGATCTTAACGGCGCCCGTGGTCTCGAGCTCGGCGATGACTGCACTACGGCTGCGGATCTCGGCCATGGTGAGCTCGACATTCTTTCGCGCCACCGCGTCGACGAAGCCGTAGTTCTTCGCGGAGCGCTCGCCCTGATACGAGGTGGCA
>Ga0207646_10004149_pt1 | contig 15900 bp, 13 predicted proteins | sample KBSK5502metaG_FD_184343 | JGI IMG/M metagenome (GOLD analysis project Ga0207646, IMG submission 184343) | Corn, switchgrass and miscanthus rhizosphere microbial communities from Kellogg Biological Station, Michigan, USA - KBS K5-50-2 metaG... | ecosystem: Host-associated > Plants > Roots >... | reverse complement strand
GACGGCCTGCAAAACCGCGAACAAGGAGTCGCCATACTCCTCGATCTTCGGTCGCTGATGTCCGTGGCTCGCGTCTTCGACCGCAAGCTCGTGCAACTCGAATTCCTCCCGCATTCCCTGGAGCTCCGCGGGCGAGGGCTCGAACAGCGCTACCCACACGAAACAGTCGGGACGCTTGACGTACTTGCCGATCTCCTCCCTGGGGATATCAGCAAGCTTCTTCCCATCCTGGTAGGCGACACAATTGACCAACATGAACCGACCCCCGCGTGACGTGCGGACATGATAGCCCGCACCTCGGCGACCGCTGACTTTGTCAGGAAGTTGAAAGGAAGGCCGGCATGGCGCGTCCAGCCCTATCGGTTTGGTGAGACTATCGACACGTCGTTCCGACCCGGGTTGGACGGGGACGACGTGACCATGGCGCACACCTGCGATCCACGGGCCCCACGTGAATCCATATCCAAGTGCGGTCCACGGCGGTTCAGTCGCCGGAACCGCGCTCAATAATCTCAGCGCTCGCGCTATCTTCGGCTCAACAAGGCGCGCCGATGGCTAGTCTCGTTTTCGAGCTGGTTGTGATGCTGGTGATTATTCTGCTCGCCTCAGAACTTTTCACGAATGCCTTGGAGCACTTGGGAGCAACCCTAAGAATCTCCGAAGGCGTGACGGGGTCGCTGTTTGCGGCGGTGGGGACCGCGCTGCCGGAGACGATCGTGCCCCTGCTCGCCATATTCGCCGGCACCACGAACAGACAGCTCAATGAGGAAGTCGGTGTCGGCGCAATCCTTGGAGCGCCGCTGATGCTTTCGACCCTTTCGACCTGCCTGATGGTCATCGCGGTGCTTCGCAGTCGCGGCGCGAGTGGATTTGTGAACCCGGAGCGCTCGGGCTTCCTGCGCGACCTGGATTTCTTTCTGTTTGCATTTGTTGTGGCGGCCGCCGCGATGTTCGTTCCGGAAGAAGCGCGTTACGTCCGAGCCGGCCTGAGCGCGATATTGGTTACCACATACTTCGTCTATATTCTGTTAACTTTGCGCGCCTCCGAAAAGCTCGTCGAAGGCGGCCATGGCACTCGAGCTCACGAGAAAATGTTTCTCTCGCGAATCGGGCTACCGGAGAATGTCTTTACAACATTAATTCAGCTCGCCGTCGGTCTCGCGCTACTGATCTTTGGCGCGACGGGATTCATCAATGGCGTGGAAGGCGTGTCCGAGCTCGTGGGCATTTCCGCGTTGCTCTTGTCACTACTCATCATTCCGATTGCCACCGAGTTACCGGAGAAAGTGAACAGCATTCTCTGGATTCGACGCGGAAAAGACACGCTAGCTTTCGGCAATATCACCGGCGCCATGGTGTTCCAAGGTACCTTGCTTCCGGCCATCGGCATCATGCTGACACCCTGGCAACCTCGCAGGGAGGTATTGAGTGGTGTCATCGTCACGTTGTTGGCCGCCGCATGGCTGCGTTTCAACGTGCGCTCCAAAGGGCTGCAATTGCGGATGCTTCTTGTCAATGGATTACTCTACGTTGCTTATCTGGGCTGGACCCTTGCAGGGCGTTAGTACGAGCGTGGTTACCCGCGTTCATGACCGATCAAGCAAAGGCGGGCTGGGAAATGTGTCACGCGCTACGGCGAGCCCGGTAAGATTTGGCAGTGTGTTCCGCATGGAACCCCCTTCGAAAAAGCTATGCCGGGAACTACACTGCAATGCGTGAATTGGCGCATGCGCTTGTAGATTTCCAGCAACGCGCGAACGCGTCCGCGCACGGTTAAGTTTCTGCTAACTCAATGATCAATATAAGGATTGTCGTTTGAATCTCAAGGCAAAACAGGACGTTTCTGTAGCGGACCTATCCGCGCACACGCCGATGATGCAGCAATACCTGCGCATCAAGGCGGAGCATCCGGACAAGCTGGTGTTCTATCGCCTGGGCGATTTCTACGAGCTGTTCTACGACGATGCGGAGCGCGCCGCGCCGCTGCTCGACATCACACTCACGGCCCGCGGAGCTTCGGCCGGCACACCGATACCCATGGCAGGCGTGCCGTATCACGCCGTCGAGCAATATCTCGCCAAGCTGATCAAGCTTGGCGAGTCGGTCGCGATCTGCGAGCAGATCGGCGATCCCGCCACTTCCAAGGGTCCCGTCGACCGCAAGGTCACGCGTATCGTCACGCCCGGCACGCTCACCGACGCGGGTCTGCTCGAACCGAAGCGTGATTGCCTGCTCGTCGCAATGAGCCCGTCGAAGCAGCGCGTGGGTCTGGCGTGGCTCAATCTCGCGGCCGGGCAATTGCGACTGCGCGATCTGCCGGCGACGGAGCTCGCGGCCGAGCTCGAGCGGCTCGCTCCGAGCGAGCTCCTTTACCCCGAGGGCACGGAGGGCGCCGGCCGCGATGGCGTGCCGACGCGAGCGCTGCCGCCCTGGCAGTTCGATCCCGACACCGCGGTCAGGCGGCTGACCGCGCAGCTGGGCACGCACGATCTTACGGCGTTCGGCGTCGCCGATGCGCCGCTCGCGGTGCAGGCGGCCGGCGCGCTCCTGCATTACGCCCAGGCGACGCAGCAAACGCTGCAACCCGGATCGTTCTCGCACATACGCACGCTGACGGTAGAGCACCCGGGAGACTATCTCGCGCTCGATGCCGCCACACGGCGCAATCTCGAGATCACGGCGACGCTGCGCGGCGAACCGGCGCCGACGCTGCTTTCGCTGCTCGACGCCTGCACGACCGCAGCCGGAAGCCGCCTCCTGCGCCACTGGCTGACCAACCCGCTGCGCACACGCGAAGTCGCCGGCGCACGACACGCCGCCATCGCCGAATTGATGCCATCGCCCGCGGTGCGGCAGCGGCTCGACGCGGAAGTGAGGCGCACCGTCGATGTCGAGCGCATTGCCTCCCGAATCGCGCTTGGCCACGCGCGCCCGCGCGACCTCGCGGGGCTGCGCGACACGCTCACGCGCTTGCCTTCGATCTCCGCCGCGATCGCTGCGTCGCCGTGCGCGTTGCTCGCGGACGCGGTGGATGCGCTCGCCGTCGACGCGCAGTGGGCGGCGCTGCTCCGACGCGCCATCGCGGCCGAGCCTGCCGCCGTTCTGCGCGAGGGCAACGTCATCGCGCGCGGGTACGACGCGGAGCTGGACGAATTGCGCTCGATCCAGGAAAACTGCGGTGCGTTCCTGGTCGAGCTCGAAGCGCGCGAGCGCGCCCGCACCGGCATCGCCAGCCTCAAGGTCGAGTACAACCGCGTGCACGGCTTCTACATCGAAGTCACGCACGCGCATGTCGAGCGCATTCCGGACGACTACCGGCGCCGGCAGACGCTCAAGAACGCCGAGCGCTACATCACTCCGGAGTTAAAGGCATTCGAAGACAAGGCCCTGTCCGCGCAGGAACGTGCGCTCGCCCGGGAGAAGTCTCTGTACGACGCGCTGCTGCGCGATCTCGCCGCGGCGATTCCGGCGCTCCAGCGCGCGGCTCAGGCACTCGCCGCGCTCGACGTGGTGGTGACGCACGCCGCGCAAGCCGAGGCGCTCAACTGGACGCGGCCCAGCTTCGTCGCGACACCGGGACTCGCGATCCGCGGCGGCCGGCATCCCATCGTCGAGAAAGAAGTCGAGCACTTCATTCCCAACGATCTCAGGCTCGATCCGGCGCAGCGACTCCTGATCGTCACCGGACCGAACATGGGGGGCAAGTCGACCTACATGCGGCAGGCGGCGGTGATCGCACTGCTCGCGTGCTGCGGGTTATTCGTGCCTGCGAGCAGCGCCGAGATCGGCCCGCTCGATGCGATCTATACGCGCGTGGGCGCGGCCGACGATCTTGCCGGCGGCCGTTCGACGTTTATGGTCGAGATGACCGAAGCCGCCTACATTCTGCATCGCGCGACGCCTGAGAGCCTGGTCGTGATCGACGAGATCGGCCGCGGCACCTCGACCTTCGACGGCCTCGCACTGGCGTGGGCGATCGCGCGCACGCTCGCGCTGGACAATCGCAGCCTGACGTTGTTCGCCACGCATTACTTCGAGCTGACCGCGCTGCCCTCGGAGCTTGAAGGCTGCGCCAATGTCCACTTCGACGCGGTGGAGCACAAGGACGGCATCGTGTTTCTGCACGAAGTCGCGGAAGGGCCCGCCAATCGCAGCTACGGTCTGCAAGTCGCGAAGCTCGCCGGCGTTCCCGCCGACGCGATCCGCCAGGCGCGAGCGTACCTCGCGCGGCTCGACCAGTTCAGCTCGCGACGCGATGCGCACGGCGATTTATTCGCGCCTGCAGGTGTGGCGGACCCGCCACGGGCAATTGCGTCCGCCGCGTTGGAGCGTCTTGCCGCGCTCGATCCCGATGCGCTCAGCCCCCGCGAGGCGCAGGCCGTGCTCTACGAACTGAAACGTCTCGCGAAAAATTAGGTTCTTCCCCGAATTGACGATCGGCGTCGTGTTTTGCGGCGAACGCCTGTCCGGCGCGCGAGGGCCGCAAACGCCGACCTGCGGGTGCCCGGCGCGGCTGCAGTCGCGAACCCAACGTCTCCTTTGCCGCGCCACCCGCGACGGCCGGCGCGGCCACGCGCGCCCGCCAAGCATTCGCCGCTTCCCGCTATGGCCCGCGCAGTAGCTTTCCCTCAGTGGCGCGCTCCGGGTCCGTGCACGTGTCCATGCTCGAGCTCGTCGGGGGTCGCCGCGCGCACATCGAGGACTGTGCAATCGAAGCGCAACCGCTGCCCGGCCAGCGGGTGATTGCCGTCGACGACGACTCGCCCGTCGGCGATGTCGGTCACCGTGAACACGCGGACCTCTTCGTCGTCCTCGCCGGAGGTGTCTTCGTATTGCATGCCGACCTTGACGTCCGCGGGGAATCGATCCTGTGCTTCGACACGGACGAGGTCGGCATCGTATTCGCCGAACGCGTCCTCGGGCTCGAGGGCCACCGAGCAGGAATCGCCCGTCCGCTTTTCCGTCAGCGCATCCTCGATCCTCGGAAAGATGCCGTGATGACCGCCATGCAGGTAAGTGATGGGCTCGCGCGTTTCCTCGATGAGCTCGCCGGCCGCGGAGTAGAGCTTGTAGGAAAGCGTGACGACGGTGTCGTCGGAAATTTGCACGAGGCGTCCCCGATCGGTGTTGGCACTGCGCTCGCGAAAGGCGTGGCGACGAGCGCGGCTCATTGTACCCCGGCAAGCCAGGCCACCGGCATCTCGGCGCTTCGCGCAACACCGACACCGTCCGGCCGCCGCTATAATCGCCCGATGGAACCCGCGCTCCTGGGCGACGCCGCGCCGGCGCGCTTTCTGCGGCGCTATTGGCAAAAGCGGCCGCTGTTGATCCGGCAGGCGATCGCGGGATTCCAGGGTCTTCTGTCGACGCGCGAGCTGTTCGCGCTCGCGGCCCGCGACGACGTCGAGTCGCGGCTCGTGTGGCGCGAACGCAGTCGCTGGGGGCTCGCGCAGGGCCCATTCCGCCGCGCCGATTTTCGCGCGTTGCCGAAGCGCAATTGGACGCTGCTCGTCCAAGGCCTCAACCTGCATGTCGTCGAGGCCGACGCGCTGCTGCAGCGCTTCGCATTCATTCCTTACGCGCGCCTCGACGACGTGATGGTGAGCTACGCCGCGCCCGGAGGCGGCGTCGGCCCGCATTTCGATTCCTACGACGTGTTCCTGCTCCAAGGCGAGGGCCGCCGTCGCTGGCGCATCGGCCGGCAACGCGACCTCGCGCTCAAACCGGGTCTGCCGCTCAAGATCCTCGCGCGCTTCCGCCACGAGCACGAATGGCTGCTCGGCCCCGGCGACATGCTGTATTTGCCGCCGGCGGTTGCCCACGACGGCATCGCGCTCGACGCCTGCAGCACCTACTCGATCGGATTCCGCGCGCCGTCCGCGCAGGAGGTCGCGATCGTGTTCCTCGACTGGTTGCGCGATCGCGTCGCACTCGACGGCCGCTACGCCGATCCAGGTCGCCGGCCGGCACGCTCGCCCGCGTGCATCGAGCGAGCGTTGCGAGCCTACGCGGTGGCGACATTGCGCCGCCTAACCTGGGACGAGCGCGCGGTCGCGCGATTTCTTGGCTCGTATCTCACCGAGCCAAAACCCGGCGTCGTCTTCTCCCCGCCGGGCGGTGGCTCCGGCCCCGGCCGCTTCATTCGCCGCGCCGCGCGTCGCGGCCTGCGCTTGGACAGCCGCACCCGGTTGCTCTACGATGAGCGCAGCCTGTTCATCAACGGCGATGCGCTCGCCTGGCCCGCGCATGGCCGAGCTGCGCTGAAGCGGCTCGCCGACGCCAGGCGGCTCGCCGCCGCCGAGATCGACGACCGCGCATCGACGTTGCTTTATCGCTGGTACCGCGATGGCTTCCTCCACTTCGCCTGACCCGCCGTCCGCCTTTCCGAGCGAGCCGCCCGAACCGCGCCTGGTCGAACTGGCGACGCTTGCAGAGCAATGCACGGCCATCGACCAGCTCGTGGCGCTGGCGCGGCACCGCATCCGGGTATTCGACCAGGATATGTCTCAGACTGGATGGAACCAGCCAGCTCGCGTCGATCGCCTCGCGGCTTTCCTGCGCGATACTCGCGGCCGCCGCCTCGACATCATCGTGCACGACACGACTTATCTCGAGACCGCGTGTCCGCGCATGCTGAAGCTGCTGCGCGCGTACAGCTATGCGATGACGATCTACCGCACGGGAGCGGAAGCGAGGCACGCGACCGACCCACTGCTCATCGTCGACGACCGCCATTATCTGCACCGCTTCCATTTGGAGCTGCCGCGTGCGGCGATGGGCATCGAGCAGCCGGAGCAGACACGCCCGCTGGCGAGCCGCTTCGACGAGATCTGGGCGACCGGCGAACCGGGGATCAACGCGACCGTCCTGGGGCTCTAGGAACCTGGCGGCGCGCAGAAAATCCGGGTCAATCCGTTGTGCTATGTAGTACAAGCTTTGTAGTACAATCTTCAGGTCGGCCGAGCGGCTAACGGGTAATTTGCTTTCATGCCATTTGTCGATTGCGCTCACGATGCGTCAGCCGGGCAGGGAGCCCGGTTTTCTCAACGATCACTTCATAATCGAGTAAGGGAACGATGATGAACAAGTCAGTATTCATTGCTGCGGCGCTCGCGCTGGCGGTCGTCGGCTGCGGCGACAACAAGCAGGCGCAGGATGCCAAGGCGGCGGCAGACAAGGCCACTCAAGCGGCTAAAGATTCTGCTGATAAGGCAGCAGCTGCTGCCAAGGATGCCGGCACCGCTGCAGTTCAGGGTGGCGCGGCGGCGGTCGATGCAGCCAAGTCGGCGGGCGCTGCTGCCGTCGACGCGACGAAGTCCGCCGGCGACGCGATGAAGCCCGCGACGCCGCCTCCGGCGACGCCTCCCGCGGAAGCGCCGAAAAAATAAGTTCTCGCCGCGCGAAGAAAAGCCGGCCGCTTCGACGGACCCGCTGCCGGCTCCTGCCACCGGGCTGCCCAAGCCGCGCCTGGTCGATGGGCGACGCTCGCAGAGCAAAGCGCCGCCATCGGCGGGCGGGTCGTATGGGCGCGGCCTTGGATCCGGGTTCGATCAGGATCGATCGCACCGCTATGTTAAAATTTGCTCATCGGTGGTGCCTGTTTGGCGCCTCCCGGATTGATCGAGGGCGCCCAGCCGATTCGTCACGCAAGGTTCCGACCCAACTCCAGTAAGGGGATCACCATGAACAAGTTCGTTTTTGTCGCAGCCGCGGTGGTTCTCCTCGCCGCCTGCGACAACAAGCCTGCGCCCGTAGTCGTAACGCCCCCGCCGTCCCCGCCGCCGGTCGTTGTCACACCCGCGCCCGATGCTAGCGCAGATGCTGCCAAAGCCGCAGCCGATAAGGCAGCCGACGCGGCCAAGGACGCGTCCAAAGCTGCCGACACCTCTAAGGGTTCGGCCATGGACGCCAAGGACGCTGCGAAACAGGCGACCGACGCCGCCAAGGACGCGAAGAAATAGCTGCCGGGCAATCCCAAGAAAGCCGGCCTGCGGGCCGGCTTTTTTTTGGAACGCTGCGGAAACGAAGCAGTGAGCGAGTAGATCACCCGCTCGCTGCTTCAAAGGGGGGCGCCGATACGCTGGGCGACCTCCCTGTATTTCTCGATCACGCTGCCGAGGTCGCGCCGGAAGCGGTCCTTGTCCATCTTGTCCCGCGTTGCGCGGTCCCACAGCCGGCAACCATCTGGTGTGAACTCATCGCCGAGCACCAGTTCCCCTCGCGGATCGTCTTTCGGGTGTCCGAACTCGAGCTTGTAATCGACGAGATCGAGGCCACCGTCAGCGAACAGCGGCTTGAGCACGGCGTTCACCTTGTGGGTGAGCGCCTTCATCTGTTCGATCTCCGAGGGCGTGGCCCAACCGAGCACGCGGATGTGATCGTCGTTTACCAGCGGATCGTGGAGCGCATCGCTCTTCAAGAAGAATTCGAAAATCGGCTCGGGCAGCCGTGTGCCCTCCTCGATGCCGTAGCGCTTGGCCATCGAGCCCGCACAGATGTTGCGAACGACGCACTCGACCGGAATCATCTTCATCGCGCGCACCAGCGACTCGCGCTCGTTCAGCACCCGGACGAAATGCGTCGGCACTCCCGCCGCGGTGAGCTTGCCCATGATGTAGGCATTGAACTTGTTGTTGGTCTCGCCCTTGCGCTCGAGCTGGGCGAGCTTCGCCCCATCGAAAGCCGACACGTCATCTCGATAATGCATGACGAGCAGATTGGGATCGTCGGTCGCGTACACCGTTTTGGCCTTGCCGCGATAGAGCTCCTGCCGTTTCTCCATGACTCTTCCTTCAGATGAACTCGCGCCAACCGAAACCCAGGTGCTGATCGGCGACGCCGATCCAGTCCGCGTCGCAGTGGAGCGCAGCGGCGAGCGCCGCACGGGCGAGCCCGGGCAGGTTGTTCTGCTGGCTCAGGTGCGCGGCGATCAAATGCTTGAGACGCGAGTTGTCGAGCCGGGCGAGCAGGCCCGCGGCGGCGCCATTGTCGAGGTGTCCGAACTTGCTCGCGATGCGCTGCTTGAGCGAAAACGGGTAGTCGCCGTTGGCGAGCAGGTCGAGATCGTGATTGCACTCGAGCACCAGCGCATCGCATCCGGAGAGGCTCGCCTCGACGTATGCGGTGGATACGCCAAGATCGGTCAGAACGCCCAGCCGCCAGCATCCGTCGGAGCAGACGAACTGCACCGGCTCGCGCGCGTCGTGCGGCACGGGAAAGGGCCGGACTTCGATATCGCCAACCTCGAACACGTCGTGGCTGTCGAAACCGTACACGCGCGGGAGGACCGCGAAGCGCTCCGCGACCACTGCCAGCGTGCCGAAAGTGAGCCATACCGGTGTTCCGAACCGCGCCGCGAACGGCGCGACGCCGCAGATGTGATCGGAATGCTCGTGCGTGACGATGATCGCGGTAACGGTCTCGGGCGCGACGCCGATCCGCGCGAGCCGCGCGACCGTGTCCCGGACGCCGAAGCCGCAGTCGATCAGCACCCGCGTCGCGCCGACCTCCACCAGCAGGCCATTACCTTCGCTGCCGCTGCCCAGCGACGCGAAACGCATGCCGCTTTAGCTCGGCGTGGTCGAAGCGCGAGTGGGCGCCGTCACTTGAGCTGGTCCTGCAGCAGGGCGAGGATCTTGTCGCTGTTGGCCGTGCGGTCGGCGACGCCCGCGGGGTCCTGGACCGTAACGACGCTGGCCGGATCGGCCTGCGTCACGACGACCCGATACTGCTCCGGCTTATCCTTTTCGTCGGTCTTCCAGAACTTGAGCTTATCGAGCCAGCCTTTCGGTCTGGCATCGAGGTCGGGGTTGGCATAGCGCACGAAATACAGACCCTTGGAGCGGTCGCGGTCGACGACGGTGAAGCCGGTGCGGTCGAGCGCGAGGCCTACCCGCCGCCACGCTCGATCGAACGCATCGTCGACGATGAGACGGCTTGCGCCATCGCTGCCTTTTTCGATCCGGGCACGCACGGGCTGCAGCGGCAGCGCCGCCACCGCCGTCACCGCGGACGGCGCCGGCGTTCCGAACTTGACCATCAGCCGCGACAGAAATTCGGCTTCCAATTCGGGGTTCGGCGGCGTCGGCTGCCAGACGTAATCTTCGCCCGCCCCCTGGCTTATCTTGGTTGCCACTTGCGCCGCGCCCTTGTGGCTGATGTAGATCTCGACCGTGCCGGGCTCGGCCCCGCGCTCGATGCGGGTGCGGAACTTGTCGCGGCGATACGTATCGGTAAGAAACTCGATGTATTTGCCAACGTATTTCGCGAGGACGCCTTGCGGTGACCCGGCCCGGTTCTCCGCCCAGTCGGTCTCCATGATCCCCAGCGCCGGCTGCTCCACGGCGACGACGAAACCGTTCTGCGTCCAGAATTCGCGCAGCGTGTTCCACGCCGCTTCCGGAGTCGCCTTGACCACCACCCAGCGCTCCGAGCCCGCGCGCACCAGGCGCGCTTCCGGATTCGGCGGCAGGATTTCGCTCGGCTTGCCCGCGGCGCGCGCCGCGGCGGCTCCCGAGGCCGTCGACGCGAAATAGCGATCGTCGTACGCGGGCGTCGTCAGGTCGGGCGGTATCTCCAAGGCCGGCGCCGAAGCCGAAGATTTGTAGTCGATCTTCTTGCCGATCGACGTCGTCATCGTTTCGCATCCGGCGAGTAGCGCAGCGAGGCTTGCGGCGACGAGCGTTGCCGCGATGCGGCGATAAAGGTAAGCGTGCAACATGCTTGAATCTCCGTCAGAGGCAACCGGCTTCGCGCAACGCCGCGCGAACGGTTTCATGATGCTGGGTTGCCAGCGGTGTCAGCGGCAGCCGCAGCTCGCCGTTGATGAGGCCCATTTCCGCGAGCGCCCATTTCACGGGGATCGGATTGGCCTCGACAAAGAGCCTGCGGTGCAGCGGCAGCAAGCGGTCGTTCGCCGCCCGCGCGCGTGCGACATCGCCGGCGAGCGCCGCGGCAGTCATCTCCGCGACCAACTTCGGCGCGACGTTGGCGGTCACCGAAATCACGCCGTGGCCGCCCATCAGCATGAGCGGCAACGCCGTGATGTCGTCGCCGCTGTAGACCGCGAAGTCCGACTTGCCTGCGGCCGCGAGCGATCGGATGAGCTCGCTGCCGCGCCCGAGGTCGGCGGTCGCGTCCTTGATGCCGACGATGCCCGGCACCTGGGCCAGTCGCAGCACCGTATCGTTGGCGAGATCGGCGACCGTGCGACTCGGCACGTTGTACAGGATCAGCGGCAGATCGACTTTTTCGGCGATGGTTCGGAAATGCCGATAGAGGCCTTCCTGCGTTGGCTTGTTGTAGTACGGCACGACAGACAGGGCGAAGGCCGCACCTACTTTCTTGGCGTAGAGGGTGAGTTCGATGGCCTCCGCGGTCGCGTTGGCGCCGGTACCGGCGATCACCGGGATGCGCCCGGCCGCGTGTTCGACCGCAGTCTTGATCAGGAGACAATGTTCTTCGACGTCGACGGTCGGCGATTCGCCCGTCGTGCCGACGACGACAATCCCGGAGGTGCCGCTGCTGACGTGAAAATCGAAAAGCTTGGCAAACCCGCGCAGATCGAGCGCGCCGCCGGCTTGCATCGGCGTGACGATTGCGACCAGGCTTCCCTTCAGCATCGACTCGAACCTGAAAAATGCGGCATTTTACCCTAATCCTTAAGCGAACCCTCAGGCTAGCGGCGGCGGCCATGGTCTGCCCCGGCCGACGGCGGCAAGCCGCTGGATCACGGCGGGACGCTCATCGTTGACGACACCCTGCTCGAATGCGACGACGGTGAGCGTACTGCGTGCGAACTCGAGCAGCTCCCCCGGCGTCAGCAGGAAGTCAGGGTTGGAGGGCCGGCCATACACGGCGTTGCCCGCGGCGAAGGTTTCGTAGAGTACGACGCCGTCGGCGGCGAGCGCAGCCAGCAGCAGCGGAAACAAAGCGCGGTGAAGGTAATGGACCGCGACGATGGCGTCGAAGCGCTCGCCCGGAAAAGGCCAATCGCCCTTCTCGAGATCGACGACGCGGGCGTCGATGCCGGGCACCGCGGCAAGGCTCGCGAGCGCGGCAGGATCGCGATCGACGGCAACGACGCGCGCACCGCGCGCGGCGAAGAACCGTGCGTGCCGGCCACGGCCCGACGCGAGGTCGAGCACGCGCGCTCCGCTCGCGACCAGCGGTGCGAAGCGAACGACCCACGGCGACGGCGCGTCGCTCGGCTCGTGAGCGGAACCCTCGTTCATCGCGCCTTCCGCGCCTTCCGCGCCTGACGCCGCCCGGCGCCCGCGCCCGGCGCGGATTCCGTATCGGCGGCGTCCTCCCGCGCTTCGTCCTGCAGCCAGTCGACGAAGGCCTGCGCTTCAGGGCGCGCTGCCGCGTGCTCTGCGCGGACGATGAAATAGGCGCGCGTCGTCGTGTACCTGTTGCGAAACGGCGCGACCAGTTTGCCCTGCCGCAGGAGATGATCGATCAGGGGCTCGCGTCCCAGCGCGACGCCCTGGCCGTCGAGCGCCGCCTGAATGACCTGGTCGAAATGGTTGAAACGAAGCGACCCGGCGGGCGTCAGTTCGTGAATGCCGATCGCCGCGAGCCACGCCGACCAGTTGAGCCAGGTGAAGCGCCCGCGCTCGTCGTCAATGGAGAGCAGGATGTGACGCGCCAGATCCTCGGGCCGCTTCAGCGGCCGCGACCGATCCGCGGCGAGCCCCGGGCTGCACACCGGCACCAGCTTCTCGCCGAACAGCCGCGGCGACCCCGGCGGCGCCATCGCTTCACTGCAATAGCGGACGGCGAGATCGATGCGCTCGCGCTCGAGGTCGATGATGCGGTTGTCCGCCGAGATGTAGACGTCGATCCCCGGATGGCGCTCGCGGAACCGCGACAGGCGCGGAATCAGCCAGAGCGATGCGAAGGGCAGATTGGTCGATACGGTCAAGGGCTGCGCCGCCTCGTCGCGGCGTATCGCGGCCACGGCCTGTGTGAGCTCGTCGAGCACGGTCTTCGCCGTCGCGTGCAGCATCTGTCCGGCCTCGGTCAGCAACAGCTGGCGATGGCGGCGCTCGAAGAGCGGCATGCCGAGCTGCTCCTCGAGGGTTTGCATCTGGCGCGACAGCGCCGATTGCGTCAGGAATAGCTCCTCCGCCGCGCGCGTGAAGCTCAGGTGTCGCGCCGCGGCTTCGAAGCCCTTGAGGAGATCGAGCGAAGGCAGGCGCGGCTTGCGCGCCGGCGTTGCCAGTGCGCCTTTAGGCATTCCATTTCCTCATGCGTGGCATGCGGCGAATTCGTTTGAATGGGATCGCGCCAGCCCTGATACTTCACTCAGTGGATGCCGAATCTCGCCGCACCAGGAAGCCCGGCTCTGCATGCATTATACGCATTCACCAGGAGAACACCATGGCCAAGACCGTTTCCCTCACCCGCCACTCTCGCCGCTCGGTCCTGAATCGGCGCGAAACGCTCGTCCTCGAAAACGCGCAGGGCACGATCATCACGGTCGATCGCGGCTGCCTCTGGGTGACCCTCGAGCGCGATCTGCGCGACATCGTGCTGGTCAAAGGCATGCGCTTTCAGATCGACCGCTCCGGGCGAACCATCATCGCCGCCGAAGCGGACAGCACGCTGCGCCTGCTTGCGCCCGTAAGTCTGCGCGACCGCGTCGCGGAAGCGATCGGACGTCGCGTCGCGCAAGTGCTCAACGGCTGGGCGGGACGGTTCGCGCGGCGGGCGGTGCCGTACTTTTGATTTGGCCTACCCCGGGCGGCGTCGCATTGGAGAGCTGTCCCCGGGCATCCCCCAGACCAAGTCCAGGGTAACCCGGGGTACGGCAACCGCACTATTTCCTGGCGAAGGTGATTTCGCGGCCGCTGACCGCCACCTTGATCGCGTCCCCGGCTGCAAACTTGCCGGCGAGGATCTCCTTCGCCAGCGGATTTTCGATTTCCTGCTGGATGGCGCGTTTGAGCGGCCGCGCGCCGAAGACCGGATCGAAGCCGACCTTCGCGACCTCCGCCAGTGCCGCGGGCGTGATATCGATCCTGATCTCGAGCTTGGCCAGACGCGCTTCGAGCGCCTTCAGCTGAATCTTGGCGATCGCCTCGATGTCCTTCTCGGAAAGCGCGTGGAATACGACGATCTCGTCGATGCGGTTGACGAATTCCGGCCGGAACGTCGTCTTCACTTCCGCCATGACGGCGAGCTTGATCATGCCGTAGTCCTCGCCGGACATCTGCTGGATCATCTGCGAGCCGAGATTCGACGTCATGACGATGACGGTGTTCTTGAAGTCGACCGTGCGGCCCTGACCGTCGGTCATACGGCCGTCGTCCAGGACCTGCAGGAGCACGTTGAACACGTCGGGATGCGCCTTCTCCACCTCGTCCAACAGGATCACGCTGTAGGGTTTGCGCCGCACCGCTTCGGTCAGATGACCGCCTTCCTCGTAGCCGACATAGCCGGGGGGCGCGCCGATCAGCCGCGCGACCGAGTGCTTCTCCATGAACTCGGACATGTCGACGCGGATCAGGAACTGATCGGAATCGAACAGGAATTCCGCGAGCGCCTTGCACAGCTCGGTCTTGCCCACGCCGGTGGGCCCCAGGAAAAGGAACGAACCGTAGGGGCGGTTGGGGTCGCCCAGGCCCGAGCGCGAGCGGCGGATTGCATCCGACACCAGGCGGACGGCCTCGTCCTGGCCGACGACGCGCTTGTGCAGCGCATCCTCCATATGCAATAGTTTTTCGCGCTCACCCTGCATCATCTTGGAAACGGGGATGCCGGTGGCGCGTGAAACGACCTCGGCGATCTCTTCCGCGCCGACTTGCGTGCGCAGCAGCTGCGGCTTCTTCGCCTGTTCCTTCGCGAGCTTGGTGTCGGCCTTCTTGAGTTGCGCCTCGAGCTGCGGCAGCTTGCCGTATTGCAACTCGGACATCTTCTGCCAGTCGCCCTTGCGGCGCGCCTCTTCCATCTGGAGCTTGATCTTGTCGATCTCTTCCTTGATATGCTGCGTCCCCTGCAGCTGGGCCTTTTCGGCCTGCCAGATCTCGTCGAGATCCGCGTATTCTCGCTCGAGCCTGGAGATCTCTTCCTCGATCGCCGCGAGGCGCTTCTTCGACGCCTCGTCCTTTTCCTTCTTCACCGCTTCGCGCTCGATCTTGAGCTGGATCAGACGCCGGTCGAGCCGGTCCATCGCCTCCGGCTTGGAGTCGATCTCCATCTTGATCCGCGCCGCGGCTTCGTCGATCAGGTCGATCGCCTTGTCGGGCAGGAAGCGGTCGGTAATGTAGCGGTGTGACAGCTCTGCGGCGGCGACGATCGCCGGGTCGGTGATATCGACGCCGTGGTGGATCTCGTAGCGTTCCTGCAAGCCGCGCAGGATGGCGATGGTCGATTCGACCGACGGCTCGTCGACCAGCACCTTCTGGAAGCGCCGCTCGAGCGCGGCGTCCTTTTCGATGTACTTGCGGTATTCGTCGAGCGTGGTCGCGCCGACGCAATGCAACTCGCCGCGGGCGAGCGCGGGTTTCAGCATGTTGCCGGCATCGATCGCGCCTTCCGCCTTGCCGGCGCCGACCATGGTATGCAATTCGTCGATGAAGACGATAGTCCGGCCCTCGTCGGCGGCGATATCCTTGAGCACTGCCTTCAGGCGCTCCTCGAACTCGCCGCGATACTTGGCACCCGCGAGGAGCATCGCCATGTCGAGCGAGAGCACGCGCTTGTTCTTGAGCGTTTCCGGGACTTCGCCGTTGACGATGCGCTGCGCAAGGCCCTCGACGATCGCGGTCTTGCCCACACCGGGCTCGCCGATCAGCACGGGGTTGTTCTTGGTGCGCCGCTGCAGGATCTGGATGGTGCGGCGGATCTCGTCGTCGCGCCCGATGACCGGGTCGAGCTTGCCCTGACGCGCGCGCT
>Ga0207646_10004146_pt1 | contig 15917 bp, 15 predicted proteins | sample KBSK5502metaG_FD_184343 | JGI IMG/M metagenome (GOLD analysis project Ga0207646, IMG submission 184343) | Corn, switchgrass and miscanthus rhizosphere microbial communities from Kellogg Biological Station, Michigan, USA - KBS K5-50-2 metaG... | ecosystem: Host-associated > Plants > Roots >... | reverse complement strand
ACAGCGTGAGGGTGAGCAGCCGATGAAGGACGTGCCACTGCCGGGAGGTGCCGACGATGCGCGTGCGCGTCTTCTGGCGCAGGAAGAAGTTCAGGTAGACGAGGAACTCGATGTCGGCGTAATTGGTCTTGCCCTCGAACAGGCTCGCCGGCAAGATGAATAGCTGGTCGCCCAGGAGTCCTTCGCGCAGGATGTCCTTGGTCGTGCGCGACAGGCTGCCGAGCTGGACGCGGGTCGCGCCGTCGGGGCTGAATAGGACGGTGGGGTCGAGTGATCGCACGGCGCGACGCACCGCGATCATCGCTTGCGTGAACCCGCCCTCCCCGACGTTCCCGGCGCGGAGGGCGGCCACGATGGCCTCGTGCGGCTCGCCACGAACGGCCAGCGCTGCGTACCGCCGGATCAGCTCCTTCTCGGGCTCCGCGAAGCTGTCAAAGACCTCGTGGACGAGCACGAGCGGCCCGGCGTCGGAGGTGTTGATCAGGATGCCGATGGGGCGGTCGCCCTCGGGCAGGGCCAGCGCCTGCCGCCACGAGTCGCGCGGTGAGTGGGACGCCACTACCCGGAGAGGGATCTCGCCGTCTCCATCGACGCTGATCGTCCGGAGCCCGAGATACTCGAGCGCCACGTCGGCGAGCTTCGCCCCCCGCCTCAGCTCCTCCAGCTCCGCCTCGCGGAGCACGCGGCTCGCCAGGTTGGGAGCCAGCATGTCGATGATGAGCGTCTCGATCGGCCTCTGCACGGACTCCGCTGACAGCCAGATCCCGGTGAGCCGGGCCCGTGCCTCAGGAGACCGTGAGGTCATGTGCGCGACAGACTAGACTGGCGGCCCTGCCCGCGTCAAGCGCGCCCGGGTACTGTCCTAATTGGTGGGGGTTGGCCGAGAAGCCTCGCCTTACGTTGAGACGACGACGTCGACTTCGACCTCGAGCAGCATCTCAGGTTCACGAAGCCGGTGCCTTCGACGATGCGTCGCTGCTGGACGGATCACCCCGACGAACTCGCGGTGAGCGCGTTCGACGCCATCGTACTTGGTCCATGTCCTTCAGGAAGGTCCGCGTTCTAACGATGTCTGACGCCTTGGCGCCGGCCTGTCGGTCGAGTCGCTGACGGTGGAGAGGACGGCCGCTACCCACTAAGTCCGGCGTGATCTCGGTGTCCGGCCGGCGCGCCGCGCCCTCCCGCCCATCACCTGTCCCAGCCGGTCGCGGGGGCGCGCCGCGGTCGAGCCCGACGTCGAGCCGCCCACCGCCTCGGCGACCTCAGACAATGCCACACTTGCGACAGCAGCAAATGTCGCCGCGGCGCGCGCACGAGTACATCTCCCGTTGGGGCCACCAAATTGATTTGGTTGGTGTTTTACGCTCCGGGTTTGAGGAACTTTCAAGAGTTCTCTACCGCCCGCTTGAGCTGCGCCGCGCGAATCCGCGCGTGGGTCTGTGTGGTGTCGATGCGCGTGCCAGTCGAGCGGCGTACTGGATCGACATGTATCCTCCCAGACATGGACTCCCTCGTCGCCTCGGCCGCGCGCGCGCTGGCGGCCGGTGATCCGCTCGGAGCCCTCAAGCGCGTCGCGCTGCGCGACGACCCGCCGGCCCTCGCCCTGCGCGGCATCGCCATGGCCCAGCTCGGCGACTACGACCGGGCGCGCAAGCTCCTCCGGCGCGCCGCCCGCGGCTTCGGCACCCGCGAGCGCCTCGCCCAGGCGCGTTGCCAGGTCGCCGAGGCGGAGGTCGCCCTTGCCGCGCGTGACCTGAAGGGGCCAGTGCGCGCGCTCGACGCGGCCGCGCAGGCGCTCGATGCGCGGGGCGATCGCGCGAACGCCCTCTTCGCCCGCCTCGTCGCCGCCCGCCGCCACCTCCTCGTCGGCGAGCTCGAGGCCGCCGAGCAGACGCTCGCCGCGGTCGATGTCGACGCCGCCGGCGCGCCGCCGCCGCTCGCGGCCCGTGCCGAGCTCACCCGCGCCGAGCTCGCGCTCCGCCGCGTCCGGGTCGCGGACGCCGCCGCCGCGCTCGGCCGCGCCCACGCCGCCGCCCTCGCCGCGGGCATCCCGGCATTGGTCGCCGAGATCGGCCGGACCCGGCGTGCCCTGTCGGCGCCCTCGGCGCGCCTGATCCGCGGCGGTGTGGTCCGCCCGGTCCGCCTCGACGAGGTCGAGGCCCTGTTCGCGTCCGGCGACCTCGTCATCGACGCCTGCCGGCGCGCGGTGCGCGGCCCGGCTCGCTCCGTCCCGCTCGCCGGACGCCCGGTCCTGTTCGCGCTCGTCGGCGCGCTCGCCGAGGCCTGGCCGGCCGACGTGCCGCGCGATCGCCTCATCGAGCGCGCCTTCGAGGCGCACGCCGCCAACGAGTCGTACCGCGCCCGGCTCCGCGTCGAGCTCGGCCGCCTGCGCGCCGCCCTGCGTCCGCTCGCCCGGATCGAGGCGACCCGGCGCGGCTTCGCGCTCGTCCCCGCCATCGGCCGCGCCGTCGTCGTGCTGGCGCCGCCGATCGACGGTCCCGCCGGTGCCATCCTCGCCCTGCTCGAGGGTGGCGAGTCGTGGTCGACCTCGGCGCTGGCGCGCGCGCTCGGCTCGAGCCAGCGAACCGTCCAGCGCACACTGCGCCAGCTCGAAGAAGCGGCGGCGGTGCGCACCGTCGGCCGCGGTCGATCCCGCCGCTGGCTCGCGCCGGCACTCGACGGATTCGCGACAACCTTGTTACTCCCGGGCGCGCTGCCAGTCGGGTAGCCTTGGGTCATGACAACGAAGCGTAAGACCCAACAGGCAGAGATCCTCCGCGAGTACGGCCCCTATCCCGGCATCGGCCACGTCCACGGCGTGACCTTCGACGGCGCCCATGTCTGGTTCGCCCGCGGCGAGAGTGTGGTCGCCCTCGATCCCGGCAGCGGGGCGCTGGTCCGCGAGGTCGCCGTCGCCGCCGACGCCGGCACCGCCTTCGACGGCCAGTATCTCTGGCAGATCGCCGGCGACCGGATCCAGAAGGTCGATCCGCGCTCGGGGCAGGTCGTCGCCACCATCCCGGCGCCGGCGCAGGGCCGCGACTCGGGCCTGACCTGGGCCGAGGGGACGCTCTGGGTCGGCGAGTACCGCGCCCGCAAGATCCACCAGATCGACGCCGAGACGGGCGCCATCCTGCGCACGATCGAATCGGATCGCTTCGTCACCGGCGTCACCTGGGTGAGCGGCGAGCTCTGGCACGGCACCATGGAGGACGAGCATAGCGAGCTCCGCCGCATCGACCCGGAGACGGGCGAGGTCCTCGAGCGCCTCGAGATGCCCGCCGGGATCGTCGTGAGCGGCCTCGAGGCCGACGGCGCGGGGGTCTTCTACTGCGGCGGCAGCACCAGCGGCAAGGTGCGCGCCGTGCGCAAGCCCTGAGAAAGGAGCTGGCGATGTGTCCAGTATGCTTGGCCACGGTGGGTCTCTACGTCGCCGGCGGAGCTTCGGCCGGCGGCATCACGGCCTATCTGGCCGACAGATTGCTGCGCAGAGACGCGATCAACACACCGAAGGAAGGAGAGAAGAGCGATGACAAAGCACATGACCGGGACACATAAGGAGTGGCTCGCAGCTCGGCTCGAGCTGCTCGAGGCGGAGAAGGAGCTCACGCGGCGCAGCGACGAGCTGGCGCGCCGGCGGCAGGAGCTGCCGTGGGTTCGGATTGACAAGGCATATCGATTCGAGACCGACGAGGGGAGCGCCTCGCTGGCGGACCTTTTCCGAGGGCGCTCGCAGCTCCTCGTCTACCACTTCATGTTCGGGCCCGACTACAAGGCGGGCTGCCCGTCCTGCTCGGCGATCGCGGACGGGTTCAACGGGTTCGCCGTGCACCTGGCCAACCACGACCTGATGCTCTGGGCGATATCCCGGGCGCCGCTCGCGAAGCTGCAGGCGTACAAGCGGCGGATGGGGTGGACGTTTCCCTGGGCGTCCTCGTTCGGCGGCGACTTCAATCCCGACTTCAGCGTCGGGTTCACCGAGAAGGAGCAGCGCGAGGCGGGCATCGAATACAACTACCGGCGTGAGGCGCCGCTCGGGGACGCCGGCGGCGAAGGGCCTGTTGCCGAGTTCGCGGCCACGACCGGAACCGACGTGGCCACGTACACGCGCGAGAGGCCGGGCGTGAGCGCCTTCGCGCTCGAGGACGGCGTCGTCTACCACGCCTATTCCGCCTATTCGCGGGGAGTGGACGGCCTCTGGGGCATGTACCAGTGGCTCGACCGCGCCCCCAAGGGGCGCAACGAGATGGGCCTCTGGTGGCGCCGCCACGACGAGTACAACAAGGGCTGAGCGAAGTCGACCAAAATACAAACCAAGGAGAAGACCCATGCAATTCATGATGCTGATGATCCCCAATGTTTACAGAGGCAACAAGAAGTTGGATCCCGGCTTTGTGCCCGACCCAAGGAAAGTTGAAGAGATGGCCCGCTTCAATGAGGAGTTGGGCAAGGCCGTCAAAATCCTTTCGCTGAACGGCCTTCATCCGCTCAACACCGGCGCGCGTGTGTCGTTCGGCAACGGCAAGCCGACGGTGACCGATGGGCCGTTCATCGAGACGAAAGAAGTGCTGGGCGGTTATTGGATGGTGGAGGCCAGCTCGAAAGAAGAGCTTGTGAAATGGCTGCAGCGGTGCCCCGCCGACGAAGGCGACGTGATCGAGATCCGCCAGATTTTTGACAAGGCGGACTTCGCCATCAAGAAATAGGAGGCCCACGGACGGGGAGCGATTCCTGGACGGACGGGGCTAAGATGGGTAGGCGCGATGAGCTGCCCATCCTGCGGACACGAGAACCCCGCCGGGGCGAGGTTCTGCAACGACTGCGGCGCGCGTCTGGCGGCGCCGGCGACCGCTCCCGAGCCGCGCTCCTACACGCCGCGCCACCTCGTCGAGAAGATCCTCGCCTCCAAGAGCGCGCTCGAGGGCGAGCGAAAGCCCGTCACCGTGCTCTTCGCCGACGTCGCGCGCTCGATGGAGCTCGCCGAGCGCGTCGATCCCGAGGAGTGGCATCGCCTCCTCGATCGCCTCTTCCGGATCCTCGCGGACGGCGTCCACCGCTACGAGGGGACGATCAACCAGTACACGGGCGACGGCATCATGGCACTCTTCGGCGCCCCGATCGCCCACGAGGACCACGCCCAGCGCGCCTGCGCGGCCGCGCTTGAGCTGGCACGCGACCTCGGGGCGCTCGCCGAAGAGGTGCGGCGCGAGAGCGGGCTCGATTTCGCGGTGCGGATGGGCCTCAACTCGGGCGAGGTCGTCGTCGGGCGAATCGGCGACGACCTGCGCATGGACTACACCGCGCAGGGTCACGTCGTCGGGCTCGCCGCCCGCGTGCAGCAGCTAGCGCCGCCGGGCGGCATCAGCGTGACCGAGCAGACCGCACGGCTCGCGTCGGGTTTCTTCGACCTCCTCGACCGCGGGGAGCAGAACCTCAGGGGCGCGAGCGTCCCTGTGCGGGTGTTCGACCTGCGGGGTCCGGGTCCGATACGGAGCCGCTTCGACCGTTCACGCGCCCGCGGCTTCTCGCGCTTCGTCGGCCGAGAGCGCGAGCTCGCGCTGCTCGAGAGGGCTCTGCGCGACGCGCGGTCCGGTCGGCCGACGGTCGTCCTGCTCACCGCGGAGCCGGGCGCGGGAAAGAGCCGCCTCTGTCACGAGTTCGTCGAGCGCTCCCGCGGCGTGCCGCTCCACTATGCCCGTGGGCTCTCCCACGGACGCATGCTCCCCTTCCACGCCATCGTCGAGCTGGCGCGCGGTCTCTTCGGCGTCGACCAAGACGCTTCGGCGGCGGACATCCGAAGCGCCGTGGGGCGCGGTCTGGCGAGCTCGCAGCCCGTCGACCCGATCGCTCTGGCCTTCTGGCTCGAGCTTCTCGGCGCGCCCGATCCCGCGCTGGCTCCTTCGGAGCTGGAGCCCGAGGCGCGCCGCACGCGTCTTTTCCAGTCACTCTGCGATCTGATCCAGGCCCGCGCTCGACGCGAGCCCACGTTGCTCTGGGTCGAGGACCTGCACTGGCTCGACCCCGCGAGCGAAGCCGCGCTGGAGATGCTCACCGAGCGTCTCCTGGCTCCGGAGTCGGCCGGCAGCAGGGTGCTGCTGCTCGCGACCACGCGCCCCGAGTATCGGCCCGCGTGGTCCGCACGGGTCGAGCGGCTGGCGCTGGCGCCCCTCGCCGCCCAGGACTCCTCGACGTTGCTCGACGACTGGCTCGGATCCGACCCCGCGCTTGCGCCGCTCCGCGCCCGGATCGAGGCCAGTGCCCGCGGCAATCCCCTCTTCGTCGAGGAGATCGTTCGCTCGCTCGTCGAACGTGGCGTGCTGCGTGGCGAACGCGGCGCGCACGCGCCGGCCGCCCCGGTCGAGGAGATCGCACTGCCCGAGACCGTTCAGGCCGTCCTCGCGTCGCGCATCGATCGACTCTCGCAGCGCGACAAGGACGTGCTCCAGGCCGCGGCTGTGGTCGGCCGAGATGTGCCGACGGAGCTGCTGCGCCTCGTGGTCGATCTGCCCGGACCCGATCTCGCCGCGTCGCTCGAGCGGCTCGCGACGGCCGAGCTCCTCGGTCCCGCGGGGCCTCCGGATGAGTGCGCCTTCCGGCATCCCCTCACACAGGAAGTGGCCTACCGCACCCAGCTTCTGGATCGCCGGCGCCGGACGCACGGGAGCGTCGCACGAGCGCTGCTCGCGATCCATGGATCGGCGGCCCCGACGCACGCCGCGCTCCTCGCTCATCACTTCGAGGAGGCGGGCGAGCACCTTGAGGCCGCGCGCTGGCACGAGCACGCGGGCCGGCGCGTCGCGCGCAGCGATCCGGCGGATGGAGTGAGGCACTGCCGTAGGGTCACGCAGCTCCTCGCCGCCCTTCCGGAGTCCCGCGAGACCCTGGTGCTCGAGCTCACTTCGCGCATCGCGCTGCTCGAGATCGGCCGCATCGCGGGCATCGAAGAGCGGGAGTCCCAGGGCCTCTTCGAGGGGGCACGCGCGGTCGCCGAGCGACTCGGGGATCCGCGAGGTCACGCGTTCCTGCTCACGTCCTACGGACGCCTCTGCGGCCTCGCGGGCGACGTAGCGCAGTACCTCGCGTGTGCGGAGCGAGCCGCCGAGCTCGCCGAGGGATCCGACGACGCGGCACTCGCGTTTGAGATGCACGCCGTGCTGGCGCACGCGCATCTGGCGGTCGGCCGCCTCGAACCCGCGCGCGCCATCGCCGAGCGGGCCCTGGCCGAGCTCGCCCGGCTTGCCGGGCTACGGGAGGCGGTCGGGCGTTCCACCGCACCGGCCTTCTGTCGCATCTGGTGGGCGCTGGCGAGCGCCTACCTGGGCAACGCGGCCGAAGCTCAGGCGGGCCTGGAAGCGCTCCTCGCCGACGAGAAGGACGGGGGACTCGAAGCCTTGTGCGGGACGCACGGATTCCTGTGCGAGGTGCTGCGGCTGCGGGGTGATCTCGCCGGCGCGCTCGCTCACGGCCGCCGTGCCGCCGAGCTGGCGGAAGAGCGCGGCAGTCCGTTCTCCCGGGTCGAGGCCGCCGCGTTTCTCGGCGCCGCCGAGCTCACCGCCGGCGACGTCGCCACCGCCACAAGGACGCTCGAGACCGCGCTCGCACTCGCGCGCGCGAGGCGCGCCGCACTGTGGTACGAGCCGCGCATCCTGGCGACGCTCGCGGACGCAAAGCGGGCCGCCGGCGATCGCTCCGGAGCCCGCGCGCTCCTCGCCGAAGCGCGCGAGTCCGTCGAGCGGGGGCAGGGCTGGCGACTCAGCGCCTGCGACGTCGAGCTGGCGCGGGTGCGCCTCCTTGCCTCGGAGCCCGTCCCGGACCGCACCGCGATCGATGGCGCGCTCGAGTCCGTGGAGGCCCTCGCAACCGAACTCGGCGCCGATCCCTACCGGCGGATGGCGGAGCTCGAGCGCGCGCGCCTCGCTGAAACGGTCACTTCGCGAGGCCCTGTCTCCCCAGCGAGCTAAGGTCGAGATCCTGAAGCATCTCGCCGGAGACTTGGTGATCGTGCCAAGGCCACCCGGCCGCAACGCCCCTACCCTGTCCCACGGATCAATCCGTCGTGAGGATCGCGTCAAGTCGTTTGAGGTCGGGGCGCCACCAGTAGGTCCACCACCCTACCGTGATCAGATCACCAACAACCGGGACCTGGGCTCCCTCGCCGGTTCCGTAGTCCCCGGCGCACTCCGCGACCAAGGCTCCCGGCGTTGTGTCGCGGCGGTGAAAGGGAGTCTCGCGCTCCGGCACAACTCATGCCTCGCATAGCCCTTACCCTGACCCCGCCATGCGGGCCGAGAAGGGCTGATCGTAGCCTTCCTCATTGGGTAGCGGAACCATCTTCGCAGTTTGGAGACGGAAGCCGGGCGAATATTTCGGTCCGGGCTACACTGGTCAATGGATGGTCATGCGACCCCTGATTCCTCTTTCCTGGCTCGCCCTCCGATCGGCATGCGGGCGAGACCCCGGTCCCGTGGGAGACGGAGGAAGGGCACGTCGGTGGGGTCGGGCATTCTTCGTCTCCGTTGCATTGGTTCTGGCCGGGAACCCAGTGGCTCGGGGCGAGACGATCCGGCAACCCACACCACCGCAAGAGAGCGCGCCGGCGCACGCTGCTCAACCTTCTGCTCCTTCTGCGGCCGACGTGTCGCTCCAAGACGTCGAGCAGCGTCTTGGCCCATTTCGGATTGGCGGACAAGACTTCGCCGTCGTCCTGCACTTGAAGCGCCCCACCCGGGCGCAAGCCGATCGTTCGGAGGAGGCGGCGCTCTCCGCCCTTGAAATTCAGGACGCCTCGGGCGCGAGCCTGTATCGGGAGATATTCTCGTATGCTCTGGAAGCCGGCACTTTCTCGGACTCCTGTGCGGCTTCCGCGCAACTTCTGAACGGGGGGGCCGCCACCGGCTTGCTGATCAGCATCGGTTGCTTGCCTTCCGCGCCACGCAGCGGCAACGTGTGGGAATTGTTCGGCCTGATGAATGGGAAGCTGATACGGTTTGGCAGACCGTTCACGACGGACGGAGATTTCTTGGGGTTGATTCCGATCCCTCCTCGGAAGATCGGCCGGGCGACTCTCTTCCTGCCGGACGTCATGCAGTTTCGGGTCTGGGCTGGCAATTTCCAGGTGACCGTGCCCCTCCACGTGGACTGGATGCAGGGCCGGCTGATGCCCGGACAGCGCTGCTTCGAGCAGACCGGCCACGGTCTCCGGGAGAGCGGCTGCGAAGTACCCGTCGAGGCGGAGCGAGTGCCCAGCGATCAGGAACTAACCTTCGTGCGTCTATTCACTGAGGCCAGCGAGGGCATGGGAATACCCCGGCATGTCGTCCTGAGGAAGGACTCGCAGGTCGAGATTCTGGGCGCCAAGATCAAAACGTCCTGGGATCAAAGCCGCGATGTCATCCTGTTCGGCGTGGACGACCAAGATCCCTGGCTGAAGGTGCGCATCGATGGCCAGGAAGGGTGGATCCATACCCAAGAAGACTTCAATGCCATCGGGCTACCCCAGACTGGCTAGCCGCTCGAACCGCCCGGCTTCACGTCCCACAGCTCGGCGATCTCGTAAGTGACTCTGGCCCTGTTGGGCTCTCGCAGGGAGCAATTCCGCCAAGGCGGCGGCCGGGAGGAACTGGTGCCGGCCGGCGAGGCAATGGGCCTGCCGGGGCCGCAGGCCCAAGCCATCGCCGGCCCTGTCGTGCAGTGAGCCGTTACCTCTTACCCGCGAAGAACTCCCTGATATTCTCACCGCTGAACTTCGCGCCCTCGACGATCGTGTGGCCGACCCCTGTAAACATCTCCTTGAACCCCGGGCCGACCTGACCCTGGCCGATCTGCTTGGCGCCCTTCTCGACCTGTTTGGTCGCCCCGTCTACCCTGCTCTTGTCGGCGGCACCGGCCGCGCCCCAGGACAGGGCCACGACCGCGAGGAATGCCGGAGTGATCCAGAACCAGCGGCGACGTTTCCGCGTCATGGCGCACCTCCTTCGGTTCGGTCTCAGCTTCTATGCCAGCATCGACCATGCCAGCTAGGCGCTGCCACATATACACGCATTTATTCACGCCCCGGACGCCGGGCTCGATGGGTGATATTACACTTCGCGGAAAAAAGTACCCATATCAGCTGCTGTTGGCTGTTACGGTTGGAACTCCTGCGGTCTGCTCGATGCTCGTGTCGGCTGGAGACGAGGCGATCACTTCTCCTTCGCCTTGACCCGGAGCGCCGACATGAGCCTTTGCACGGCCTCGATTCCCTTGCGCAAGCACTTGTCGCAGGCGTCCTGCGACGCGATCTCGTCGGCGTCGCTCACATCCCAGCCTGGCTTTCCGCGTGTCGGCTTGAAGTGCACTAGTCTGTTCCGCAGACGATTGACCTCCACAATGCTCTCGGCAACCCCTGGGGCGACCACTCCCAATATTGAAGCGAGATCAACGCGGGTGGCGATGGCCAACGGGGCAATGTCACTGAGCGTGTTTTCGATGTCCGGCGCTTCGTTACTTTCGCTGCTGGACGCAAGCTTCGTTGCCAGGACCACTGTGACGAGCCGATCGAGGAGGAAATGAACCACGAGCACCCGGGTCAAGCGATCGACCTGCTCGTCGGAGTCAAGCCCGATAGCCTGATACAGGCCAGCCCAGTCGAGCTTACCGAAGGGAGTTGGGCGCCTCCTGTGGTCTGCCCCTCTCACTCCAGTCGCGGCATCGGCCGTGGCGTCGTGCGCCCGGGTCTTTTGCGATATCCGTGGGGACGCGACGTCGCTCCCGATCGGAACCTTGGGCAGCGGATCCACGGTGATCGAGCGATCCTTGTCGTTGGTCGCCGGCGTGCTCGCGCGGGTCGTAGGACCTTCTCGCTCACCCGCATCGATCCACGCCTTGGCCATCTTCACCGCGGCGGCGTCCGCATCAGTGCGGGTTGCTCGTATCTCCCGCGACGTCGCTCGAAGCGGCGGCTTGGACGTCACCACCCCGCGATACGAGACTTCGAGCTCGGCCCCAGGCAACCAGCGGCCGTCTGGCTGTCGCTCAGAATTCGGGATGATCGTGTATCCCTTGTACGGGATGTCCATCTCGGGCCCCTTCTAAGCCAGCAACTCCGTCACCGGCACCGCCCCGCTACGGATTGTGCGGGCACGCTCCGAGGGTGATGCGGAATCTCGCCCTCGGGAGAGGCCCGGCGAGGCCGTGAACACGGGGGATCCGATTCCAGTGTGTCGCTAATACTAGCAGCGCCCCTGTTTGGCGAGCCCGGGCGGGCAGCCGCGTCCTGGCACTTCACCTCGGCCCATCGTCTTCGCGTGCCCAGGAGGAATCTTGTAGTACGCGACCGGAACCGCGAGGACTGGCTGAGGCACTCGAGCGGGCGCAATCGTGGCCCATGGGCCGCCATACGTCGTCGCGACGAACCACGCCCCCTCGTGGAGGCTGTAGTAGCGGCCCCCGTACGCAAAGAAATTGATGCTCACGCCCGGCGCATAGAATACGGGTGACCCCGGCACGATCACGAGCTGGGGCGGACGCGTGATCACGACCGGAGGGGATGGAGCGACGACAATCGGCGGTGGCGCCGGCAGGCCAATCTTGACGCCGATGCTGAGATTATCTGCCGCGACCGGGCTTACGGCCGTGAGAGCTAGGATCACCGTGAGTGCGAGCCCGCGCATCATGTCTAGGAATCCTCCTGCACACTAAGTGCCTGGCGTAGTCCTTCGCTGATCACTGCATATCGTCTGCCAAGCCGGTGCAGAGCAAGCCTGCCGTCCCTCTCTAGAAGACCTGGTTAGAGTTCGCTTCGAGATCGGAGCTAGACCAATATTCGTCACGGCTCAGAGCCGGAGCATCGGGCTTGCTTCGTCTCAACCTCGAGGAGCCGCTGGACGCACGAGGCCAGCTCCTCTCGGGCACATGGGGCGGGAAGCCAGGACGCCCCCGGAATCGCAGGTCTCTGCGCCGAGCCAGCTGATACGAGTAAAACCTTGGCGGCGGGTAGGTGCGCCATCAACCGCTCCACCAGCGTCATTCCGTTCATCAGCTGGAGCTCCACGTCGACAAGCAAGAGGTCGATAGGGGCCACATGCTCCTGCGCGAATCGCAGGGCCAGCAGTGGCTGTGGACCAGCATCGAGAACGGTGTGGCCGTGCGCGCCAAGTGCCGCGAGGGCCAGCTCTCGCACGCCGGGATCCATAACCGCTAGGAGCACTGTTCCGCGGCGTCTGATCTCGCTCGGGCGGACGCCCGCCACCGCCCCTCGCGGCGGAGCCACGGCCTCCAGGAACCTCGGCCCCTGACTGCCCACGAACAGGCACGCGAACCCGTCGGCGTCGAGTCGCCAGACAATGGCATGCGCTTCGACGGGCGATCGGCCCGCCGGCCGGAACTGGAGAAACACTTGACTGCCAAGCGGCAGCCGCTCGGCGACGAGGATCTTTGCCCCGGCAGCACTGGTATCTTTGGTCCGACCCTGGAGCTGGCGCGACCCGATCGAAACGCTGACGAGCCAAGACACTACCTGGCGAGGGAACCGTCGGGCGTCCTGTTTGCCCGCAAAAGCCTTCCCTCGATTCTCACGCGTCGTTACTGCCATTTCTCCACGGCCTCCGGTCTTCGTTGTGCTCTTCGTGTGTGGCGCGCAATGCCGTCTGCCGACTGAATGCCCTGGGCACATCGGATGCCACGAAGGAGCGAAAGACCTAAGGTGGCGTCAGACTGTCGGATTCCTCAATCGGGTCCCGTGCAGAACTTGCGGGACCTCCCTTCGGCGTCACCAGTCGGACGTCGGGGTGTTTACGGATAGGACGGCAATTGGCCTGACCTATTGCTCTCGCCACCCCGATCACCAGAGAAAGGCTCCCTTCCAGGGTTCGCGAGCCACCGAAAACCCCTGGCGGCCCGCTTGCACTTCTCTATGAGCGGTGCGGGGCCACACGTCTTCCTTCAGTGAAAGGGCATCAAGTGCGCGCACGCGCCAGAACAGGATTCGCCAGGTGAGAGTAGGGATCGCCCTCATCCTCGTGCTCCTGCCCACTGTGGCCGTCGCACAACCGTCGCAAGGCGTGGTCACCATGTTGTTGGGCCAGGCCACGCTGACCCGGCGCGCTCCGGTCACGCCTCAGCCACTCCGCTTCAAGGACGACCTCTTCGAGTACGACCGGATCAACACCGGTGAACGCTCGCTGGTGCGAGTGCTCCTAGGCGGCAAAGCCGTGGTCACCGTTCGGGAATTATCGGTCTTCACGATCACTGAGGAGGGACGCGATCAGTCGGTGCGATTGACCGGGGGCAAGCTCGCCGTCAGCGTCGCGCACAGCCGAATACGTCCCGGTGAGTCGGTCGAGATTCGAACACCGAACGCCATCGCCGCGGTTCGAGGCACCGTGGTGATCGTCGAGGTTCTCCCGCCCACGATCCCTGGTGCGACTCCGAATAGTCTCGTCACGGTAACCCGTGGAACTGTGGGCGTCACTCGCGCGGACCGGATAGGGAGCGCTGAAGTGTCTGTTCGTGCCGGCCAGGTCTACGACGTGGCGGCGGATCGCCTTCGTGCTCTCGCGCCGGCCGAAACAGCGAGCATATGGGCCGATCTCGTGAGCGGGCCGGAATTCCTGAGTCTGCCTGATGATTTCAGCCACAGCCTCTGGCGCGGAGAACTCGAACGGACTACGACGGATGCCTCGATCCTCTCCGGCACCGATACACCCGGCAATTCCCGGGCGACCATGCTGGATCAAGCTCTCCGCACTTCTCCGCTGAGCCTCATTCTTGGCGTGACCGCGAGCGGGATGAGCGGCGGGGGTGGCACGATCGGGCGTGGCTGTGGCGGAGGCGTTGGTGGGGGGGCCGGCGTGGGGTGTGCCGGGCAGGGTCAGGGCGCTGCGCACGGCAACGGGAACCAGCCGTGAGATCCCCCGCACATCCTGAGCATGGAGCCTTCCGTGATCGCGCCTTGTCGGTGAGGAGCTTCGCATGACCACACGCCTGAGGTTCGGCATTTTCCCCAAGGTGCTCCTCACCATGATTGGCGTCGCGGTGATTCCGCTCAGCGCCATCTGGTACCTCAACTATACTTCCGCGACGGGGCGCCTCGCGGGCCAGGTCGACCAGCAGCTCGGGGACCGCGCCGATGCGATCGTAGGTTACGTGGATACCTGGGTAGACATGAACGTCAAGATGCTGCGACAGAATGCCGCCCTCGACGACATCAGCGCCATGGACCCCAAGCGGCAGCGGCGGACGCTGCTCTCCATCGTGAACGAGTACAAGGCGATCTACCTGGCCTTCACCATCGCCCCCGACGGCAGTAACGTGGGCCGAAGTGATCAGGAGTCCCCGAAGAACTACGGGGACCGGATTTATGTGCAGCAGGTACTCCGCGGCGCTCCGTTGGGTCAACAGGTAGTGATCAGCCGGACCAACGGCCAGCCGGCCCTCATCCTGTCCGTCCCCATCACGGCGGAGCAGCGGCTGGCTGGCGTCCTGGCCATTGGCATGACCATCAACGACGTATCCGCCAGCGTCACCAATGTGCAGATCGGTCAGACGGGATACGCCTTTCTGCTGGACAACACCGGCAAGGTCATCGCCCACCCCACACGCGAGTACGTCGAGACCCTGAAAGACATGAGCCAGCACGCTGCGTTCCTGGGCGCGTCCGACCTCGCCAAGAAACGGGTCATGTACACCAACGAGCAAGGCCGACCCGTGCTCAGCTATGCGCGCAAGAGCAAGTACGGCTGGACGCTGGTGGTCCAGCAGGACGCCGCGGAAGCGTACGCGCTCATCGCCGAGGCCAACCGCAACGCGCTGGTCCTGCTGGCGCTCACCCTTCTGTTTGTGGGCCTAGTGGCCTTCCTCTTCGCCCAGCAGCTGACCCGGCCCATCCGGAGCCTGACGCGGACGGCCGATGAGATCAGCCGCGGCAACCTCAAGGCCACCATCAGCGAGGTGAGCCGCTCGGACGAGATCGGCGCGCTCGCGCGCACCATCGACCGCATGCGTGCCAGCATCAAGGTGGCCATGGGGCGCCTGGCCCCGGTCCGCGACGAGTCGGCGAGCGCCGCGCGTGGTGTCTGGCGGCAGCCCAGCGCCAACGTGATTGATCGTCGCCGGCCCGCCGGTTGACGGCGGCCTGAATGTCACACGACCTGGCGGGCTCATCGCCGGCAGGGTCAGCAGCCGCGAGTGACGGGTCCGTTCTCCTGCTCCACGACGGGATCATCGACGCGCTCCAATCGCTCTGTGGCGCCAAGCGCTCTGGGACCATGTTCATCATCACGGCGGAAAACCACGTCGCTCAGTTCATCCTGCGCGGAGGAGAGGTCGTCGGTCTGAGCCACCGGTTGCTGCGAGGGCTCGACGCGCTTCCATCGATGAGGACCTTCGCGGCCGGCCGCTACCGCTTCGTCGAGGAGTCCGTCGATCGGACCGACCCTGGCCTGCCGCCGACGCTCGACTTGCTGGCTCTCCTGATCCCGGAGCAGGCTGGGCCGCCGGAGTCTCCTCTGTCTACGTCGCCAACGCCCAACATGGGGCAGGCTCTCGAGTCGGTGCGGTCGCTGATCGAGCCCGAACTGACGGAATTCCTGGGCCCGATGGCAGAACTGATCTGCCAGGAGCACCTTGCGCGGTTCACCGCCCTCAACTCACCTCAACACTTCACCCGCTTGGTGGAGGCCATCGCGAGGGAGATAGGAGATCCCACCAAAGAGGCCCAGTTCAAAGCGCGGGTTCTCTCCAGCTTCAGGGGCGCGACACCTGCTGACTCGGGCGAGCCCGGCGCGGCCGCCGCTCCCTTATCTCATTAGGGGCAACGTGGAGGACGACGTCTCGATGTGGTCTGTCAGCAGTCGCGTCCGTGCATCGGGGTACCGCACCCAAGGAATCGTTCGGACTCGCCTTAGGCCGCGAGCGCTTGCACCGGGCCCCACGGCGGC
>Ga0207646_10004145_pt1 | contig 15919 bp, 13 predicted proteins | sample KBSK5502metaG_FD_184343 | JGI IMG/M metagenome (GOLD analysis project Ga0207646, IMG submission 184343) | Corn, switchgrass and miscanthus rhizosphere microbial communities from Kellogg Biological Station, Michigan, USA - KBS K5-50-2 metaG... | ecosystem: Host-associated > Plants > Roots >... | reverse complement strand
GGGAACCCGCGTTTGGTGCGGGTTTCCAAGCTCGGTGGGACGGGCAACAATCTTCAGCCAAGATTCCGCTATAGGTCCCACCGAGCGTCATTTCCACAGCGAACTCGGAATTCTGCCCATTTTGGTGCGAATGTTGTCGATGGCGGCTGCACAAGACCAAAATGTGCGTTTCCAGGAACCCGCGCAGAACGAGCACTTTTACAGACTGTCGTGCAGAGCCGAAAAAGGATTGATAGGTTGCGGACCGTGAGCACATCATTTTGACGTTTCTACGCGGCCTCGGTGGTCTCAGGACGACGATGCCCTTAGCCAAGACACTCGTCGGAAAGCGATGTTTTGCAAGGGGTAGCTGATGAACGGGCATGGGAGACATTCTTTGGCGCAGCCACGCCGCAACAGCTGCCGGATCGAATCGTACCGATGCGCCGATCTTGAACGAAGGAATACGATTGGCGGCGGCAAGCTTGTACAGTTGCCGCTGGCTAACCCTAGCTGCATTTCCTTCGCCTTGTAGGTCTCGCGCTCAGGCTCGGTGTAAGTGGGCCAGTCGTCGTCCGCAAGCAACCCGCTGACGCCGAACTTCTTCAGGAAGTGCACTACGATGATGGTTTTGTTTTTACCGTGCGGGCGCCCATACCAAGCTTGTAGAGGTATGCCTGAAAGTCCATGAGGTCGCCGCGATCGACGCTCTGGATCGTGGCATTTTCGAGCGACCCTTTGAACAGGTCGAGCTTGTGACGGCAGTGGACGCAGGTGGAACGAGCTTTGTTCACTTGGACGTCGCGCAGGTACTTGGCGCTGGCATCGTGGATGTAAGTCAGTCTCGCGGACGGATCGGGTTCCTTCGCCTCGACGCCGGCTGAGCGAGTTCAGGATGGCTCGTTGCCGCTGGGCACCGGCCAGGATCTCGGAGGGAATCGTGCCCACCGACTTACGCCCGCGACGGCCGTCGTGGCGCCACTCGATGAAATAGCGGCCTTCGGGATGGCGCATTTCAACACCTTCGATCAGGACCGTATCCCAGCGGATGTTGCCGTTCGGTTTGCGGGCGAGGGGAGCGAAGCGCCAGCCTTCGTCGAGCATTACGTACTTGATGATATTGACGCGATCGGAATAGGTGTTGGTCGGCATGGCCTGTCGAAGAGATTGAAAAAATCCGCCGGAAAATTTCCTCATCGTGGTGGACAGTAAGGGCCCTGTCAACCGGCAAGTTGTTGATTATTATGGCTCGCCCTGTGGAAAAGGTACAAGCGGGCTTCTACCGCTGAACTACTCCCGCTTGCTTCGTTGAACGGAGGAGGCTATCAGCGCCTTTAAACGTGGACAACCAAGTCTCTCGTTCCAGCTCGTTCCAGTTCCCCATCCGACCGATAAACCTGCATTTTCTGCTCATCTGCAATACTATGTTCGACGCAATTCATACTGACACGATTTCGTCCTTGAGGAACTCTGAATCATGCCCCGAAAAATACGCAGCGCAAGATTCGCCGCTGATCGCCGCGGCTTCCTTCGAACCACTCTCATCGGCGGAGCCGCCGCAATCTCCCCAGCACTGTATCCCGCACTTGCTGCCGCCCGCAGCAACGCACAGGGGACTCCCGCACCTCGCTCGGCTCAGGCAAGCCAGCCGACACCGGCACCGGAAGTAAAATCTTTCGAACTCGACGAAGTCACCATCTCCGATCTTCAGGACGGTATGAAGTCGGGGAAATTCACCGCTCGTTCTCTAGTTGAAAAATATTCCCAGCGCATCGACGACATCGACAAACACGGTCCCACGATCAACAGCGTGCTCGAGCTCAATCCGGACGCTCTCTCCATTGCTGACGCGCTCGATCGAGAGCGCAAGGCCAAAGGCTCGCGCGGTCCGATGCACGGGATTCCCGTCCTTATTAAGGACAACATCGATACCGCCGACCGCATGATGACCACCGCCGGTTCGCTCGCTCTGGTCGGCGCCAAGCCGCCAAAGGATTCCTTTGTCGCACAAAAACTACGCGCCGCCGGAGCTGTTATCTTAGGGAAGACCAATCTCAGCGAGTGGGCCAACATCCGTTCCAGTCATTCCACTAGTGGATGGAGCGGCCGCGGCGGGCTCACCAAGAATCCCTATGCGCTCGACCGCAATCCCTGCGGCTCCAGCTCGGGTTCAGGTGCCGGAGTCTCCGCGAACCTCTGCGCCGCCGCTATCGGCACTGAAACCGATGGCTCCATCGTTTGCCCCTCGTCTTCCAACAGCATAACCGGAATCAAGCCTACGGTTGGTTTGGTAAGCCGCAGCGGCATCATCCCCATCTCCCACACTCAGGACGGCGCTGGCCCCATGTGCCGGACCGTACGCGACGCCGCCATCCTGCTCGGCGCGCTTGTTGGGACCGATCCCGAGGACGCGGCCACTGCCGAGAGCAACGGCAAATCGCACACCGATTACACAGAGTTTCTCGACCCGAACGGTTTAAGAGGAGCGCGCATTGGCGTGGTACGCAAGTCTTACTTTGGCTTCAACGACGCTGTCGACGCCCTGATGGAGCGAGCCCTCGACGCCGTGAAGAAACAAGGGGCCACACTCGTTGATCCCGCCGACATCGAGACGCTTGGCAAGTTCGACGAATCCGAGCTCACCGTCTTCATGTACGAATTAAAAGCCGATTTGAATTCCTATCTCGCACGCCTCGGCCCAAGTGCGCCCGTCCGAACGTTGAAGGACATCATCGATTTCAATGATCGCAATGCCCAGAAGGAAATGCCCTACTTCGGCCAGGATTTGTTCCTGAAGGCTGAGGCTAAGGGGCCACTCACCACTAAGGAATATGTCGACGCCCTGCAGAAAAACCGGCAACTCGCCCGCTCCGAAGGCATCGATGCCCTCATGAATAAGCACAACCTAGACGCTCTTGTCGCACCTACTGGCGGCCCCGCATGGCTCACCGACCTGATCAACGGAGATCACGTCGCCGGAGGCAGCTCAAGTGCCGCTGCCGTCGCCGGATACCCCAACATCAACGTCACCGCCGGATTTCTGTTCGGCTTGCCAATAGGAATTTCATTCTTCGGCCGCGCCTGGAGTGAACCCACTCTGATCAAGTTTGCTTACGCCTTTGAGCAGACAACACAGACCCGTCAACCACCACGCTTCTTGCGCAGCGTCGGTCCATCTCAAGCGCACACACTTTGAGCACACGTCAGTAGGTTCAAATGGCGAAGAACGGTTTTCAGACGCATCTACGGTAGAGATTAGAACTTTCTCGCGGGCGACTAAGCTCGTAAAGTGGGCTGCTAAACCGTTGTACGGGCTACACCTGTACCGAGGGTTCGAATCCGGCCCTCTCAGCCAATCATTGATAGCAAAAGACTTGAACGCGGTCACCGTATCATTTAGCGGTATCACTCATCCATGGTTACCACTTAGTTAAGTCACCGGCCGCGCGCTGGCGATAACTCGTCGGCAAAATACCTTGCACACCTGGCGACTCCGCTTTTAATTAAGGAGACTCAGGCATTTTTTGTTCACTCCTCGATTGAGGCACTAGGCGTGGCCCTTTCAATATGAAATCGCGTCGCCAGGCTCGAGAGACCTTCCGGCGTAGCCAAAACAGCGCCATGCGCTCTGCGTACTGCGCCTGTCTCGGTGTATCAAGTACACTGTTTTCTCGCTTCTGGTGCCCGGTGGGTCGTCGGTGGACAACTGCACGACAAGGCGTCGCGTCAACAGCGGTTCATACGGCGGGTTCTTTGCCACTTGCCCGGTAAATTCATTCTTGCCCCAACCCAGTTTGGGACCTCGTATTTGATTCGCCGTTCGTTGAGGTCGTAATTCGATCGATTACTCCGGTTGGCCGACCAACCGTCCAGGATCGCTCCCTCGCGGCGAGTGAACGGGGATCCTGGTCGCCGCATGCACGTTTTGTGTGTTGTGCGCTCAGGAACTGACTTTCCCTTTCCAGCCGACGAAAGTGTCGCTCATTTGACGCGCCTTTTCAGGTCGCCTAACATTGCGACCAAGGGGCTGTGGGTTCTTCACTTGCTCGGCCAAACCATTTCTCATTACCGCGTGATCGAGAAACTCGGTGGCGGTGGGATGGGTGTTGTCTACAAGGCCGAAGACACGGAACTTGGACGGTTCGTCGCACTCAAGTTCCTTCCCGATGACGTAGCTCGAGATATGCAAACGTTGGAGAGGTTTCGCCGCGAGGCACGCGCGGCTTCCGGACTAAACCATCCCAACATTTGCACCATTCACGAGATCGGACAGCACAAGGGTCAGCCGTTCATCGCCATGGAATTTCTCGACGGCGCGACGTTGAAGCATCGCATCATGGGCCGTCCTATGGGCACCGAGACGCTGCTCGATGTGGCTATCCAAATCGCCGACGGGCTCGACGCCGCCCATGCCAAGAGCATTGTTCATCGCGACATCAAACCGGCCAACCTCTTCGTCACCGAGCGTGGTCAGGCGAAGATTCTTGATTTCGGACTTGCGAAAGTGGTTCCCAATGTATCTGCGAGAGCATCCATCGCAGCGGCCGCGCCCACGGCACTGAGTGAAGAGCACCTGACGAGTCCGGGCAGCACGCTGGGTACGGTGGCTTACATGTCGCCGGAACAGGTGCGGGGGCAGGAATTGGACGCTCGCACTGACCTGTTCTCGTTCGGAGTTGTGTTGTACGAGATGGCGACCGGGCTGTTGCCGTTTCGCGGTGATACATCAGGTCTTATTTTTAATGCCATTCTGGAGCGCGCGCCGGTGTCGCCGTTGCGCTTGAATCCCGACTTGCCGCCCAATTTAGAAACGATCATCAATAAGGCACTAGAAAAAGACCGCGACCTGCGCTACCAGCATGCCGCGGACATGCGGAGCGACCTGAAACGGCTGAAGCGAGACACGGAGTCATCCAGTCGCCCAGTGGTAGAGCGGCGGCCAAAGTTTAGACTGCGCAAGATTCTCCTCGGTCTCAGCGCGGCTGCCGTGATTATTGGGGCCGCGGTTGGTGCCTTCGTGCGCTATCGATTCTCGCAATCGTCGGTCGCGGCTCCTGCGCCAGTCACATCTTCCACAGCGCCGTCCGTGCGAACACTTGCAGTGTTGCCATTTCGCGATCTTTCCAGCCAAGGTGGCGGCGAGGTGTGGGGCATCGGGGTCGCAGATGCCATCATCAGCCGCCTCGCCACACTCCAGAATCTCGCCGTGCGTCCCACGAATTCAGTGCTGAAATATGCGAAAGGCGCTGACGATCCGGCACAAGCTGCACGGGAACTCGAAGTGAATTCCGTGTTGGCCGGCACGTATCAGCGAGTGGGCGGAGTCATGCGGGTCTCCGTGCAGTTAATTGATCACGGCGCCGCGCGCTGGGCCGGCCGCTTCGATTTGAAGGGCCACGACCTGCTGCGCTTCGAAGATGACGTGGCGCAAAAGGTGGTCGAGGGCCTGAGCGTGCAGCTCTCGGGCGCCGAGCAGGAGTCACTGAAGACTTCCTCGACAAAGTCCTTGGAGGCCTACAACCTCTTGTTGCAGGGACGGGCGTTTTACGCAGACTACAATATCAACTCCCAACGAGAGACGTTGCAGAACGCCGAGAAGATGGCTCAACGGGCAATTGACAACGACCCCGGTTTCGTCGACGCATATGCGCTCCTGGCAGAGTCGGCGGTTCTCGAAGGAATGAACTACCAGGAGAACGCGGCCCGCAACCTGGCCCTGGCAGAGCAGGCTGCCCGTAAAGCCATCGCCCTGAACCCGCGCTCATTCGAGGCGAGCCTTGCCCTCGGGGGCGTTTATACCGAGGAAGGCAGGAATGCCGAGGCCCTGCGCATCCTGCGCGACGCGGTGACTCTGGCTCCCAACTCCGCGCTTGCCTGGAGAATTCTTGGCTATGTCTCTCATTACGCCGGATTGACCGACCCGGCCGAGGCCGCCTGGCATCGCGCCCGCGACCTGGACCCCAGCCCGGCGCAAGCCTACTGGATGCATGGCCGGATGCTGCTGTATCAGGGCCACGCGGATCAGTCGGAACAGGAAGTCCGCCGGGCGTTGGCGCGATATCCCGACCAGTTCAAGCTGCTCACGTTCCTGGGGTACTTTCTCTACTACGAGGGAAAAACCGACGAGGCCGAGCAGGTCCTGGCCCGCGCATTGAACGCGAGCGGCGCGCAGGGTTCAGACGAACCGATCGTTGTCGCCGCAATCGTATATGCATCGCGGGGCGAACGCGGCAAGATTGACCCACGCATTTTCCGTTACAAGCCGGAAGAGATCCTGGACGGCGATATGGCCGAGTGGATTGGTGCGATATATGCGCTTCTGGGCGAAAAAGACCCGGCGCTTGCCTTTTTGCGGCAGGCCGTCCGGCGGGGCAATCACAATTATCCCTGGTTTCAACGCGACAAGAGCTGGGACAAGATGCGCGGCGACCCCGAATTTCAGCGCATCATGTCGGAAGTAGAGGGCTACTGGAAGCACTACGGCGAATTGTTCGGATCGGTTCAGTCCTAGTGGAAGACAGAACGCAAGTTCGAATGACGCTAGTGTCATCTCAGGGCCTGCGGCCCGCGAAATCAAATGAAAACGTTGTCATGCCTATACGCGCGGTAGCGTCCGCTGCGCGAGCGGCTTCGTTCTGACGGGCAAACCGGACGTAATTCTGCCGTGCTAGTTCTTGAGCGTATTGGTGGGGGCCGACCTTGCGACCTCGATCGATCGCGCGCGAAGCGCACAGTGCTTCAGCACCTGGTATTCCATCGTCAGGCGTTCTTGATTTCTGCTTTTCTCTGCTCCAGGTAGGCGTCGATCGCACGTCTGACCAACTCAGCCACCGGGGCCCCTGTGACCTTGGAGAGGGTCTGCAACTTGGCCATCTGGCCCGATCTCACAAAGAGTGCTGTCCGAAGCATCGTCTCCTTCATGACCCAAGCGTAACCTCTAAGCATATACCTGTCAATAACATGAACCATAGATTACTATAGATGATTATAATACCATAGATATGCCTATAGTTACATTGTACACTCTGGCATGGAGGCTGATGGAACACCTCAATCGCGACCTGCAAGCGTTCGACACATCGCTCATAGAGGACGGCAACGAAGAGCGCACGCGTCACAACCGTGTGCAGCACGTGGTCACATTCCTACGCAATGAAGAAGGTCGTCGCCATGGTCCGGCGATCAAAGACGTAAGCATCACGGTTAAGTAGGTCGAGGCACCGCCGGAAGCGTACACGCGCCAGGAACTCGCAGACCTCTTTCGCATGTCCGACGAGGACGAAAAGTTCCTGTGGCGGTTTTTCCTGGGCACCGGATTTCGCGACTCCGAGGTCTCGGTGGCCGAGGTCACGGATGTGAACCGTGACACCAAGACGATCCGGGTTGATGAGAAGCCGTACTTCGGATTCAAGCCGAAAGATTGTGAGAAAACGCAACGTCCCGATCCCGGATGCGCTCATATCCGAGATTGACGCACGCGCCAAGGCCGGCTCGTGTTGTCTGATTTTCGGGAACCACGGACGGCCCAACGGTCACCTTCTGCGTGCGCTCAAGAATGTGGCCTTCGACGGCGGTCTCAACTGCGGCAAGTGCAAGGGAACGGTGGACGGCAAGGAAGTCTCGTGCGCGGAGGCTCCGGTCTGCGAGAAGTGGATTCTGCACCGGTTTCGGAAGAATTTCGCGACCAACCGGCACGACGGCGGCGCAAGTGCGCGCAAGATACAGAAGTGGTTAGGCCATTCCAGCCTTGAGACCACGCTTCGGTATCTTGCGGTCGGCGACGACACCACCGACGAGGTACGCAGCTTAGTCAATGGCGTCCACATCGGTCTATGAGTCGCTTTAGCTTTCCCCTGCAATGCCGCAAGACAGACCGAACGACAAACGTCAGACCAAATTAAATTGCTATCGTCGTGGGCGATTGCTGGGAGTGAGCCGGATGATCCTATTTGCTATCGGGCGTTGTACCAAATGTGCAGGGCTACAGACTGCGAAAATATATAACGCCGGCCGAAATAACAGGGCTCACTCTGGAACAAGTGGTGCCGGGAGGGTTCATTTCGTCCAAAACAGGGGATCATTCCTGCCGCTCAACCTCTCAACCGCACGCCAACTCCTGGCAGAGGTCCGGGTAATAGCCCTAGCGAGATCACGGCCGGCTTCAGTCTTCGAGTTTTTCTAATTCTTGCCGGGCACTTGTCAGATAAGGGTAGGCGCCGCTTATTGAAGTGTTCGTAGAATCGCTTTGGCTTGTGTAATCGGCCTCGGGTAATATTGAGCGGGACCCATTCTGATTGGCCTCTGTCGTTTTTTTTTGCGCTACATCTCTGACGTCTGATTCCGTGCCCGGCTAGCCATTCTTCGGACCCGTCTTCGAGTGGGCACCGCATTGTGAAGTCATTTTGGGAGATTTAACAATGGGAGATTTAACAATTGACGAATTTCGTCAGGCGGCGCAGAATCTTGCGACAGTAACACTCTGCTTTCGCGGTAACGATCTCTCGTTGAGAAAGTTCGGGCACTTCCGAGGCTGCCGAAGATGGGTACTGACGCACTATCAAAGGAGCCGATTCAGGTCGAAAGAAAATCGGCAAAGCGGGAACGGCGCACCTCAAACATCCTCAAACTCCGCATCCAATACCGAGGGCGGTGTCCGAGAGATCCCGAATTCGTACTTCCCAATTGGTATCGGGAATTTGAGACTGCAGACAAGACAACCCTCGAACTACTCGCAACGATAATACTTCAGATCCTTGGTTGGTCCGAGGACCACCTCTATGAATTCAAGATCAAGGATTGCCTCTACGTGAATTTTGGCAATGAGGCTGACGATTACGTTGTCGACGCTAAAGAGGCGTGCGTATCGTGCGCGATTCCGATGCACCTGCTCGATTTGAACATAGGAGATCCGTTTGAATTCACCTTTGACTTCGGCGAATTGCATACGTTTCGCCTTACCGTAGTCGCAATATATCCCCTTACTTTGAACCACTCTTCAATACCACGCGTTCTTTCCTACCTGGGCAAGAACATCCTTCAGTATCCATGGCTGTTATCCAGGCACGCCGCCTGTACTGCTCGGCGTCGGCAACCTACAGTAGATCACCCAGGTCGTCCGAAAGATCGATGGCGTATTCGCTTCGTTCGTCAAGAAGACAAACGGCAGCTTGTTGAGTGGCGAGAGTCCAACGATAAACGCCTCTGGCAAAAGGCAGTCACCGTTCTTGATAATCGCAGCCTTATACCGGAAGGAATAGCCAAGAAAGTAGAGTTACCCGTTGATGCCATCCGAGGCTGGATAACGACCTACAATCATAAAGGATTGGCGGGACTCAATCCGCCGCGCAAAAAAAGATCTCCCGGAAAAAAGGGAGTCGCTCTTGAACGGAAGAGAAAGGGGGTTCTCGCCCTCATCCACAGCCGGCCTCAAGCTTTCGGAATCAACCGCGCCAGTTGGAATCATCCTTCTTTGGCGGCCGCGTACAAGCAATGCTACGGAGAGGCGATTTCAAAAAGCACTGTCGGTCGCATCGTCCAGAAAGCTGGCTACAAGATCAAAAAAGCACGTCGAGTGCTTTCCAGCCCTGATCCCGAGTATCGAGAAAAGGTCGATCTGGTTTTGGGTACTCTTCGAAATCTTCAACCAAGCGAGCTTTTCTTCTTCATTGATGAATTGGGCCCGCTGAGAGTCAAGAAATACGGCGGCCGTGGATTTGTTCACGAGAAGGACACACCCACCGTCCCACAGGAACAACCGAATAAGGGCTCCATAACCATGTCGGGAGCGCTGAACGCGACGACGAACCAGGTAAGCTGGCTCTATTCCAGCGCAAAGGATACGCCGGCGATGATCGATCTCATTGAGATTCTTTTCAATCAGCATCCGTTTACGAGCCGGATCTATTTGACCTGGGATGCCGCTTCCTGGCACAAATCAAGATTGCTTGTGGAGTGGCTCGATGCGTTTAACGTCGAAACTTCTTCGTCAGGTTTCGGGCCAACTATTCATCTTGTTCCGCTCCCGACGTCTTCTCAGTTTTTGGACGTAATTGAGGCGGTGTTCAGTGGAATGAAGAAAGCTGTGATCCATCATTCAGATTATCAATCCGAAGACGAAATGAAGACCGCCATTTCAAGACACTTCGTCGAGCGCAATGGTTACTTCCGTGATAATCCGAAGCGCGCTGGCAACAAGATTTGGCAGATCGATTTCTTCCAGGACATGGAGAGTCTCAACTCGGGAAACTATCGTGAATGGTAACGTAATGCACAATGGCGGATAGTGTGTTCGTCATAGACGCCACATTTCTTCTGCAGACGAGCCGCAATAGCTTTCACGGCGCTCCACTTTTGCAGCAGGACTTGAGCGGCCGTGACACGACAATGCTTTTCGGATTCGCTCGTGACCTGCTGCGCCTGCGCAAGCAACTCGGCATGCGAAAGGCCCTCGTCGTCATTGGCAATGATCAACCATGCCTGCCTGACTCCCTTATCTCTGACGCCATCGATTTTCTAAAGCGGCTTCGCGTGTCCGTCCTTTATGCGAAGGGTGTCCGTGTGGGAGATGTCTGTGCTGCTCTGGCGGACCGCTTCACCTGGATAGTAACAGCGAACAGAGCGATGCTTCAGCTTACCAGTGATCGGTGCGGAGTCATTCTTCCGAAGAAGAGTAATGACCTGGACGTCGTCACGGTGGCCTCGATAAAAGATCACGTCGGTGTCGGTCCTAGTCTGGTGGCATCTTTGTTCGCGCTGACCGAGAAGAATGGGCGCGATGCGGTGCTCACGCAAAGACAGGCTGTGCGCTTCCTCGAATTACACGGGACTCTCGAAGCTGTTTTGAAGAAAGTTGCAGCGGGTGATGTCGGACAAGTTGCGCGCAAGATTGTTGCGAGGAGTGACGCCCTACGTGAACGTTGCCGCGAACTTCAATTCACGGCAGCATCGTTTGGAGACGTAAAAGGCACGTATGCGGAAACGAACTTTATCGAAGAGGCGGAAGCTGCGGCTTCCGTCTTGAAGGGGTATGGATTCTGGTCGCTGATTCGCCTTCTGCCATTTCCAGAGCGGAAGCTGGTGAGGGCCGAAGAAAATCTTCCCCGGTCCGATTACAGGGCTTGTCGCACGCGGGCAGAATTGGATGAACTCCATAAGATGGTCAAGGCCGCAGAGGTATGCGCTTTGGACACTGAAGCCAGTGACAAAGACGCGAGGAATGCGGTGCTCTATGGCGTCGCGTTTTCCGTCTGGGAGAGGCAGGCTGTTTACGTGCCCCTCATCCAGTCGGATCTGGATGGAGTATCTCGGGAAGAAGTTCGAACTCGCCTCGCAAAAATATTCAGACTGAAAATACAATTTGTTGGACACAACATCAAGTTTGATTACCTTATTTTGCGCAAACATGGCATGCACCTGCGAAACGCCCACTTCGACACGATGTTGGCGGCCGGCGAGTGCTTTGGCGATTGGGAATTTTTTAACCTTGGCGAAGTGGCGCGGAAATTATTGGGAACAAAGATCAAAAGGTACGCTGACGTCGTCGAAAAAGAGCAGACATTCCTCGACGTTCCCTTCAAAGATCTCATCGAACATGCGTGTACCGACGCTGACATATCACTCCGTCTATTTCATCGTCTGAACGTCGAGCTTCAGAATCGTGGTTTGGGAGACACGTTCCAAAGGGACAGGATGCGCATGTTAGTGAAGCTCGCCGAAATGGAATGTGAGGGTGTCGGAATAGATGTAAAGAAGATTGAGATGTCGATAAGTCGCCTTCAGGAGGATGGTGATGCACTGAAGAAGCTCATCTTTCAGGAGGCTGGCTGCGAATTTGATCTGGATTCTCGGACGGAGACTTCGGGTGTCCTGAGAAAGGTTGAAGCCTCGCGGGAATGGATAACGTCTCGTTCGCTAGCGCAGTCCGGAATGGAGCACCTCGCGTGGCGTCATCGGCTCGTCGAGCAGATTGTAAGGTACAGAAGAGTTCGTAAGCGTTTGCGTGAACTCGGTGCAATACGGAGTGCAGCGAGGAAAGGGAAGGTTTTTCCGCTGTTTAGTCAACTGCGTGCACCACACAGGATTGCAACCTCGTCCGGCCCAAATCTCGACGAAGCATTGCGAGCGAATGCGGTCAGGGACGTACTTTTAAACCAAGACTACCCGAACCCAAAGCAAGCATTGCAGAGATTGCAGCAGATCACCGGGGACGAGGTTCTGCGTACGGAACTAGCCCGTTGTGCGCGATCGGAGTTCCGGTGCGCCGGGGCGCCATTGCTGGAAGGTTTAGAACATGCGGATGTACTGCTCTCGATTGCTATTGGCCTTCAGGATGCAGCGTTGTGCCGTCGTTTTCTTATCAGTCCTGAGAAGGCGATGAGGATTAGGGCAAATCTGCAGGTGCGGTATTCGGTTCTCTTCGAATGGCTTGATCGTTTTCGCAGGGAGGCGATCGCACGAGGTTATGCGGAACGTGATCGCCGGCGGATATACCTGGAAGGTCTTCGGAGTTCCATATCGAAAAAAAGAACACGGCCACGGCGTCCGCCATCAGATGGCTTGTGCGCTATTGAGAGCTGGTACGCAATGAAAAAAACTCGCTTGTAATACCTAAGAATATTTGTAGTTCCCGGCTCCAAGTTCATCAAAATCTCGAAAGAAATCAACCTCCCAGATTTTCTTACCGACCCGCTTGGGGTTGTGTTTAAAATGCTCATTCCTCTCGCTGAAGTGCTTTGAGATCGCCTGCTTCATTTGCGCAGCGTCCGGGTAGTCGGAGTTATTAATAACCGCTCGGGTCATTCCGCTCAGAACTCCCTCAACCACATTGAGGAACTGTGAGGATGTGGGAAGCGGCACCAATTCGATGATCGGGCCGACCGACAACGATCTGGTCTCTTCGTTGAAGTGATCCAACGCTTCAAGAAAAGGCCCGGAATTGTCCCATGCGACAGCATCCCAAGTCACGTAGAGTTTCGTCTTCGTGTGGTACTGGTTGTACAAGATTTCGATCATGTCCATCATGGCACGTGAATCTTTTGATTCGAGAAAGCGCCATGTTACCTGATTTGTCGTGGCACTGAGCGCGGCAATCAGCGATACAGTGCCCCGAGAAACTTGGTGGCGCGGAATTGTTGCCTGGTCGTTTCGATATGACTTTCCTCCACGCTTCCTGACTTGTATCGGCCCCCACTCATCGAGGAAGAAAAACATTTCATTCTCGCCAAGGCAGCGCAACGTATTCTTCAACAGCTCGACCTTTTCGTGGTAACTCGGATCTGAGCTTGTAAGCACCCGTCGCGCCTTTCTCCATCGGTAACCAGCGCGTCGCAGGATTCTGGCAAGAGTGCTTCTGGAAATGATCTCACCGTATGATTGCTCGTAGGCTTTAAGGAGAGTGGGCTGCGTCCAATTCGTGCGGTTGATGCCAAAGGCGGTCGGCTTATGATGGAGAGTTTCGAGGATACGTTTTGTTTTTGTTCGATTGGAAAACTGTTGTTCCGCGCCCATGTAACGAGTCGTATTCCAAGCGAAAAGCTTTTCCGGCCCGGCTTGAAGATACATCTTGTAGTATCGCCTCGTAGTCGAGCGTGAAGACCGAAGCGTCGCCGCAATCACAGAATTCGAAATGCCTCGTTTTCTCGCGAGAATGGTTGCTGCTTTCTTACGTTGTCTGGACCGCCCATGTCTCAGTTGGGAAAAGAGGAATCGGAGATCAGCGGCATGAGGAAACTGGGACTGAAAGCGTTCCACGGAATGTGCTGCGTTGATTAGTTCCAGCAACCATTGTCGTGCCGCCACGACGGAGCGTCGGGGATCGCAGGTACTATCCAACAGGCGATTGTTCCGGCAGAAAGCGGTTAGTGTTGGATATCGGACGCTCGTACCTCCGTCGGCCAATGCCCGATGTACTTTGACAACGTTTCCATCAAATTCCGCCAGCATCTGCACGATTCTCTCACGATGAGCATCGAGTTTACTGGGACGAACGATGATTGGAGGCTCGTCCGAACCGACTCTAACGACTTTTCTCACGGAATCGCGGCTTAAGGAGAGAAGGCGTGAGATGCAGCGAAGACTGTGACCCCTGCTGCGGAGTAGAAGAATGGCGCCACGAGTTTGTTTGTCGAGCATGTCAACGACCTCGTGGCATGGTTCGGCGATGATGCGAACCGCGTCCCTAGTCCCGAATCGACCTGGGTGTGAACGGGGCGACCAAAGGAAACACATGCGCTTTCTCGATCGCGTTCCGCAATTCTAGTCTCAGAGTACTTCGCATTCCTGAGTAGGTAAGCAACGCTTCAAAAGAAAAAGGGACCTCGAGCAGATCTTCTCAGGCGTCGCCGGTCGGGCAAACGTCAAAGCGAATTTCTACATTGGCCAGCATGCTTTCTATGCGCGCCCCTTGGGCTCCAAAGGCGCCCATTTCGACGGTTCCCTTTACAGTGTTTTCAATAACTTGGGGGATCTAAAGCTAACCTTAGCCTCAAAACATCGCATTCTCTCGTGCAGCTGTGTGACATTTCTTGGAATTTTGCACTTCGTCAGAACTAATCTTTGCGTTTTATGCTCGTTTAGGCATAATATGAAGTTGATCGCATCGCTCAGCATCAAGCCCGTCGCTTGGATCGGAAGCACCAAGGCAGACCTCGCGTCCTTTCCAGAAGACGTGAAGGATGCGATTGGCTACGCTCTCTACATAGCGCAACGTGGCGAAAAGCACCCAGATGCTAAGCCGCTTCGGCTTTGGCGGAGCGGGGATCCTGGAGATCGTTGAAGACCATGCTGGCGATAGCTATCGCGCCGTGTACACGGTCCGCTTGGCCGGTCGCATATACGTCTTACATGTGTTTCAGAAGAAATCAAAGCGCGGAATCAAGACGCCGAAAGCGGAGAGTGAGCTAATCAAATCGCGTCTCAGGCGAGCCGAAGAAGAACACGCCAGATGGCTAGAGGCTCAGAAGGGATAGCAGACATGAGCAATCGAATTGAGGTCGAAGAAGGCAGCGGGAACATCTTCGCCGACATCGGTCTACCCAACCCCGAAGAGCGTCTGGCCAAGGCCGACCTTGCGATCCGTATTGGCGAAGCCATTCGCGCGCGGCGACTGACCCAATCTCGCGCCGCGCACATCCTAGGGATTGATCAACCCAAAATTTCACGGCTTTTGCGAGGGCAGCTATCTAGTTTCTCCACCGAACGACTTATGCATTTCCTAACCCTGCTTGGCCGAGACGTTGAGATCACCGTAAAGCCCGCGCCGCGATCACGCCGCCAAGGGCATCTTCGCGTCGTTGCGACAGCGTGACTTTTCTCTCTCACGGGATATCGACCCATGCCATGGCGGGTAGGCTACCCACGGTTCAGCGAAGTCACTAACGGCATGCCAGGGGAAACGGGCGATCACCTTATTCGGCGGCAAGCTACAAAAAGCTACACGGAAGCTACAAGAGCGTGTTATAAGAAAAATGCGGTTTTGATCTGAAAATCTAGTATCGGTTCGGAAGTCCTTGAAAAATCGGTGTAAGCCCTCGAGGGATTTAAGCGTGATTCGAATCCCTCCCTCTCCGCCACGCAGTCTGGAACGCAGAGAAACCTGGCTCCAATCCACGCACGATCGCTCGAAATGGCCGCAATTTCGCGAATCTTGCTCACACACCAAACTCGAGAAAAGGGCATACGTGTCAAGTTGCAGGATCAGCCGTTTCGCGTTCTCTGCCTGTTGCTTGAGCGCGCCGGCCAAGTCGTAACCCGTGAGGAACTTCGGCAATCTCTATGGTCCAGTGATACCTATGTGGAGTTCGATGGCAGCCTGAATGTCTTGGCTCAGCGTGAAGTGGAGAAGCGCTGTTCTCCGTTAGTGCATAGATTCCGCCCTGGCGGGCGGGGATTTTCAAGGCATTTGGGGGTCTATCGTCCGATGACTCGTTCTGGTCAGTGCACA
>Ga0207646_10004142_pt1 | contig 15928 bp, 15 predicted proteins | sample KBSK5502metaG_FD_184343 | JGI IMG/M metagenome (GOLD analysis project Ga0207646, IMG submission 184343) | Corn, switchgrass and miscanthus rhizosphere microbial communities from Kellogg Biological Station, Michigan, USA - KBS K5-50-2 metaG... | ecosystem: Host-associated > Plants > Roots >... | reverse complement strand
CCGTCCGTACCGTGATTGCTGTCGCCCGGGGTCAGTTCCTGGCACAACCAGCCGACGGCCTGCCAAGCCCGCGGACACCCGTGCCCGGCTGAATCACCCGAACGGCATGGGACGGGAGGTGGCGCATGTGAGCGGCGAGCGACAGTACCTGGATAGCGGCCCGGGCACGGACGGCGTGGCTGGAGATGATGTCGAGCTCGCCCGGGACGAGTGGGCGGGTGTAGCGCCCCGGGTGATCACCCCGGAGCAGTGGCGGCGGTTCGAGGGTTATATGGACGAGATCTTCGCCGCCATGGGGATGCCGGTGGGGTCGCCCGGCACGACCGATACGCCGCGCCGCTTCCTCCAGGCGATCTTCGACGCGACCAGCGGGTATGAGGGAGACGAAAAGCTGGTGAAGGCATTCCCGACCGAATGCCGCGGCGGACCGGACTGCCGCATCAGCCAGGTGGTGGAGGGGCCGATACCATTCTTTTCCCTGTGCGAGCACCACAGCCTGCCGTTCTTCGGCAAGGCCTACATTGGGTACATCGCGCATGAGCACATTCTGGGCTTGTCCAAGCTGACCCGGCTGGTGCGGCTGTTCGCGCGCCGGTTCTCGGTGCAGGAGCGGATCGGTCAGCAGCTCGCCGACGGGCTGGAGCGGATCCTGGCCCCGCACGGCGTCGCGGTTCACCTGGAAGCGGAGCATCTGTGCACGCAGATGCGCGGTGTCATGGAGATCGAGTCCAGCACCCGCACGACCTACTGGCGGGGCAGCTACGAGGACGACCCGCAGCTGCGGGCCGAGTTCTTCCGGCTGTGCAGCCGGCCCGGCTGACGCGGCATGGCTGGACAGGGCACCGTCCCGACCGCGGCCGGGCCGCCGCCGCTCGCCAGGTTGTATGAGCAGGCCGGGCTGCAGGCCTGGGGGCTACCGCAGGAACTGGCAGATGCTTACGGCGGGGACCTCGGCTTTCCGGAACCGTGCGTGTATGCCAACTTCGTCGCGTCCGTAGACGGAGTGACCGCCCTCGGCCCGGGATACCCGTCATCCGGGTCGGCGATCAGCGGCAACGACCCGGCGGACCGGTTCGTCATGGGCCTGCTCCGGGCGTGTGCGGACATAGTGCTGATCGGTGCAGGCACCCTGCGGGCCACTCCGGGCCACCTATGGACGCCGAGGCATATCTGCCCGGCGGCGGCAGATGGATACGCTGCTCTGCGCCGCAGCCTGGGCCGCGCTGGCGATCCGCAGCTTGCGGTCGTCACCGCCCGCGGCGAGGTGCCTGCCGCGCACCCGGCGATGCGCGCCGGCGCGCTGGTCCTGACCACGACAGCCGGCGCCAAACGGCTGAAAGGGCGGCTTCCACCACGATGTACGATCATCGACTTGGGAGAGCGGTCGGCGTTGCGGTCCGCGGAGCTGCTCACTGCCCTGGGGGCCCTTGGGGGTGCCACGGTGCTCACCGAGGGCGGCCCGCGGCTGCTTGGCCGGCTCGTCGCCGATGACGTGCTGGATGAGCTCTTCCTCACCGTTTCCCCGGTGCTGGCCGGCCGGGCGGAAACCTCCCGTCCCGGGCTGGTCGCCGCGCTGGAGCTGCTCCCCGGTCAGGCAGAACAGGCCGAGTTGGTCAGCGTACGCCATCGCGGGTCGTACCTGTTTCTCAGGTACCGGCTGCGCCGGCTCGCTGCTCTGCCAGGAAGGTCCGCCACGGCCGGCTGTGGTCGTGGCTCGCGTGCCCCCGGATCTAGTTGACATGGTCGCCGGGGGAAAGCGCCCGAGATTGCCGGTGTGTGAGCCGGGCCAGCCGAGCCTGGGCGACCCACGGTGTCAGCCGCCACGCGACGAAGGCGCACAGCGGCCCTGCGAATGGTGCCGCCAGCAGCCAGTCCCACACATTGACGCATCCTGGCCCTACGCTCGCCAGCAGGGCTACCGCGTCGACCCGGTGCGGTGCCAAGCAGGCTGGCCGCCAGCAGTGCCACCCGCTGCCGGACGAGTGACCTACGAGCACTGCGCGCTGGATGCCACGCGAGTCCATCTGGGCCAAAACTTCACTCGCGCTCCCGGCGAACCCGTCGGCCGACCGCGGGTTGCTGCGGTGTGCTCGTGAGGGCTGGCAGGCATTACCGTGGCTGCTCAGTGCCGGTGGCGGCTCAGTAGCCGTTCCCGTCGGACGGTACGGCGGGCATCGTTCCGGGCTGGCGGAGCGTGTCGCATGGTTGGCTCCTTGTATTTCGAGCTACTACTAACACGGATAGTAGATACAGCCGGTTCAACTACAGGCCGTTTTCCGGCAGGCGTTCGCCAGCTACCCGGGCATTGGATTCGCTCGCCGGGAAGCCGCTGGTCGGGCGGCCGCTGTCCGCGAGCGGAACGGGCCTGGCTGTACGAGGGCGCGCACCTGGTCGCCCGTTACGGTTTCCTGCTCCAGCAGGGCGGCAGTGAGCTGGTTGAGGACCTCGATATGACGGGTGAGCAGGTCCCGGGCGCGGGCTTCGGCCCTGGCCAGCAGGGCGGCGACCTCGCGGTCGACCAGCCTTTGGGTGAGCTCGGAGTAGCCGCGGGCCACCGGGAGGCCCGGGTGCAGCTGGGCGGGCATTCCTCCGTAGCTGACCGGGCCGATCACCTCGCTGAGGCCGAACTCGCAGACCATCTGGGTGGCCAGGGCGGTGGCGGAGGCGAGGTCATCGGCGGCGCCGGTAGATGCCTCGCCCCGGATCAGCCGCTCGGCGGCGCGGCCGCCTAGCTTGACGGCTAGGGTGGCGGACAGGTAGCTCTCCCCGTACAGGCGCCGGTCGTCTGCGGGGAGCAGCTCGGTGAGCCCGAGTGCGTGGCCGGCGCCCAGCACAGTGACCCGGCTGACCGGGTCGGCGTGCGGGGACAGGGCGGCAACGAGCGCGTGCCCGGCCTCGTGTACGGCGACGGTGGCCAGTTCATCGACGGTCAGCGTGACGCTCCGGTCCCTGGTTCCGAGCAGCACGCGGTCGCGGGCGTCGGCGAAGTCGGCGGCGGTCAGCGTGGTGCGGTCGGCCCGGACCGCGGTCACCGCCGCCTCGTTGAGTAGGTTGGCCAGGTCGGCGCCGGAAAACCCGGGAGTGGCCGCGGCGACCTGGCCGAGGTCGACGTCGGGCGCCAGGCGCTTGCCGCGGGCGTGGGTGGCCAGGATGGCGCTCCGCTCTGGCCGGTTGGGCAGCGGGACGAGGACTTCGCGGTCGAACCGGCCTGCCCGGCGCAGCGCCGGATCGAGGGCGTCGGGCCGGTTGGTTGCAGCCAGCACCACCACGCCGGGGGATTGGTCGAATCCGTCCATCTCCGCGAGTAGCTGGTTGAGAGTCTGCTCCCGTTCGTCACTGCCCATCAGGCCGTTGGCAGCCCGGCGGGTGCCGAGGGCGTCGATCTCGTCGATGAACACGATTGCCGGCGCGCGGGTGCGTGCCTGGTCGAACAAATCCCGCACCCTGGCTGCCCCCACGCCCACGAACAGCTCGACGAAGCTCGAGCCCGCCAGCGCCAGGAATGGCACGTTAGCCTCGCCCGCGACGGCGCGGGCGAGCAGCGTCTTGCCGGTGCCAGGCGGTCCGGCCATGAGCACCCCGCGGGGGCCCCGGGCCCCCGCCGCCTGATAGCGGCCGGGATCGCGCAGGTAGTCGACAACCTCACCGATCTCCGTTTTCGCCGCCGGGTAACCGGCCACGTCAGAGAACCGGGCAGCCGGCCGCTCGTCGTCAACGACCCGCGCCTTAGCGCTGGTCAGGCTCCCAGTCCCGCCGAACCCGCCCAGGCCCGCCGCCTGCCGACGGGCGCCGCGGACAAGGACGAAGAGCAGGACGCCGAACAGCAGCAAGGGCAGGAACCCGATAAATTCTGACAGCAGCGAGGGCGAGGCGGAGGAGGTGGCGGTGACCTGGACGTGGTGGGCGGCAAGCAGCCCGGCCAGGGAGCGGTCATCGAGCGCGACCGGAATGGTCGTGGTGAACGGGCGTCCGCTGGCCAGGCGGCCGGCTACCTGGCCGGCCGGGTCGATGGTCACCGCCCGCACCGTGCCGGTGGTGACGCCGGCCAGGAACCGCGAGTAGCTCAGCACCATGCCCGGTGGGCTGTCCCGCGGCAAGGCCAGAAGGGCGAGGATGATGGCGGTGCTCGCCAGCAGCAGCCACCGGCGCCATGCGGCGGCCTGTGCGTGGCCTTTCGGGCCCGGCTGGGGAATGCGCATAGTGGTGCTCCTTCAGGCTCCGGGCATTTCGGAGCGCGGCGGTCAAGTGGACGTCTGGCTGAGGCGCCTGGCCCGGCGAATCCCGTCAGCCGAGGCGGCTGTATTCAGGTGTCAGGTGCTCGGCGGGCTGTGGCGGGAGGGTAAGGGTCGTGCGGCGGCTGCGTGCCTGCCAGGCGGCGAGCAGGATGAGCAGCGCCTCGACGCTGAGGGCGGCGAGGCCGAGTGGGCAGCGCCAGTTGCCGAGGTCGCTGTGATCGCCGAGGAAGCCGCTCACGGTGCGCGTGAGCACGTAGCCGCCCATCGCGGTGGCCGCCAGGCCGCCGGCGGCGGCCCACACTAGCCGGTGCGACCGGGCGATCATCATCCCGGCGACCGCGACAGCTGCTGCGATGATCCCGAGGTACCCGGTGCCGACCAGCGGGAGCGGGCCCAGCGTGCCGGGAAGGTCCACCATGTGGATCATGGCCAGGGTCGCCAGGGCCACCGCGCCTACAGCGCGCGCGATCACGTCAGTGGCCTGCGCAGGCGGCGATGCGGCAAGACGATCAGGCATTTCGCTGTCTCCTATCTGCGGGCTGCTGTCCCGCGTGCCTCACGGCGCAACGGCCAGCAGTAGTGTCGCTCTCAACTACTAACACGTATAGGAGATGTCGCTGGTTCAGCCGACCGGGGCAAGCGCGATGCGACATGAGTCACAGCGCCCGCGCCATGGCCTTGGACCGGCGCATGTGCAACTGGAGGCGTCGAATCTGAGACGCCTGGACGCCGCTGGCAAGCGGGTCTGCCTGGAGGCGGGACGTAACCGACGGCGACGCTGCGACCCCGCCGAGCGCGCGGGGAGTGAACCTGGCGTGGGGGTCCGCGGGGCTGGCGGGCCGTCTGCTGGTTGTGCCAGGAACTGGCCGCGGGCGATAGCGGTCACGGAGCGGGCCGCGATCGCCTAGATGAAGACGGTAATCGCGGTGATCGCGGTGATCGCATACCCGGTGGCGCCGGGAGGGTTCGTCCTGGTTATCTATTCCAGCGCGCAGGTAATCGCGATGGCATAGGAGAAAGTGAAGGCCCAGAATCTGGGTGAGAACCGGAGTTTGCAGTAGACGGGGATGAGGCGGATCTGGACCAGGGCCATCAGCACCAGGTACCCGCCGATGGCGCACGCGATAACGTGGTGCCGCGGGCGGCGAGCGCGAACCAGGCGACCCCCGCTAGGGCCGGCGGCGCCACGTCAGTGACATGAAGTCTCTTAGGTCGTTACTGTGACCACGGCGTAGCGGTCAGCGGAAGGATCGAAATCGGTGTCGACTTCCCTCAATCCCGCGAGTTCAAGCCGTTCGCGCAGGTCGCTGAGCGTGAAGGGGCGGAACGTGATCTCGTGTTCGTGTGGCTCAATCTGGCCGCCGTTGTCGTAGACGAACACCAGATGGGCGATGTGCTCGTCGCCGAGGCGATCCGGTATCTCCCAGGCATAGAGCACCAAGCAGCTTCGCCCCCCGCGAGTTACCATCCGGTCGGCAACCTGAACGATCTGGCGCTCGGCGTGGAGCTTCTCCCAGTTACGGGAATCAATCACTACGTGTCCCCCGGGACGGGCCATCCGCCGTAGCCCGGTAAGTGCCTGAACCATCACGTCGCGGCCAGCCGCGTGTACCAGAGAGTTCCCGACACACAGCACTACGTCAAACCGCTCGCCCGTGGCCGCGGGAAGATCCGCCCACCTACAGTGCATGAGCGGGATCGCCAACCGCTCTCGCCGAAACCGGCCAGCCGCACCCTCGACCATCGCGGCGCTTCCGTCGGCCGCCCACACCGTGAAGCCCCGGCGCGCGAGCACCGCCGCGTCGACGCCTGTGCCGCAGGCCGCGTCCAGCACGGCGCTTGTGCGACTGATCCTCCGCAGCAGGCGTGCCGTCGCGGGCTGGTTTATCGCGCGCCCGTTAACCAGCGCGTCGTCGTCGAACATCCAGTCGTAGTGGGCAGCAAGGATTTCATAGGCGCCAGCCATGAGATCGCAGTCTGCCAGACAGCGCCGGAATCCTGATCTGCACCTGGCACGGGCGCCACCCGCCGGGGCGCGTCAGTCACCCAGATCTGCGTGATTGCTGAGTCGGCCGACCTTGCCTGCTCGGCCGCGCATAGCCGGGGATGCGCGCCGCGCCGGAGGCCAGGGTCCGTCACGGAGGGTGAGGCGAGCAGTCCGCCTCAGAGGTCGCGATCGCTGAATATTTCTTCGAGCCAATGACCAGTAGCTAGACGCCGTGCCTGCACAGATCATCCTGCTCGGTGAGGCTGGCGCACACCGGGAATGGCATGTGTGGGCGTTTCCGGCATTAGCGGCCAAGGATCTCTAGGTGCACCGGGCATGCCGCGTTGTAGTATTTCAAGGTCAGCTTTCCCTGGGAATACGCCCAGGAGCAGGTACAAGAATTAGGTACGCGGTCGGAAGTTGTGACCTCGGTGGGCACGCCGCTACGCCGCTCGGCGCGGCCCGGCTGGTACGGCAGCGGCTGCCCGAGAAGGGCAAGAGCAGGCCCGTCGGTCCTGGCTTCCTGGACAGCTCCGTCCGCTAGCGCCAGCCACTCCCGTGGCCGGGCACCTGATGACGGCTGGGCTGGTACGTGTCGTTTGACGCGCACCCTGGCTCCGGGGATTTTGTCACTCGCCCGGCTGTCCATGTCATTCAGAGTATCCGCAGAGTGGAGGGGGTGCTTGTGGCCAGTGATTCCTGATGCCTGGGAGTCGAGGTTCTCCGCTTGAAGATCCGCAGCCTTCAGTGTTTGCGGCGAATGATCATCGCGGTGGGCCCGACGGCGAGGCCGAGTGCGCTGGCCTGAGCGCTCCCGACTGGTCGCGTCAGGTTCCGATCGTGCAGCTCGCGGCCGATCTGCGCCGCCTACGCTCTGGCCCAGCGAGCTGACTGCTCGGGGAGGCTTGCCGACGCGACAGCCGCGGGGCGACAAGGGCGTCATTCTTTGTCAAGCTGCCCCAGCGCGGCCCGCCAATGATCGGCCTGCGGATTGCCTGGTGCCACCGCACCCAGATCGGACAATGTTTGCATGCAACTCGCTGCTTTCTCCACTCAGGCTTCCGGTCTCGAATGTGGTCTCATTCGCCTGCTGCGCGGCCGCTGTCGGAACACGTACACCGCGCCAGCGCGGCCTGTCAGTGGCATGTGTGTTAGGAGGCCGCACTGGTCGCCGCCGTGGTTCATCGGCCGATGACGATTCGCCCGGTAGATCATTGCCGTTTGTGATGGCCTGGATGGTGGCAACGCGGTTTGTGCGCGGGCGGGCTGCGCCCCGGCGGGGTTGGGCCGGCCGACGGCGAGCAGGTCGCCGACGGGGTCGGGCTGGGCGACAACGGGCTGCCAGGCGGCGCAGTCGGGCTGGCCGACGGCGCGCTGCTCGCCGGGATAGTCGCGCCCGCTGGCGGCGAGGGATCGCCATGATGGTGCGGGAGGTAGGTCACTGAGCTGGAGTAACTGGGCCTCATGACCGGGTTCTGTGATCCAGTTCCCTGCGCTCCGGAGCCTGAACCACCCGCCCCGGGGACACGTCCGCCATCCGCACCGGGCGCGGAGCCATTGCTGGTCGAGGACACCATCACCCGCGGCAGCGCGGTGAGGGCCCAGGAGCCTGCCAGGACCACGAAAACCCCGGTTGCCATAGCAGCCGCCGGCCGCAGCCAGCGATTCCAGCCGATCCCATCGGATCGTGGCCGGAACCGATGGACCACGGCGTACAAAGGAGCGCGCGGACCGGTGCTAACCCGCAGCAGGTTACGCAGCACGGAGCTGCTAGGTCCGGCGCGTCTGGCCGGCTCAGCCATATTCCAGCCTGAGGGCACCGGGCGCCGCGCGCTGATCCGGGAACGGATCCTGTCCAGCCCGTCGGCACGGGGCTCGACGGAGTCAGCCGCCGTATGCAGCGCCCGGCGCAGCACGACTTCCAGATCACGCGGCCAGCGCTCAGAATGGCTCATGGCTCACGCTCCAGGACGGAACGGAGGGCGGCCATGGCGCGCGAGATATGCCGCTTGACAGCACCGGAGGTGATCCCCATCGTGGCTGCGGCCTCTGCCTCTGACAGGCCGCCGCAGTACCTCAGCACCACGGCCTCGCGCTGCCCTCTCGGCAGTTTCCGCAGGGCGGCCACGACTGTGGACCGCTCGACCAGGTCGAGCGCGCCGCGTTCGGCGCTCGGCATATCCGACGTCGGCTCGGGGCCATTGCGGTCAGCGACAACGCCGTGACCTACCAGAGGGCGTGACCGGCGGACCACGGCCGCCCGCAGGTAGGACAGTGCCTCCCCGTTATCCCGCAGCCGGTCCATGCCGGCATACATCGCAACGAACGCGTCCTGCACGACTCCCTCCGCGGTTGCGGTGTCATGGACCAGCAAGGCTGCAAGGCGGACCAGGGCACGGTAATGGGCGCCGTACAGGTCACTAACCGCAGCATCGGCGTCGGTGACGTCGACATGCGTCTCGGCCGGGACCGGCCCCGGAAGGGCGTGCGGTTCCAGAATCTCGGTCCCGCTCAAGGGACGCGCAGAGACGCTTCCAGGTTCACTCGCTGTCATATCCACTGATGTCGGGGCCCGGGCCCGCCGCCTGGGCCTCACGATCCCACCGCCGTCAATTCCGTCCCGACCCAGCTTCGCCGACGCCCGTGCGGATCGGCGCCCGCCGGGATCCTGGCCGGAGCCCGTGCGAAGGTCTCTGCGCGGTCGCGTTAGGTGAAGCAATCGCTGGCCCCCAGCGCGCTGAGCGAGGCGAACTCGCCGCGTATCGGCGGTTCGCAGTGGTGCCACCTTATCTGTCGCCAGCCCGCTAATCAGCGCAAACGTCAGGATCGGCCGGTTCCAGACTTGGTTCGGGCTGTCTTAGTCCCGAGGCACTCCGCTACGCATGGCCCGGCACGCCGGATCGCGCCCAGCTGAGCAGACCGGCGCGCGCCTCGACATTGCGCGCCAGGTCGGTCGGCATATGGCCGCGGCCTTCTACGGCGAAGCGCGGCAGCCACGTAGGCAGAAGGTGGTGGCGCCCGGCCAGCGTGTCCTGCGGTCCGGGGCAGAAACGTGTGGCGACGGACTGTCAGGCGCAGGCTCAGAGTCCAGGCATCCAACGGATGCCCTCCAGGGCCTACGCCCTGGTATAGCTGACCAGCCGATGGTCAGCACTAACAACTGATCAGGCTGAAGATACCTCGCTGGGGCTGTCGAGCGAAGCCCCGCCGAAACCTGGCCGCAGGGATCGGCATCGGCGGGCTGACCGCGGGCGCGCCGCGTGTCGCGGACGTCGCCCGTCACATCTCGAGGATCTCGCCTACCTCGACCTGACCGCCAGCACGCAGCCCAGGGCAGCCTTGCGCGAGCTGCACAGCCGAGTCCACGCTATCCGCGTTGACTACTACGTACCCGGACAGAGCGTCCGGATACGGGCTCGCGCCATTGGCGCCTACCATGGTGGCCCGGCTGACCCGGTTCCCGAAGTCGGCGACGGCTCCGCCGAGCTCGCCGAACCACGCGCCCCAGGCCTCCTCCTCGCCTGGAGTGGCAGCTCGATCTGGATCGTTCCTGAAGGCGAACACGTATTTGGACATGAGCTGCTCCTCTCTACTATTCATCGGCACGCTATCGGTGCCACTACTCATCTCGACGGATGGCGGGGTAGGGAATCGACACCGGTGCCGGTCGTCGTTCGCCTCAGATGTCGCCAGCGATCTGCACGATCAGTCGCAGCTCCACATGCTGGCCGTGTCGAACGTGAAGGTCGCCGGCATTTGGCAGGAGTACGGCCCGCTGGTGTTGCGGCGCTTGTCGCTGGTGTCTCCGGTCTGGAGTCAACGCTCATTCGGACCGCTGTGTCTCGAGTCAGAAGTGCGGGCGTCATGATATCGTTAGATATCACTGAGAGGTAGGAATGACTGACGTGCTGATCCGTGATGTGCCGGATGATGTGATCGCCGCTGTGGACGCGCATGCCGGTCGGCTGGGGCTGTCGCGAAGCGAGTACGTGCGCCGCCGCCTCGCGCAGGATGCCGCCACGCCGGGGTCGAGTGTGAGTGAGCAGGATCTGGCCCGGTTCGCTGAGGTGTTCGGTGATCTCGCGGACTCGGACGTGATGTCGCGGGCGTGGCGGTGACGACCTGGCTGATCGACAAGTCGGCGCTGGTGCGCCTGTCAGCGAGCCCGGACGCCGGTGACTGGGCCGGGCGGATCGAGCGCGGCATGGTCCGTATCGCCACGGTCACGCGGCTGGAGGTCGGATACTCGGCCCGGTCGGCGACCGATCTGCGGGCGGGGCTGCGGCGACCGCCGTTGTCGGCGATGCCAGTGGAGTACCTGACCCCGGTGATCGAGGACCGGGCGGTCGAGGTCCTCGTGCTTCTGGCGGACCGCGGGCAGCACCGCGCACCGTCGATTCCGGACCTGATCATCGCGGCGACGGCGGAACTGGCCGGGCTCACCGTCTTGCACCTGGACAAGGACTTCGAGGTCATCGCCGACATCACCGGCCAGCCGGTCGAGCGCCTGAATGTGAACTGACGCCTAGTAGTCAGACGGTCGGAGGGTTTCGGAAGGGACACTGCCAGTTAGCCCGGGGCCTGTGCAGTGGATGTCACGAAGAGTGATCCGTTCATCGGCATCGTGGGGTCAGTCTTCGCGCAGCGCCAGGGCGCTGTGCCAAATGAGCCTTTCCGCGCAGGGGTTTGATCACTGAGTGTCGTCATGTCGTACGCGCGTGGTCGTAGTGCAGGAGTACCAGCGCTACGGCGACGATCGCACCGATGCGCCAGGGATCGAGGCTGACGTTGCGCAGTGCTTGGAAGGTCATCTTCAGCAGCGAATTGCCACGCTCGCCGATGGCCCGCAACCCGTTGTGGGCCTTGTTGAACCGCTGCTGCTCCAGACTAGGTCCTGGTGAACGCGCGCTAGCACCCATTCCACCCGCGCCCGGGGCTAGAGCGTGCCTGGCAGCCGTATCCTCGGCCGGCTGGCGGTACAGGCAGTCCATGCCCCGGAAAACGTGTCTCAGCCCGGGAGATCCTCCGGGCGCTTTGCGGCAAGCTTGCCCTGCAGCAGGCCGGTGGACTGGCCGACCTCGATGAGGTATCCGTCCGGGTCCCGCATGTAGCAACGGATCTCCGCGCCGCGGTCGATCGGCGGCGTAACGAACTCGGCCCCCTTCGCCTTCCACTCCTCGTAGCAGGCCTGGATGTCAGCGACCCGCAAGTTCAGGAAGATCGAGGTGGTGTTGGCGGGCTGGTAGTCGACCACCGAAATGCCTGGCTTGTCAGGGGTGGGCGGCCCGCCCGGGTTCATGATGATCCACGAATTGGACAGCCTGACGATGCACGGGTTCTCATCTAGGACGACGGTGCCGCCCAGAACGCGCGAGTAGAAGTCCCGGGAGCGCGCGACCTTGCGGACGGTGATGAACGACGTCACCAGAATGCCCGCGGCGGGCGCAGGGAGGTTGGCGAAGTCGATGCGGGGCGCAGGTTCTGTCATGGGACTGCTCCATTCCGGCAGCATTGGCGGACAGCGGCTATCGAGCGGCGGTCCTGCCCTCAACCCTTCCCTGGATGTGGCCGGCGCAGACGCGCAGCCAGGTCATGGTCACCACGCAGCGGATCCACGTCGGCATGATCCACGCCCGGCAGATCGTCTCCGTGTCTGCCGACGACCACGGCTTCGGTTTCGCGGGGCGTCGTGTCTTGTGTCATCTTGTGTCATCAGCGGTCAGGAGACGCCGCTGCGCCACGCTGGTTACGGACATATAGCGGACGGAATCCGGGCAGGAGGAGCGGTCCACGGAACCGGTTGCTGGGGCTGCACGGTGGGTCGCTGGCCCTGGATCGGGGCTGTGGAGTGACGGTCTGGCGCGGAAGGACTCCCTGCAACTGGGCTTGGAGACCAGGGCTGGAGTGCCCGCGGATTAAGTCCCGTGTGTCCCTGCGGCGACGCCCGGCGGTAACTCTAAAGTCTTGAGTGGCGTCAGGCGCCTACCGCGACGCCTCGCTGGCGTGGCTCGTCCTGCTCGGTCCCCACCGGAGGTGGGGGACCTTGCGCCGGAAGCCGCAGCCGGAAGGACGCGCCGCCGCCGGGAAGGTTCTCCGCTGATACGGCGCCGCCATGCGCCTCCACAATGGCCTTGACGATCGCGAGACCCATGCCGGTGCCGCCCCGCGAGGATCCACTGTGGAAGCTCTCGAAGATGTAGGCCAGTTCCTCGTCCGGGATACCAGACCCGTTGTCACGCACCTCGATGATTACACTCTCCTCGTCTGGGTACGCAACGAGCTCGATCCGTCCGCCTTCTTCGGTGTACCGAACGGCGTTCTCGACCAAGCTGTCGAGTGCGGTCTCGATACGTTGACGATCGGCCACCACGACTGCCGAGGTCGGGCTCAGCCTCCAGTCGCGATTCGCGGCGGCCCGCCAACGTGTCACAGTCCGCTCAAGCTCCGCACTAAGGGACACGACGGAGGTTTTCATGGCCGAACGCTCGTCCATCCATGCAAGGGTCAGCAGGCGGGCCGCGATCCGCTCAAGTTTGTCGAGTTCCTCGAGCACAACGATCGCGTCTTGGGCGGCCTGGGAGTCCGGCTGGGCATCCCGAATGAGCTCGGCAAAGCCACGGCCCACCGTCACAGGTGTGCGGAGCTCATGAGATGCGAAGCGGACGAACCTCTTCTGCATCTCCCGCATCTTGTGCTCGCTGTCCGCATACCGCCGTGCCACCCTGGTCGCCGCGACCCGGCGGAGAACATGCCAGACCATCACTAGGAAAAGCACGGCCATCAGCGGGATCTCGGCAGTCTCCTCCCACCCGATGACGTCGTTCTTGACATGCCAGACCAGGGCGGCTCCGGTGGTCACTGCGACAAGACCGAGGACGGCGTAGGTCCTGCGAAGCGGCCACGGCTGGAATCCGTAAATCAGCGCCATGCTGATGTAAACAAAGTGGAACGGGATAGTCTCCTGGCCCGGCACTACGAACATCATCGCCGTGTTGGCAGCAGCGAAGATCACCCAACCCGCAAAGAGCCAGCGGTTAACTGGCGACAAAGCTGTATCCAACATTCCGCACCGTCTCAATCGCTCCCCGGTCAAGCTTCGAGCGCAGTCGGCGGACGCACACGTCCACGACGTTGCTTCCCGGATCGAAGGAGTAGCCCCACACATCTGCGAGCAGCTCATCACGGGTGCACACCTCACCCGCACGACGCATGAGATGCGATATCAGGATGAACTCGCGATGCGACAGCGAGATCTCCCGGTCTTCCACGCGAAGCACGCGGCGCTGCAGGTCGAGCCTCACACCACCCGCCTCGAGCCATCGCGATGCCGCAGGTGCGGCCCGATCCTCGATCCTTCGCCTGACCCGCGCGACCAACTCGGCGATCGCGAACGGCTTCGGCAGGTAGTCCACCGCCCCCATCTGCAAGCAGCGGACCTTGGACTCGACGTCGCCGATCGCGGACAGGATGAGGACACGTTGCGCTGGATTTGCCCGGAGGATACGACGGAGCACCTCGTAGCCGTCCAGCCCAGGCAACAGGAGATCTAGCACGATGACCGCGTAGTCCTGGCTCTCCACGAGGCGCAGCGCGTCGTAGCCGTTCACGGCAACCTGGATCTGAAAACCGTTCGCCTCCATAGCACGGGCAAGGAAACGGCAGATGCGTTGCTCGTCGTCGACTACGAGGATCCGGCTCACCGCACCCCCCCGGGTGTACTGACTTTCCAGGTCGCGCCCCGACCATTTGGTGATCGCTTTATTGGTGGTCGCTTTATGTGTACGCCCCGGCCGCCGATCGCGCAATCTTTCCTGGTGAATGTCCGGCGCAGATCCACAAACGGCCAGCTAGAGACATGAGTGCGGCATGACAGTCACATGACGGCGTTGTCATGATCGGATGCATCCGGGCGGCAGCTCCGTATGGTCCGGCTGTCGGCACCGAACACGCCGAGGGGTCCGTGGCGCGGTTGGCCAGCCTGCGGGAACCACCGTCGCCCGCGTCGCCCGGTACAGACGCACGCGAATACGGTGACCGCTAGCCGATCGCCTGACGCCACGTCACCCTCCCGAGGCCCGTTCAAGGGAGGCAGCGATGCAGCGACCCGGTGGAATCCGACGGGTGAAGGCTTCGCATCACTTCCGGGGCCACCGCGTGGATCACTCGCGCGGCCGGTCGACGGCCGCGCGAGTCGCGATTCTGGGTGTGCTCGCTTCGTTCCTGACGGGACTAGCCGTTGCGCGGTCCGCATCCACCCCGGCTCAGGCGGCTACGTCATGCCCGGCGGATGGCTGTGCGGTCACCGTCGATGCCCGCGACTTCGTGTCGGGTAACGCGCTCGCGAACTTCAACTACATCGTCAACAAGGACAACACGAAGCTGCCGAGCGATCCGCTGGCTCTCAACTCCGAGAGCCACACGCCGATCGTGGCCGAGGGTAACCAGAACCGGAACACCGTCAATCTGCCGGCCGGCCGCTACCTAATCTCCGTTCGCTCCCTCGACCACAAGATGTGGGGGTCATATGTAACCCTGCCCGACGACGCGGCGGCTGATGGAAGCCTCACTGCGCGGGTTGACCTCACCGAGGTGAGCGCGGATCACCCGCTGCCGCTGGGCAAGCTCAGGATCTTCGTGTTCGAGGATAACGCCTGGACGAACGGAGCCCCCGACGCCGAGGAGGCCACCGGCACGCAGGGGCTCGGCGGATTCCAGGTCGGACTGGAAGAGCAGACCGGCAACGCGGTCACCGTCGACTACAACAACCACCCGCTCTGCGGGGGTATCTGCCGGACCGCGAGCGATGGCTTCGTTGAGATCAACAATCTCGGTCCGGCCACCTACTTCGCCGACGTGCACCCGCCCGACCACTGCAACCCTGACCCCAACGCGCCCAACCGACTCACGCAGGGACCGGGCACCTGGGCACAGACCACGACGATTGACGGCGGCCTCAGCCTCATGACACCTGTGGAAGAGGGGAGCGACGGCACGGGCGCGCCCGGCGAGCAGCTGTGGGAGCCACCCAACCGCCGCACCGCCTACTGGTTCGGTTTCGTCTGCACGCCCATGGACTGGCCGGCGAGCGGCCCGTACTCCGGCGGCACCGGCGAGATCACCGGCCAGGCGCGCAACTGGGTGGAGTGGGCGCCCTACACGACCGGCACCTACGACACGCCGGTGGACAACCCGTACATCGCCCTCACCGACGCGGCGAACGACACGACCGTCTTTCAGGGCCGCGGTGACGAGAACGGGAACTTTGACATCCAGGGCGTCCCGGCCGGCACCTACAACATGAGCATCTGGGACGAGCAACTCAACTACATCATGCGCTTCAAGCCGATCACCGTGTCTGACGGGCAGACAATCGATGCCAACGATGTCGCAGACAACGGCGAGGCCGGCGTCGGTGTCTCGCGATGGTTCGGCTGGCTGGACGGCCATGTCTACAAGGACCTGAACAACAACGGTCAGTACGACGCCGGCACGGATGCGCCGATCGGTAACACGGACGTGGACCAGCGCTGGCGCGATGGCTCGATCAAGGAGAGCACGGTCACCAACGCGAGCGGGCACTACGAATACCCGACCGCGGAAGGCGGTGCGCTCGGCCGGTGGATCATCAACGAGCAGGGCTTCGCCCGGTTCCAGGCCTACCCGGGTCCGTCGGTGCACGATGAGCACACCGGAGACGTGACCCCCT
>Ga0207646_10004141_pt1 | contig 15928 bp, 16 predicted proteins | sample KBSK5502metaG_FD_184343 | JGI IMG/M metagenome (GOLD analysis project Ga0207646, IMG submission 184343) | Corn, switchgrass and miscanthus rhizosphere microbial communities from Kellogg Biological Station, Michigan, USA - KBS K5-50-2 metaG... | ecosystem: Host-associated > Plants > Roots >... | reverse complement strand
TTCGTCCATCGTGTCGAACGGCGGCTTGTTCATGCCCCTGAGCTTCGCGGCGACCGCGTCAATCGTCGCCTTGTTCTGCGTCATGAACTCCCCCGTCACGTCGGGTGCGTTTTCGAGGCGCGACCGGACCATGTCGAACGCGGCCTGCGGGAAGTTCTCGACCAGGTTCGAGCGCAGGTAGAAGACCTTCTCGCTCGTATACGCGTACGCCTCAGGGTGTTCGACGTCCAGTTCGCGCGCGGTCGCCGTGACCTCGCGGTCGTCGAGGCCCCGGCCGATCACGGTCGCGTCGCTCGATCGATGCTCCTCGAGCCAGCCGTAGGTCTGGTAGCCCTTCGCGACCTCCTCGCCGCCGTCGAGGATCCGCGCCGGCGAGAACACCTTTCCGTCCTTGGTGCGATACGCGTATCGGACATAGACCCAGTCGTCGGAGTGGAAGCGTGTGCCGGGGAACTCCATGACGCCGTAGGTCGAGGTGGACTTTCCGGTCCCGGTCGGGGCGATGTAGAGGATGCCCTTGCCGTCCTTCGTCACGACCGCGCCATGGATCGAGTGGATGCCGTACTCGACCGCGAGCTTGCGGCCGACCGCGCCGAGCACCCACGACTTCAGCTGGCCGTAGTAGCTCGTGTTGAAGAAGATGACCGTGTCGTTCTGCCGCGAGTAGTACGCGGCCTCGGCTTCGCTAGGGACGCGGCCGAGTGCAACGACGAGGACGTCGGGGCTCTCAGCGGGGTTTTGGCCGGTGATCCGCTGCCACTCGTCGATGCCATACCAGTTGTCTTTCCAGTAGCCAATGAGGTGCTCGCTGTTCGTGATCGCGCGCACGCGCAGGCCGTGGATCACAACGTCGTGCGAGTGGGTCGTCTCCTTCGCGGTGGCGATGTGCTCGAAGGCGTTGGCGAGTAGCCGTTTGAAGAGACCAGGTTTCGCGTCGACGGTCTTGTCGTGGACGAGCGTTCGTCCCTTGGTGCGCGTGATCGTGTTCTTCGCGCCGATCGGCGTCCCTGGCCACTCCGGCGAGGTCGCGTCGGGCGCGGGCGGAAACGTGTAGAGATCCTTCTTTTCTGCGATCGCCAATCACGTACTCCCCTGTGAACTCGCGTCCGATAGTAGGTTCGCTCGCTCAGTCTTGCCTGCGCTGCGCGCCGCTCCGACGAACGCGCCCACGTACGTTCCGATCATGACGAGGAGCGCACCAGCGACGAACTGCAAGCTCACGAGCTCGCCGGCAAGAATCGCGCCGACCGCCACCGTCACGACGGGGAACAGGACCGTGACGTACGCACTCGCTGACGCCGTCCAGCGGAGCACGATGAAGACGATCCCGATGAAGAGCCCGATACCGCCGAGGGTCACGAGGTACAAGAAGGCGATCCAGACCTCGGGGCGCGACGGGAGCGCCGGAGCCTCGCGAGCGACAAATGCGATGAGCAAGAGCAACGCAGCCCCGCAGAGCATCGCGACGGCGTTCGTGCCGATCGGATCCGCCCGCGGCAACCGCTTCAGCAAGACCGTGGAGACCGCCACCGCCACGGCTTGAAGGAAGAGTGCGGCGAGGGCGGGCAGCGGAACTGTCGCGCTGAGCTGGTCGACGAAGACGAGCGCTACGCCCACGACCGCGATGGCTCCTCCGATGACGCCGCTCCAGCGGAAACGCTCCATTCCGAGCGTGGTCGCGATGAAGAAGGTCATGAGAGGTACGAGCGCGACGAACGTCGCGGCCATGGCCGAGGGCGCCTGCAGGAGTCCCCAGTACGCGAGGGCGTACGCGACGCCGAAGTTGAGTACGCCAAGGAGCGCGACGCCCGGTAGTGCGGACCCAAGCGGTAGCCGAATCCGTCGCCATCTGGCGAAGCCGACGAGTAGCGCGCCTGCAAGCGCGAAGCGCAGTCCCGCGCCCCAGAAGGGCGGCAGCTCGCGGTTGCTGAAGCGGACAGCGACGAAGTTCGTCCCTCCGATCAGGACGACCGCCGCGAATACGGCGAGGACTGCGGCCGACGGCCGGTTCATCGCGCGGACGATACGTCACCGATCGCGCCTTGCCGGTGAGCGGACCAGTGCTCAGACTGCCGCGATGTATGGACCTGGATCGATTCCTACCGGGTGTCATCGGTGCGTTCGTCGGTGTGGTCGGCTGGCTTCTCGTGGGCCTGTTCATTCAGCGGCGCCAGTTCATGCGTCAGGCACGGAACGCGGCGCGTGCCGTCTACTTCGAGCTCGACGTGAACCGAATGAACGTCGAGGTTGCTCGAGACTATGGTTCGTTCACACCGTTGAACCGGTCGTCGTTCGAACGCCTACTCCCGGAGCTCGCGACACTCATCGGCGCAGGCGAGCTGAGGATGATCGTCTCCGCATATCTGGCTCATGCCGGTTACCAGCAAGCGAGCTCGGATCCTGAGCTGCCGCCGGAGATTCGTCGCGAGGCCCTCGCCGCGATCCTCGCGGCGCATGACGATGCGCTGAGTGTCCTGCGTCGATGCGCGTTCAGTCAGGCCGAGAGGCAGGGTCTCGGTGCTGGTCCGGTCGATGCGAGCGCGACCAACATCGAGTCGCCGACGTAGGCTTCTGGCGGGGGAAAGATGCCGATCGATCACAAGGCGATCCAACTGCGGGTGATGAAGGCCCTGAACGACCGCAACTGGGACGAATGGGAGACGCTCGTCACCGAGGACTACACCGAGGAGTATCCGCAGTCAGGTGAAATCATCCGAGGGCGGAAGACGGTGCGAGCCGTGATGGAAAACTATCCTGGCGGTCTCGGCAAAGACTCGCTCGATCTCTCTACGACACGCCTGGCCGCGACGGAGGCCCGCTGGGTAAAGACGCCGACCTTCACCTTCGTTCGCGTGGAGGGGACCGGAAACGTAGGGACCGCGGCGTTCAAGGCTCGGTATCCCGACGAGAGCGTGTGGTGGGTTATCAACATCTATGAGCTGCGTGGGGACCGCGTCGCGAAGAGCACCGCCTTCTTCGCCCCGTTGTTCGAAGCCCCTGAGTGGCGCAAGCCATACGCCGAAAAGGCGGAGCCGACAGCGAAACCCTAAGCCGCAGCGCCGCATCCCTATCCTTGCCCAATGGCCGCACGTCGCGGCGCGACGGTCGAGCTACGCGAGGTCACCAAAAGCTACGGCGACACCGTCGCGGTCGACCATCTCAGCCTCATCGCTCCGGCCGGGCGCATCAGCGTGCTCATCGGGCCGTCCGGATGCGGCAAGACGACGTCGCTTCGCATGGTGAACAGGCTGATCGAGCCGACGTCGGGCGAAATCCTCATCGACGGGCAGAACGTGCTGCGGGACGATCCTACCGAGCTGCGCCGCCGGATCGGATACGTCATTCAGCAGGTCGGCCTCTTCCCGCACCGGACGATCGGCCAGAACGTCGCGACCGTGCCCGAGCTTCTGGGCTGGCCGGTCGCCCGCATCCGCGCGCGCGTCGACGAGCTCCTGTCGCTCATCGGATTCGACCCCGCGCGCATGCGGGACCGCTATCCGGCGCAGCTTTCGGGAGGTGAACGTCAGCGCGTCGGCGTCGCGCGTGCGATGGCCGCTGAACCGCCGCTCATGCTCATGGATGAGCCCTTCGGCGCGGTCGACCCGATCGTCCGCGAGCGGCTGCAAAACGAGTTCCTCCAGCTGCAGCGCACGCAGGGCATCACGGTGATCTTCGTCACCCACGACATCGACGAGGCGATCAAGCTCGGGGACCGCATCGCGATCATGCGCGCGGGAAAGCTTGTGCAGTACGCGACGCCGGGAGAGCTCCTGGCGCGTCCCGCCGACGACTTCGTCGCGCGATTCGTCGGAAGCGATCGCGGGTTGAAGCGGCTCGCGCTCCTCACCGTCGGCGGCGCAGAGCTCGACCCGCCGATCGATCCATCGCGGCTCGACGGCGCTCCGGTCCTCTCGCCTGCGATGAGCCTGCGGGACGCGCTCGCAGAGATGCTCGCGTCGGAAACGCAGGTGGGCATGGTGCGCGACGGCGATCGGTATCTAGGCGTGCTGACGCTGTCGCACATCGGAAGGCTCCTCCGTACCGAGGACCGCAAGTGACGCCGGGCGAGCCGCTGGTCCGCTGGGACTGGATCGCGAGCCACGCGGAGGACATCGGCCAGCGCGTCGGTGAGCACCTGGAGCTGACGGTCATCGCGGTCGCGATGGGATTCCTGATCGCGTTCGTGCTTTCGCTGCTGGCGCTTCGTGTACCCCGGCTCTACGGACCGATCACCTGGACCACGGGGATCCTTTACACGATCCCGAGTCTCGCCCTGTTCGCCTTGCTCATTCCCTACACGGGCCTTTCCCTGCTCAGCGCGGAGATCGGCCTCGTGAGCTACACGCTCCTCATCCTCATCCGCAATATCGTCGCGGGCGTTCGCGGTGTGCCGGTCGAGGTCCGCGACGCCGCGCGGGGAATGGGCTACACGGATCGCCAGATCCTGTGGCGCGTTGAGCTGCCGCTCGCGCTCGCGGTGATCTTCGCCGGCATACGCGTCGCGACGATCACGACGATTGGCCTCGTCACCGTGACCGCGCTCATCGGTCAGGGCGGCATGGGCTACTTCATCCTGCTGGGCATCCAGCTGTTCTTCAGCACGGCGCTGATCGTCGGTGCGCTCGGCTCCGTCGTGCTGGCGGTGCTGGCCGACGGGACACTCGTGCTGGCGCAGAGAGCGCTCACACCGTGGACGCGCGCGGGATGACGGCGCTCGGCGATCTTTTTCGCTGGCTCACGGATCCCACCAACTGGCAGGGATCGCACGGCATCCCTGTGCGCGTCTTCGAGCACATCGAGCTGTCCGGGATCTCGGTGCTCATCGCCCTCGTCATCGCCATGCCGATCGCGCTCTACCTCGGACACACCGGGCGCGGCGGCTTCATCGCGATCAACGTGGCGAACGTCGGCCGCGCGCTGCCGTCGCTCGCGCTCCTCGCTTTTGGGCTGGTCATCGCGATAGCGCTCGGTCTCGGCCTTGGGTTCTGGCCGACCGTTTTCGCGCTCGTGCCGCTCGCGATCCCACCGATCGTCACGAACGCGTACGTCGCCATCCGTGAGGTCGACCGAGACGTCGTCGAGGCCGCGCGCGGGATGGGGCTCAGCGAGACGGGGATCCTTCGATCGATCGAGGTTCCGCTCGGCCTGCCGGTCATTCTCTCCGGCGTCCGGACGGCGGCCGTGAACGTCGTGGCGACCGCCACCCTCGGCGCCCTCGTCGCGGGCGGCGCGCTCGGCCGGTTCATCGTCGACGGCCTGGCGTTACAGGAGTACGACCAGCTGATGGGCGGTGCGCTGCTCGTCGCGCTGCTCGCGATAGCCACGGAAGTCTCATTTGCTGCACTCGAGCGAGCGACGGTGCCGCCGGGAATGGTCGCCATCCGCTAGGCGTTCCCGTTCGTATCGGACCTCAGCGGGTCATACTCAAAAACGCATGGCCGGCAGCCTAAGCGCTACGGCCGGGGAGGATCCACATGAAGCGCGGAAGAATGCTGACCGCTGCCCTCGTCGCGGTCGCCATCGTGGCGAGCGCGTGCGGTGGCGCTGGCAGCGGCGGTACAGCTACGAAGCCCGACGTGATCGTCGGTTCGACCAACTTCTACGAGCAGATCACGCTCGGCGAGCTCTACAGCCAGATCCTCGAGGCGAACGGTTACAAAGTCACTCGGAAGTTCAACCTCGGGAACCGCGAGATCGTCGAGCCCGCGATCGAGTCGGGTCAGATCGACATCGACGCCGAGTACCTGGCGACACTTCTCGCCTTCGTCGACAAGGACGGCAAGATCGCCAAACCGACCACCGATCCGAAAGAAACGCAGACGGGCCTGCAGAAGGCCCTCGACGCCAAGAGCCTCACCGTCCTCGATCCCGCGGCTGCGACCGACCAGAACGGGTTCGTCGTCACGCAGGCGATCGCAAGCTCGAAATCTTTGAAGAAGCTCAGTGACCTGGCCTCGATCGGCAACACCCTGGTGCTCGGCGGACCGCCCGAGTGCCCGACGCGTCCGTTCTGCGCGCTCGGCCTCAAGAACACGTACGGCATCACGTTCAAGGACTTCAAACCACTCGACGCGGGTGGACCACTGACGGTCGCGGCACTCGAAGGCAAGCAGATCGACGTTGGACTGCTCTTCACGAGCGACCCGAGCATCGTGGCGAAGAACTTCGTGCTCCTCGATGACGACAAGCACCTGCAGCTCGCGGACAACATCGCCCCGGTCGTGCGCAACGCACTTCTTCAGAAGGACGACGGCACGCTCAAGCGCCTTCTGAACTCGATCAGCGCGAAGCTCACGCAGGCCGAGCTGAACGACATGAACAAGCAGGTCGCCGTCGACAAGGCAGACAGCAAAGTGGTCGCGGCTGCGTGGCTGAAGAAACAGGGCCTCATCAAGTAACACGGCGGCGCTGGATATCCCTCGGCGGCGCGCTCCGCACGGGAGCCGCCGCCGCGGCGTGGGGCGATTCCGGCGAGACCGAGGTCTTCGCCCTCCACGAAGACGGCCAGGTCTGGGATCGGTACTGGGACGGCAAGAGCTGGCACGAGTGGGAATCGCTCGGCGGCGCATTCAGAGGGCAGCCGGCCGCCGCGGCGCGCGACGCCGACCGGATCGACGTGTTCGCGATCGGGACCGACGGCGTGCTTCGGCACCGCTGGTGGGACGGAACGCGTTGGGTCGATTGGCGGGACGTCGCCGGCGCGCCGCGGGGCGGCCGAGCCGTCGCCTGTGTTTGGAGTGGAAAGCGCCTGGACGTGTTCGTGTGGGGCAGCGACGGCGCGCTTCACTACGCTGACCTCGCATGAGCGAACGCTTCGACTTCGTCATCATCGGCGCCGGCGCATCGGGTGAAGCCGCGGCCAGCTACGCGCGTCATCGCGGCGCGACCGTCGCGCTCGTCGAGCGCGACTTATTCGGCGGCACATGCGCCTTCTGGGGCTGCATGCCGTCCAAGACGCTGCTCCACGCGGCCGAGATCCGCGCCTGCGGCGGCGACTATCCGTGGGAAAAAGCTTCCGCGCGCCGCGATTACATGATCGTCCGCGAGGGCCGTGACTATCCCGACGACTCCGGGCACATCAAGGGATACAAGGCCGTCGGCACCGTCCCGGTCCGCGGGACCGCGAAGCTTGCCGGACCAGGCCGGGTTGTCGTGCGGACCGATGAGGGCGCGCGCGAGCTCGAAGCGCGCGACCTCATCATCGCGGTCGGTTCCGTCCCGAAGGTGCCGAAGATCGATGGCCTCGCCGAGGCGGGCTTCTGGACGAACAAGGAAGGGACAAGCCTGCGCGAGCTTCCGAAGAGCATCGCGATCCTCGGCGCCGGTCCGTCAGGCACTGAGCTCGCGCAGGTCTACGCGCGGTTCGGCGTTCGCACGACCCTAGTGAGTCCTCGCCAGGTGAACCCGACCGACCATCCGCGCAGCTCGGCCCTCCTCGCGAAGACACTCCGCGCTGACGGCGTCGACGTGCGCGAGAACGCGCGGGCGAAGCGGGTCCGGCCGCGCGAGGGAAAGGGCGGTGAGCACGTCGTGGAGCTCGCCGACGGCTCGAGCGTCGAGGCCGCGGTGATCGAGCTCAACGTTGGCCGAAGCGCGGCGCCCGCGCTCGCGAGCCTCGGCCTCGAGCCTGCCGGGATCGCGTACGACGGCGGGGACTTCCTGAAGGTCGACGACACGCTTCGCGCCGCGGATCACGTGTACGGGATCGGCGACTGCGTCGGTCACGAGCTCTCGACTCACCTTGGGCACTACGAAGGCGAGATAGCGGTGAAGATCGCGCTCGGCGATGGCATCCGCGCCGATTTCAGCGCGACACCGCGGGCCGTCTACACCGATCCCGAGACCGCCGGGGTCGGCCTGCTTCTGGACCAGGCGAAGGAGCGCGGCATCGACGCGTTCGAGGAGACCGCGAACATCGCGACGAGCGAAAAGGGTTACGTGAGCGAGTCGGAGGGCCACGTCTCGATCGTCATCGATCGCAAAAACAAGATCGTGGTCGGCGCGTTCATCGGTGGGCTCGCCGCGTCGGAAGCGATCCACGAGGCGGTGCTTGCGATCAAGCTCAAAACACCGATCGCTGTCCTCGCCGACACGATCCATGCCTTCCCAACGGTGGCGCGCGTGATGGGCGGGCTCTTCGCCAAGGCTGACCTCGCGCTCCGATGACGGCGGAGGACTATGTCACGCTGCTCGACTGGCGCCGGCGCGTAGCCGATATGTACTCGGCAGTCCGCGCGAAGCTCCGCACCGACCCGCCCGCCGCCCACGCGGTCTGGCGGTCCGCGCGCGACGAGCTGTTTCGCGTGCACCCGCAGTCGCCGCTTCTCGAATCGGATCGCGCGACCTTCATTCGCCTCCCGTACTACGACTACGATCCGCGGTTCGCGAAACGTGGCAAGGTCCGCCCGCTTCCCGAGGAGCGTTACGACGTCGGGACCAGCACCGGCGGGGTTATCCCGTTCGTGCGATTCGGCGCTGTCGATCTGGACGTCGGCTCGCTCGACGTCTTCTGGCTCGACGCCTACTCGGGCGGTGTGTTCCTTCCGTTCCGCGACGCGACCGCTGGGAAGACGACGTACGGCGGCGGCCGCTATCTGCTGGACACGGCGAAGAGCGCGGACCTCGGCGGCGTCGGCGACGAGTTGGTCCTCGACTTCAACTTCGCATACCACCCGTCATGCCGTTACGACCCGAAGTGGGTTTGTCCCCTCGCGCCGCCCGGAAATAGGCTGCAGGTCGCGATCGAAGCGGGGGAGCGCATGTGAATACTCTCCAGCGCTGGACGCTCATCGCGGCCGTCCTCGGATCGTCCATCGTCTTCGTCGACTCGTCGGTCGTGACCGTCGCACTGCCGCGCATCGGCCGCGAGCTGCCGACGACGATCTTCGGCGTCCTCGAGGGCCAGCTGTACGTCTACATCGGATACCTCCTCACGCTCTCGGCCCTGCTCATCCTCGCGGGTGCGTTATCCGACTACTACGGCCGGCGGCGCGTCTTCCTCATCGGGCTCATCGGGTTCGGGCTGACGAGCGTTCTGTGCGGCGTCGCGCCGAACATGGAATTCCTCGTCGTGTCGCGTGTCCTCCAGGGCGCGGCCGGCGCGATCCTGGTGCCGGGTTCCCTCGCGCTGCTGACGGCCAACTTCAGCGGCGAAGCCCAGGGCCGCGCGTACGGGGTGTGGGCCGCGGCGACGTCCGCGACGACGATCCTTGGACCGTTTCTCGGAGGCGTCCTCGTCGACACGATCTCGTGGCGCGTCGCGTTCCTCATCAACGTGCCGCTCGTGGTGCTCGCGGTCTGGGCGACCGTGAGTCACGTTCCCGAGAGCCGCAACGAACGGTCCACTGGGCACTTCGACTGGCTCGGAGCTGCGGTGGTGGCCATCGCGGTCGGCGGCCTCAGCTTCGGCGCGACCTACGGGCAGCAGCGTGAATGGCGCGATCCACTCGCGTTCGTGGCGCTGGCTGCGGGCGTCGTGGCGACGATCGGGTTCCCCTTTCTCATGGCGCGGAACCGCGACCCGCTCGTCCCGCTGGAGCTCTTCCGCTCGCGGAACTTCACCGTGACGAACATCTCGACGCTTCTCATCTATGGAGCGCTCTACGTGACCTTCTATTACCTCGCTCTCTTTCTTCAGGGCGTGCTCGGCTATTCGGCGTCGGCCGCGGGTCTCGCGGGCATTCCAGGTGGGCTGCTGCTGACCGTCCTGTCGACGCGGTTCGGCGCACTTTCCGCGCGCTACGGTCCGAAGATCTTCATGACCGTTGGGCCCGCGTTGATGGCCATCGGCGTCCTCTGGTTTGCGCGCGTGCCAGCGAAGAGCCCGGCGTGGGTGTTCCTGCCCGCCGATCCGTCGACCTGGATCCCGCCGCGCGAGTATTTCGTCGACTTTCTGCCCGCGCAGGTCATCTTCGGGTTCGGTCTCGCGATGATGGTCGCGCCACTCACGACCGCGCTCATGACGAGCGTCCCCGTCCGGAATTCGGGCGTGGCGTCGGCGATCAACAATGCGATCTCCCGTGTCGGTCCGCAGCTCGCCGGTGCCGTGATCTTCGTCGCGATCACCGCGAGCTTCTATTCAGGGATGGCCGCGCGCCTTCCGGGGACGGACACCTCCGACGCCAACTTCCGCCACAGCTATTCGCCGATGAACGTGCCGCGCACGGCGCCTTTGGACCCGGCGGCAGCGGCCGCCCGCGATCAATCCACCGATGCCTTCCACCTCGCGATGTTCGTGGGCGCGGCCCTCCTTATCAGCGGAGCCGCTGTGAACTTCGTCGGGATTTCGAATGACGTCGCCCTCAAAGCGGCCAACCCCGAGCCTGCCGCTGCCGTTTAGGTCTTGACCGATCGTTGTCGGCAGGTTCGCGCTTGACTTCATTGGTAAGTGCAGACTAACGTAAGGTCCTTCGCGCAACAGCGCAAATGGGAGGTCTACGTGGGCGACCCAGTCACGAATTTCGAGATCAATAGCGCAGACCCGGCGAAGGCCCGTCGTTTCTACACGTCGGTGTTCGGCTGGAAAATGAACGAGGTCCCCAACAACTACACGTTCGTGGACACCGAGGCCGATGGGCATGGGATCGGTGGCGGAATCGGCCCGCTTCGCGGCCCGAAGGCATTCGTCACGTTCTACGTCGTGGTGCGCGACCTCAACGCGACCCTGAAGAAAGCGACCGACGGGGGCGGCAAGGTCGTTTTCCCCGCGACGAAGGTCGGGCCTACGACGACGATCGCGCTGTTCAGCGATCCCGATGGGAACGTTATCGGGCTCACCGACGGCAAGTAGCCCGACTGACCTTCATCGGGCGGAGATCGCTATCGCTTTCGCGGCTTCGACCGTGAGAACGCGCACTGAGATCGCGTCGTGTTTTCCCTTGACCAGCACCGATCGGCGCTCGCCGGCGTCGGCCGGCAACCTGCCGGCTGACGCGGATGCTTCGCTCACCATGAGCTCGCCGTCCGCCGCCGCCGATGCGAGGCGCGCGCCGAGATTCACCGCGTCGCCGAGGGCGGTGAAGTTGACAACCTGACCAGGGTCGCCGACCGTTCCGACGAAAGCCTCGCCCGTGTGCACGCCCACGCCCACGGGGATCCATGGGCCGCCGGGATCGCCGTGGCCGGTCGCTTCAAGGAGAGCCAATCCGGCATCGACCGCGCGGCGGGCGTGCGCAGCTCCGGCGAAGCTCGGCACGAAGTAGGCGACGATCTGGTCCCCCATGAAGCGCTCGATCAGCGCGTCGTGGGCAATGAGCGCCCGGGTGCCTTCGGCATAAAAACGGTCGATGATCGCGTGGAACTCGACGGGCGCCATCGCTTCGGCCATCGGCGTCGAGCCGCGAACGTCGGCGAAGAGCATCGAGATCTCGACGACGGCTCCGCCGACCTGATGCTTGACGAGGCCGCCGAAGCAGTTCGCGCACCAGCGCGGGTTCTTGTCAAAGCGCGTGAATCCGAGCGCACGGAAGACCGGCGCTACCGGACCCTTGAAAGGCGCGCAGCACGACATGCATCTAGGGTCCTGTGGCACATGGCGGAACCAGCCACGCAGCCCCCTCAGCACGGGGTTCCCGTGGGTAAGGAACTCCCGCCACTCCGCCTCGGCGCTCCGCTTTGGCGCCACCAGGCCGCAGGCTACCGCACACTGCTCGCGATGGACGAGTCCGCGCAAGCCGATGCCGCGACGTGGATCCGGTTCGAGTTCGCTCGCCATGTGCACGCCTATCTCCAGGACCAGATCCGGTTCTCGGACACGAAAGCGGGCGTCATCGCCGCCGCGACCGGAATCCTCCTCGGTGCCTTTCGCCAGATTCCGCTCGTACCGCAGCAGATGTTCCCTCCACGCTCCGTGTCCGCGGGCCTGGAGTTTCTGATCACCGGTCTGTTTGTCGCGTTCTCGCTGTTCGCCGTCGCGAACGCGTACCAGGTGCTGCGACCTCGCCTATCCGAGCGGCATCAGGGCGTAGGGCCACACCACCGATTCATCGAGTGGACGACGCGACTTCTCGATCGTGAGACTCCTCCGTATCAGGAGGGCGAGCTCGTGAACTGGGCCGCGATCAGCGCTCACGCGACTGCTCCTGCCGGCGGGGCCGCGTACGCGCGCGACGTGCTGGGTAGCACGCCAGCCGATCTGAGTCGGCAGCTCTCCGAGCACTCCGTGGTCCTCGCGCTGATCGCCGGGCAGAAGTACCAGCATGTCCGGCTCGCGTTGAACGATCTGCTGCTGGCTGCGGCCTGCCTCGTGCTCCTCATGCTGGACATCGGATTCAGCGGGGGAGTGTGAGCTCTCTGGCGAGCCTCCTTAGAGGAGCACTCCCGCCAGCGCGTCGACGACGGCCTTCTCGTGATCACGTGTGCGGAAATCGTGAAGCGGGTGCGGTGGCAGGTCGTACTCCGTGCTGACGCCGCCGCGCCGTGTGTAAAGGACTGGGTAGATGTCGCCTGCCGGATTCTCCTCGAGCGTCGCGGCGACGGCGTCGGCGGGACCTGAATCGAGAAAGCTCTGCAGCGGCAGGATCCCGTCGTCAACGATCCCGCGCTTGGGGTCGCTGACCAACACGCGCGCGAGGTAGGACTTCTGGTGCCAGAGCTCGGGTGCGTTCGTGACCTCCTGCAATAGGTAGGACACGACCTCGGCGCGTGCGACGGCCGGGCGCTCAGGGTCTATGCCGAAATGTTTTCGCGCCACTTCGCGCGCGAGGATGCGCCCGTTGTAGCGGTGCCCGTTCACGCCGCCGGAGTTGCTTGGCATCCCGTGCTTGCGCAGACCCGGGGAGGCTTGGTGGATCGTGCCGCCGAAGTACACGCCCGGGACCGACGCGCTCTCCCAGAACGGGGTCTGCGCGGGAAGCTTGTTACGGCCGACGGTCGCGACGCCGAGCTTAGGCAGATCCAGGATTGGGCTCGTGAACCCGGTCGCCGCGATCACGTCGTCGACCTCGAAGACCAGCTCCGAAGCGCTGTCGGCCTTCCGCGTGTGCACGAAGAAGGTCGCGCCCGTGCGCTCGACGCGCTCGATCGACGCGTCGAGCACGATGACACCGCCGGCGAGGACGTGATCCTCGTACGGCTGCACATACCGCGCGCGCACGCCGACGAGCGAACGCGTGTTGATCGAGAGCTTTGCCGGCGACGGGGACGCGAGGATGATCTGCTTCGCCCACGGGAGGAAGCCGGTCGCCAGCTCGAAGCCCGAGTTCTCCTTGCCCACGATGAACACGCGCCGGCCCGCGTATGTCTCGGCCGGACGCGTCTCGGCGTAGTGCGGGACGTCCTCGATGCCGGGGATCTGGGGGCGCCATGGCTCGGCGACGCCCACGGCGAAGATCGGGACCTGGCACCGATACTCGCCGTCGCTCGTCTCGAGGACCCAGCGTTCGCCATCGCGTCGCGTGCCGGTCCAACGGCACCCGAACCGCACCGCCAGACCGGTGCGGTCGGCGAAGCCGGCGAGATTCCGCTCCATCTCCGGCCGCGACGGGTAGTACGAGGTCCCGTCCATCACCGTGCCCATCAGGGCGCGCCACTCCTTCTCGTCGGGAAGCAGGCTGTTCCAGTCGTAGCGCTCGTACTCCCGGGTTCCCTGCGCGAACGGTGCGTACGGCTTGGTCCACGAGAGGAGCCGCTGAAAGAACGGCCACCTCCTGAACATCCCGCCCGCGCTCTCGTCGGCCGAAAGGACCGCGTGCTTCACGCCGAGGCGCGAGAGCGAGTAGCTGATCTGGAGGCCGCCGGGTCCGCTGCCGACGAGGACGACCGGATAATCGTCGGGCGGGTGCGGCCGCTCGGTCAGCCGCCCCTCCGCGTGACGTTGGCCAGCTTTCGCGCCTCCGCCACGAGGATCCGGTAGCAGACCCGGGGATTCGTCTGAAGGAACTCCCGAAAGAGCTCCCCGGGAAGCACGAGGCAGCGGAGCGGCCGCGCCGCCACGATGTCCGCGACCGGCGCCTCCCCCAGAAGCACCGAGATCTCGCCGAAAAACTCGCCGCGGGCCAAGGTATTTACCCGTTTACCACCGGCGATCACCGCGGCCTCGCCCTCGAGGATGATGTAGAAGGCCGACCCGGAGATGCCCTCGCGCAGGACCCGCTCGTCCTGGGCGAAGTAGCGCTCCTCGAGCGTATGGGCCACGCGCTCGAGCTCGGGGCGCGAAAGGTCGGCAAAGATCGCAAGACCCGCGAGGATGTCGCCGATGTCGTCGGCCGCCGAGCGCATCGTGTTTGTCTATAGGCTTGCGTCGGTCTTGGCAAACGCGCGAAAGAGCAGAATCACAGGAAGATGAGCGAGGGGAGAGGGTTGCCGGCGGGCACCCTCACATTCCTATTCACGGACATCGAGGGCTCGACCAAGCTCCAGACCGAGCTCGGCACCGACCGCTACCAGGACGTCCTTGAAACACACACGCGCATCCTCCGCGAGGCGTTCAAGGATGGCGGGTTCGAGATCCGCGTCGAGGGTGACGCGCTCTTTGTCGTATTTCCCGTCGCCGCGAAGGCGGTGCGGGCCACGGCCGCAGCCCAGCGGGCCTTGGCGGCCGCGACATTCCCGCACGGTGCGACGGTGCGTGTGCGCATGGGGATGAACACCGGCGAAGGCCGGCCGGCGACAGCCGAGGCCGGCGCGGACTACGTGGGCCTCGACGTGAACCGCGCGGCCCGAGTGGCGGCCGCGGGCCACGGCGGACAGGTGCTGCTCACCGCGGCCACCGCCACGCTCGCGCGGCCCGAGCTCGATGACGGGGTGTCGTTTCGCGATCTCGGCGAATTCCGACTGAAGGACCTTCCCCGGCCAGAGCACCTCTACCAGCTCGTGGTCGATGGCTGCCCGACCGAGTTCCCGCCGGTCCGCAGCCTCGATCAAACGCCGACGTTCCTTCCGGAGCAGCTATCGACGTTCGTTGGCCGCGACCGCGAGATCTCCGAAGGGCAACGTCTACTCGAAAAGGCGCGCCTCGTCACGCTGACTGGACCCGGGGGGACCGGGAAGACGCGGCTGTCGCTGCGCATCGCAGAGGAGTCCGCCGGTTCGTTCGGGGACGGCACGTTCTTCGTACCGCTTGCCGCCATCTCCGATCCCGAGCTGGTCCCGTCGACGATCGCTCACACCCTCGGCGTTCAGCTCTCCGGAGCTGAGGTCCCGCTCACGCGGGTCCTCGATCACGTGCGCGGCAAGCGGATGCTGCTCGTGCTCGATAACTTCGAGCAGATCCTTCCAGCGGCCCCCGTGGTCGGTCAGCTTCTCGGGGCGAGTCCTGCCCTGAAGGTCATCGCATCGAGCCGCGCGCCGCTGCGCATCGCTGGGGAGCAGGAGTTTCCGGTCCCACCGCTCGAGCTGCCCGACCCGCAGCGACTCCCGTCCCTCGAGGTGCTCACCCAGTCCGACGCGGTGCGGCTCTACATCGAGCGCGCGATGTCGGTGCGGCCCGACTTTCGCGTGACGCCCGAGAACGCGTCGGCCGTCGCGGAGATCGTCTACCGGCTCGATGGGCTGCCGCTCGCGATCGAGCTGGCGGCCGCGCGGGTGAAGGTCCTGACTCCGCAGGCGATGCTGCCGAAGCTGCGTCAGGGACTCGAGATGCTCTCGTCGACCGCCCGCGACCTACCGCCGCGCCAGCGGACCCTGCGCGGCGCGATCGGGTGGAGCTGGGACCTCCTCAATGAAAATGAGAAGCGTCTCTTCACGCGCTTTGCAGTGTTCGTTGCGGGCGCGAGGTTGCCGCAGATCGAGCAGGTCAGCGAAGAGGGCGACGTGCTCGATGTCCTGAGCGGACTCGTCGAGCACAGCCTCGTGCGCCAGTCCGAGGTCGGGGGCGAGCCACGCTTTCGCCTGCTGGTCACCATCCGCGAGTACGCGCTGGAGCGCTTGACGCAGAGCGGGGAGCGCAACGAGATCGCGGCGCGGCACGCTCGCGCCTACGTCGCCCTCG
>Ga0207646_10004138_pt1 | contig 15931 bp, 15 predicted proteins | sample KBSK5502metaG_FD_184343 | JGI IMG/M metagenome (GOLD analysis project Ga0207646, IMG submission 184343) | Corn, switchgrass and miscanthus rhizosphere microbial communities from Kellogg Biological Station, Michigan, USA - KBS K5-50-2 metaG... | ecosystem: Host-associated > Plants > Roots >... | reverse complement strand
TCCTGAAGCGGCACGGCGTGCGCCTCGTCACCAACATGGGCGCGGCCAATCCCATCGCCGCGGCCGACGCGATCATCGCCATCGCGAAGGCGCAGAAAACGCCGATCCGGGTTGCGGTCGTTACCGGCGACGACGTGCTGGTGAAGATGGAGCCCGGCGAGCTCACGCTGGAGACGCGAACGCCGATCGCGGAATACGGAGAATTGGTCTCGGCGAATGCCTACCTGGGCGCGGCGGCGCTGTTGCCCGCGCTGCAATCCAGCGCCGACATCGTCATCACCGGACGCGTCGCCGACCCTTCGCTGTTCTTAGCGCCAATGGTGCACGAATACGGCTGGCCGCTCGACGACTTCGATCGGCTGGCGCGAGGAACGTCGATCGGGCATCTGCTCGAGTGCGCCGGACAGCTCTGCGGCGGCTACTACGCCGAGCCGGGCCGCAAGGACGTGCCCGACATGGCGCATCTCGGCTTTCCCTACGCCGATGTCGACGCCGACGGCAATGCGACGCTGGGCAAGGTCGAAGGAACGGGCGGCTGCATCACGCTGGCGACTGCAAAGGAGCAACTGCTCTACGAGGTAACCGATCCGTTCGGCTATGTGACGCCTGACGTCGTCGCCGACTTCTCCACGGTGACGCTCCGCGAGACGGGACCGAACCGCGTCGAGGTGCGTGGAGCAACGGCTAAGGGACGCCCGCCGAAGCTCAAGGTCAGCGTCGGCCATCTCGCCGGATACGTCGGCGAGGGCGAGATCAGCTACGGCGGCGCCAATGCCCTGGGTCGCGCCCGGCTCGCCGGTGAAATCATTCGCCGGCGTCTCGGCAAGGCATTCCCGGACATGCGCATCGATCTGATCGGCAGTACGTCGTTGCACGGCAGGTCGTTCGACAGTCGTGAGCAACCCTACGAAATCCGCCTGCGCGTCGCCGCGCGAGCACCGACGCCCGAGCGCGCGATGCTTGTCGGCGAGGAAGTCGAAGCGCTCTATACCAACGGGCCCGCGGGCGGCGGCGGCACGCGCAAGTACGTGCAGGAGCAGATCGGCATCGTCTCGACTTTGATCGAACGCGAGCAGGTTTCCACGAAGGTGACGTTGAGAGAGTGGTCGCGCAATGCCCAAGCTGCATGAGCTGGCGCACTGCCGTGCCGGCGACAAGGGCGATACGTCGATCCTGTCGCTGATCGCGTACCGGGCCGAGGATTATCCGCTGCTGGTCGAGCGCGTGACCATCGATGCGGTCAAGAAACACCTTCAAGGCATTGTTCTGGGGGAGATCCGGCGCTACGAGCTGCCCGGTTTGTGGGCGCTGCAATTCGTGTGCGAACGGTCATTGAGCGGCGGCGTCACGACCTCGCTCGGGCTCGACGCGCACGGCAAGTCGCTCAGTTATGCGCTGCTCGAAATGAACGTTTAACCCTCACCAACCCCATCGCCGGCGCCGTCAACACCCTTGCCGCCGCTTGGTGATTCGCGATAGCGCCGTCAATAGTTTGTCGATCAGCTTCGGATTGCTCTGCTCGACGTAGCGCACCACGTCGCACACTTGGCCCGACGTAGCACGCGCGGCGTCCTCGAACGAAACCGTGATCTCAGGCCGCCGGGCGTGTCGCACGTATTTGGCAAAGACGCCGCCGCCGACTACCTTCAATGCCAGAGGCCCAACCGAACCGAGCAGGCGGCCCAGGAGACGGGCGCGCAGCGCGATATCGAATTTGACAAATGTGCCTGTCATGAGCTTAGAGAGCGAGAGCTTCTTCTTTGCGGTAATGTTGCCGGCAAGGGTCCGTGGCAGCGTTAGCTTGCCGGCGTGCGGAGGCACTTTGGGTTGCTCAGAGATCTTCACCTTGACTCCTGCGACAGGATGGATCTAGCCGTTGAATGCTACAGCGGAAACCCGGAATTCATCGCCAGCAAGATGCGGAAAATTCGGAGCAGAAAATCACGAATCTTCATATCCTGATGCGGGACTGTGGCATCGCGCTTGCGCACGTATCTGCAATTCCCGCGTCGCCTTCCCGTCCGGGATGGAAAGGCCTACTATGCTCGGATCCCGCTTGGCACTCAGTGAATACGATGAGCAAATTGGTGCTTTGTGCGCTGTTGGCAATGGCTCCCTTGGCGCAGGCGGCCAGCGTCATGGACCGCTACGATGCTGGCGGGTCGGTTTCAACACGATACGATGCCATTCACCCGCGGACGGAGGAATTTTTGCCGCAGTTTGGACGCGGCGCGGTTTCAGAGCGCCGGAATGTTGAGACAATCGCCCAAGTTGCGGCAGAAACGGCGCAGCTACTGCCGAGCAACAGACTCGGCGCCAGCCCATCACCAAAGGCACCCAAGGTAACGCGCGGCGCGACGCCGAGGCGAGTGATGACCCGGTCTCCAAAAACGAAGGTCGTTAACACGGATCACTTCAAGCCTTCGGCGCTGCGGTCAAAATACAAGAAAGACGCGGAGCAGTTCGCGAAAGCCAATGGCTGCTCTGCTCCGGTCGCGACAATGAAGCTCGCCGTAATTGGAACCAGAGAATTTTGAGACTTTCGCCGTAACCTGCGGAGCAGATGTGTCGATGTCGATCCGTTGCGATTCCGGCCGGTGCCGTGCGATGTAACAAAGGTACTGAGCCGTCGTCCGTCGGAGCGTTGGACGGGACTTCACCGTCGTCACCGCGAGACCCGCCCGACATCAAGGGTGGGTCGCGTCATAGCTCAGACGAGAGATGACGGACAAATGCCCCATCCGAACGTATTGCGGCCGAGACAGAAAGAGTTCAATGAAGACAGAAGAGCTTCGAGCCATCCAGGCGCCTATAAAAGAGCGTTACAAAGAGCACCCCGATACCGCGCTGATCACGCTAAAGGCCCAGGGCCGTCTGGGCGAGGGGGTCACTTGCAACGTTCAAACCGGCAAGGCACTCGTCGCGGCAGGGTTGCATCCGGCAACGGGAGGCAACGGACTAAGCGCGTGCTCGGGCGATATGTTGCTTGAGGCGCTTGTTGCCTGCGCCGGTGTGACGCTCAACGCCGTCGCGACGGCGATAGGCGTCGTTATTCGAAGCGGCGCGGTTCGAGCAGAAGGCGATCTCGATTTTCGCGGCACTTTGGGTGTCGTCAAGGAGGCGCCGGTTGGATTTCAGCGCATCCGCCTTTCCTTCGACCTGGAGACCGACGCATCTGAAGATGAGTTGAGTACGCTTGTTCGGTTGACCGAGCGCTATTGCGTCGTCTATCAAACTCTGCGCCAGCCCCCGGACATAACTGTGTCCCATCATGTATCCGTGGCCAGGAAGTAAAAATGACAATCAAACTGTATTCCTGGCCGTCCAGTTCCGGCACGCGCGTTGCATGGGCGCTCGAAGAACTTGGCGTTCCGTATGAGTACGTGGAGCTCGATGCCAAAAAGCTCGAGCATCGAACGCCTCAATACCTCGTGGTCAATCCCCACGGGAAAGTGCCCGGGCTTTCGGACGGCGAGCTTACGTTCTTCGAGTCGGGTGCGATCCTGCTGTATCTCGGCGACAAGCACGGCGTAGAAAAGCAGCTATGGCCGGGCAGCGCGGGCCAAGCCCGCGCCGACGCCGTTTGTTGGACCGTGTGGGGGATGACCGAGCTGGGCAATTACATGATGCAGTATCTATACCATGGGCTCGACACGCCGTTTTCGTACAAGCCCGAAGACCGTAGCGAAGCATGCGCCGAGTACAACCGATCGCAATTCATCCGCGGACTCGATGCGCTGCAAGCGCGGCTTCAGAATCGCGAATACCTGCTTGACGCCTTTTCGCTCGTCGATATTCCGGCCGCGACCTGGCTAATGTTGGGCACCAAGTTTGGCATCAAGCTCGACAGTCATCCGCGGGTGGCCGACTGGTTAAAGCGCTGCGGGGAGCGCCCGGCATGCAAGCGGGCACAATAAGGCACATCGCGTGACACAGCGTTCCATGCCGCAATGGCGATGTCGATTCCCTGGCCGCATCAATAGATTTTTGTAAAGTCACCGTGGCGGCCGAGGCCATTCTTGAATCGCGCGGCGCCCGCGGCGCCATCTTTGATTAACGCTTCGCGGCCGTTGTACCACTCCTGTATCAGGGCATCGCGAACTGAGAGGCCCTGGCTCTTGATTGCGGAGCGTCGGTCCGCGCGGACGCATACGGGCGGAAAGCATGCGATGTCCTGGGCCAGCTCTTCTGCCTTTGCGCGTACTTCGCCATTCGGCACGAGATATTCGCAGAGCCCGATTCTGAGGCATTCCTCTGCCGGAACCTTGCGGCCGGTCAGAATGATTTCGAGCGCCCGGCCCTGGCCGACGATGCGGGGCAGACGGACAGTTCCGCCATCGATCAACGGTACACCCCAGCGCCGACAGTAAACGCCAAAATAGGCATCTTCCTGCATCACCCTGAAATCACACCACAGCGCAAGCTCCATCCCACCCGCGACGGCAGGGCCGGCTACGGCTGCAATGACGGGTTTATCCAATTCGAGCCGCGATGGCCCCAGCGGACCACGGGGAATCTCGCCGCCATTGCCACGAGGTCCTGCGGGAGGAATATCCAGCTCCCCGAGCGGATAGCTCTGATCGAGCGTGCTGACGTACTTCAAATCCCAGCCGGCACAGAAGGCGCCGCCTTCGCCATACAACACGGCGACGCGCGCCGCATCATCCGCATCGAACTCAAGAAATGCGCGGGTCAGCGCATCTGCGCTTTCCGGATCCATGGCGTTGCGGGCCTCGGGACGGTTGTGAATAACGGTCCAGACAGGTCCGCTCTTTTCGACTTTGACAGTCATGCTGGTTTCTCTCCCTCGGTTGTCTCTTACTCGGCAATCGAAGTATAGCGATTCAGCAGCCAGACGAGTCCTGGATGCAAGACGGGTTCCGTGGCACTACACAACGCGGACGGGGCGGCCTACAATGATTGCGTCGGTCATCGGATCTCGAATGATGCTCATACGCGTCCTCCGCGTGGTATTGCCGATCGCAGTCGGCGGCACCTTCGGGCTGCAACATGCTCACGCGGATATTTACACGTGGGTCGATGCGTCCGGATCGATCAACGTCAGCAATCTCGCTCCTCCCGACGGCGCCCGCGTGACGAGCATCTTGCACGCGAGTGTGCCCGCCACGACGGGCGACGAAGCCGCCCGCAACGCGGCGCGTCAGGCGAAGACGCAGGCGCTGGAGGATCGCGTCCGACAACTCGAGAACGAGGTCGAGCTGTCCAAGCGCGAAGCACCGCCGCCGATGGAATACCGACCCATCCCGGTGCCGCCAGTAGTTCAATACATCGTCGAGCCGCCGCCAGTATTCGTGCAGTACGCCATCAGCGAGCCTGCGCCGGCGAATAACTGGTGCGATCCCAACGCGCTGAGCTGCGGGCTTGCGTGGGCTCCGTGGTTCTATCCGGGGAGCGTTGTCGTGCTGCGCGCGCCGACCTTCCGGCACTTCCGACCTCCGCCCGGTGGACACTTCGGCACGCATGCGCCGATGCGCACTTCGCTGATCCCGCCACTGGCCACGCCGGTGGTCCGGCCGCCACTCCCCCCGCCGCTGCGCTCGCCTGAAAGCTTCCACAGGGGCTGAAACGCGGGTCCGGCAATCGGCGTTACGACGCAGATCAGCCTCCTGCGGCCCAGCCGTAAGCCGATCACCGTGGCAGCAATGGCATCGGTTATCGGCAGCGCGCCGGCGGTGGCGGCGACATTTGTCTACGTCTCGAACGCCGGGGATGGCGACATCGGCGTCTACGGGATGCTCGACTCGGGCGAGCTGCAGCCGAGCGCACGCGTCAAGGCGGCGAGCACAGTCGGGCCGATGGCGGTGAGCCCCGATCGGCGCTTTCTGTACGCGGCGGCGCGGTCCAAGCCTTATACGGTGTACGTCTATTCGATCGACGGGGGCACGGGCGCGCTGACGCCGTTGTCGACCGCGCTGCTGGCGGAGAGCTTCCCATACATCTCGCTCGACAAGACCGGGCGCTATCTGTTCGGTGCGTCGTACGGCGGACACGTGATCAGTGTCAACGCGGTCGGCCACGACGGACGCGTGTCCCCGGCGCCCTTGCAGGTGATCCCCGTGGGCCGCAACGCGCATTCGATCCGCGTCGACGAGAGCAACAAGTTCGTCTACGTCCCGACGCTGGGAAGCGATGCGATCTTCCTGTTCAACTTCGATGCGAAGACCGGCAAGCTCAGCTCGAACACGCCCTCGGTGTACCTGATGAAGGCAATGACGGGGCCGCGCCATTTCATCACGTCCGCCGACAACAAGTACGTCTATGTGCTGAGCGAGCTGCTGGGAACGGTGACGACCCTCGCGATCGACGGCAAGACGGGGCTGCTGACCGAAGTGAGCTCGGTGTCCGGCCTGCCGCCCGATAGCAAGCTCGGACCCGGCGCGCCGCGCGGAGCCGTCGGCGGACCCGGCGCGCCGCGCGGAGCCGTCGGCGGACCCGGCGCGCCGCCGCCGCGGAACACCGACAACGATATCTGGGCCGCCGACATCCACATGACACCGAACGGCAAGTTCCTGTACATCTCGGAGCGCACCAGCAATACACTGGCCGCGTTCAGCGTCGATGGCGCGAGCGGCAAGCTCGCGTACCTATCGAGCACGCCCACCGAGCGTCAGCCGCGCGGATTCAACATCGACCCCAAGGGCAGATTCCTGGTCGCGACCGGGGAAAAATCGGAAACGATCTCGGTCTACGCCATCGACCCGGCGAACGGCGCACTCAAGTTACTCAACAAATACCCGACGGGAAAGGGTTCGAGCTGGGTGGAGATTGTGAGCATCGAGTGAACGGTTTTGGCTTCACCAGAGCCGCCGAGCGCTCGCTTTGACGGTCTGTCGAAAAAAGTACACGGAAAACTACTGGTCGATGACGCAGCAACCGAAGTGGGGCGGCACGGTCGTTACCTATTCGTGCCGTGCCTCTCGCCATCACGAAAGCGTGACCCTGCGCGAACTCGCGTGCAGGCTCGCGGCGATCAAGGGCTACGACTTCGCAGAGGAATTCGACCCTGCGCGCCGTTACTCGGGCCCTTTGTATTTCGTACCGAACGATACCCTGGTCGGGTTAGCCGCGGCACAGAAGTTGGGCATAAAAAACGAGCAGGATTTGTTCGGCGGTGTCGTGCCCTTTGCATTCGCCGCCACGAAGACGATCACCCATCCGTTGCCCGATGCCGACTCGCGCGCGCCCGAAGGATGGTCTCCGGAATTCGCAAACCGCGTGCGCGACGTGGTGCTTCCGGGCTACTCGGCGTTCGCGACGCGCGATGCGCGCATCGCCGGCGTGCGATTACTCGCGCTGGGTCGCATTCGCATCAAGCATCCGGCGGGGATAGGTGGCTTGGGCCAGTCCGTTGTCGACGACGAACGGGCGCTCGATGCGCAGCTCCATTCGCTCGATGCCGACGCTCTGTTGCGCGACGGCCTGGTGCTCGAGCAAGACCTGGCGGAGGTTGTTACGCACAGCGTCGGCCAGGTATGCGTGGGCGATATGCGCGCAAGCTACTGCGGCGTGCAGCGGCTCACCGCCAACCATCGCGGCGAGCAGGTATACGGCGGTTCCGACCTGATCGTCGCGCGCGGTGATTTTGACCGTCTGATGGAGCTCATGCTGGCGCCGGAAGTCAAGATCGCCATCGACCAGGCCCGCGCATATAACGCCGCCGCGATGACGTCGTTTCGTGGCATGTTCGCATCGCGCTGCAACTACGATATTGCGCAGGGTATCGATGACAAAGGGCAGTGGCGCTCGGGCGTGCTGGAGCAATCCTGGCGCATGGGAGGCGCGAGCGCGGCGGAAGTAGCGGCGCTGGAAGCTTTTCGCGCAGCCGAATCGCTCGATGTCGTCCGCGCCTCGACCACTGAAGTGTATGCTACCGAGTCGGTCCCCGCCGATGCCGTGGTGTATTTCCGTGGCGTCGACGAGCATGCGGGAGCCATGACCAAGTACGTCCGTATCGAGCCTTATGCCAACCCGTGACCAAACGATCGATGTCGCAATCGGCGACGGCCACATCGCCGGAACGCTGGTCACGCCCGGCACCCAGATTCCGGGTGTACTGTTCGTGCACGGCTGGGGTGGCAGTCAGCAGCAATACCTCACGCGCGCGCGGGAAGTTGCCGCGCTGGGATGCGTGTGTCTGACCTTCGACTTGCGCGGCCATGCGGAAACCCGGACGCAATACGAAGCAGTTTCGCGCGAGCACAACCTGGTCGATGTCGTGGCGGCCTACGATCTGATCGCCAGCAACCCCAACGTCGACAGCTCCGCCATCGCCGTGGTGGGCAGCAGTTACGGCGGCTACCTGGCCGCCATTCTAACCTCCGTGCGCGCCGTCAAATGGCTGGCGTTGCGCGCACCGGCGCTCTATCTCGATAGCGGCTGGGAATTGCCCAAGCTGCAATTGCACCGCGACCATGATCTGGTCGCGTACCGGAAGAAGCTGATTCCACCAACGGAGAATCGGGCGTTGCGCGCATGCATGGAATTTCAGGGCGACGTGCTGGTGATCGAGTCCGAAAACGACAGCCTGATACCGCACACCGTGATCACGAGCTATGTGGAGGCGTGCACGCGAGCCCATTCTCTCACCTACCGCATGATACAGGGCGCGGATCATGGCCTGTCGGACGAAGGCGCCCAGCGCTCGTACACTTCGCTGCTGGTGAACTGGATGACCGAAATGGTGCAGGGCGCGAGGGTAGGCGACAAGATCGCGCCGACGAATGCGCCACAGTCAAGCTCCCAGGAATCGACGTAGGCGCACTAGACCGTCCCGCTGACCGACCAGGAACGATGCCATGATTGTCAAACAGATTTGGACCGCCAACGCCTACCGCAATTTCAACTACCTCATCGCCTGTAGCGAAACCGGCGAGGCCCTCGCTATCGATCCCTTGGATTACGAGAAGTGTTTACGGGTTGCCAAGGAAGAAGGCTGGAATATTACCCAGATCTTGAACACTCACGAACACCGCGACCATACGGGCGGGAACGAGGCTATGGTCCGGAAAACCGGAGCCAAGATTCTGGCGCACAAGAATGCCAGAGACAAGATCGCCGATATGGCCCGAGGCTTGGGCGCGGGCGATGTCGTCAAAGTGGGCAAGACGATCGAGCTCGAGGCGCTGGACACGCCAGGCCACACCATGAGTCACGTGTGCTTGCTGTCGCACACCGACCAGCCGGCACTCTTCTGCGGCGATACGCTATTCAATGCCGGCGCCGGGAATTGCCATAATGGCGGTCATCCGGCAGAGCTTTACAAGACGTTTACCGAGCAGCTCGCCAAGCTGTCCCAATCGACATTGATTTATCCGGGACACGATTACATAGAAAACAATCTGCGTTTCACGTTGAATCGCGAGCCCGATAACAAGGCTGCCCGGGAGATGCTCGACAGGCTCACGGGTCAAGACCCCAACAGCGCCTACGTAACGACGCTCGAAGTCGAGAGTCAGATCAACACGTTCTTTCGCTTGGAGAGCCCCACGGTGATCGCGAAATTGCGCGAGGCTTTTCCCGATTTGCCCGAGAAGCCCGACCAACGCACGGTGTTCCTGAAGCTCCGCGAACTGCGCAACACGTGGTGAACATTCCGTAGGCGGTGACGGATTCCCGCGCCGTCACAGCGCCCATGACGCAAAGGTATTTGCTGTTCGGCCAGGGCACTAGGGTGCGAAAAAAGCCCGGCGTCGCGCCGGGCTTTTTCTGCGATGATGCGTCGCGTCGGCTACGTCAATCGCAGACGGTCGCCAGATCCGGTAGCGGCGGACTCCAGTTCGAGAAGGGATTGTTCTGCCGGCCATGCGGCCCGCGCGGCACGGCGAGACCCTTGACCTTATACGAGACCTCGGTGGGCTCGATAGGGGTAAAGGCATCCGGAACCGGGCATGTGTTACCGGGAAGGCACACGTCGATCGTCAAAGTCGAAGGAAGCACGGAAAAGTCGAACGCTGGTTGAATCGCGCCGCAGGAGGTTGACGAGAAATCGTAGGATAAGATCGAGTCCACCGAACCAGCCACGCAGTAGACTGCGACGGCTTCGATCGCGTACTTCACCGCGCCCGGGACGCAGGAATAATTGAGCTCGTCCGCTCCGGATGTCGCGTCGAATGTGGTCGTAAGAGTGGGCGCGGCCAGGCTGCCGACTCCCTTCGCCACGGCGGGTCCGGCTCCGACGGCTATCGAACCCGCAACCAAAGAGGCCGCCACCAAGGTCAGGACACGTGTCTTCATCTTGCTCTCCTATCGGAAAAGACAGGCGGTTTTCAATGCCGCCAGGCGTGCAAAGGGATTCGCACGAAAGAATCAACTCTGTGCCAGAACACGAGTAGCATTGCTCGACCGTGCTATGACATCGGCATATTCCATTGTCATACGACGAATGTCAAGACCAGGATCGATCGGGCAGCTCGGCGGCGGTCAGCAGCCGGTGACGGGATAGTCGCGGGGAGGAGAGCGTGGCCATTCCCAAGCGAGACGACGACACATTCCGGGCGATGGGCTACGTTGCCGTGTACGCAGCGTACGTCGATGAAGCCGTTGAGAAATGCGTCGGGCTGGTTGCGCTCGCCGAACTCGTCTTGCAACCTTCGCGAAGGCCCCACTACCGCCAATAGCGGAACTTGACCAGCGCGGACGCTTTGCCTTGCCGTACCGCGCTGAAGGCCGCGTTACTTTTTCCCTGCGTCAATACTTGGGAGGTGCGCTTTCTGCTGAGCCTCAAGCGCGCGACACAATTCCTCGATCTCACGCGTCCATGCGCCGCGCGTCACTTGGGATTCAATTGGTATCGGCGTGCATTCGGAGTCGACTTCGGCAAGCTCGGTGGCCGCGGGCGCGGCTACGACAATTTTAGGATTCACGATAAGTGTCCCGAAAAGTTGAAGGCGCGCGGCTGTCGCAATGCGTTAGTTTCTGACGCTAGCTGCAAAGGCAATGCGCGTCGGTGGACACTGGAGGGCCGCAGTAGAGAGGCAGCAAACGTCATGCCAATGCGGAAGCCGCTCAAACACCGCCAACGGTACGGTCGAACGCTGCCTTCTCCTCCTCCGGGCCGTCGAGATAGAACTCGCCGCGCTCCAGCGCACCCTTGTCCTGCTCAGCGAGATATGCTTCGGCTTCGGCCAGCGTCTTGAACGATCGCGGTAAAACTTTGCAATCTTCACGGCCGACCATGTACGGGTAGATCGTGTGGTCGATTTCGTTGATGCCCATTGCATTCTCCTTGCCTTTCGGCGATTGCGGTCGGCGATCGCCACCGTCGTCGCTATATGACGAGCAGCGTCAGCCGTGGCAGCTCACACGCTAGTAAACCGCCACCTGAGGCAGCTACCCGCAAGGGGTGTGCCAAAGTCAAAAGCGAGGCGGAGGCCGAGACCAGTCAACGCCGTTGGGGCAAAAATGCGTCACCGTTGCACTGCTGGAAAGGGTCGGGTCCGGTAGTTGGGCCAAGCGGGCCTCCATGGCCGGCTCCAACGCTGTTGCGGGGCGGCACGCCGGCCTCGATGCCAGCGCATGGAACAGGACGCGGGGTACTAGCTGATCCGTTTCGCGTGCAGCAGCCGAAATTCGGTGCGGCGAACGAAGCCAAGGGCGAGGTAAATGTCGATCGCCCGCAGGTTGCTGCTCTCGACGTGGAGGATCGGTGTCTCGCCCGCGCGCAGCATCCGGTTGATGACGCGGCCCATCAGCGCCCGCGCGTACCCCCTCCCCTGCGCGTCCGGATGCGTGCAGATGGCGCTAACCTCGCGAAAGTCGCCGACCCATGTCCGCTCGCCCGCCATCGCGATAAGCCGCCCGCCTTCGCGAATGCCGACGTAGGTTCCAAGCTCGATCGTGCGCGACCGGAAGGGTCCCGGCTTCGTGACCTCGACCAATGCGAGCATTTCGGCAACGTCGGCAGCACCAAGAATCGATGCGCCGACATCACCTTCCGGCAGCGGCGACCGGTCGACGCGGATCATCTGGGTGATCTGCGATTCGTGCAGCGTTTCCCAGTTCTCCGGCAGCGCCGGCACGAATGGCCCGACGGTTCCCATATCATCGCCGACTTCGACCAGCGCCTGCAGCGCCGCGATGTTTGCCGGCCCGACGCCCGGCACTCCTGCGATGGGTGAAATGGCGACCGGGTAGCGGCGCGCTAGCGTCCCGCCTTGCGCGATATGCGCATGGCGGGTCGTGAGGCTCGACCAAAAGGGGTTGTCGAGCTCGCGCTGGATATCGGAAGCGGTCATCGCGAGGATTCTGTCACGCCGCGCGGCCGCAATACGCAGCGCGCCGGTGTTGCGCCGGAAAGTTGGGTCCGTATGTGGACAAAATCCTCAAACGCGCGAAACCGGCCGATCTGCCGGTCGAGCAGCCGACAAAGTTCGAACTGGTCATCAACCTTAAGACTGCGAAGGCGCTCGGAATCACGATCCCGCCGGTGCTGCTCAGCGCAGATGACGTGATCAGGTGATGAGGCGGAGTCGGCCAATATCGGTCAGTTGTAATTCAACGACTTGCAACGCTTGCCAATCTCGACGTCAATCTGATCAAGGCACAGTTTGGTCACATCAAGCGTGACGCGGTCCACGCGATCAATCCTCAAGCGCCATCCGGCACGCTTCGTCCTCGGTCATTTTGGCGCCTTTGGCGAGAAGGTGCTCCAGTTCGACGGTCTCTAGTCGCTCGCGCAAGAGCGCATGCAACCTGTCGCGCGCACGCGCCTCGTTCGGCTGACGCACCTTAGCCGCATAAGCTGCATCGGCATACCCCGCGAGTTTCGCGGCACACGCAAGATTTCCTCCCAACGCCAATCGTAGCGCGAGATAATCCATGAACACCCAGGCATTGCCCACGCCGCTCAACAGTGGAAGAGCCTCGCGCGCGGTCTCGAGCGCGTCGGCGAGTTTTCCCCGTTCGGTGAGCACGCCCATGAGGTTGGCGAGTCCGAACCCGATTGAGCCCTTCCTGCTCGTGGGAGACTTACGCCGGATCGCAACGGTTTCGCGAAGGGCGGCTTCCGTTGCGGCCAGGTCACCGAGTGCCCATGTCACATCCGCGATAGCGCCCTGCATAGCGAGCTCGGAGAACTTGTTCTGGGCCTCACGGAACAAGGCCAGCGCTCTCTCATAATTCGTTCGGGCGCCAGCGAGATCGCCTGTCAGCGTCTTGAGATAACCCATGTTGGCGAAATCAATGCCGAGCAACTTAGGTAGCCCGGAGCGTTTGAGCACGGGCAATGCCTCCGCGAGCACCGCTGCTGCTTCTTCGAAGCGCCCCATCGTTGCCAGCGGGCGTCCCAGCCGCGCCATCGTATGGGCAAGGCCCAATCGGTCGCTCGTCTCTTGGTAAAGCGCGGCCGCTCGCTGGAACATCGCTACCGCGCGCACCGGCAGCGCCTCCTCCAATCCGGAGGCGAGCCAGAACGATAACCGAGCCTGGTCTGACTTCGATGTGTCCGGTTGGATGCGTGCCGCAGCGGCCTCGAGACGTTGCGCGCCCTCGCCGTAGAGCGATAGCGCTGGCCACAGGGGGCCGGAGGCGCTTGCAAGTGCGACGGCGAGAGTCGGGTCCCCGTCGATGCCGAGGGACCATTCGAGCGCCGCGCGAACGTTATCGACTTCCGGCAAATAGAGCGCACGCCACGTGGCTTCGGGAACCTTCAGCCATTCATCGACGGCGTTCTCGAACTGGGCACGGAAATGCTGTGCGTGACGGCGTTGAGTTGCTGCGGTCTCGCCAGCGTCGTGGAGTTTTTCGCGCCCATACGCGCGGATGGTCTCGAGCAGCCGATAACGTGTCCCGGTATCGGTCGTCTCCGCGACGACGAGCGAGCGCGCAACGAGTCGCGAAAGCTGATCGGCAACCGAGGAATCGCCGATCGCTTTATCGGTTGCGACGGCCGTCGCGGCTCGGAGCGTGAATCCCCCGAGAAAGAGTGAGACTCGCCGCAGGACTCGGCGCTCGGGCTCCGACAGCAGTCCATGGCTCCAGTCGAGCGTCGCCCGCAACGTCTGCTGTCGCGGCAGGGCCGTGCGACTGCCGTCCAGCAGAAGATTGAAACGGTCGTCCAGGCGCGCATTGATCTCGTCGATCGCATGTGCATGCACCAGGGCGGCCGCGAGCTCCAGCGCAAACGGGATTCCGTCGAGACGTATGCACAACTGCGCTACCGCAGGGGCCAGCGCTGCGGTCAACGCGAATTCGGGTTGCTGGTGCTGCGCGCGATCGACGAACAGCAGCACCGCGTCGGATTGCCGGATCGATTCCACGCCTGCCGCGGCATCGGGCAGTGATAACGTGGGGAGTCGATAGATCTGCTCCCCGCCGATCCGCAGCGGCTCGCGGCTGGTCGCGATAATCGTCGGCTCGGGCGCGCTACGCAGCATCGCCTCGGCCAGGCGTGCCGATGCGTCCAGGACGTGCTCGCAATTGTCGAAGATCAGCAGCAGCCGCTGCCCTCGGACGTGGCGGCACAGCGTCTCGACTAGCGGCTTCCCGGCCGACTGGTGGACGCCCAGCGTCTGCGCCGCCACGTTCGGAACCAACTCGGGATCGTCGAGCGGGGCAAAGTCGATGAACCATACACCGTCGCGGTACGCGTCCTTCACCTCGGCGGCGAGCTGCAGCGCGAGCCGCGTCTTGCCGATCCCTCCGGCGCCGGTGAGCGTCAGCAGCCGGTTCTTCGCAAGCAGCCGCTTGAGCTCGACCAGCTCGCGCTCGCGGCCGACGAAGGATGTCAGCGGTTCGGGCAGATTCGCGAAGCTATCGCCTCTGGCCCGCTGCGGTACCCCGTCCCGCAGTTCGGTGACCGGACCGATAAACCGGTATCCCCGGCGCGCAAGCGTCTCCACCCACCGCTCGCCCCCGGGAACCTCCGCTAAAACCCGTCGAATCGACGAGATCTGGACGCTGAGATTGGCCTCTTCGACGACGAGGCCGGGCCACGCCGCATCCATGAGCGCGTCCTTGGTGACCGGTTGGTGTGCGTTCTCCACCAGAAAGGTAAGCACCGCAGCTGCACGCGGTCCGAGCGCTTCCGCCATCCCCAGGCGGGTCAGCACGCCGGCGCCCGGATCGAGCCGGAACGGTCCGATTTCATAGACCGTGGCCACGGCTTCGCCGCTGCCCGAGTGGCCGGCCGGTCGGACGTCACCCGGAACCGTCGGCGAAGTGCCGTGGGGCCGACCAGGAGCTCTCGATTTCGATAATCCTTTGGAGTTTCTTTGAGACTTCACGGATTCGCCGGCCGATCATCCGCACCGTAGACCAAGCATAACAAACCTTCCGGTCGCAGTGATCGGGGCATTTGAGGTTCATCTTCGCAGTGAGGTGCATGATGAGTCGTCGATTCCAGCGTCGCCACTTAGCGGTCGTGCTTGCTGCGCTTTTCATCGTCAGTGCCCCGGGTACAGCGGGAGAACAGTCCTTCTTGCCGAACATGCTGCCATTCGCCAATCCCGCCGGGGTTGCCGCGACCTTCAGCACGGCCGGCAAGGTCGATCTCACGGGGCCGTTCTTCCAGAGTCTGGGGACCAATGGGCGTGCTTGCGTGAGCTGTCACCAACCAAGCGCCGGATGGACGGTCACGCCGCAAAACATCCAGGCGCGCTTCGACACTACGGACGGAACGGATCCCATCTTCCGCACTAACGATGGCTCGAACTCCCCTACCGCCGACGTGTCCACCGTCGCCGCTCGGCGCAGCGCATACAGCATGCTGCTCAACAAGGGGTTGATTCGCATCGGCATCGGCATCCCAGCGAATGCCGAATTCGACCTGGTCGCAGTCGACGACCCCTACGGCCATGCCAGCGCCGGCGACCTGTCGTTATTCCGCCGCCCGTTGCCTTCGACCAACCTCAAATTCCTGAGCACAGTGATGTGGGACGGTCGCGAGACGTTCCTGGATCCGGCCTCGAGCAAT
>Ga0207646_10004137_pt1 | contig 15931 bp, 14 predicted proteins | sample KBSK5502metaG_FD_184343 | JGI IMG/M metagenome (GOLD analysis project Ga0207646, IMG submission 184343) | Corn, switchgrass and miscanthus rhizosphere microbial communities from Kellogg Biological Station, Michigan, USA - KBS K5-50-2 metaG... | ecosystem: Host-associated > Plants > Roots >... | reverse complement strand
AGGGAGGCAACCATGACCAAGACGATTCTGCTGGCCGTGGACGCCGCGAAAACGGACCCAGCAGAGCACGTCACCGCCGCCGCCGCGATGACCCGCAAACTGGCCCACGACACCGGGGACAGCGTCATCGTCCTGCACGTCCACGAGTTCGCCACCGGCAGGTGGGGACGCATCCAGGTGGACTGCGGCGAAGGCGGCGGCCAGAGCGTGATCGACCAGGTGGTGTCGGGCCTGCGGGACGCCGGGATCACGGCCAACGGTGTCATCGGCACCGCCGACGTCGGGCACGTGGCGAGGACCTCCTAGGCGAATCGATGGTTGGGCATGCGAATCCTGGTTGTCGAGGACGAGCCACGGATGGCCCGGCTGCTCAAGCGTGGGCTGGAGGAGGAAGGGCACGCGGTCGACCTGGCCCCGGACGGCCCGGAAGGGTTGTGGCTGGCCACCGAAAACCCTTACACGGCGATCGTGCTCGACGTGATGCTGCCCGGCTTCGACGGATTCGAACTGTGCCGCAAGCTGCGCGCGGCGGAGGTTTGGGCACCCGTGCTCATGCTGACCGCCAGGGACGCGGTAGATGACAGGGTCCGCGGCCTCGACGCGGGTGCCGACGATTACCTGGTGAAGCCGTTCAGCCTGCTCGAACTCGCGGCGAGGCTACGAGCTCTGGCGCGCCGGGACGACCGGGCGAGGCCCGCGGTCCTGGCCGAGGGGGACCTAAAGCTGGACCCGGCCAGCAAGCGCGCCTGGCGGGACGGCACCGAGCTGCATCTCTCCCCGAAGGAGTTCTCGCTCCTCGAGTTGTTCCTGCGGCATCCGGGCATGGTGCTGACCCGGTCGCAGATTCTCGAGGCTGCCTGGGACTTCGCCTACGACGGCACCTCAAACGTCGTCGACCAGTACGTGACCTACCTGCGGAAGAAGATCGACCAGCCGTTCGGGCGGCACGACCTGGAAACCGTACGCGGGATCGGCTACCGGCTCCGGCACGCCGAACGGGGGTGAGCGATGTCGATCCGCATGCGCGTGGCGCTGGTGTTCGCACTCGCCCTCGCCCTCGCGTTCGCGTTCGGTGGCTGGCTCTTCATCAGCCAGATCTCTGCCGCGATGTTGAAATCGACGGACGCAGCCCTTGCCCTGCGGCTCAGCCAGGCGGGCCACTACTTGGAGGACGACAGCAACCTGCGAACTCCCGTCGTGACGGGCGCGCCGGTGCCTGCTCCGGATCAACCCCATCGCATCTGATGGGCGCGGGCTGTGCGCGGAGGTGTTTCCGGAAATGATCACCTTGGATGACTGGGGCTTTCCGATCCTTCGCGACCAGGACGTTCCTCTCGGCCTGCGGCCCGCGGCGGAGGAAGCGATACGGCTGTGCCCCAAGCTCGCGCTCCGGATTGACAGGCCTGCGTTCACCGAACGATGAGAACCGGGCGGTCCGCCAGATGGATGACCTTGTGCGCTGTACTCCCGAGGACCAGGCCGGCGAGGTCTCCCCGCCCTCGTGAGCCCATCACGATCACGCCGGCGCCATGCTCTTGCGCGTCGCTCACGATCTCGCGTGCGGCGTGCCCGAACATGGTGTCCCGGACCGTGCCGTGGGCCTTGATCCCGGCCTTGGTGAAGGTCTCCACGGCCGTGGTGACGGCCTCACTGGCCTCGTCGCGTGACTCCGGCGACATCAACAGGCCCGTCCTGCCCATCGGTTCGCGTTCTCTCAGGTGCAGGACCCACACCTCACCATTGGACAGTGACGCCAGCTCCCGGGCAACGTTGACCACTCGCGGGGTGATCTCGGAGTGATCGACCGCGACAAGGATCTTCTCGTACATAACTCCTCCTTCAGCAACAGAAACTCTAAGCACTGCTTTATCGCTGAAAAAGGGCCGAAAGTCCCGCGGTTCGCATGCTCGGCCGCTCAACGGCTGCCAGGCGGAACGGGATGCCGGTTCGTTCAGGCGGCCGCAACACGGGCCGAAGGTCCCGTGTATACGGGCCCACCGCACCTGCTTGCGACATGCCCGGGCCAGCAAACTGAAAGGCAAGTGGTGACAGCCACTGCCCGCAGTCGGCTGCTCATGGTAACCGGTGCCGTGGTCCATGGCCGCGAGGCCAGTCGGTGAGGTGATTGCTATGCGTGCTCGGGTCGGTGACCGGCTCGTCGTCGGGGCGGACCGGATCGGCGTGGTGATCGGCGTGCCAGCCGCGGACGGCTCACCGCCTTACATCGTCAGATGGCTCAAAAGCGGCCACATCGCGATGGTCCAGCCCGACCAGTATTCGCGCATCGTTCCCGCAGAGCAGCCTATATAGGGGCGCTCCGCACGTGACGGCGTACTCGTATGATCCCCCTCCAGCGCGGATCTGCCCAAATTCCTCCCGCGGGCTCCAGTGATGACACCTCGGATCCGGACAGCACCACAGCGGACTTTGTCTGCACGCCCTACCGAAGTGCCACGCCAGCGGGATGCATGAGGGCGCAGGCGAGCCGGGCGATGAAGCTGCGAATGGCCACGGCGGCGAAGCAGCGCACGATGGCAGGGCCAAGCTCAGCTTCAGCCTGGCCCGGCAGCCGGTACACTCCCGCCAGTGCGAGCCACGTGGTCGTCTCCCCGGCTGGGGTAAGCGTCAAATCGGCATTCAGAGCCGGGTACACGGCGCCATCAGGGCCGATCGCTTCCCAGCGCAGCCAGAGGCGGGCACCGTCCGGTGTTTCCGTAATACCTTCGGCCCGCACCCCGGCCAGCCGGGACATCCCTGCCGCAGGACCCACTGTCTCCACCAGGCCGGTGATTCCAACGCCATAGGCGTACTCGGCGGCGCTCAGCAGCACGCCGTTTCCGGCAAGGCGCCCCAACTGGTACCTGGCGGCATCAAAGTCGACGTCCAACAGGATGTGGTCGCCGAGAAACACATTCGCGCTCATACTGCCAGCCCACCAGCCTGATGACCGTCTGGTCAGGGCCATAGGCCCTGTCCGGAGCAGGCCGGAGGTCCGTCAATGTAGGCCATCACCAGGGACATCCATCTCCCATCCTCAACCATCCTCAGGAACCGGCGGCGCAGCGATCTGCTGCCACCAAGGTTCCTGGTCGGTGAGATGGTCGTTCCTCACGGCGGAGGTGGCGTGAAACCCTGATAAAGGCCTAACGCATCAGGTTGATCACCTGGCCGGGCTGGAAGCACGGCGGCACCGGCGCCAGGCCCGGACTCCGTCGCAGCGGCCGGGCAAGCCGGTTCACCGACAGCGCTTTCCGCCTGACCGTAGGATTCCTGGCCTAGAGACCGGGCATCTCCCGCCGCTGGGTCACGCGGTCCTCGGGTCAGTTGCTGATCCTGGCGCCCTGATCAGGCTGAGCCAGGCGCTGAGCTGGTCTGGCTCGGCTATACGGCACCGCAACCCGACGTAGCCGTCGGGGCGGACGGTGAGCAGGCCGCGGCCTGGGTTGCTGGTGATGCGGTGGAGGCGGACCATCGGGCCGAGCGGCAGGGTGCCGGGCAGGTCTGTGTCACGGTCCAGGAGCACGTGCACACCTGGCCGGGCAAGCAGTTCGTGCAGCCGGATGTTGCGTCCAGCGGACGTGACGCTCTGGTCGGGCAGCCGGTCCCCGGCGCGGGGCCTGCCGCGGGGGTGCGGCGCTTCCTCCACGGACAGCGAGCTGCCCCGGTAGCTCACCCGCAGCTGAGACAGCACCCGGACTCCCTCGGCGACCAGGCGGCGGCGTCTCACGAGGACGGGGATGGCCGGAGCCGAAACCGGCGCTAGCTGGCTGCGGAGCAACGCCGGCACGAGGCCGCGAGCCGCTTCGGCCCAGAACACCAGGTGTGTCATACCAAGCACCTGGTGTGCTATCGGCCGGCGTTCCTGGTCGTAGGAGTCGAGCAGCGCGACCGCGACGCTGTCCGGTTGTGATGCCCCGAAAGCGAGCTTCCAGCCAAGATTCGCCGCATCCTGGATGGCGGCGTTCATCCCCTGGCCGGTTGCGGGGGAGTAGGCATGGGCGGCGTCCCCGGCCAGAAACAGCCGTCCCCGGCGGAACCGCCTGGCCACTCGGCGCTGCACCCTGACCCGCGTGGACCAGGCAAGGTGGGTAATCTGCGCGCCCACGTGCGCATCGGTCAGCAGCTCCTGAAGCTCAGCGACCGGGACCGGCGGCCCGGGCTGCCCGAACGGTACCCAATCAGCACCGGCCGGCCGGGTGGCGAGCAGCCGCCATGTCGCCCGCTCACCAAGGCGAAACATAAACACCAGGCCGTGCCGCCCGGCGCCCACATGGGCGCTATCACAGGCGAGGTCACCGGTGAGCTCGGCGTCAGCGAGCACCACGTCCACGGCGTAGGGTCGCCCGGGCCACCCGATGCTGGCTTCTGACCGCACGGTGCTGGCGGCCCCATCGCAGCCGACGGCGAAGCCGAAGAAGGTCTCGGTGAGGCTGCCGCCCGACCGGAGGACCGCCCGCACACCGTCCGGGCCATCGTGTACCCCGGCCAGCTCGGTGCCACGTTCCACCTCGACCCCCCGGTCTGCGAGGGCCTGCGCGAGCACCGTCTCAACATCCATCTGCCGTATCAGCGACAGGTGTGGGAACGCCGTGTCGGGGAGCGCGAGGTCGGCCAGGCTGACCCGTATAACCCGGCGGCCCAGGTGCAGGTCCACGGCAGGCGCGATGTCCGCCCTGGCCAGCAGCGCCTGCGTGACTCCGAGCGGGCGCAGCACCTCCAGGGTACGGCAATGCAAGATCAGCGCACGCGAGGGCCGCCACGCCTCGTGGCGCCGCTCGACGACCCGCACGTCGGCGCCGTGATAGTGAGCCTGCAAGGCAAACGCCAGCCCGGCCGGGCCGGCCCCGGCCACCAGAATGCCCGCCGGGCGCGTCACAAGACCTCTACCGGGCGCCACCACGCGGCACTGTCTGTTGCCGCCGCCCCGCCCAGCACCTGCGGCCTCGCGAGGAGGTCATCACGGCGCAGCACTGGCAGCACCATGTAGTGAATCGATCCTGGCACCGACACCAGCGCGAGCACCCGCCACAAGGAACGTGCGTAGTGATCGGCCCGCTGCGGCCCGTCCCACTCATACAGGCCGCGGTAGCGGCCGCGCTCGTCATTGGCCAGCCACAACTTCGAGACAAAGCCCGCAAAGCCGACGAACAGCGGAGTGTTGAGCAAGCTCTCCCAGCGGAAAGCGGCGTGTGCCCAGCCCCGCACCGCCCGCAGCCGGAACTCCACGACGAGCACGCACGGGTCTTCCGTGGCGCCGGGCCCGACGACAGTCTCCCGGTACACCCGCGCCGATGTCCCATCGGCGAAGCGCAGCCGCCTCCCCACCTGCCCGGCGGGAAGATGGACCTGGTGCCGCCACAGCAGGCGTGCCGTGCTGACGACGCAGCCGGCGAGCGCCCAGAGCGCCGCATCGTAACGAAGCGGGGCCTGGTCACGCGGCCCGCAACTGCCGGGCACGGCAGGCGGGCTGACGGCAGTGCTTTCGGACCCGCGCCGCCGCGGGTCTTTGCCGGTGATCATGATGTCCACCTCGGTTGGTTCGCTCACGTTATGCTCTGCTGCTCATCGTCCCTGCCCGCGGGCCAGCCCCGACAGTGCCGGAGGTCACCTGGCGAAGGGTCCTTCAGCGCGGCGACAATTCCCCGGTGACAGTGGCGGTCAAGGAGGGCGGCGGGCCTGGCGACCGATGTCACGACTGGCGTGACGCAAAATGTCACGATTGCGAGCTGTATCTGCCCCAGGTGGGTGGCGAATGAGGCGATCTGGGCGCCGAATGCCGGCAGCACCGGCTTCCATCGACTGCCGCGCCTTGTCGAGCATGGCCTGGTCCCCGGCGCGCTCCCCGCCCGACACCAGCAGCAGCGTCCGGTTCGCCGACTTGACCACCGCATCGATGGCTTGCTGCTGACAGCGTGCCGCTGGTGGGCACCACACTTAACCCAGAAATGGCCCGGGTCGTTCACCGCGTCTGCCCGTTCTCACATCGGCCGTCCACAGGTCATCCAGGACGCGTGTGGCCGGTGCCGCGGCCTGGTCAGCGGGCCTCGCGCCCAGCAGGGCCTCTGCCGTCGTTTCCAGCGCATCGGCCAGCTCGATCAGACAGGTCATCGTCACAACCGCCGGGCGTGTCTCGAGGTAGGAGAGGTAAGGCACCGAAAGGTGCGCCTTGGCCGCGAGTTCCGCGCGGCTCCATCCGAGTCGCTGCCGCCGGGCCGCGATGCGCCTTCCCAGGTCACCCGGACTCGGGGCGCCACCATAGGACATCTGCGCCTCCTTTTCGGTCTTGGTAAGTCCCCGCTGAGGGACAACCTCTAGGTCAAGGCTCGGCCGGGCCCGGGATTACCGGCAGAGGCACCCGGCCCGTCATCGCGGGACCTAAGGCCTGTGTGGCTGGCCGCGCAGGTCCTGCAGGACAGCGGCGGCCAGCGCGTCGATGACAGCTGCCACGGCGGGGGTCAGGCCAGCGCCCTGGCTCAGGTCACCGGCCTCGACCGCGTGCACAATCAATCTGCCCGGCATCCGGTCCAGTGCCCGTCCCAGGCCGATGGCGTCACCGAGCCCGGCATCGGGGACCGGTCCGGGGCACCTCCGCAGGTTTGCGCAGGACCTGTGTCCCTGGACGGGGGACGTTCGCCCGCGGCGCGTTCGGCGTTCGACGCGGAACGTGGCCAATGGGACCGCGGAGGAGGCGATCTGGGTGGCTGCTCCACAAGACCTGAGACCGGGAACGGGCCCGACCGGGCCGCCCCTGGCGGTCGGCCCTGGCCCAGACGGACCGCCAGGCACAGCCGGGTGGACCACCGGCCGGATCGTTTCGGCGGTGATCGGTGCGGTGCTGGCAGTCTGCGCGCTGAGTGCACTCGGCGCGGGCGGCGCAGCCCTGTGGGCGGATGCCACTCAGCGCCACGACGGCTATGTGCACCTCGGCACGGCTAGCTACGCGACGGCCGGTCATGCGCTGGCCAGCGACACGATCAAGGTGTATGGCGGCTTGGGATGGCTGGCGCCGCTCATCGGCCAGATCCGTATCCAGGTCACCGGGACGGGGCGGGCCAATGGCGAATTCGCCGGGGTCGCCCCGGCGAACGCGGCAAGCAGGTACCTCTCCGGGGTCAGCTACACCACGGTGAGCAGCTATGACGGGCAGCGCATAGGCATCAACCACCCCGGCTCCCGTGCGCCGCGGCCTCCGCGGAGCATGCCGATCTGGGCAGCGCAGGCGTCCGGCATCCCTAGTGCCACCCTGTTGTGGACCGTGCGCGATGGTGACTGGACCGTGATCGTCATGAATGCTGACGGGTCGGCGGGCGTCGCGGTCCGCGCGGACCTTGCCGCCTCACTTCCGGCACTGGGGTGGCTGGCTACCGAGTTCCTGACCGGCGGGACGGTGCTCGCGCTGATCGCCTTCGCCTGCATCATGGTCCCGGTGCGCCTGGCTGTCACCTCCCGGGTGACGGTCGGCCCCGGGTCGCGAGCACTGAGATGAACGCCGGTGCCGCCAGGCGCGGCCGGAAGTGGCGGTTGCGGCATTCCGCTGGGGTGTTGCTTGTGCTGACGGCATCCGGCCTGGTCTTGGGCCTGTTCCTGCACGTGGCCGGGTCAGGCGGTGCCGGGAACGCAGCCTGGGCCGCGGTCGGGGTGTGCGGGGCGGCCTACGCGCTGTGGGCTATGGCCGATGCGCTGCGTCATGGGCGGGTGGGTGTGGATGTCATCGCTCTGCTCGCGGTCGCGGGCGCGCTGGCGGTGGGTGAACTGCTGGCGGCGGCGGTGATCGCTGTCATGCTGGCCAGCGGGCGGGCGCTGGAGGCGTGGGCGGCCGGGCGGGCCCACCGCGATCTGCACGCGCTGCTGGAGCGGGCGCCGCGGACGGCCCGCCGGTACCGTGGCCAGGCTCTGGAGACGGTGCCGCTGGATGCGGTCGTGCCCGGTGATCTGCTGCTGGTGGCGCCTGGAGAGCTGGTGCCGGTCGATGGCACCGTCGCCGGCGGCGCCGCGGTGCTGGATGAATCGGCGCTGACGGGCGAGGCACGCCCGGTCGAACGGGCACCCAGGGAGCCGGTGCGCAGCGGGGTGGTGAATGCCGGTGGCCCGTTCGACCTGCGCGTCACGGCCGCCGCTGCCGACAGCACCTACGCGGGGATCGTGCGCCTGGTGGCGGAGGCGGAGGCGTCGAGGGCGCCTTTTGTTCGCCTCGCCGACCGCTATGCGGTGTGGTTCTTGCTGGTGAGCCTGACCGGAGCTGGGGCCGCCTGGCTGGTGGCGGGGGCGGCGCGGGCGGTGGCGGTGCTGGTCGTTGCCACCCCGTGCCCGCTGATCCTGGCCGCCCCGGTCGCCTTGGTCTCGGGGCTGTCGGTGGCGGCGCGGCGCGGCGTGGTGGTCAAGGGCGGGGGAGTGCTTGAGCGGCTGGCCCGGTGCACCACGCTGCTGCTGGACAAGACCGGAACCCTGACCAGCGGGCGCCCCCGGGTGTCGGCGATCATCCCGGCCGACGGATACGAGCCGGCCGAGGTTCTGCGGCTGGCAGCGTCGCTGGACCAGGTGTCCGTGCACGTTCTGGCCGGCGCCGTGGTTGAGGCGGCCGCCGCGCGCGGCAGCCGGCTGGTGCTGCCAAAGCAGGTGGAGGAGGTGCCCGGGCAGGGCATCCGGGGGACGGTGGGCACGCACCGGGTCGCCGTCGGCAAGGCTGGCTGGGCCGGGGTGACCGGCCTGCCCGGGTGGGTGAAGGCCGCGCGGCGCCGGGCGCGGCTCGACGGGGCGCTGACGGTCTTCGTCGCCGTCGACGCGGAGCCAGCCGGCTGCCTGGTCTTGAACGACCCGCTCCGGCGCGATGCCGCCCGGACCATCCAAACGCTGCGAGATGGCGGCATCAGCCGGATCGTCATGGTCACCGGGGACCGGGCCGAAGTTGCTCACGCCGTCGGCGCGGTGATCGGCGTGGACGAGGTGCTCGCCGAGCGCACCCCGGCCGACAAGCTGGACGCGGTCCGGGCAGAACGCGGCCGGGCGCCGGTCATCATGGTCGGCGACGGGATCAACGACGCTCCCGCGCTGGCCCTGGCCGACGTCGGCGTCGCCATGGGCGCCCGCGGGGCGACCGCGTCCTCCGAAGCCGCCGACGCGGTGCTCACCGTGGACCATATCGACCGGCTCGGTGAGGTGCGCGCGCTGGCGCGCCGCACCCGCCGGATCGCCCTGCAGAGCGTGCTGGCCGGGATGGGGATGTCGATGGCCGCGATGGTGGCGGCGGCGGCCGGGCTGCTGCCGGCCGTGTGGGGCGCCCTGCTGCAGGAAGCGATCGACGTCACGGTCATCCTCAACGCGCTGCGGGTACTGCTCCCGGCCGCGCCACACGGGCACCTGACACCCGGCGATGCCGCACTGAACAGCCGGTTCTCCCGCGAGCACGTGACCATTCGGGCGGACATCGAGCAGTTGCGCGCCGCCGCGGACGCGCTTGGGGCCGTCGCGCCGCACGAGGCGATGTCCGGGGTCAGGCGGGCACACCAGGTTCTGGTGAACGAGATCGGGCCGCACGAGCAGGCGGAGCAGGAACAGCTCTACCCGGTGATGGACCGGTTGCTGGGCGGCGGCCACGCCACCGCCGCCATGAGCAGGACGCACGCCGAGATCGCCCATCAGACCCGGCGGCTCGGGCAACTGATCGACGACATCGGCGCCGACCCGCCCGACGCCGCCGACCTCGCTGACCTCCGTGCCCTGCTCTACGGGCTGCACGCGATCCTCAGCCTGCACACCGCCCAAGAAGACGAGAGCTATCTGTCCCTCGGCGACAACGAGGGAGGACCGGGCGCCGCACCCGGGATAACGCCCCCGTCAGGGATGGGGCGCAGCCGTGACACGCATGAAGTTATCCATCAGGACGGGGCGGCACGGCGCTGAGCCTGCCGCCCGGGAGGGCCGGCGGCTGATGCCTCCCCGCCGGCCTTCCGTTTGGATTGGCAACGGAGCCGCATGCCGCCTGGTCACTCGCACGGCTACGGGTTTGTTGCCGGTCACCACGGACCGTAACCGCGGTTGGCGGCGTCCAAGGCCGTTACGAAACCGGCGCGCTCATACGCGGCCTCGTCGGTACCAGCGGGCACCGAGAGGAGCCCGCGCACTTCGGCGACGGAGCCGAAGCCTTTGCGGGCCATCCAGTCCGACAGTTCGCCGAGCAATACGCCCGCGTACCCGGGTCCGTGGCGGAGCAGCGCCGACGCGGTCATCACCACGTCCGCCCCGGCGAGCAGGTACTTCGCCACGTCGGCCGCCGTTTCGACGCCGGTGGTCGCGGCGAGACAGGCGCGCACGCGCCCGGCGAGGAGTGCGATCCAGGCCCTTGGAAGCCGTCCCTCGGCTTGGGCAGACAGCCCGGGCCGGAGGGTCACGGTCAGCGTCTCGGGATCGATGTCAGGCTGCAGGAACCGGTTGAACAACACCAGGCCATCGGCCCCGGCCTGGTCCAGCCGGCGTGCCATCTCGGCGGTCGAGCTGAAATACGGGCTGAGCTTCACCGCCACCGGCACGCTGACCACCGCCTTGACGGAAGTCAGGATCTCGACGTGGCGCCGCTCCACGTCGCTGCCAGAGATGAAGGGGGAAGGGGAGGCGGGCGGGGGGTCGCCGGGCAGGTAGTAGATGTTCAGCTCGATCGCGGCAGCCCCCACATCTTGCAGGGCGCTCGCATAGTCCGTCCACCCGCCGGTGGTGGCTCCGTTGAGGCTGGCGATCACCGGAATGTCCACCGCGGCGACGGCACGTTCCAGCAGGCTCAGGTAGCGGTCCGGGCCGCTGTCGGCGCTGGCGGCCGCCGGGAAGTAGGACAGTGATTCCGCGAAGCTGTCGGCTCCCGCACCGGCCACAACCGCGTCGCGCGCCGCCTGCTGGCGCAACTGCTCCTCGAACAGCGAGGGGAGGACCACGGCGCCGACCCCGCTGTCAGCCAGCCGCCGGACGCCGTCGGCGGTGCCGGACAGCGGGGACGCCGACGCGACCAGCGGGCAGCGCAGCTCCAGGCCGAGGTAGCGCGTTGCCAGATCCGTCATTGGGACACCTCCGGTGCCTTGCGGCCGGCTCCGTCATGGCGTGCGGCTCCGTCATGACGTGTGTCAGGTGCGAACCGCGCCGGGCCGTGGGTTGCCATCTCTTCGTAGGTGTCCCACTGCCGGTCCGCGGCCTGCTGGGCCAGCTCAGCGAGCCGCTCGGCCTCGGCGGGGTCGGTGTTGCCGAGCGCCCGGTAGCGCAGTTCCCTGCGGGTGTAGTCGGCGAGCGGTATCCGCGGGCGTGGGGAGTCGAGCAGGAACGGGTTGCCGCCGGCGGTGCGGGCCACCGGGTCGTACCGGATCAGCGGCCAGTGCCCGCTGGCCACCGCGCGGTGCTGCTGGCCGAGCCCGTCGCGCATGTCGATGCCGTGCGCGATGCAGTGGCTGTAGGCGATGATCAGCGAGGGCCCGTCGTAGGCTTCGGCCTCGCGGAACGCCTTGAGCGTCTGCTGCGGGTCGGCGCCCATCGCCACCCGGGCGACGTAGACGCTGCCGTAGGCGATCGCCTGGAGGGCGAGGTCCTTTTTCGGCACGGTCTTGCCCGCGGCGGCGAACTTGGCGACCGCGCCCAGCGGGGTGGCCTTGGACGCCTGACCGCCGGTGTTGGAGTACACCTCGGTGTCGAGTACCAGCACGTTCACGTTGTGCCCGCTGGCCAGCACGTGGTCCAGGCCGCCGGCGCCGATGTCGTAGGCCCAGCCGTCCCCGCCGACGATCCACACGCTGCGGCGCAGCAGGTGGTCGGAGACGCTGCGCAGGTCCGCGGCCGCGGGACCGTCCAGGCCCGCGATCCGGCGATTGAGTTCGGCGAGACGGTTGCGCTGCGCGGCCAGTTCGGATTCGCGCAGCTGCGGCGCGCCGAGGATCTCGTCTGCGAACACCTCACCGACCTGCTCGCGCAGTTCGGTGAGCCGGCGCCGGGCCAGTTCGGCGTGCCGGTCGGCGGCCAGCCGGAGGCCCAGACCGAACTCCGCGTTGTCTTCGAACAGCGAGTTCGACCAGGCGGGGCCGCGCCCGTCCGGGCCGGTCGTCCACGGCGTGGTCGGCAGGTTGCCGCCGTAGATGGACGAGCAGCCGGTCGCGTTGGCGATCATCAGCCGGTCACCGAAAAGCTGTGACATCAGCTTGAGGTAGGGCGTCTCGCCGCAGCCCGCGCAGGCGCCGGAGAACTCGAACAGCGGCTGCAGGAACTGGGCGCCGCGCACCGTGCCGAAGTCCACCCGGGACCGGTCTGCCACGGGCAGGGTCTCGAAGAACGCAATGTTGCGCCGCTCGGCGGCCACGATCGGCTGCCGCTCGGTCAGGTTGATCGCCTTGCGGTCACCGTCCCCTGGCGCCGAGATCGGGCAGGCCTCCACGCACAGCGCGCACCCGGTGCAGTCCTCCGCATACACCTGGAGCGTGAACAGGGTGCCGGGCAGCCCCCGGGCGTCCAGCGGGGCGGAGCGGAACTCCGGCGGCGCCCCGTCGCGCAGCGCACTGTCGTAGTAGGTGGCCCTGATCACGCTGTGCGGGCAGACGAAGCTGCAGTTGCCGCATTGGATGCACAGGTCCGGGTCCCACTGCGCGACCAGGTCGGAGATGTTGCGCTTTTCGTAGGCGCTCGTGCCGCTCGGGTAGGTGCCGTCCACCGGCAGTGCGCTGACCGGCAGGTCGTCGCCGTGGCCCGCCATCATCGCCGCGGTGACGGTGCGGACGAACTCCGGCGCGCCCGCAGGCACGGCCGGGGCCAGTTCCCTGGCCGACGTCACCCGGCCCGGGATTTCGATCCGGTGCAGGCCGGCCAGCGCCCGGTCGACCGCCGCGTGGTTCTGCTGCACGACCTCGGCGCCGCGCCGCCGGTAGGTCTTGGCGATGGCCGACTTGATCTTCGCGATCGCCTCGTCCCGGGGGAGCACGCCGGAGATGGCGAAGAAGCAGGTCTGCAGCACGGTGTTGGTCCGCCCGGGCAGCCCGGCCTCGCGGGCGATCCGGGCGGCGTCGATCGCGTACACCTCGATCTTGTTGGCCAGGATCTTCTCCTGGACCGGCCGGGGCAGCGCGTCCCAGACCTCGTCGGGCGGGCGCGGGCAGTTGACCAGCAGCGTCGCGCCCGGTGCCGCTCGGCCGAGCACGTCGACCCGGTCCAGCAGCCCGAACTGGTGGCAGCCGACGAACCCGGCCTCGGCGACCAGATAGGGCGCGCGGATCGGCTCCGGCCCGAAGCGCAGATGGGACACGGTCTGTGAGCCCGACTTCTTCGAGTCATAGACGAAATAGCCCTGCGCGTGCAGGCCCTCCTCGCCAAGGATCTTGATCGTGTTCTTGTTCGCGCCGACGGTGCCGTCGGAGCCCAGGCCGAAGAAGACGGCGCGAACCGTCCCGGATGGCTCGATGTCCAGGCCCGGGTCGTAGGGCAGGCTCAGCCCGGACACGTCGTCGTTGATCCCGACGGTGAACCGGCGCCGCGGCCGTTCGCAGGCAAGCTCGGTGAACACCCCAGCGGCCATGCCCGGGGTGAACTCCTTGGACGACAGGCCGTACCGGCCACCGGTCACCGTCGGGAGGACCGCCCGTTCGCCAGTGGCGCACGCCTCGGCCAGGACCGCCGCCACGTCAAGGAACAGCGGTTCGCCTTCAGACCCGGGCTCCTTGGTCCGGTCCAGCACCGCGATCCGGCGGACACTGGGGGGCAGCGCTTCGAGCAGGGCCCGGTCCGGGAACGGCCGGTACAGCCGCACCTGCACCACCCCGGTCCGCTCACCCTGCGCGCATAGGTGGGCCACGGTTTCCGTGACGGTCTGCGCTGCTGAGCCCATCACCACCATGACCCGGTCGGCCTCGGGGTGACCGGAGTACTCGACCGTGTGGTAGCGGCGGCCGGTACGGTCGGCCAGCAGCCCCATCGCATCCTCGACCGCACCGGGCACGGCGGCGTAGAACGGGTTCACGGTCTCCCTGGCCTGGAAGTAGGTGTCGGGGTTCTGGGCGGTGCCGCGGATGAACGGGTGCTCGGGGGACAGCGCCCGGTCCCGGTGCGCGCGGACCAGTTCCGCGGGGACCAGGGCACGCAGGTCGTCGTCGCCGAGCAGTTCGATGGTGTTCAGCTCATGAGAGGTGCGGAACCCGTCGAAGAAATGCACGAACGGCACCCGGGTGGCCAGGGTGGCCGCCTGGGCGACCAGGGCCAGGTCGTGTGCCTCCTGCACCGAGGCGGAGGCGAGCAGGGCGAACCCGGTTTGCCGCACCGCCATCACGTCGCTGTGGTCGCCGAAGATGGACAGCCCCTGCGCGGCCAGCGACCGGGCGGCGACGTGCATGACGGCCGGGGTCAGTTCCCCGGCGATCTTGTACATGTTCGGGATCATCAGCAGCAGGCCCTGCGACGCGGTGAACGTCGTGGCCAGCGCGCCGCCCTGGAGGGCCCCGTGCAGCGCGCCCGCCGCGCCGCTCTCGCTCTGCAGCTCCACCACGGCCGGCACGCTGCCCCAGATGTTGGGCCGGTGCTGGCTGGACCACTCGTCCGCGAGTTCGGCCATCGGCGAGGACGGCGTGATCGGGTAGATGCAGCACACCTCGTTGAGCCGGTAGGCCACCGAGGCGGCCGCCTCGTTCCCGTCGATGGTGGCGCGCATCAGCTTTCCTCCGGGATCATCTCGATCGCGTGCACCGGGCACTGCTCGTGGCAGGTGCCGCAGCCGGTGCACCGGTCGTAGTCGAACCGGTAGCGGTGGCCGGAGCCGAGTTTGATCACGGCACCCTCCGGGCACGCGCCCAGGCAGCCGTCGCACTCGAAGCAGTTGCCGCAGGACAGGCAGCGGCCCGCCTCGTAGCGGGCGCCGGCCTCGGGCAGGCCGCCGGCCACCTCGCCGAACCCGGCGACCCGCTGCCGTGGCGGTGCCTGCGGCTGCTGGCGCTGTGCGAAGTCGCCGAAGTACCACGGGTTCAGCAGGCCGAACTCGGCCACGGGGTGCCTGACCGCCCGGGCCGGGCCCGGGGCCTCGCCGCGGAGCCAGGCGTCGATGTGCAGGGCGGCCTTCTTGCCGTGCCCCACGCCGACGGTGACCGTGCGCTCGGCCGGCACCATGTCGCCGCCGGCGAACACGCCGGGGCAGCCGGTCATCATGGCGGCCGACACCTGCACCGTGCCGTCCCGGGCGAAGGTCACCCCGGGGACCTGGCGCAGGAACGCGGTATCGGTCTCCTGGCCCAGCGCCAGGATCACGGTGTCGGCGGTGAGCGTCTCGTACTGCCCGGTCGGCTGCGGGTACCCGGCGGGATCCAGTTCCATCGCCTCGACCGTCAGCTCAGGCCCCTCGAAGTCGGTGATCGTGCGCAGCCAGTGGATCCGCACCCCCTCCCGCTCGGCGTCCTCGGCCTCCTGCTCGTGCGCGGGCATCTGGGCCCGGGTGCGCCGGTAGACGATCAGCGTGTCCTCGGCCCCGAGCCGCCGGGCGACCCGGGCCGCGTCCATCGCGGTGTTGCCGCCGCCGTAGACGGCCACCCGCCGGCCGATCACCGGCCGCTCGCCCTCGGCGGCGCTGCGCAGGAACGACAGCGCGTCGAGGATCCGGGCGGCATCACCGGCCGGGATGTGCACCCGCTTGGACAGGTGCGCGCCGACCGCCACGAACACCGCGTCGAAACGGCCCTCGGCCCGCTCGGCGGCCAGGTCGGTCACCCGGTGCCCCGGGGTGAACCGCACCCCGAGCGCGGCGATCCTGTCCAGCTCCGCATCCAGCACATCGCGGGGCAGCCGGTAGGCCGGGATGCCGTAGCGCATCATTCCACCGGGCCGCTCACCGGAGTCCCTGACCTCGACCTCGTGCCCGAGCCGGGCGAGATGGTAGGCGGCCGACAGGCCGCTGGGGCCCGAGCCGATGACCAGCACCCGCCGCCCGGTGCCGGCC
>Ga0207646_10004136_pt1 | contig 15933 bp, 15 predicted proteins | sample KBSK5502metaG_FD_184343 | JGI IMG/M metagenome (GOLD analysis project Ga0207646, IMG submission 184343) | Corn, switchgrass and miscanthus rhizosphere microbial communities from Kellogg Biological Station, Michigan, USA - KBS K5-50-2 metaG... | ecosystem: Host-associated > Plants > Roots >... | reverse complement strand
AGCTCGCGAACCCGAAGTCGCCGGACCTGCCGAAGTTCGTCGACTCGGTCAAGGCGCGCACCCTCCGCGCCGACGGTTGGATCCCCCGCCCGACCTGTCCGCCGCCGGACATCGCCCGCGACTGGGCCGAGCTCCAGGCGTTCTTCCGCGAGCACGGCCAGGACGCGGCCGAGCTGTGCGTCGCCCACGAGAACTTCCTCCACCTCGTCCTGACGAACGATCCGGCCAAGGCGCGCCAGGAGCAGCACCGAGCGTTCCTCAAGGTGATGAGCGGCGAGCGGGGGCCGGAGTACCTCGAGACGGTCTACCTGTTCGGGACGCCCGATGAGATCGTCGCCTCGCTTCAGGCTCGGATCGACGCCGGCGTGGAGCAGTTCATCCTCCACACGATGACGCCCGATCCGCGACAGCTCCATGACTGGGTGGAGCGGATCATCCCGAACGTCACGTTTCCGGCCTCGGCCGGTCCCGTTCGCCGGCCGAACCGGACCGGAGTCCCCGTCGCCTCGTGACGCGGCGGGTCGCCCTCCTGGGCAGGCCGCTCCGACGACGCCACTCCGTCGTCATGCACAACGCAGCGTTCGCTGCGGCAGGGATCGACGGCCGCTATGAGCTGCTCGAGCTCGACGAGGCGGAGGTCGCGGGGGCCGTCGCGGCCGCCCGCGGACCGGACTTCCTGGGGCTCGGCGTGACCGCCCCGTACAAGCCGCTCGTCGCGAGCCTCGTCGACGAGGTCGAGGGCGACGCGCAGACGATCGGGGCGGTGAACAACGTCGTCCGAACCGATGACGGTCGGCTGATCGGCTTCAACACGGACGCGCCCGGGTTCCAGGCAGGCGTCGAGCTCGCGATGGGCCATCCGCTGGCGGGCGCGACCGTGGTGGTGGCGGGTGCCGGCGGAGCCGCCCACGCGGTCGTGTTCGGGTGCCTGGCCGCGGGCGCCCGGCGGGTGACGATCGCGAACCGGACCGCCGCATCGGGCGAGGCCCTGGCGGCGCGGTTCCGCGGGGTCGGATCTGGCTCGGTGTCCGCCGTCCCACTCGATGGAGCCGAGGTCGTCGAGGCACTGGGCTCGGCGGACCTCGCCGTGAATGCCACGACGATCGGGATGATCGATCCCGGGTCGGCGTTCAACGTCGAGCTCCTGCCACCCGCGGCGACCGTGTTCGACCTCGTCTACGTCCCGGCGGAGACGCCGATCGTCGCCAATGCGAGAGCCCGCGGGCTGCGTGCGGCGAACGGCTCGGAGATGCTGATCGCCCAGGCCGCGCTCGCGTTCGAGCGCTGGACGGGCGTCGGCGGCATGGCCGGCGTCATGCGGGCGGCGGTCGGCCCGCTCCTCGCCGACGCGACCGTCCGGGCCTGATCCGATGGCCCTGGCCGTTCCGGAGCCTGGCGCGATCTACACGGTGGGGCTGAACTACCGCGCGCCGGGCACGGCTGTGGGCATCGGTCCGGAGCGCCCGCTGATCTACGGCAAGGCGGCCAGCTCGTTAGCCGGCGACGGCGGAACGCTGGCCTGGGACCGCGCCGTGGCCCCAACCGTCGATGCGGAGGTCGAGCTCGGGGTCGTGATCGGGACGTCCGCGTGGCGGGTCGACGAGGCCGCTGCCCTTCGCCACATCCTTGGCTACACGATCGTGAATGACGTCTCGTCACGCGACCCATGGCTCGACGGCGATCAATGGCTCATCGGCAAGTCGATGCCCGGATTCTGCCCCGCCGGCCCGCGCCTGGTCCCCGTCGAAGAGCTCGACCCGACCGACCTCCGCCTCGGCTGCCGGATCAACGGCGAGCCGATCCAGGACGGGCGCACCTCGGACATGCGCTTCTCGATCCCCGAGATCATTGCGTTCCTGAGCCGCCACGCGACCCTTCGGCCGGGCGACCTGATCGCGACCGGCACCCCGGCGCGACTCCGGACCCGGCCGGGCCCCGACCGCCACCTCGAACCCGGTGACGTGGTCACCTGCTGGATCGAGGGGATCGGAGAGCTCACGACCCACGTCGCCTGAATCCTCGGGCCGATGGCGTCGCGGAGCTAGCTCCGCCTCGGACCTCGGAGAGCACCAACCAGCTCGGACGCGTAGTTGGAGAATCAGTCGATGAAGCCGCCGACCGTGTTCCTCGGAGAGATGACCAGCCCGGAGGTCGAGGCCTTCCTCGGCGCCGGTCACGACACCGTGATCGTGCCGGTCGGCTCGACCGAGCAGCACGGTCCGCACGGCCCGCTCCTGACCGACGCGATCGTCCCCACCGAGGTCGCGCGCCGCGTCGCGCCGGACGTCGGTGCGGTCGTCGCCCCGACGATCAACTACGGGTTGTCCTATCCCCACGCGGGGTTCACGGGCCTCGTCTTCGTCCGGATCCCGACGTTCATGGCGTTCGTCGAGGACGTCGTCGTCGGGCTGTCGACGGCCGGCTTCCGCCGAATCGTCCTGCTCAATGGCCACTACGACAACACGTATGCACTGGCCTACGCCTGCGCGAACGCGGCCGACCGGCTGCCCGCCGGGACGCGCGCCTTCCCGATCAACTACTGGGACGGGATCACCCCCGAGGAAGCCGCCGAGTTCTTCGGCCCGACCAGCGGCCTCCACGCGAACAAGGGCGAGACGTCCGCGGTCCTGGCGATCAACCCGGATATCGTCGATCTGGATGCGGCGAACGCCGAGATGCCGCCGTTCCCCGAGGTCGGCAACGCGCCGGCGGTCCATACCGCGTTCTTCTTTTCCGCTCCGGGCTCCGTCCACCGGGCGACACACTCGGGGACGTGGGGCGACGCCCGCGAGGCGAACGCCGAATTCGGCGTGCGTTACCTGGACGCGGTCACGCGCGGCACGATCCGGGTGCTCGACGATATCGAGCGGACGTTCGCCGCGATGCCTCCGCGGTCGTAGGTCAGGCAGGCGGGAGCCACGCCCCGCCACGCATCACCCGCCGGACGCGCAGATCGTCGCTGAGCTCCACGAGGTCCGCTCGCTGGCCGACCGCGAGGCGGCCGCGATCGGTGACCCCGAGCAGGTCGAGCGCGTTCGTCGAGGCGGCCGCGACGGACTCGGTGATCCCCCGCCCAGCGAGGTGGAACGAGCGGACCGCGATGTCGAGGGCGATCACCGAGCCCGCCAGCGTCTGCGTGCCCACGAGGGTGGCCCGGCCGTCGATCACCTCGACCTCCAGCGAGCCGACCAGGCCACGCGGCCGGTCCGTGCCCGCCAGTGCGAGGGCGTCGCTCACGAGCAGCACCTCTGACCGCGGCTTCAGGCGGGTGATCAGCGGCCACAGCTGCGGCGAGACGTGGTGCCCATCGACGATGAGCTCCACCGCGACGTCGTCGTCGAGGAGGGCCGCCAGGGCCAGGCCTGGCGAGCGATGGTCGAGGCCGGTCATCGCGTTGAACAGGTGGGTCGTGGAGCGAGCGCCGGCCGCGTAGCCGGCATGGGCCTCCTCGATCGTCGCCGCCGAGTGGCCGAGCGACACCACGACGCCGCGCCCGGCGAGCGCCTGGATCAGCTCGAGCGCGCCGGCCAGCTCCGGCGCGATCGTGATCACGCGCAGGCCATCGACCAGCGGGTCGAGCTCACCGGGTGCCAGGCTGGCCGGCGTCCTCAGGCTCGCCGGATCGTGCGCGCCCCGGCGCGCCTCCGCGAGAAACGGGCCCTCCAGGTTGAATCCGAGCGGGTCGGCGCCGTCGGCGGGGGCGTTCCGGCGCCACGTCCGAACCGTCTCGGCGAACCGGACGAGGGCGGGCATCGGAGCGGTGACCGCGGTCGGCAGGAAGCTCGTCACGCCGCGCCGGGCCAGGGCCCGGGCCATCCCATCCAGCGCGGCTGGCTCACCCATCGCGTCGTGGCCGCCGAAGCCGTGGACGTGGAGGTCGACGAAGCCGGGCGCCAGGAGCGGGCTCAGGTCGTCGGCCGCGGGGCTGATGTCCTCGACGTCGACCGTTGCGAGCACTCCGTCCTCGATCACGAGCCGACCGGGCGCGATCCGGTCGGCGAGGACCAGACGGCCGACGATCTCGGTTCGGCCGGTCACCCGACACCGACCTCCTCGGGGCCCTCGACCTCGAACTGGACGTCGAGGCCGTAGCGGTCCGCCGGATAGCGCGACTCGGTCGCCTCGATTCGCCGGTCGTCGTCGTCGACGATCGTCCGCCGCTCGACGAGGAGCGGGTCGCCTACCCGCATCCCGAACAGACGCGCGTCCTCGGCCGTCGCCCGGGCCGCGGTGATCGTCCCCGTCCCCCGCCGAAGCCCGAACCCGGCCCCCGTCAACGTCTCGTGAAGGGATCCTCGCTCCAGGTCAGCCCGTAGCACCGCCGTCGCGGTCTCGGCGATCAGGACCGCGGTCTCGAGGGCGATTGGCTGGTCGTCCGCGAGCCGGAGCCGGCGAAGGCGCACCACCGGTTCGTGGGGCCGGAGGCCGAGGCTCTCCGATTCGGCGATCGTCGACGGACGAACCGACCGGTCGAGGACACGCGAGCTGGGGACCCGGCCGGCTCGCCGCATCTCCTGGGTGAACGTCATCAGCCGGTTCGTCCGGCGATGGGCCGGGGGTTGGGCGACGAAGCTGCCGCGACCCGGCTCGCGGCGGATGAGCCCGTCGGCAGCGAGCCGCTCCATCGCGTTCCGGGCGGTCATCCGGCTGACCCCGAACTGGGCGACCAGCTCGGCGTCGGACGGGAGCCGTTGCCCGGGACGGAGGCCGGCGATGCGCTCTCGGAGGACCTGCTCGATGTGCCGGTACTGGGGCTGGTACGGGGCCTCCGTCATCGACCGAGCGCCCCGCCGAGCGTCGCTGCCCCGGCCTCGGACGTCTCCGCGCCGTGGACCGCTGCGCCGATTGCGCCGGCCCAGGTCCCGAGCTCTGCCGGGACGATCGCGACCCGGTCGAGGTCGGTCGTCCGGACCCGTCGCCGAAGCTCGGCGCGGATCGGCGGCAGGAGGAGGTCCAATGCCGCGGCGATCCCACCGCCGATGACGATCCGATCCGGCGTGATCACCACGACGGCGTTCGAGATCCCGATCCCGAGGTAGCGGCCGACCTGGGCGAGTCCCGCGGTTGCGAGCGCGTCGCCGGCGCGTGCGCGGTCGACCGCATCCTCCGCGGTCGCCGTCCCGCAGGCCGCCGCGATCTGGTCGGCTCGGGTGAACGCCTCGAGACACCCCCGGTTGCCGCAGTTGCACCACGGCCCGTCCGGCTCGATCGTCTGGTGGCCGAGCTCGCCGGCGGTGCCGTCGTGGCCGAGGACGACCCGTCCGTCGATCACGATCACGCCTCCGACGCCCGTCCCGAGCGTGAACCCGACCATCGACGAGGCGCCGCGTCCGGCTCCGAGCCGGTGCTCGGCGACCCCAAACGCCCGGGCATCGTTGATGAGCGATGCGGGCACGCCGAGCGCGGCGCCGATCGGGCCCGCGACCGGCTTGCCGGCCCAGGCGCCGGGGATGTTCACGAAGAACCGGGTGGCGCCCGTCGCCGGGTCGTACAGGCCCGGCACGCCGATCCCGACCGTGGTCACTCCCGGAAAGGCCCGGATGGCGTCCCTGCCCATCTCGATGAGCTTCGCGACGACCGCGTCGGGGCCGTCGTCCGCCGGGGTGCCGACCTGGTCCTGACCGAGCGAGCGCCAGCCAGCGGCATCGCGCTCGGCGACGACCCACTTGATGTTCGTGCCGCCGAGGTCGAGACCGAGGTGGCGGGTGGCCCTCGTCCCGGTCATCGGCCGTTCGGCCCCAAGATCGCGCTCAGCTCGCGGCCGTCGCCCGCGTGTACGCGGCCGCGACGAGCACGACGATCGAGCCGAAGACGATCTGGCGCCACGGCTCGGGCAGGATGATGCTCAGGAAGCCCGCAAGCACGGTCAGGATCAGGGCCCCGACGATCGTGCCCGAGTAGCCGCCGCGGCCACCAAGGATGGACGTCCCGCCGATGACCGCTGCGGCGACCGACGGCAGCAGGTACGGCGTGACGAGGGTGACGCTCGCGGTGTTCGACAGTCCCGACTGGAGCAGCCCGGCGATGGCTGCCAGCAGGGCCGAGATCACGTACAGCACGACCAGCACCTGCCAGGAGCGGACGCCGGACAGGCGGGCGGCAACGGGGTTGTCGCCGATCGCGTACAGCATCCGGCCGTAGCCGGTTCGCCTCAGGAGAAGGATGAGCAGCACCGCAACCGGCACGAACACGGCAAGGTCGTTCGGGATCACATCGGCGGTGAGGCCGGTCCCAAGGGTCCGGAGCTCGGGCGGCACGCCCGCTCCGGTCTGCACGCTCTGGAGCTGCCAGACGTTCGAGAAGCCGAACACGATGAGGCCCATGCCCAGCGTCATGATCAGTGGATGGACGCGGAAGATGCCGATGCCGATGCCGCTGACCAGGCCGGCCAGGGCAGAAGCGGCGAGCGCCACGATGACCCCGAAGGCCCAGCCGCCCGGCTGGTGGACGAAGGTCGCGGTGACGAACCCGGCCATCGACGCGATGTAGCCGATGGACAGGTCGATCCCGCCGGTGAGCATCGTCAGCGTCTGACTCGCGGCCAGGATCGCCAGCACGGCCGCCTGCCGCACGGTGAACGCCGCCCAGTTCGGGCTGACGGTGCCCGGTCGGGCCAGCTCGACGGTCATGACCAGCAGGACCAGCAGGATGGTCAGCGGGATCAGCGGGTAGTCGCGGAGGAGGTTGCGCCACGCGGCTCGCCGCATCCACGGCCAATTCCTCACAGCGTTCGTGGCCGCGGTCACGTTCGGGCCCTCCGCATCTGGATGAAGCTGCCGGCCATCAGCACGCCGATCAGGATGAAGCCCTGGGCGACCAGGCCGTAGTTCGGGTTCACCCGCATGAACGTCATGTCGTCGCGGATGAGCTGGAGCACGACCACCGCGACGAGCGGGCCGAACACGCCGCCAATCCCGCCGGCGAGGCTGACCCCGCCGAGCACCACCGCGCCGATGCTGATCAGCACGTAGGTGGGCTCCGGGACGGGGCTCCCGATCCCGGTGCTGGCCGTCAGCGACAGCCCGGCGAAGGCAGCGACCAGGCTGGTGATGACATAGGACAGGAACTTCGTTCGGTTGACCGGCACGCCGCTCCGGAACGCGGCCAGCTGATTGCTGCCGATCGCGTAGAGCGACAGCCCCAGGTGCGACCGCGAGAGCGGGAGCCAGACAGCCGCGACGATGACGAGGAGGACGACGGCGGCCTTGGGCAGCAGGTCGATGCCCGCGGGCCCGACGACCAGGTCCTTGAGCCACTGCGCGGCGCTGCCACCCGGTGCCGGCCGAACGAGCAGCGCGGCGCCGGCCCACACGAAGGACGTCGCGAGCGTGACGACGATGTCGGGCACTCTCGTCAGCACGACCAGCGCGCCGTTGACCGCGCCCAGCAGCAGGCCGAGCAGGAGCACCCCGATGACGATCACCACGGCCGTTCCCTCGCCCGGGTTGTCCTTCATCATCGTTGCGGCGACGCAGCTGGTCAGGGCCATCTGCGCGCTGATCGACAGGTCGATGCCGCCGGAGATGACCACGATCGCCTGCGCCACGGCCGCGAGCGCCAGCGGCAGCACCGAGGTCGCCGTGCTCGACAGGCTGCTGAGGCTGTAGTTGGGGTTCACGACTTTCGTGAAGGCGAGGAGCACCACGAGGAAGGCGAGCAGTCCCAGGGTCCACGCGTTGTCGCGGCGGAAGGCCCTGACCATGTCGATGGGACTCGGACGCGGTGGATCCATGCTCGCGGCTGACGCGGTCATGGCTGCCCCGAAGTCGGCATCGATGCCCCCTGGACGGCCGCCTCAACGGCGGCGATATCGGCCGGCGTCGCCGCGACGACTTGTTCCGGAAGCTCGGCGTCCGGCTTGAGGTTGTGCGCGGCGCGGAGCAGGGCCGCCTCGTCGGCGCCGGCGGCGGGCATCTCGGCAACCACCCGACCGCCGAAGATGACGATCACCCGGTCGCAGGCGAGCTGGATCTCCTTCAGCTCGGAGGTGTAAAGCAGGATCGCTGCCCCTTCGGCGGCCAGGTCGCGCAGGAGCACGTAGATCTGGTTCTTCGTCCCGATGTCGATCCCGCGGGTGGGATCGAAGCACAACATCGTCCGGACGCCGCGCGCGACCCACCGAGCGATCGTCACCTTCTGCTGGTTGCCGCCCGACAGGCGTCGAACCTCGCTGCCGGCGCGGGCATCGATCTGGAGGGTCTTGACCGCCTCATCGACCTTGCGTCCCTCCTGACCCCGATTGATCCAGCCCCAGGTCGTGACCCGGGCCGAGAACGGGAGGGAGATGTTCTCGCGCACGGAGCGCTGCATCAAAAGCGCCTCGGCCCGATCGGCGGCGACATAGACCATGCCGATCCGGATCGCGTCCGATGGGTGGCGGAACGCAACCGGCTTGCCGTCCACGAGCAGTGAGCCGCTCGCCGGCCGTTCCGAGCCGGCGAGGATGTCGAACAGCTCGTCCTGGCCCTGGCCTTCGAGCGCGACGACCCCGAGAACTTCGCCCGGGTACAGCTCGAAGGTCGCGTCCTGCAGCCGCCGACCGTCGCTGAGCTGGCGTGCCTCGACGCGCGGCGTCTGCCCGCTCCGATGAGCCGGCGTCGCCTTCGACTCGTCGCGCTGGCCAAGAGCCGCGACGACCTCGCCGAGCATGAGCTCGACCATCCGATCCTGTGAGCCTGCGCTGACGTCGACGACGCCGACCGTTTGACCATTGCGCAGGACGGTGGCGCGATTGCAGACGGCCGCGATCTCGATGAGGCGATGCGAGATGAAGATCACCGATCGATCCGTGCCTTGGCGCTGGACGACCTGGAGCACGCGTTCGGTCAGGTTCGCCGGCAATGCTGCGGTGATCTCATCGAGCAGCAGCACGTCCGGCTCGATTGCGAGCGCACGAGCGAGGTCGACGATCCGCAGCGACGCCAGCGGCAGCCGCCGCGCCAGGGTCGACAGGTTCAGGCGTTCCAGCCCGAGCTCACTGAGCCACCGGCGGAATGGCTCGATCGGCGTCTGGGTCAGGCGCAGGTTGTCGCGGATGTCGAGATCGGGAATGACGGAGGGTTCCTGGTAGACAGAGACGATCCCGTTGCGCCGCGCCTCGGCCGGGGAGTGCGACGAGCGCTCCCGGCCGCGGACGACGATCCGGCCCGTATCCGGCGTGACAGCGCCCGTGAGGATCTTGACGAACGTGCTCTTGCCGGCGCCGTTCGCGCCCATGAGTGCGTGGACCTCGCCCGGCCGAACCGACAAGGAGGCATGGTCGAGGGCGACCACGGCGCCGTAGGCCTTCGAGACGTCGGTCGCCTCGAGCAGCAGGTCAGTCGTCGTGGAGGTCATCGGTCCCTGGTAGGAGAGAGTGAGGGGACGCCGGCTCGGCCGGCGTCCCCTGCTTGACGGCGAAGGACCCTAGGCGCCCTTGCAGGAAGCCGGGACCCCGTTGGGGTCGTAGTCGGTCCAGTTGGGGATCGACAGGCTGAGCGGCCAGAGCGGGTCCATGCCCGGGACGGCGATCCACTTCTGGAGGTCGGCCTTGCCCTGGTCGGTCGTGTTGTCGAGGATCTGCGGGTCGAGGAGGACGGTGTTCGGACGGCCGGCGCCAGCGCTTGGCGTGACGGTCGCACCGGACAGGAGCTTGTAGGCCATGTTCACGCCGGCGCCGCCCACGGACGCGGTGTTGGTCACCGCGGCGCCAACGAGGCCCGCATAGCCCGTGGGATCGAGGGCCTGCTTCACGAAGGCCCCGATGTCGGCGTCCGCGATCGGCACGAACTTCTTGTTGGCGGCCTTGATGGCGTCGTCGATCTGGGTTCCCATGCCGGACGCCCAGATGCCCTGCACCTTGTCATAGCCGCCGCTGCCGATGAAGTCGTTGGTGATCTGGGTGGCGGTGGCCGGATCCCAGCCGGTGAACGTGCCGCCCGGGTTGGCCACCTTGATGCCCGGGTTCTCCTTGAGCGCCTGGTTGAAGCCGATGTCGCGGTCGGAGTCGGCCGGATGCCCGGCGAGGCCGCGGGTGTACCAGACGGTGCCCGTGCCGCCAAGCTTCTTGAACAGCCACGAAGCGCCAAGGTAGGCGTACTTGACCTGGTTGTTGTAGAGGTTCCACGTGTTCGGGTCGGTGACGTAGGCGTCAACCGAGACGGTCACGATGCCCGCTGCGTGGGCCTCGGCGAGCGCCGGGTTCAACGCGTCGGGGTCGTTCGGGTTGAACACGATCGCGTTGACCTTCTGCGAGATCAGCGTGCGGAGGTCGGCCAGCTGTCCGGCCGCGTCCGTGTTGCGATGGATGACGGTGATCCCCGAGATCTTGCTCGTCCCGAGCGCGGTGACCTCGGCCTTGGCGGTGCAGACCTGCTCCTCGCGGAAGCCGTTGCCGACGCCGCCACCGTTGCTGTATCCGATCGTGTACGGGGCCTTCGCGGCCCCACCCCCAGCGCTCGGGCTCGAGCTGCACGCCGCCGAGACGACCGCGAAGGCCGCCAGACCGACGAGCAGTCGGCTGAGTGTCGATGCCTTGGTCATTCCTTCTCCTCCATCTGCGACCCGGCGCGCCGATCTGGTCGCGCCGCCGTTGCTTCCATCCCCTCGTGTCGCGGGGACCTGTCGATGCGCTCTATCGGCCGCACCTCCTGCGCGTGATGTCCGCTGCCATCATCCCTCCCGGGCGATGGCACGAGCGATCCGCCGCGCGTGATCTGCGTAGGCCTCCTCGAACAGGTCGTGCGAGCGCTCGGCGCCTACGACCGAGGCTCGGGTGATGACGGGGGGCATCGCGCCGCGGGCCACGAGAATCTCCGCGACACGGACCTTGATGGAGTTGACGATGGCGACGGCGGCCATCGTCGACGCCGGGCCGACGGGCGTATCGAGGCCGTCGATGCGGCACAGGGCGTCCGCCTCCGGCGTGCACAGATCGACCACGAGGTCGGCCTCGTCAAGGAGCCGGCTACCGACGTCGGGATCGACATCCGAGGACATCGACTGGCGGACGGACGTGACCGCGACGACGCGGAGGCCGCGGGCGCGGGCGCCGCGGGCCATCTCGACCGGCACGGCCGTGGTGCCGCCGGCCGAGAACACGACCATCAGGTCCTGTGGTCCGAACCGGAAGTTGGAGAGGATGACCTCGGCCAGGCCGGGCGTCCGCTCGATGAACATCGCCTGGCGCTGACCGTTCGCGCCGACGACCTGGGTGTGGAACGTCATCGACAGCTCCACGATCGGGTTGAAGCCAGGGTACGAGCCGTAGCGCGGAAACATCTCCTCGACCGGGATCCGCGAGTGGCCGGTCCCGAACAGGTGGACGAGCCCGCCGGCGGCGATCGCATCAGCGGCCCACTGGCTGGCGGTCTCGATCGCCGCCGCCTGCGTCGCGGCGAGCTCATCGAGCACCTCGGACACCGCGGCCAGCCAGGGGAGTGTCGTCACGGCCAGGGTCATCAGTAGCCGCGATCCGACGAGCTGCCGGCTCCGGCCGGAACCGCAGGCGCCGTCCGCCCGGCCTTCCGCGCCCGGAAGTCGTCGATGATCGCCTTGGTCGCCGTCGCGCCGATGCGCGTCACCCCCAGGTTCATCACGTCGATGAGCGCGTCGAGTGTTCGGACTCCGCCCGCGGCCTTGACCTGGATCCCCGGCGACACCGATCGGCGCATCAGAGCCAGGTCCTCGTGGGTCGCGCCGCCGGCGGCGAACCCGGTCGACGTCTTGACGAAGTCGCCGCCCCCGGCCTCGGTCAGGTGGCACGCCCGAACGATCTCGTCCGGCGTCAGGTAGTGGTTCTCGAAGATCACCTTGACGATCGCCCCGCTCGCGTGGGCGACGTCGACGACGGCCGCGATATCGGCCCGGACGTCGTCGTCGCGGCCGGACTTCAAGGCGCCGATGTCGATGACCATGTCGAGCTCGGTCGCGCCTTCGGCCAGCGCGCCGTGCGCCTCGAAGACCTTCGTCGCGGTCGTCGAGCTGCCGTGCGGAAAGCCGATCACCGTGCCGACCGCCACGTCCGATCCATCGAGGATCGCCTTCGCCCGCCGCACGTCGACTGGCCGGACGCAGACCGACGCGACGTCGTACTCCGCCGCGAGCCGGCAGCCGGCCTCGACGAAGGCGTCGTCGAGCTCGGGCCGCAACAGGGAGTGGTCGATCGTCTTGCCGACCTGGCGTTCCGTGAGGGTCTCGACCGAGTACGTCATCGCGTTACACGATCAGCGGGCGGAGGACGTCGCGAGCCAGCAGGAAGCCGCGCTTGACGAGGTCCTCGTCGCCCTCGAACGAGCGGTCCTCGTGCTCGATCGAGATCGCTCCGCGGTAACCCACCGCGTACAGCGCCGCGACGAACCGGTCCCAGCGAATCTCGCCGAGGCCGGGCAGTCGGGGGATCTGCCAGCCCATGCCGGCCGACATCACGCCGTTCTCGAACAGGCCGTTCCGGTCGATCTCCATGTCCTTGGCGTGGACGTGATGGATCCGCGAACCGAACTCGCGGACGGCCCGCTCGTAGTCGATGAACTGCCACACGAGGTGCGACGGGTCGAGGTTCAGCCCGAAGTTGTCGGCGTCGACGATCTCGAACAGCCGGCGCCAGATCGCCGGTGAGTACGCCAGGTTCTTGCCGCCGGGCCATTCGTCGCCGGAGAAGATCATCGGGCAGTTCTCGATGACGATCGTGACCCCGTGCCGCCCGGCGAAGCGGACGAGGTCCGGCCAGACCTTCTCGACCTCGGCCAGGTTGTCCTTGACCGATCGATTCTGGTCGCGGCCGATGAACGTCCCAACGAGCGTCACGCCAAGCAGCTCCGCCCCGACGATCACCTTGCGGAGGTGCTCGTTGGCCTCGGCGCGGACGGTCGGGTCCGGGTCGAGGTTGTTCGGGTAGTAGGCGAGCGAGCTGATCTCCAGCCCCCGGTCGTCGAGATGCTTGCGGAGCGCGGCCGCGCCGGCCTTGTCGAGGCTGTCGACGTCGAGGTGGCTGACGCCGGCGTAGCGGCGGCGGTCGCCGGTCACCCGCGGCCAGCTGGCGATCTCGAGGGTCTGGAACCCCTCGGTGGACGCCCAGTCGGCGAGGCCCTCGAGCTCCATGCTGCCAAGGGCGGCGGTCATCAGGCCCAGCTTCATGCGCTCGGAACCTCCTCCTTAGGTGCATGTTGGGCGTGCCGTGCGGCCCGGTCTCGTTCCACCTTGACCCAGCGGCCCTCGTGGGCACTTGCCGCGACCGCGTCGTTGACGAGCATCTCGTCGTGGCCGGCCGCGAACGTTGCGTACGGCGGGTCCGGGTTCGGCCTGCCTGCGGCGACGTCGGCGTAGATCGCCCGGAACAGCGCCCCGAACGTGTCGCCGAAGCCCTCGACGTGGCCGCCCGGCAACGCGGCCGCGGCCCGGCCGGCGGCGCCCATCAAGGCGGGGTTGCGGAGCAGGATCTCGTTCGGCCGGTCGCGGTGGCCGAGCCAGAGGTGATCGGGCGTCTCCGAGTCCCAGGCGGCCGCGGCTTCCGACCCGTCGATCTCCCACTGGAGCGAATTCTTCCGGCCCGGGCTGACCTGGGAGACCGCGACGGACCCGCGGGCGCCGTTCGCGAAGCGGAGCAGGATCGCCGCGACATCCTCGGTGCCCATCCGGCGTTCGACGGTCTCCGCCGAGCGCTCCGTGGAGAACGTCTCGACCGGCCCGGTTGGCTCGCGGCGGGTGGTCACGAACGTGGCGAAGTCGGCCATGACCGACACGACCGGCTGGCCCGTGACGAACGCCATCAGGTCCAGCCAGTGCGAGCCGATGTCGCCGACCGCGCGGAGGGCGCCGCCCTTGTCGGGCTCCAGCCGCCAGTTCCAGTCGGTGTCGTGGAGGAGCCAGTCCTGGAAGTAGTGGCCAGTGACGAACCGGATCTGGCCGAGGTCCCCGGCCGCGATCCGCTCCCGAATGTGCTGGTTGAGCGGGTAAAACCGGATGTTGAAGTTGACGGCGTTGACCAGGCCGCTCGCGGCCGCTTCGCGGACGAGCCCGACCGACTCCGCCGCGGTCAGGGCGAGTGGCTTCTCGCAGACGACATGCTTGCCCGCGGCGAGGATCGCCGACGCCTGCGGCACGTGGAGGTGGTTCGGCGAGGTGACGTGGACGACGTCGACCGACGGGTCCGCGAGGATCTCGTCGAGCGAGCCGTAGGCGTGGCGGACGCTCAGCGCCTCGGCGCGGGCCGCGCCTCGATCCGGCGTGCTGCCGAGGACGCCACGGACGTCGACGCCGATCCGGCGCAGGGCTTCGACGTGGACGGTCCCGATGAACCCGGTGCCGATGACGGCGGCACCGATGTCGGCGAACGAGGTCATCCGGCTCCTGTCGTGCGTGGCGGTGACGCGGCTGGGACGGGTCGGAACGGGGCTCGGCCGAAATGTCTAGACGATCTAGAGCGCTGCCGGATCGTAGCGAGATGGTTCGGCCAGGGTCAAGGGTCTCAAGGCAACCGGCCGCGACGACCGGCCCGCCGCGGGCATCTCAACCGCCGGCGACGATCCGGTCGGTGTAGTCGCCGGACGCGGGGTCTTTGAGGATGAGCTTGGTCCGCCCGTCCGGGAGGACCTCGCGCTTGATGACGATCTGGTCCTCGAAGGATTCGGTCGTCTTCGCGATCCGCGGGGTCGCGCTGCCGCGCCATTCGAACAGTTCGACCGGCTCCCAGGCGCGGCTCTTCGCGGACCGGTACGCCGCGTCCATGACCGCGTTCACGACGTAGCCGTCGTAGAACGTCTCGCGCGGTTCTCGGCCTGCTTCGAGCGCGGAGAACATGTCGCTGAACATGTCGACGTAGCCGAGCTCCGAGGCCTCGTCGCCGACGGGGAACAGCCAGCCGGCCGCGGTCTCGGCCTTCTCGGCGACATACCCGCCACCCCCGCCGGCGGAGAACATCTCGAAGCCCGTCCGCAGGAAGTGGTTCAGCCAGATCGTGCCGTGGGTGCCAGCGATCTCGTCGCGGAGGTCCATCCCACCGCGGAACGTCCAACTGACCTCGAACTGGCCCATCGCCCCGGACTCGAACCGGATCAGGGCGATGGCGTTGTCCTCGTCGTCGATCGGGTGGACGAGCGTGTCGGTCGTGCACATCACCTCGACCGGCCGGTTCCCCTTGCCGGCGAAGCTCCGGATGATCTCGATGCAGTGGCAGCCAAGGTCGACGATCGCGCCGCCCCCGGTGAGCCGGCCGTCCCAGAACCACGCGCTGTGCGGCCCCGGGTGCGTCTCGCGGGAGCGCACCCAGGTCACGTCGCCGATCGCCCCGGACTGGACGCTCTTGATCGCCTTGAGCGTCTTCGGCGTGTAGCACAGGTCCTCGAGGTAGCCGGCGAAGACGCCGGCGTTCTCCACCGTCTCGAGCATCCGCCGGGCCTCCTCCGCCGTCCGGCCGAGCGGCTTCGTGCAGAGCACCGGCTTGCCGGCCGCGGCGGCCAGCCCGACGGCCTCCTCGTGGAGGTAGTTCGGCAGGCCGACGACGACGACGTCGGTCGCGGGATGCTCCACGGCGTCCTTGAGGTCGGTCGTCGCCTCGGGGATTGACCAGCGCTCCTTGAACGCTGCCGCTCGTTCCTTCGACTTGGAGAAGACGATCCGGACCTGGTCGCGACCGCGCTGGCCGTGGAGGGTCGCGGTGTAGAACTCGCCGATCAACCCGGTCCCGAGCATCGTGATCTGATGGGCCTTCATCGCGGGATCGCCTCCTCCGGAGACGCAGCACGCTCAACGGGACGACGGCCACGGACGAGATCGCGCCCGTCGACGAGGGCGTGGAGCTTGGGGATCGCGAGGTGGCGAGCCGTCTGGCTGAAGCCGCAGTCCGGGACGAGCGTCAACCGATCGGGCGGGACGCCGGTGGCGAGGATGGCGTCGATCCGGGCCGCCACGTCCGCCGGCGTCTCGACGTAGGAGCTCTTCACGTCCACGACACCGGCG
>Ga0207646_10004135_pt1 | contig 15933 bp, 8 predicted proteins | sample KBSK5502metaG_FD_184343 | JGI IMG/M metagenome (GOLD analysis project Ga0207646, IMG submission 184343) | Corn, switchgrass and miscanthus rhizosphere microbial communities from Kellogg Biological Station, Michigan, USA - KBS K5-50-2 metaG... | ecosystem: Host-associated > Plants > Roots >... | reverse complement strand
GGACCCTCAAGGCTTGGATGGGCGCCACCCACTTCCTGACCCGGACCCTCGACAAGGTCCGAACCGAGATGAGCCTCCACGTTCTGGCCTATAACCTGAAGCGAATGATCACGATCTTCGGTGTGGGACCGCTGATGGCGGCGATCAGGACCTGATCGCCTCGCGCAAAACCGCGCGCGCCGATCGATCAAACCGGCGTCTCGACCGTCACAGCCGGGAAACACGCCGTGTCGCTTACGTCACATGACGCGTTTTTCCACGGCCTCAGTCGAACCCGGCGATCGATCACGGTCGCCGCGATGACCGCTTTCGGCGCGCAGAGACGCCAACGGCGCCGCGGATCGGGAATGTCCGCGTTCCACCCCTTCTGAGACCTTCAGCGGGGACGGCTTATCACGCTACAGTGGACCTAGCGCAGTGGGAGCCATCCGTTGATTTGGTCCCATAGGTCACGCTTTTCAGCTAAATGGTCACGCTTTCCGCAGGACGCCCTGTAAATCAACCGGTTACAAATCAAAAAAACGGCACACCTCTCTGGGAACCTGTCCACAGATTTATAGATTCAGAAAGTCCAAGTTCTCCCGCGTGATCAAACGCGCCCCAGTGCTTCGGCGCGTGTCTCTCGGAGAAGAACAATGCATCATCTCGACCAAAAAAGCCTGGCGGAACGCTGGCTGATTTCACCGCGAACTCTCGAACAATGGCGGTGGCAAGGCCGGGGGCCGCGTTATCTGAAAATCTGTCGCCGCGTCGTCTATCGCCTATCCGACATCGAGGCCTTCGAGGCGGCCAATCTTCACGCCAACACATACGGTCCTATCAACGAGCTGACCGAGGATGGGCGCTTCGATGGCACTCGCTGAGACGATTACAACCGGCGCGGCACTCAAAGCGCATCTCAATTCGAGTACTGGCTTCCATCACCCCCAACGCTTATCGCTGGCGCCCACTCGAGGGTGTGAGTAGCGCCGATGAGGCGGTTGCCCGACTATCGCAGGATCAAGATCCACCGCAGCTATACGGTTGACGAGATCGCCAGACTCCTGGGTTGCCACAAAAACACCGTTCGGGCCTGGCTTAAGCAGGGCCTCACTGCAATAGATCACCTCAAGCCACTTCTCGTTCTCGGCGCCAAGCTTTCTCGCTTCCTCGAGGATCGCCGCCAGCGAAGTCGTCAACGATGCGCACTGGGTGAGATCTACTGCGTCAAGTGCCGGATGCCGCGAAGACCGGCCGGGGACATGGCGGATTATCTTCCGATCACCACGGCATCGGGGAACCTGAGGGGGATGTGTCCAACCTGCGAAACCCTAATCCATCGACGCGTGAGCTGGGTTCGGATCGACGAAATTCGCGGTGAGTTGGAGATCACGATCCCGCAGGCACAATCACACATAGGAGATAGCCGATCCCTCTCCGTGAGTTGTGACTCCAGTGGGTGCAGGTAAACATGAAAACGTACGATGCTCAGAACGAGCGAATCAAGCGGCGATATCTCACCTTCTTGAAGGAGGCGAAGCGGTTCAGCGAGAGCTCACTCGACGGAGTGGCAAAGGCAATCCACCGGTTCGAGAGCTACACGAAATTCCGCGACTTTCGGCAGTTTCATATTCAACAGGCGGTTGCCTTCAAAGCGGACCTCGCTAGACAGAAACATGCACGGACCCAAGCACCCTTGAGTAAGGCGACGTTGCACTCGACGCTGAACGGGCTCAAGGCATTCTTCCAATGGCTATCCTGCCAGCCCGGTTACAGATCGCGGCTCAAATATGCCGATGCAGAATATTTCAACCTTTCGGAAAAGGAGATGAGGGTAGCGAGAGCACGGAGGGAGCAGCGCGTGCCAACATTGGAGCAAATCCGCCACGTACTCGCGACGATGCCCGCGGTCTCGGAGATCGAGCAGCGGAATCGCGCGCTGATCGCGTTCACGTTGCTGACTACTGCTCGCGACGGGGCAATCGCCTCACTGAAGCTGAAGCACATCGACATGACTGGAGGGAAGCTCGATCAAGACGCTCGGGAGGTGAATACCAAGTTCAGCAAGACGTTTACGACCTTTTTCTTTCCCGTCGGCGACGATGTCCGCACGATCGTGAAGGAATGGGTTGATTATCTCCACACCCAGAAACTGTGGGGACCGGATGATCCGCTTTTTCCCGCCACCCGCGTCACCCTTGGCGGGAGCCATCAATTTGAGGCGTCCGGTATAGCTCGGACGCACTGGAAGAGTGCTGGGCCTATTCGCGCGATTTTCCGGGAAGCCTTCCAGCGGGCTGGCATTCCCTATTCAAACCCACACAGCTTCCGTGCGACCGTGGCCGGGCTCGGCGAGAAGCTCTGCAGGAGCCCGGAGGAATTCAAGGCCTGGAGCCAAAACATGGGGCACGAGGGCGTGCTGACAACATTCACTAGCTATGGCGAGGTTTCCCGCGAGCGGCAGGCGCGCATCATCCGATCGCTCGCCGATGCGGAAGCACCAGGCCGTGATTTTCCAGCCATCGAGAAGGCATTGGAAGCCGCTCTCGCAATTACCCGGAATTCTCGCGGTCAGATATGAAACGCGATTTACGGTCGGACGCTCAGGCGCGCGCGATTGTCCGCGAATCGTCTGGCCGGATAGTCTCCGCCGGCCTTCAGTTGCAGAACCGAAACGGGGAACTGGGAGACCCGGCATCAAATCTCAACCAACGCGCGCCAGGGTATTCCGCACAGTGGTTGCGTACCATCGGCCGCCGCGTGCGGCCAGAATGCCGCGCCGGTTCAGCTCCGCCGCGATGGCGTGCAAACTAGTGATCCCGTCTCCGCGGATGGCCTTGATCACCGGCAGCACGCGTGCGGTGTGGGCGTCGGCGACGGCCTTGACCGCGGTGATGGCCGGAGCATTGCCGCGGCCCCGCAGCGCGCGGGCGCCGTTCGGATTGCCGAGCTTGGTCCCGCGCGCCTTGGCCGCCGCCAACGCGGCCTTGGTCCGCTGGGAGATCATTTCACGCTCGTGCTCGGCGACAGCCGCCAGGACGTGAACCGTCAGCCGGTTCGCCATCGGCATATCGGCCGCGACGAACTCGACGCCGCTTTCCATCAGGTTCGAGATGAACGCGACGTTGCGAGCAAGCCGATCGAGCTTGGCGATCACGACGATGGCGCCCGTCGCTTTGGCATGCGCGAGCGCGGCCGTGAGCTGCGGCCGGTCATTGCGCTTCCCGCTCTCGACCTCGACGTACTCCTGTAGCAGCTGCCAATTGCCGCCATTGAGGTAATCGTTGACGGCCTTCCGCTGCGCCTCAATCGCGAGCCCCGAATGGCCTTGCTTGTCGGTCGAGACGCGCAGATAGGCGACGAATTTGCCCGTTGGCATGGCCGTGTAATTCTCCGCTACGGACGTTAGGCAAATTTATACTGTCTCGGAGACCGCTTCGCAAGCCCGGGATCACCGCGACGTGACCCCGGCCGCAAAATGCCGGCGGCAACCGCATAACGAACACCTTTGCCTCGGCCTTCTCCTCGATGTGCGCGTCGAGCTTCGCCTCCATGGCGGCGGCGGCAGCGGTGGCCTCCGCTCTGCTTCCTATGCTCTAGTTAATAGCGACCCCTTGAAAGCCGCACTTCTAGCCTAAGTGCAATTCGGTCAGCAAGAGCATCCAAAAAGGCCTCATTCCCCAGATTATAACGCACATTATCAAGCAGATTGTTTACTGAGCGATAAGCCGTATTATAGACGCGCGATATAATTCTTTCTTCGAGCTTATTTATGAACTCGGATTGCGCCACAGAATCCGTGGATATAGTCTGGAAGCGCTCAGCTGCCGTTTTGGCAACGCTATCATACATGTCTTTCATCGTAGAATCGATTTCGGACTTCATTACCGGAGGCAGCTGCTCAATAAGTTGGGTCACAGTAACAGTGGACATCCGTTCTTTGATGTCGTCCAAGCCAAGGGTTATATAGGTTTTGATATCTTCCTTGAGCTGCTTGTGGCTAGCGATAAGGCCTCGCTGGGTGTCTGCTAGCATGTTCTGGGAGTTCTTGATTCGCTCCAGCTCTTTCCGCAGTTCGTCGTTGATCGTCGCGATAGTTTCGACGCGACCGGTGATGTCCTTAGCACGGCTTTCCTGAGCTTCTCTACTTTCTAGCCTGACGGCATCAGCGGCCTTCATCTGAAGGTCCACGGTCTGTATGTTAGCCCCAAGCGCTTTCATTTGTTGATCAACTGCTTTTATTCGAGAATCTACGAAAGACAATGCCTGACGCTGTGCGTAAATGAGGTAACCGAGCAAGAGCACTGCCACAACAAACACGGCAATTAAAATCAGGAAGCCTGTTTGGCCTCCGTTGTAGAGGTCCCGAAGAGCACTGAGAACCTGCTCCGCGTCGTTCGAGGTTCGAGATGTCTTGTCCATGGACCTGCTTCAATCGCTGTTGGGGCAGATTAGCGCGCATTTTCTCATAGTTGCGATCCGCTCGGCGGTGAAGCGCGACTCGAAGCGCCAGCGAATGGCTCGGCGATCGAGGTTTGCCGCAACCGGGACGGAAACTGCTGCCTCGTCATCATTAACAATCAGACCGGTGAGGCCGTCCTCGATGATCTCGGTGACGTGACCCGTGACCCCCGTTTTTCCATCCAGCGATAACGAGAGTAAGGGGCCACGATGACGGTCCCAAGGGTTTTTGGTCCGGCCGGAAGGTGAGCTTCCGGACTTCATTCGGCAGTCCTTTGGACCGCTGCCAATGCGAATTCGTGGAGTGTCAGCCACCCTAGCGCTGTGTGAGGACGGCTCTCGTTGTAATGCCGACGCCACGCTTCGCTCTTTGTCTTCGCGTCGGCCAGTGATAGAACCAGTGGGCGTTGAGGCATTCATCGCGCAGACGACCGTTGAAGGACTCAAGGAATGCGTTGCCGGTTGGCTTTCCCGGGCGCGAGAAGTCAAGCGTGACCGCGTCTAATAGGCCCAGCGGTCCAGTGCTTGAGATAAGCTCGGACCCGTTATCGACGCTGATGGTCCGTCGGCGGCCGTGATCCGGCTTGTCGGGGCCATCCTACTGGAACAACATGATGAATGGGCGGTTCAACGCGCCCGCTACATGACGCTGGAAACCATGCCTCCCTTGAGCAACGACCCCTTCGTCAAGCTGCCCGCCGTGGCTGCATGACACCACCTGCCGCACCCGTCGGAGATCTGGAGCCACCCCTCGCTCCTACACCACCACCAGGGGCACGATCCGGCGTACGGAAGATACAGCCTGCGATCCGATAATTAAGGTCAAGGCGAAATTGCCCACCTTGGACCATTTGCTCAAGGTCGCGATTAGTGGCGGATGCCAAGGGATACTCGGACTCCTTCGGCGGCCGGCATTTCGGACCGCTGCCGACCAGGCGACTAAGCAGGTTCCCCCGTCGCGGCCGAAACCCTTGCGCAGCCAAGCGCATAAGGTCCGGAAACCCGTCAAACGCGGTTCCGTTCCCCCAAAGGGTACCGAAAGAGCACGGCGTTCACTAAGGCGAAAGCTCACGCGACGACTAATCTAGGACCACCAGGCTTTAGCCAGTGATCTGTCTCTGCTCTGAGCGTAGATCTCGACCTGCCCGCTCACCCGTGAGACTGTCGCGATTCCACCGCCAGTCAGCGCCTCGATTCCCGCTCCGTTAGGTGCAACTTCCGCCCAGTTTTTTCCTGCCGTCCAGTCGGCGGAGTAATCCCAGTCGATTGAATACACTCTGGCGTCGGCACCGATTGCGAAGAACTTCGCCTGCCCCGTTGATGGACACGTCGCCGCTAAAGCTGAGCCGGGCGCCGGGGCGACGTTGGGCAGATCGATGGCGACCCAAGCCGTCGGGCTGCCGGATCGATATGTCGCCGCTCGCACGGCGCCGGCGGTCGTGACCACCACAATCGGGCAGGAATCGAGCCCGCTGGTTGCTGTAAACCGGCTCACAGCAACATCGGCGGGCATCACCCTCTCCCACGCAGGCGAGGCGTGATTTCCGGAATGGTCCACCAACGCTGCCCAGAGCGACCGGTCGTTCGCCAGGACAAGCAGGTAGTCTCCCGTCACCACGAACTCCTCACCGAACAGAGCCGTGAACCCGCTGACGTCGATCTTCCGCCATGCGCCGATGTCGGCAGGCTGCGAGGTGATGCGCGAATAGAAGTTCCCGTCAGCCCCGAGGACGGTGATTTCGGCGCCGCCGAAAGGAGACGTGGATGGGATTCCCGCTACCGGGCTCAATACCCCGAGCGCAACCGGTATCGGCGCGCCGCTTGTGTCGGGCAAGCCGAAAACCTTGTCGGGATAGCTCCAGACGTCGATTTGCGTCCATTCCTCGGTCCACTCGCCCGAGGGCGAGGGCTGTCTCGCGAAAAGCGTTCCCAGGCTCTGCACGGCCAGATAGAGGGTCGCGGGCATTGCAGAAACGGCGGCCGCAAAGAAAATCCCGGACAGATCCGGCTCGTGCGCCCGGCTTTGCGGTCCTTCGGTGACCGCGAACCAGCCCGTCTCTTCGGCGGCGCAGGACATCAGCCTCCGGTGCCAGAGCCGCCCTCCCGGATCGATGGCAAGCAGGTCGCTGTAGTCGTAGTAGGCTTTGGTGAATACGGGATGCCGCGCGAGCATCCAAAAGATCGGCGACTTGTGATTCGAAATCGTCTCCCACCGCCGCCACGCTGCGAGCGCGATCGAGAAGGGCAGGATGTTGGTGGTGCGGTTATTGTCCTTGAATTCGAAATAGGTTCCCGAAAGCGAACATGACCGCAGAACCCGGTCGCCCATCAGCGCAAAAAGGGTGAACGACATCTCCCAGTGAGGCGTGCTGTCGCCCTTCGAACTTGGGGGATGCGTCAGAGTTACGAACATATCCGGGCTGGAAGACGCGGGGAAGTCGAAGAAGATCCATTCGGCATCGTGGTACGTGTTCTCGTTCACCAGGCCGGCGGCGACTACCTGTTTTTCGGCCACCTTGTCGCAGCCGATCCCGACGTCCGCGGTTGCCACCGTGAAGCCGTCCATGCTCGTGTCGCCGGTCTTCAGAAAAATCACCAGAGCCTTCACCGTGTTCCATTCGTCCGGGGCGGGCATCGGCTGTTCCTGGCGCACGGTTTGATCGAAGCTGCTGAAGTCATGGAGCAGGGATTTCCCTCGGTACTCGATCACGTACTCCCTTTGGCCCCATTGCACGCTTCCGCCGCGGAGGAAGGGATTCTCAAAGCGCGGATAGAGGTCGGTCTGGAACGGGCTGCCGTTCAGGCCGAATTCCCCGCCGCTTCCGTAAGCCAGCCTCAGCCGGTCGCTCGACCCATCCGGCCGCGGAATGTCGTAGGTGCATTCCATGTCGCCCACATCGTCCAGGTGGATCCTGGCGCTGCTCACACGGTTCTTGAAGGTTTGAAAATCGCCGAATTCCGCGCGGCTGCCCACCTGAATGATCCAGACGTTTTTTCCTTTGACGTACCAGTCGCGATCCGCGAAGTAGTCTCTCGGGAGCGGGTTCGGCCAAATGCGCTGGAGATTCTTGAGCTGGATCTCCAGGTCCGCGATCTGGTTTGCCTGGTCTATGTTGCTCGGGACCAGGATATCGGTGACCTGCGAAAGAGCTGCCTTCGCGGCATTCAGCCAGTCGTCGCTCTTGATGTAGTCCTGATAACTGGCGCTCACCGCCTGGTCCACCGCGGATTTGATCGTGTCTGCCGCGAAGCCTCCCAAATTGTCATCCAGGTCATCCACCATCGAGTCGATCTGGTCCTGCAGATCCTCCATCGCTTTCGTGGTGGTTTCCTTTAACTTCTCCTTGTAAAAGTCCGCCCCCTGATCCTGCCACTTCGGCCGCTGATTGGAAAAGACGCCGACGTATGCCTCGCCGCGATCCTTGTCGCCTACCTTTGGATGGACGATCTTTCCGAACAGCCAGAAGCCTTTCGGCCCGATATCGCCGATGTCTAGAAGAGGGAAATTCGCGTCGTCGTAAGCCGAGGTCCGCATCTCGTCCACGCGGTCGAAGCCGGCCTTCGGAAACCACACGTGAGAGCCGGATACGGACAGCAGGTTCTGAATCGAATGGAAATCGTATGCGAAGATCGCCGCCGACTCGTGCTGAACGATCATCGGCAAGGCCCAGTATCCGGTCCACCAGCCCGGGCCGTCTTCGTGATTGGCGAGCGTTTTCTGGTTCCGCAGCGCCGCTTCATTGATAATGGCGCCGGCCCCTGCCCCAATGGCTCCCAGTCCCGCAACAAGCACTCCTCCGACGCCTCCGGTGGCTGCGCTGAGCGCGGCTCCCAACGCCGCGCCGAGGAATCCACCGCCGAGCGCGGCATCCAGGGCGGAGATGTCGATATCCACGAAACCCGCGGTCGTGAACACGTTGACCGCCGGATTCAGCGACGCCTGGTTGACGCTGGTTTGAAAATTGAACTGGCCCGGCCGGAAGTTCTGAATGCTGGAGAGCATGACATCGGGGGTGCGAAAAGTGAAGATGTTGGCCCGCGTTCGCGTGGAGCCTTCGATCACTACGGAAAGGTCGTCCGCCGCGGTCTCCTCCAACTTGGCGGTCAGTACACCGTCCTTGAAGAAGCCGATCGCGGCGCCCGTGACCGCGCCGATCGGGCCGAAAATGCTCCCGATGAGCCCGCCGATGACCGCGTGTTTTGCCTCTTCGAAGAAGGCCACTTTCTTGATGAGCCCCGGCAACGCGCTGCCGAAGATGCCGCTCTGGTCGAGTCCGAACTTGTCGACGGCGTCGAACGTGCCGCGGACGATCTGTTTGTTGAAATAGGCGGAAGTGCCCCACCAGAAGATCGTGTCGTCCTCGGTCGAGCCGTACCCGGGGTGAGTCCGGGCGATCTCCTGGTTCACCGCGTCGAGAAACGGGTAGTGTTGCGCGCGCTTCGGCGCGTAGCCCTGCATCACCGAGTCCTTCTGGTCGGATGGCTTTGAATAACCGATGCCGTATTTCGGCGCTTCTTCAAACGTTATTGAAACGCGCGTGCGATCTGCGAATGGCGTGGCGGGTGGATGCGACCCGATCTCGAGCAGCACGTCCGGCACTTTGTAGCTGGAAGTCGCCATGCTCATGCCGATCTCGCCGTCATAGTCGCTGAACAGGCCGCGCGCGCCGAAGAGGATCTCCACCACGTCGCACAGCGCGTTGTCCCATCCGCTGCTCTTCGATTTGAATTGCGACCGGCCGCCGGCGGCTCCCATCGTGCCCTGGTGCAGGAACCGCGCCACATCGAAGAGCAGCAGGTCGATCGCCAGGGTGGCCTTTTCGCGCACCTCGCGGTCGAGCGAAAAATCGGCGAGGTTCAGAAGCGCCCACAGGTGCTCCCGATAGTAACCCGACGAATTAAATTCCATCCAGCCGAACATCAGCCGGTTGTTGAGCCACTTTAGCACCCGCGCTTGCCCGCGCTCCTTGCGCTCCTTGCCGCTGAGAATGCCCAGTTTCTGGTCCTTGGCGCCCAGAAACTCCTGGGCGGGCTGAAACTGGTCTTTCTCCCACAACTGTCCGGCCAGAAACTCTGACGAGGCGAACATGATGTAGTGGTTTTCCGACCAATACTCCATTTCGCTGGTGATTTCGTCGTCCTTGGCAATCTTGGAGCTCCCCCGAGCCCGTTTGAGCGCGTCGTTACTCGAGGTGCGCAGCGGCTCGTCGATCCAAAACTTGAAACTGTGGAGAGCGTGGCGGACGATCTCCTGCGTCAGCGGTGAAAAGGTGGGATCCGCACTGCGCGGTCGCGCGGCGGTTTCCTCCAGGATCGTTTGCAGCTTCGACTGCGCCTCTTGGAGCCGGGTGCGGAGATCGTCGTTGTCTTTGAGCGCCGGGTCCTCCGCCTTTTTCGCGAAGAAAGCCGCGAAGTCGTCGCCCGGAGGGGTGCGCTTCCTCCAGACGAGGTCCGTATCCGCGCCGAGCGTGGCAGGCATCGTGCCGAGCTGGTAGATGGTCCGCATGATCAGGCACAGGCCCATGTCGGAGTTCGCTTTGCTCACGTACACTTCGCCCAGCGAATTCTTCATCACACCGGTCCAATACTTGATGCTCTCGGAAAACGGGAACTTGCCGACTGGCCCCATCGGGTAGCCCGGGGCTTCGATCTGGATGTCGTTGATGTCGTCGTAGCGGTATGTGATCGACTTGTCCTTATTCAGGATCTGCGTGAACATTTTCGTCTTCACTGCATCCGCGACATCGCGAGTGGAGGACACGTCCATCAGGAACTTGATCCAAGTCCGGTACGCCTCGCCCTTCAGAGTGCCGCCCATGATCGAGGGGCTCGGCTCCCCTCCCGAGGCCACGGTGAGATTCGATTCGAAATCGGAGACGAATTGCTCGAGATTCCCGATCCAGTTTTCAATCGGCCCTGTATCGATATTCTTGGCGTTGTAGAGTTCGGGGATCAGCCAGGGTTTTAGTTGCGCCAGCGTGGTTCGGCTGACCGCGTTGCCCATTTTGCCCAGGTCGCCGCCGGGGTCCCTGCGCCGGAATAAATTGACATCCGGGTCCAGGTCGATTTCCGACGAGAAGTGGCTGGCCTCATATTTCTGGCGAAGCTCGACCAATTTTCCCGCCAGTCGGTCACCTCGTTTGTAGCCCAGCCAGTTGTTCATTTTCCCGATGAACGTGGCGGCGAAGGCATCTCTGCGGGATCTTTCGTCATCGGTCCAAACGGGCTCCTGGTCGTCCAGATACACCTGGCCGAGTTTCTTCATCTTTCCGCCGATCTGTCCCGCGGGAAAGCCCCAGGTGAAGAGCGGCTCGGAGATGAGATCGAGGCGCCGGTCTGGGAACGGGTCTTTCGCGGTTTTCGCCACGTCCAGTTCGGTGATGCTGCGGAAATTATCGAGGTTGAGCCACCGGAGTTGGCATTCGTAGAACCAGATTTTGCGCTTTTCGACCTCGTCTTGAAGCTCGCTCATTGCCGAACCCCTAATGGATCTGTGGGGCAGGCGTCCACGCCTGCCCCACAGTTCTTCCACGAAGACAGAAACATCTCGCTAGGCGTCGGCCGGGGGATTGCAGTCGATTGTCGGCTTCCATTCCGGAAGCGTTTCGTCTTCTTTCAGCATCACGAGCGTAGTGGGAAGCTTAACGTCCCACTCCGACACGCAAATCTCTTTTCCGGGAGCGAAGTTCCGGGCTTTGATCTCCTCGATGATGGAGACATAGAAGTCGCTGAACATGTCCGGGATCTCTTCGCCCATCCAGATGTCCCCGGTCTCCTGATAGTGGGCAAGAGCGCCCTCGAACCCCGGCCGCACCGGGATCACGACGCGCGCGGCGCCCGCCTTCAGAAAGGCCTCGAACTCAGGATCGGTGTCCTGGATCAGGATCAGCTCACCCCAGTGCGACTTCCTTCCCCAGAAGTACGGGTAGTAGGTGTACATGATGTTTTCCCACTCGAACGCGCGCTCGAAGAAAGCCACCATCGCGCCCCAATCCCTGACCACTGCCGGATTCGGAGGAAAAGCCTCGGGGAACGGAGTGGGATGGAACGCCTGCCCGAAGTGCTCGCCCAGAAGGAGAAAGATGAAGGCTTTTTTCAGCTCTTCCTGCTCGATGGACGGGTCGTGCGCGAAATTCTGCGCCAGAGCTAATTGGCTTCTTATGAGCGCCTGATACCGGCTCAGCTTGTCCTCGTAATCTGCGAGCTGGCGCTGATAGCCCGAGACGATGGCGGCGTGCGTTTTGAGCTGCCACTGCTCGTAGGCCTTGTCGGTTCGCTTGCAGTTGATGCCGATCGCGTAGTTGAACTGGCTGATATTGGCGAAGCCTCTCGCCGTCACCGGGATCTCCCCCGTCTCGCCGTTCATTCTGAACGAAAGATTCAAGGTATTCGTGTCCGCGGGGCCGAACCTCACGAAATACCATTCACCGATGAAGAATTCGAAAGACGTACCGGTGTGGCCACGAGACGCCATGTTCACTTGCTGGATATAACCACTGATTGCAGTGTAACCATCCGGGACCACCATGTTGAACGCGGCGAAAAATTGCCGCGGGATTTGCGCGTTGTGGATATGCCCGCCCGTGACGTCGAACGTCTCCCAGAAAAACGGGATGCTTTCTTTAAGATCCTGACTATCCGGTTTCCCGACCGTATGGATAAACTCATCCGGTGGAGGAACGACCGAACCGGTCACGCCATACTGCGTTGCGTAATACATGTAACTGCCGGGAGTCAGGTCGGTTGGTCTGATTTGCGGGTCCTCCGGCTTGGTGATCTGGAAGCCTTCCGGCTGCGGCGCGTTCTTGAGCGAGTCGATCAGAAAGGCCGCGGGCTCCGGCACCACCACGTCGTAAAGCAGGCGCTTGCCGTAATTCAGGATGCGCGCTTTGTATTTCTTGTCCACCCACTGATAGATTCCGCGGACCTTTTTCGGATTCTGCCGATTGTCCAACTCATGCAGCGCTTCCTCGGTAAACGACTTTCTCTCGCGCTGCACGCGCTGCAGCTTGACCATCTGGGTGAGCGTGTTTACTGCGCGGTCGGTCACGGAGCGCGCGTAGTTCGTCTTGCTGTTTTCGACGAGCTTGCCGTAATCGGTGGTCGTCGTCTGGTCTTTCACGGAAGTGGTCTGTTGGCTCGACTCTTTCTGCGCTTCCGAGGAGAGCTCGTTTCTGCTGGTGGACTGCTGGTCGCGCTCTTCCACCTGGGTGGTGTCGGTTTCCTGGGTGATGGTCAGCTCATTCACTTCTTCGCGGCGGGTGGAGCGGCGGAGCAGTTCACCCTCGAGCACGTTTTCGATGTGGGAGATATCGGCGGCCTCGTAGCCGATTAATTCCTGGCGAACGACCTGCAGGTCGCCGATGCCGACCGGTCGCGTAATGGCCCGGCGGAAAAGGGCGGCGACAGGCGTGGCGGACTCGGCCTGAAGCGGCTCCAGCGGCGGCTGCACCACGAAAAGGTGGAGGCCGACACGGAAGACCGGCGATGCAGCCGGTACCTGGTAAGGCGCAAGTTGTTTCGAGACATCTTGCCAGCGTCGTTTGACGGACGCGATGACTTGGGATACGGGCGAGTTGGCGATGTCGATGGAGTCATTCGCCAGGGTTCGTCGGACTCCGGTATCGAGGCGATTCATAGCACCTGGAGAGACGGCTAGGATTGTGGGCGTAGCCGCCGCTCCCTCGCTTGAATCCACCGGTCTGAGCGCCTGCGGATCCGCCACGGCCGCAGTGTGGCTCGCGGGTTCGTGTAACGTAGGGGCGGCGGCGGACTGCCGGGTCGCTTGGATCGTGGACGGCTTCAGCTCGTACTCTTGCGGCTGCAGCGCCATGATCGTTTCATAGGCCGACTGCAACGCGTGCTGATCCGCCAAAAGGGATGCTCGCTGCAGGCCGGCGGCATCGGCCGCTGGGTTGGGCGGAAGGGGCGGCGGCGCACTTGCAGGGCCCTTCAGCGCGTCCACGAAAACCTTGGAGATCTTAATCGCCCGCTGAAGCGCGGTCTTGAGGCCTGTTGGCGTGAAGTCCGTCACGCTCCCCACGGCGAAGTCTTCCAGGAACGCGATGGCCTGCCGCATGGTCACCAGGTTCGCCGCGCCGATCCGGTCGAAGGCGGTCACCAGCTTGACGCTCACCAGCGTGTCGTTCAACAGTTCTTTGTCCGCGTGGAAATTGGCGGATGCGGAGAGCGTGGAAGCGTCGCTGCCGAAAACAGTTTTGACCAGTTGATTGACCGATTTCTCCGTGGGAGAGGCCAGCGCAAGGAGCTGCGTCGAGAAGGAGAGCAATTGGTCCCCGAGCGTGAAGGGGCTGCCGTCAGCCGAAGTGAAATTGTCGTTGAGGAATCCGTTCGCGATGGCGCGGATGCGGTCCGGCGGCTGATTCCTGGAGATTGCGGCGCGGAGGCTGGTTTGAAAATCGGAATTGTTCCCGGTGTCGATAACGTTGTTGGGTGCGGGCAGCGCGAAAGCCTGCTCGATATACCGGAAGAGTTCAGTCATGGTGTCCTGGCCTCTAGGTGTGGGAAAATCCTCGGTTGCGAAAACGCGGGCTGCCACCGAGCCTGAAATCGCAATTATGTTAGCTGACCTTCCCTGGATTGCGGGCGGTTGGGGGCCAGCGTCGTCCCTTTGGCCGTGTTGAGCAACTTCAAATTGTGCATTGCGCGTGTGGCAGACGCTCGAACCATCCGGCTGACTGGATGAGATTGTCTGGTTGACCCAGCTCAATGACGGTTTCAGAGCGGTGACAGCCCAGCAATTTCGAAGGGTTATGATCTATGGTCCTGAATAGCACCCTGAATGGAGGCAGACCATGAGGCGAACGACGTACGGCTGGTCGCTGCCGCCAGGCGTGACGGATCGGATGATCGACGAGGCTGCGCCCGGCTACTACGACGAGCAGCATGACGCGGATAGAGCTACCCCCGAATTGGGCAGAGCAAAAACACCGCCCTTGAGATCGTCACACGGAACCGGGCCCACTTCAGCCGAGAGCTGAGGGCCTCACGTTCCCGATCTGGTCCCACTTATCGTGCTATCCTGGCCGTTTTATGGCGATGATGAGAGCTCCAACCCGGCGACGTCAATCAGATGTGTTCTGCCGAGAGCGCTCGCTGGATCGTGTTAAAAACTTGGCAGGTCGGGGTGAAATGGAAGTTGAGCCTCTTGTGCCGTTCGAGCCAGGCACGGACTTTCGGATGCTTGTGCGTGGCGCAGTTGTCGACGATTAGGTGCAACTCCCGCCCGGTCGGGGTCTCGCGGTTGATCTTGTTGAGAAAGCGAATGAACTCCTGAGGCCGGTGCCGCGCTATGCACTGGCCGATGACCTTCCCCTCAAGCACAGTGAGCGCGGCAAACAGCGTCGTCGTGCCGTGACGCTTGTAGTCGTGTGTCATCGTCCCGCAGCGGCCCGCTTGGCCTCATTGGTTTGCGAATTGGAAACGATACACGCGGACGCGCACGTCTCGCGCCGGCTCCTCGCCGATTGGTATCGGCACAGCCTTGGCATCGAGAAGATCCCGACCGTCCTTCGTCATCCATTCCGGCTCGGTGCCGACCAGTTTGTTTCGGCGATTGGCAAAGCGTTCGGCAAAAATAAAACGCGGGCGATGACGGCGGCAACTATCGGACAGATCCGGGAGGAGTACGCCGCACCGTGGAGCCGCTGGCCCGCCGGCTTTCCAAGGCGGTGCAGCACGAACGTGCCTTGTCGGAGTTGGTTAGGTTGCGCTCATGTGGCGAACCGAGCCACCGCGAATGCCGCTCGACTCCGCGGATGAGCTACGCCGAGTTTGCGGAAGCAGCGTGGTTAATACAGCTTAGCGGAGCGGGCCGACGACCAGCGCTGGAGAAAACCGGCAGCTACGCCGTTTCCGCCGCCGCTGCCGAGCGCGGCGCCGAGCCTGTTGTATCGCAAGCTGAACGGCGGCCGGTACCGATGAACGGGCCGCCCGCGGCCTTCAAGGAGGTCCGCGCGGACGGAATTTTCCGGCGATTTGGATCAATCACTCAGGGGCCTTCCGCGCGATCTCGATCGCGTCGCAGGGTTCGAGGCGGCGCAAAACCGAAACAGGCGAACTAAGACAACGACCGTCTGATCGGAAACCCGAAAAAATCACTCTCATCTAAGCGGATCACCAAGGCGCGGGGGTGGCGTACCCTGCCCCGGCCAGATATCCCCCACGGCGAGTCGTACCAGGTTGGCGACCTCCACTAGGCTGAGGCTTGGCCGCATAGATCCAGCGACCCGTCTGAAAGGGGGGACAAATCCGACGAGTAGTCGGTGAGGTCGTCAAGCGCCTCCCATTTCGGGCCTATGCTCCCCATAGGGACCGTGCATACGGCTATGCATCCGCTATGCACCTTTCCTATGCACGCAGGCATAGGGCGGTTTCCCTGTAACCACTCGGTGAGGGCGCCTTGCTCGCGGAAGGCGGCGATGGCTTGCTCCTAGAAGTAGCGCTAGGCGAACTTCTAGGACGAGGTAGCGG
>Ga0207646_10004134_pt1 | contig 15934 bp, 17 predicted proteins | sample KBSK5502metaG_FD_184343 | JGI IMG/M metagenome (GOLD analysis project Ga0207646, IMG submission 184343) | Corn, switchgrass and miscanthus rhizosphere microbial communities from Kellogg Biological Station, Michigan, USA - KBS K5-50-2 metaG... | ecosystem: Host-associated > Plants > Roots >... | reverse complement strand
GTTCAACACCATCAAGAACGACCCGAAGAGCTGGGGTGGCGAGTCTGGGAAGTTCGGCGGCGGCGGGGGGTGGATGACCGGGGCGTACGATCCGGCGCTCAACCTCGTGTACTGGGGCACCGCGAACCCCGCGCCCGACTACGACTGGGGCGGCGCGCGGCCCGGCGACAATCTCTACACCTCCTCGGTGCTCGCGCTCGACCCGGATACCGGCGCGCTCAAGTGGTACTACCAGGAGATCCCGCACGACGACTGGGACTACGACTCGGGTCTGGGCGAGAGCCTGGTGCTGGATCGCGATGGGAAGAAGCTGCTCGTCCACCAGAACAAGAGCGGCTTCGTCTTCGTCCTGGACCGGACCAACGGCAAGGTCGCCAACGTGTGGCCGATGACCCACACCTACAACTTCGTGAAGACCATCGATCCCAAGACCGGCGAGCTGATCGAGCGCAATCCTCCGCGCGAGGTGGGCAAGCCCAAGTTCATCTGCCCGTGGATCGCCGGGGGCCGGAGCTGGAACTCGGGCTCCTACAGCCCGAAGAGCAAGCTCTGGTACAACACCGCGATGGAGGTCTGCGAGGAGGTCACGGTCGAGAAGCAGACGCCGGTCACCGAGCCCGCGGCCGGCCTGTTCTTCGGTGGCGACCAGGTGGCGAAGCACCCGCCGGGCGGTGAAGCGTACGGGCACCTGGACGCGCGCGATCCGGTGACCGGCGAGCGCAAATGGACGGTCCACTACAAGTACCCGCCCATCGGCAGCGTGCTGTCCACCGCGGGCGACCTGGTGTTCCACGGCGACCTCGAAGGGGTGGTGCGCGCGTACGACGGCGACAGCGGCGCGGAGCTCTGGAACTTCCGCACCGGGTCCGGCCATCGGGGCGGCCCGATCAGCTACTCCGTGAACGGCAAGCAGTACATCGCGGTGCCCAGCGGCCTGGGCTCGCTGGTCCTGGGTCTCTACCCGGCCCTGTGGCCCGAGGTCGAGCACTTCCCGGCGGGCAGCGCGATATTCGTCTTCACGCTCAAGTAAGGCCGGACCGCGGCGGGACAGGTCGATCCTGTCCCGCCGCGGTGTATCATTCGAAGCGGCCCCCATGCGATCCTCCAAGCTCATCGTCGGTGTGACGGCCGCGGCGTTGCTCGCCGCGGTGGCGATAGGCTGGCTCGTCGATCACTCCCCGGGGTTCGCCCAAGGAGCGAATGCGGCCGGCGCTCCGCCCTTCGATCTGTCCGATTCGAAGGTCATCGGCGAAGGGGCCCAGCTCTTCCGGCAGACGTGCACCGGCTACTGCCACGGCAAGGATGGAGGGCCGTCCAGAGCGCCCAAGCTGCGCGGGGCGAAGCTCGAGCGGAGCTACATCTACGGGCGCATCACCAAAGGATCGCCGAACGGCATGCCCGGCTTCGAGACCATCATGCCCCGGGAGAACATCTGGAAGCTGGTCGCCTACGTCCTCTCCCTGGCGAAAGCGGAGGACCCGTAACGATGTCTCGATATCGGCTATCTGCCGCCGCATACGTGGTGTTGATCATCGTCTCGCTATTCCCGCTCGAAGCCGGCGCGGCGTCGCTGGCGGCCGTCAAGGAGCGGGGCTGGCTGCGGGTGTGCGCGCATCCCGACGCGCTCCCCTTCTCCAGCCAGGATCGCGCCCAGCCCGGTTTCCAGCTGGAGATCGCGGAGGCGATCGCCAAGAGCCTCGGAGTGCGCGTGATCCCCGAGTGGATCGTGTACACCCGGCATGCGCGGCGCGCCGACTGTGATGCGATCATCGGGGCCGTGATTCCGCTGACCGCAGTGGACAAGGCCCCGTCGGGCCGCGGCGGCCTCATGACCAAGGCTTACGCGGGCAGCGGCTACGTGCTGCTGGTGCCTCAGGCCGACACCGCGGTGCACCGCGTGGAGGACGTGAAGGCGGGCAAGATCGGCGTGGAGTACACCTCATGGCCGCACTACCTGCTGCAGACCCACGGCATCGGGGTATCCGCCTACCGGGACCAGACCGAGATCATCGAGGCGGTCGCCAAGGGCGAGATCGCGGCCGGAATGGTCACCGATCCGTACCTGGGATGGTTCCTCAAGGAGCATCCCCAGGCAGCGGTGAAGGTCGCCGACGGCTATGTCCGCGACCCCGAGCTTCAGTGGAACGTAGCCGTCCGACTGGTCAATGCCGACCAGCCCCTGCGCGATGCCGTCGATCAGACCCTCGATCGGCTGCTAGCCGACCAGACCATCCAGAACATCCTGGCCAAGTACGGCCTGACCTACGTGCCCCCGTTCAAGCGCTGAAACGGGCGGCCGCTCAGCGCAGGAACAGCCTGAACTGGCCGAGGCTGACGCGGGGCGCGTCCGGCGCTTGCGCCGTCGTGATCAACAACCGGACGAATCGCCCGTCCGTCGGAGCAACCGTGAACGTCTGGTCTACTTTCTGAGGAGCCAGGCTCACGGTGGCCACCAGCTTCCATCCCCCCATGGTCGGGAAGGGGTCGGCGGTGTAGATCGAGACGTCCCGCGCCCACTCGCCCTCGGGAGCGCCGCTGTCCAGGTTGAAGACCAGCGTGTTGAAGCGCGACGGGGCAGGAAGCCGGACGATGATCTCCTGGGGCAGGGAGCCGTCCGCGGACGCCCAGCCGCTCGGCGTGGCGTGCTCGTCGATGAGCTTTTCGGCGCGCCACTGCCCGCCTCGCTCCGAGGTGTACTTGATCACCTGACCGCCGTTCCCAGCGGCGGCCAGGTTCCGTTCCTCCGCGGGCATGGAGACCGGGGCCAGCAGCCACGTCGCCGTCATCGCCAGGGTCACGACCCAGGCCGCGACCACCGACCTGGTCCGCCGCCGCCGCCGACGGTCAGAGCTCGAGGCGGCGCAGGTACTCATAGCTCCTCCTGACACTGGCGAGCGGGTCGGGGGGCTCGTCGTGCTCGACGAAGTAGTGCCGGATGCCTGCTTGCTCCCGGCGGGCGAAGATGGCCTTCCACGGGATGCTCCCCGCGCCCACGTCCACCATGCGGTGGTCCGGGGGGCCGGTCGAGTCCTTGACGTGCACCATGGGGAAGCGGCCGGGCCAGCGCGCGAAGTACGCGACCGGGTCCTGACCGCCCTTGGTGATCCAGTAGAGGTCCATCTCGAAGGCCACATAGTGCGGATCGCAGCGCTCCAGGAGGACGTCGTAGGGCATGCGGCCGTCGAGTCGAGCGAATTCGAAGGCGTGGTTGTGGTAGGCGAACCGTATCCCGGCGGCCCCGGTCTGCTGGCCGACGCGATTGAACAGGTCGGCGGCCGCCCGATAGCCGTCGAGGGTTCGCTGCGGCTCCGGAAGCCAGGCCACGACCACGTGCCGATGCCCCATCACCTGCGCCCCCTCCAGCACCCGTGGCAGCTCGTCCCGGACGGCCTCGATCGTCACGTGGGCGGAAGGCGCGGCGAGCCCGGCCCGCCCCAGCGCGGCCCGCACGGCCTGGGGGGTGCGGCCGTGGTAGCCGGCGAACTCGACCTCCCGGAACCCGATGGCGGCCACCGCGGCGAGGGTGCCTTCGAAGTCCCGCTCTAGAAGGGTGCGGACCGTGTAGAGCTGCACCCCGATTGGGGCCAACCGGCCGGCCTGGGCGACACCCCGGCCTCCGGCCGCCGAAGACGCGAGCGCCACGAGAGCCGCCAGGAACTCCCGGCGGCTGGCCTGCGCCCGCTCCCTGGGACGAGTCGGCATGGTCCTGCCCGGCAGTCGGCCACAAACCGCCTCCAAGGTCAACGTGAAGCGGGGCGGGGGAGCCGGGCCGGGACCCCGCGAAAGCCCTTGACCGGCCTGCGGCCGTCCACTAGAATCACCCCCACGTGGCTCCGTGTGGAGCCCTGCGACGCGCCTTGAGACTCAGCCAACGGAGGTGAGAGCGATGGCCTGGGAAGCCCCGGAATTCGTAGAAGTCAGAATGGACGCCGAGATCAACTCCTACCAGGACGACTTCGAGCGGGAGCAGGACGACCGCTTCTAGGCCGGAGTCGCTCAGATTCGCAGCCCTTCTCGCCGGCCGTCAGGCCGCGGGAAGGGCTGTGTTGTCTCCGGCAAGCGACGATGTTGATCCGGGTCCTGGGCTCGGCCGCGGGCGGTGGATTCCCGCAATGGAACTGCGGCTGTCCGAACTGCCGCGGCGTGCGAGCCGGCGACCTGCGCGCCACCGTTCGTAGTCAGGAATGCGTCGCGGTCAGCGCTGACGGCGACCAGTGGTTCCTGCTGAATTGCTCGCCGGAGATTCGCCAGCAGATCGAGAGCTTCCCTCCGCTCCATCCGCGCGGGCCCCGTCACTCGCCGATCACCGCCATCTTGTTGACGAACGGAGACCTCGATCACTGCCTGGGACTCCTGTCGTTGCGCGAGTCACATCCGCTCGTGATCTACGCGACGGAGCGCCTGCGCCGCGGATTCACGGACGGCAACGTGCTGTACCGGACGCTCGATCGGTTTCCCGGCCAGGTCACATGGCGTGCGGTCAAGCTCGGCCGGGAGGAGGAGCTAGCCGATGCGGACGGCCGCCCCTCGGGCCTGCTCGTCGAGGCGGTCGCGGTGCCGGGCAAGCTGCCGATCCATCTCGAGGCCGGCGCCACGCCCGACCCCGCGGACAGCGTCGGCTTCCGGATCCGAGAGGCTTCGACGGGGCGGGTCCTCGCCTATCTCTCGGGGGTGGGCGCGGTGACCGACGCGGTCCGGCGCGCCCTCGAGGGCGCCGACTGCGTGTTCTTCGACGGGACGTTCTGGTCCAGCGATGAGCTTCCCGGGCTCGGACTCGGGACGAAGCGCGCGGAGGAGATGGCCCACCTGCCGATCGGCGGCCCGGATGGCAGCCTCGCCCGGCTCGAAGGGCTGGCCGCGCGCCGCCGGATCTTCATTCATCTGAACAATACCAACCCGCTGCTGCGCGACGATTCGCCGGAGCGGGCCCGGGTGGAGGCGGCGGGCTGGGAAGTCGCCCGCGACGGCATGGAGGTGCGGATATGACCGCAGAGGGCGCTCGACCGCCGCTCAGCCGCGACGAGTTCATCGAGTGGGTCCGGCGCGAGGGCGAGCACCGGTACCACGACCATCACCGCTACCACGTCCTGATGCACGACGGGAAGCTGACCCAGCGCCAGCTCCAGCAATGGGTGCTGAACCGGTACTACTACCAGACGCGCGTGCCCATCAAGGATGCCATCATCCTGTCCAAGTCCGAGGACCCCGCGTTCCGGCGGATGTGGATCCGCCGCATCCGCGATCACGACGGCGACGCGGCTGGGGAGGGCGGGCTCGAGCTGTGGCTGCGCCTCGCCGATGGAGTGGGGCTGGACCGGGAGGAAGTATCGAGCTGCCGCTCCGTCCTGCCCGGCGTCCGCTTCGCGTGCGACGGCTACGTGGAGCTGGTGCGGGAGCGGACGCTGCTCGAAGCGGTCGCGTCCTCGCTCACCGAGTTCTTCTCGCCCGACCTGATGACGAAGCGCGTGCTGGCCTGGGAGCGCCACTACCCGTGGATCAGCCGCGACACCCTCGACTACTTCCGCACGCGCCCGCCGCGCGCCCGGCAGGACTCGCTGGAGGCCATCGACTTCGTGGTCCGCCACGCCGCCACCTACGAATGGCAGGCACGCTGCGTGGCCGCGCTCATCCGGAAGACCGAGATCCTCTGGCACCTGCTCGACAGCCTGTACACGGCCTATGTCGAGCCGGGCTGGGGCCCGGGCGGCGCCCGTGCCTGAGACCCGCGCCGGCCTCGCCGCTGACGCGCGGCCCCGCCTCGCGCCCAAGGTGCGCCTGCGGTGGGATCGCAAGGACGAGCGCTACATGCTCCTCTACCCGGAGCGTGGCCTCGTGCTGAACGCGACCGCCGCCGACGTCGCGAAGCTGTGCACCGGCGAGCACACGGTGGCCGCGATCATCGAGCGCCTGGCCGAGAAGTACGCGCCCCACCCCGCGGACGCCGTCGAGCGGGAAGTGCAGGCCTTCCTCCACGCGATGGTCGAGCGCGGGTTGATCCGGAGCGACGGGTGACCGACGACGCCCCCCGCCCGTACACGCTGGTGGCCGAGCTGACGTACCGCTGTCCGCTCCGCTGCGTGTACTGCTCGAACCCGCTCGACTACGCGCACCACGGGGACGCGCTCTCCACCGCGGACTGGCTCCGCGTCTTCCGGGAGGCGGAGGCCCTCGGCGTCGTGCAGCTCAACCTCACCGGCGGCGAGCCCCTGGTCCGCGACGATCTCGAGGCGCTGGTGGAGGGCGCGCGCGCGCTCGACCTCTACACCAATCTGATCACCAGCGGCATCCCGTGCACGCGCGAGCGGCTGGCGCGGCTCAAGACCTGCGGGCTCGACAACGTGCAGGTGTCGGTGCAGGACGTGCGCGCCCCGGAATCGGACCGCATCGCCGGGCTCCGCTCCTTCGAGCGCAAGCTGGAGGTGGCTCGCCTCGTCAAGGAGCTGGGCCTGCCGCTCACGATCAACACCGTGCTCCACCGGGAGAACCTGGACCGGGTGCCCGAGATCATCGCGATGGCGGAGTCGCTCCACGCCGACCGGCTCGAGCTGGCCAACACCCAGTACCTCGGCTGGGCCCTGGTCAACCGGCGCGCGCTCCTGCCGACCCGCGACCAGCTCGACCGGGCGCGCAACGTGGCGCGCTCTGCACGCCAGCGGTTGCTCGGCCGGATGGAAGTGCTGTTCGTGATTCCGGACTACTACGCCGAGTTCCCGAAGTCGTGCATGGACGGCTGGGGGCGGCGCTTCATCGTGATCAGCCCGGACGGCCTGGCGCTCCCCTGTCACGCGGCGCACACCCTGCCCGGGCTGTCCTTCGACCGCGTCCAGGATCGGCCCCTCGACGAGATCTGGCACCACTCGGAGGCCTTCAACGCCTACCGCGGCGAGGCGTGGATGCCGGAGCCCTGCCGGAGCTGCGACAAGCGGACCGCCGACTTCGGGGGCTGCCGCTGCCAGGCGTTCCACCTGACGGGCAGCGCGGTTGCGACGGATCCCGTCTGCTCGCTCGCGCCGGATCATGAGCTGATCGAGGCGGCGCGGCGGGAGGCGCTGGCGCCGGCCGCGACCGAGCTCGAGTACCGGACCGCGCGATCCTCCGCGCCGGCGTGACGCGACGGGTGGACGCCAGCACCGGGATCCTCCTCGGGCTCGTCGTCGCCGGGGTCGCGGTGGCGCTCGCGAGGGACGCGAGCCTGCCTCTCCGGGCCATCACCGCCAGCAGTCGTCTCCTCCGCGGCGTGTGGTTCGACCTGGCGCTCGGGTTCCTCCTCGCCGGCCTCATCGAGGTGCTGATCCCACCGCAGACGCTGACCCGGTGGCTCGGCGGGGAACGCATGGGCCAGGGGATCCTGATCGGATGGGCGGCCGGACTCGCCCTTCCCGGCGGCCCCTACTTCTTCTTCCCCGTCGCCGCCAACCTCCTGAAGCACGGAGCGGCGGCGGGCCCGATCATCACGCTCCTCACCGCCAAGACGCTGGTGAGCCCGATCCGCATGCTCACCTACGAAGCGCCGCTGCTCGGCTGGCCGCTGACGCTGGCGCGCTGCATCCCGGGGCTGCTCCTGCCGCCGCTCCTCGGCCTGCTCGGGCAGTGGCTGTTCAACCTGTTCAAGCGCTGAGGGCGATGCCGGCCCGAGCCGGCTTGCCCAGATCATGTCCATCACGTACACTGCCCGCGCACATGCTCGCTCCTGAAGCCTGGCTCGCACTGCTGCGCGTCGTGGTCGGGGCATGGTTCGTCAAGGCGGTGTGGACCAAGCTCTCCTTGGGACTCGCCTGGGGTGTGCTCCCGTATCCAGGCGTCTCTCCGCGCTTCATCGGGTTCCACCCGAAGCGGGTGGCGGAGTTCGCGGCCGGGAACCCGCTCGGCTGGTACAAGGACTTCCTCGAGCAGACCGTGCTGCCGAACGCGTCGCTCTTCGCCACGCTCCAGGTCTGGGGCGAGGTGGCGGTGGGGATCGGTCTCGTGCTCGGCCTGGCGACTCGGTTCACCGCGCTCGTCGGGCTCTACCTCGCCGTGAACTTCGGGCTGGCGAGCCAGTGGATGAGCTTTGGTCAGCAGGGCTTCCACCTCCTGCTCGTGACCTCGATGGTGATCTTCATCGGCGCGGGCGCCGGCCGCGCGTGGGGCCTGGACGCGCTGCTGCTCCGCCGGGCCGGGCCAGGCGCGCAGCGATGGCTCCGGATCCTCGGGTGACCGGACACCGGGTCGAGCGCCGCGCCTTTCTCGGTTCCCTTGCCGCGGCGGGGTGGGCATCGCTGGCCCCGCGCGCCGCCCACGCCGAGGACGTCTTCACCGTGGGGGTGGTGCTTCCCGCCGACGCCGAGAAGGCCACCGAGCTGAGCCGCGGCGCCGCGCTCGGGCTGGACGACGCCAATGCGCTGGCCACGCTCTTCGGCAAGCGCCTGCGCCTCGAGACCGAGACCGAACGCGGTGACGGGCAGGCCGGCCGCGCGCTCGCGCGGGCCGGTGCGCTGGCCGTCGTGGGCGGCGTGGGGCCGGGCGGCGGCGAGGCCCTGCTGCAGGCAGCGACCGACGGAGCGACCGTCCTCAACGTCGGCGCGCCCGACGACCGCCTGCGCAACGAGCGCTGCGACCGGAGGGCGTTCCACGTGACGCCGAGCGTCTCGATGTACGTCGACGCCCTCACCCAGCTGCTGATCGAGCAGCGCAAGCTCACGCGCTGGGCCGTGGCGGGCGACGGCTCGCCGCGGGGCGCCGAGATCGAGGCGGCGGCCCGTCGCAGCGTGGCGCGCCGCGGCGGTACCGTGATCGGCGACACCGTGGCCGCCGACATCTTGCTGTTGGCCGTCGACGATCGGGGGGCGGAGGCCGTCGTGGCGCGAGGGATTGCCGAGGGACGGCGGCCGGACCGGATCGCCGGCGTCGGCGAGGCCGGGCTCCGCCTCCCCGTCGAGCGCGCGGGGGGGCTCTGGGCGATGGGCTGGCACCACGAGCTCGAGCGCTTCAGCGCCCGCGAGCTGAACGGGCGCTTCCGCCGTCGGTGGAGCGCTCCGATGAGCGAGACCTCGTGGGCGGCGTGGGCCGCGCTCAAGCTGGTGGGCGAGGCAGTGGTGCGGGCCGGCGCCGGCGATGGCGCCGCCCTCGTCGCGTTCATGGAGTCGGCGCCGCCGTTCGACGGCCACAAGGGCGACGCCCTCACGTTTCGCAAGTGGGATCACCAGCTCCGGCAGCCGCTCTACGTGGCCGGGCCGCGCAAGCGTGAGGACATCGGCGGGCAGCTCGGCCCGTTCGCAGTGCTGGCGGACGTGGGCGGGAAAAACCTCGACGCGCTCGGCACCGCGACGGCAGAGAGCCGGTGCCGGTTCGCGCCGTGAGGGAGGCAAGGGGATGACGCCGGACTGGGTAAGGGTCGCGCTGCTCTCGCTCGCGCTGCTCGGAGCGGTGGCGACGAGTGGAGCCGCCGAGCCGCTGGTATACGTCTCGAACGAGCGCGGGAACAGCGTGACGGTCATCGATGCGGCGACCGACAAGGTCGTGGCGAGCATCCCCGTCGGCAATCGGCCCCGCGGCATCGGCGTCAGCCCCGACGGGCGGACGATCTACGTGGCCCTCGGCAACGACAATGTCATCGCGGTGGTGGACGCCGCCTCGCGAGTCGTGAAGGCCCGCTTCGCGGCCGGCACCGACCCGGAGACGTTTGCGGTGAGCCCGGACGGCACGCGGTTGTACGTTTCCAACGAGGACGCCAATACCGCCTCCGTCCTCGACACGAAGACGGGAAAGGTGCTGGCCACGATCCCCGTCGGCCGGGAGCCCGAAGGGGTGGCGGTCAGCCCCGATGGCCGGCTCGTCTACGTCACCGCCGAGACCACGCACACGATCTCGGTGATCGACACCTCCGCCCTCAAGACGGTGGCCACGATCCTCGTCGGCAGCCGCCCGCGGGAGTCGGCCTTCACGCCGGACGGTCAACGGGCGTTCGCCACCGCCGAGATCGGTGGCGCCGTCTCGGTGATCGACGTGGCCAAGAACGCCGTCGTCGCCACCCTCAAGCTGGACCGCCCGGCCCCCAAGCCCAAGGGGGTCGTCGTCCACCCGAGCGGCAAGTGGGCCTACGTCGCCAACGGCGGATCGAACGACGTGGCGGTCATCGACGTGGGGGCCTTGCGGATCGCCGACTTCATCCCGGTGGGCATTCGGCCGTGGGGTCTCGGCATCACCCGAGACGGCAAGAAGCTCTACGTGGCCAATGGCGTGTCGGAGAGCGTCTCGGTGATCGACACGGCGAGCCAGAAGGTGGTGGCCACGATTCCCGTCGGCAAGGCCCCGTGGGGGATCGCGGTGGGACGGTAGGCGGTGGAGCGGTAGAAGGACGTCGCCGAGGATAGCGTGAGCCGGATCCCGAGAGCTCTCCACGAGCACATCAACACGGCCTTTCCCGCCAACGTCTGTCTCGTGGCCACCGTCCTGCCGAGCGGATTCGCCCAGGTGAGCCCGCGCGGCAGCACCATGGTCGTCGACGACGAGCACCTCGGGCTCTGGGAGCGCGGCCGGGGCTCGACGAGCGCCACCCTTGCCAACGGGACGAAACTCACGGTGTTCTTCCGGAAGCCTCAGCTCCGGGAGTCCGGCGTGCTGCCGAAGGGGGGCATCGCGCGCTTCTACGGTACCGCCGAGATTCACCGGTCCGGACCGGTGTACGAGGAGATCTGGAGGCGCCTGGTCCAACCGGAGAAGGACCGCGATCCAGACAAGAAGGGATACGCGGTTCTGATCGGGGTCGAGAGAGCCGAAGACCTGGAAGGGAAGCCGCTCGCCCTCGACTGACCGGCGGTTCAATCCTCCTCGTACGGATAGCCGTCATGCCGGACGAGCGAGATGTGAGGGGCATCCGGAGCGGGCCCGACAAACACCGCGGGATGGTCTGGGTTCCAACTCATCGCGGTCCGCCCTCAAGAGTCGGGCCGGGCACGAGCGTGGCGACACGCCACGGAGCGCTCCACGGCTACTTGATCAGCCCGTAGAACTTCCCCGCATTGTCACACGTGATCTTGCGCACGGTCGCGGCCGGCAGGTGTCCGAACTGCTCCTCGATGTACTTGGAGGATTCCGGCCAGACCCCATCACCGTGCGGATAGTCGGACCCCCACATCAGTGTGTCCTCGCCGATCTCGTGGATCATCTGGGTACCGATGCGATCGAACTGGAACGTGGCCTTGCACTGCCGCCGCCAGTAGTCGCTGGGCTTCATGGTCAGGCCCAGGTCGCGGAAGCGATCCTGCCATTCGAAATCCATGCGATCGAGCGCATAGGGCAGCCAGCCGATGCCACTCTCCCCGAACGAGATCCGCATTCTCGGATAGCGCTCGAGCACCGCGCTGCCGATCACCGCGGCCAGGATATTGATGAGGTTCATCTGGAAACCCGAGACGCTCGTGAACATCGCGGCGCGTTTCGTGAGGCCGGTGGCCTTCTCTCGGACGGCCGGCGGCATGGTCGGGAAGGTGTGAAAGTGAAGCGGCAGCTCGACCTCGTTCACCGCCTGCCAGAGCGGCTCCCACGACGGATGCCACATCGGCTCCATGTCCCAGGAGCAGGAGAGCTCGAGGCCGCGCAGCCCCAGACGCGCCGCGCGATGGATCTCGCCCACCGCGGCGTCGATGTCGCCGTAGGGCAAGCAGGCCAGCCCCACGTGGCGCTCCGGGTAGTGGCGGCAAAAATCGACGAGCCAGTCGTTATAGATGCGGAACATCTCGGCGGCCGCCTCGTGATCGCCGAGCCGGGTCGCCGCGCCCAGGATGCCGAAGATGACCTCGGCCTGCACGCCGTCGCGCTCCATGTCCTTGACCCGCAGCGCCGGATCGGTGGGACGGCGTATCCCCTTCTTGCCGTCATCGTACAGACCGGTAGACGCCATCGCATCCGCACGGTAGTGGAGACCCGGGACGTATTTCTGCCCCGAGGGGCCGACTCCCCCTACGAGACCGAAAGTGGCGCCGTTCCTCGACGTCCAGCGCGGGCCGTCCGGGCCGTCGGCGACGTATGGCATGCGGTCCCGCAACGCCGCGGTGGCGTTGGCGGTGAAGAGGTCGGGTGGCATCCAGGGCATGTCGATGTGGCAGTCGGCCGAGATTCTCGTGTACTCCATGGGGTCCCCCTTCCGCGGGGCCATGATAAGCCATCCCTGACCGGAGCGCTCCGAGCTTTCACGACCCGTGCTATGGTTGGGGCGCGCGCGGAGGGACACCATGAACGGGACACTCATCGCCAACACCACGATCCTCGATGGCAGCGGAGCGGCGCCTTTTCCCGGGGACGTGCTGGTGGAGGGCCAGCGCATCGTCGCGGTGCAGCGCGGTGGGGGCTTGCCGCACGGGGACGCGCGGGTCATCGACGGCGCCGGGGCCACCCTGATGCCCGGGCTCATCGAGCCGCACGGCCACGTGAGCTACCCCGACGCCGCCTCCAACGCGGACTTCACGCGGCTGCCGCCCGAGGAGCACGTGCTGGTGACCATGCGCAACGCCAAGACGCTGCTCGACTGCGGCTACACCAGCGTGCTCTCGGCGGCCTCGGCCAAGCCGCGCCTGGACATCGTGATCCGCAACGAGATCGAGGCCGGCCGCATCCCCGGGCCGCGCTACCTGGCCAACGGCCCGGAGATCACCGTCACCGGCGGGCTCGGAGACGACAACGCGCTGCACCTGCCCCACCTGGAGACGCCGACCTTCGCGTGGGTCGCCGACGGGCCCAACGAGGTCCAGCGGATCTGCCGCCTGCTCGTGCGCGAGGGCACCGATCTCCTGAAGCTCAACATCTCAGGTGACACCGGCCCGCGGAACTCGCGCTCCCAGCGCGCGGTGATGACCGACGCCGAGGTAGCGGCGGCCACCGAGATCGCGCGGGCCGGCGCGGTGCGGGTGTGCGCCCACGCGCGCAGTGCGGAGTCGGTGAAGATGTGCGTGCGGCACGGGGTGGGCATCATCTACCACGCCAACTTCGCGGACGAGGAGGCCCTCGACCTGCTCGAGGCCAACCGAGACTGGTGCTTCGTCGCACCGGCGGTGGGCCTCACCTACCAGGCGTGCTACGCCGCGGGCGAGTGGGGGTTCACGCCCCAGATGGCGCGCGAGCGGGGCCTCCTGGCGGAGCTGGAGGTCTCGGTCGACACCATGGGCCAGATGCGCAAGCGCGGCATCCGCGTGCTGCCCGGCGGCGACTACGGCTTCGCCTGGAACCCGCACGGGACCTACGCGCGAGACCTGCTGCTCTTCGTCGACCTGCTCGGCTTCTCGCCGATGGAGACGCTGGTCGCGGCCACCCGCATGGGCGGCGAGATCATGGGGCGGCCCCACGAGCTGGGGCAGGTGAGGGCGGGCTACCTCGCGGATCTGCTACTCGTCGACGGCGACCCGCTGGCCGACATCAAGCGGCTCCAGCGCCAGGACGCGCTGCTGATGGTCATGAAGGACGGCCGGCTGCACAAGGCGCCGGCGGCCTGAGCCGGCGGGCGCGTGGCCCTCCCGCCGTCGCGCCTACTTCATCCGGTCCTGGATCTTGGCGATGGCCGCGCGGGCGCACTCTTCGTCGAACTGGCCGCCCGGAGCTCCGCCCCACCCTACCGCCTCCCCGGCATCATCTGACCCGGAAGCCAGCCGGCGCCGGCTACTTCTCGCCGAGGTAGGCCTTGCGCACCACGTCGGAGTGGAGCAGCGCTGCGGCCGCGTCCTGCAGCACGATGCGCCCGGTCTGGATGACGTAGCCCCGGTGCGCCACCCGCAGCGCCATCCGCGCGTTCTGCTCGACGAGCAGGATGGTGGTGCCGAGCCGGTTGATGTCCCGGATGATCTCGAAGATGGTCTCCACCAGGATCGGCGAGAGCCCCATCGAGGGCTCGTCCAGCAGCAGCATGTCGGGGCGGGCCATGAGCGCGCGCCCCATCGCGAGCATCTGCTGCTCGCCGCCGGACAGGGTGCCGCCCTTCTGCTGCAGGCGGTCGCGCAGCCGCGGGAAGAGAGCGAGCACGCGCTCGAGGTCCCGGGGGATCGCCTCGCGGTCGGTGCGCGCGAAAGCCCCCAGCTCGAGGTTCTCGAGCACGGTCATCGGCGCGAAGATCCGGCGACCCTCGGGCGACTGGGCGATGCCGAGGCGGGCGATGCGGTGGGTGGGGACCCGGTCGATCCGCCGGCCGCCGAAGCTCACGGTGCCCCGCAGCGGGCGCACCGTCCCGAGCACGGTCCGCAGGGTGGTGGTCTTGCCGGCCCCGTTCGACCCGATCAGGGTGACGATCTCCCCGCGGGCCACCGAGAGGGACACGCCCTTGAGGGCGCGGATATTGCCGTAGTAGGCGTGGACGTCGTGGAGCTCGAGCAGGCCGGCCCCGTCGCTCATCCCGCGTCGCTCATCCAGAGACGAGCTCCTGCTCGTAGCCCTTGCCCAGATAGGCCTCGATCACCTTCGCGTTGCGCCGGATCTCGGCCGGGGCCCCTTCCGCGATCCGCGTGCCGTAGTCGAGCACGGTGATGCGGTCGGAGATCGCCATGACGACCTCCATATGATGCTCGATGAGCAGGACCGCCAGGCCGAGCTCCTCGCGCAGCAGGCCGATCAGCTCGGTGAGCGTGTCGGTCTCGCGCGGGTTCATCCCGGCGGTCGGCTCGTCGAGGAGCAGCAGGGTCGGCTCGGTGGCGAGGGCCCGCGCGATCTCGAGCCGCCGCTGGTTGCCGTAGGCCAGGTTCTTGGCCAGCTCTCCGTGCTTGTCGTCGAGGCCCACGAAGGCGAGCATCTCCCGAGCCCGGGCGCGCGCGCGGGCCTCCTCGGCAACGACCGCGGGCGGCCGGAAGACCGCACCCGCCACCGAGGCGTGGAGGCGGCAGTGCTCGCCGACCAGGACGTTGTCCAGCACGGTCATGTTCTGGAAGAGCCGGATGGACTGGAAGGTGCGCGCGATCCCGCGCCCGACGATCGCGTGCGGTCGCAGGCCGACCAGGCTCGCGCCCTCGAGGAGGATCTCGCCCTGGTCGGGCCGGAGCAGGCCGGTGACGAGGTTGAAGAAGGTCGTCTTGCCGGCGCCGTTCGGGCCGATCAGCCCCACGATGCCGCGCGTCGGGATCACCAGATCCACCTCACTCACCGCCACCAGACCCCCGAAGCGCCGGGTCAGGCCGCGCACGTCGAGCACCGGGCGGGTGGTGGGCCGCCCGGCCGGCGCCGCGCTCGCCTCCCGCAGCCAGCCCGGGAGGGCCTCCGCGCGCGGGCGGGGCGGCGCGGTCACGAGCGCCAAGGCTTCCTCGCGCTCGTCCACGTCCGCGGCGGGTGGGCGCACGCGGCGGCCGGCCAGCCCCTCCGGTCGGATCAGCATGATGGTGACCAGGCCAAGCCCGAAGAAGAACCAGCGCCAGAGGGTGAGGTCCACGCTGGCGAGGGTGGCGACGCCGAGCGAGCGGCCGATCCAGCGCACCAGGGACGTCAGCTGGGCGAGCAGGATCCGATCGAAGAGCGTGATCAGCATGCCGCCCAGGATCACGCCCTTGAGGCTCCCCATGCCGCCGAGCACGATCATGCACAGCAGCATGATCGAGACGTTGAACTCGAAGGCGCCGGGGGTGATGGCCTGCAGCTTGGCCGCGTAGAACGAGCCGGCGAAGCCGGAGAAAGACGCCCCGAGGCCGAAGGCCAGGAGCTTGGTCTTGATCGGGTTCACCCCGGTGCAGTCGGCGGCGGTCTCGTCCTCGCGGATCGCCATCCAGGCGCGACCGAGCCGCGAGTCGCGCATGCGGTTCATGGCCCACAGCGAGCCCGCGCCGATGACCAGGATGAGGAAGTACCAGGGGATGAAGTCGGTGTCGAAGTTGACCCCGGGCAGATACGGGCGGCCGACCGGGTTCACCCCGTTCTCGCCCCCGGTCAGGTTCAGCCGCTCCACCGGACGCCAGCCGCCGATATCGATCGTGATATCGCCCAGGTTGCG
>Ga0207646_10004133_pt1 | contig 15938 bp, 15 predicted proteins | sample KBSK5502metaG_FD_184343 | JGI IMG/M metagenome (GOLD analysis project Ga0207646, IMG submission 184343) | Corn, switchgrass and miscanthus rhizosphere microbial communities from Kellogg Biological Station, Michigan, USA - KBS K5-50-2 metaG... | ecosystem: Host-associated > Plants > Roots >... | reverse complement strand
AGTGAACGTTTCTCTTCCCACACTCTGTGCTACTTCTGTCTAGCGATGGAGATGCCCTTCTAGTTAGACGTACTGATCCTCACTTTTTCGTTGATGGATTTGTTGGCTGGATCACGAAAAATGATACTGTTGGCGAACCCCCAGGCTCAAGCCACTAAAGCTAAAGCCGCGAATTTCGAGATGCGCGTTTTGGCAAGAGGTGTTCCATCTAACCAGTTGAGCGTTCGTGCCAAGTTGATAGCTGCCGCGCTGCCTAAGTGCTGCAAATGGGTTTTTTGCATGCCTCGATAGCGAGCACGACGCAGACCAAAATTCTCCTCTTTTTTGGCGTGCTCTGACTTCCTGTAAGGCTTGATGGTGTTCCTGGGTACGCACCGTAATCGTTCGCCGTTAGGCTGTCGTGTAGTGCTGCTTGAGGTGACAGGATCTGCAATCTTTGATCGAGCATTTGATCTTGATGACCTGATTATCGTAACGATCTCTTGCTGGCGTCCAACTCAAACTGTCTCGTCCAGCTGGGCAGGTCGCTTTGTGCGCTTGCCAATCGATCAAGAAGCTGCTCGCATCGAATCCCTGCTTCGCTTTGGCTTGCCATTTGTGGTCGGCTCGCGTTGGGGCAATCAGATCAATGTTGTACTGCTGGTGGCTTTGGACGAATTGCTTCGCTTCGGCATAATTGGTATCGGTCAGGTGCTCCTTGGGGAGCAAGTCCTTCTGCTTCAAGGCGCGATGAATCACAGGCGTCACATCCACATCGCCATTGCCGGCTCGACTGGTCTCTACATGCGTAATCAGGCGAGGAAGATCTTCATCACAGCTTTCGGTCAGATGAACCTTGTAGCCAACCCACCAGGTCGTCAGCTTGCGCCCAGAGGTGGCCTCAACATCGTAGGGAGAGCAGATCATCTTTGGCGGAGGAGGAATAGTGTCATTGGCCCGGAAGTGGGCCTTCCCGTCAAGCAGTTCAAATTGTTGCACCCACACCCGCCGTAAGGTCTCGACAGCTGGAACATGCTCTAACCAGTTCAACTCTGGCGTGGTGTAAATCGCATCGAGCAAGGTGAAGCCATCGGCTCCAATCGTTTCGACAAGAGCAATGCGCTTGCTTTGCTCTTTTGGCAGCCGATACTCCTCCACCCGATGGGCATAGCGCTCGTACCACTCGTCCGGTGCAAACGAACGTAACCACTCTGGAGCCACTTCCGCCAGGACATTGAGGATAGCACGCATTGTTTCCCCAACGCAGACAATGCGACTAATGGCACGCACCGCTGCTAGAACATGGGTCGCATCAGTGCGAGGTCTTCCTCCTGCTTTGATGAGTCCTCGTTGTTTGAGGCAGTTGAGCAGGGCCTCGAACAGCACATACTCCATTTGGCCTTCCAGAAGCCGTGAACGAAACTCACAGAGCACGGAAAAATCAAAGCCTCGATCTTCTCATGGGAGGCCAAGAGCATACTTCCAATCTAAGCGAGCGCGCACTGCATGCGCCGCCTGTCGGTCGGAGAGACCTGCAGTAAATTGCATGATGGTGACAAGGGCTAATCTCCAGGGAGCTAGCGCTGGCTGCCCTTCTTTGGGAAACAAGGCGGCGAACATTTCATCCTGATAGAGCGTTCCCAGTTCATCGCGCATCTTCATACAGGTACTGCCTTCTGGGAAAACAGCTTTGGCGAGGTCTGCTGTTTCTTGAGGAACTGGGCCAATGGGAAGCGGTTTCAGCGACATGGTTTCCTTCTCTTTCCTGAACAAAGTGCCTTGGTCATCTCTTTCTGAGGAGTATTATACTTTCTCCTCGCTCTAATTCAGGGAGGTTCGCCAACAGTATCAGTTTGCCGACACGGTGTACTATCTCACGAAGCAGCTCAAGGCACGAGACATCACGGCGCTTGAAGGCGTCACCGGCGACTCCGACGATCCGACTGCGCTCGTGTGGCGCTTCAGTCCCGTGAGCAACGAGAAACGCGAACACATCAAACCAATCGACGAACTGCGTATCCTGGTGGCAACCGATGTCTTGAGCGAAGGGCAAAACCTGCAAGACGCCGCCATTGTGGTCAACTACGACCTGCCGTGGGCTATTATCCGCCTGATCCAGCGAGCAGGGCGTGTTGACCGCATCGGGCAGCAGTCGGATACCATCGCTTGCTACTCTTTCCTGCCCGCCGAGGGCGTGGAGCGCCTCATTCGCCTGCGCGAGCGTGTGCGTGTCCGGTTGCAACAAAACGCCGAAGTAGTGGGCACCGACGAGGCCTTCTTTGAGGACGAAGCTAATACGCAATCCCTGGTCGATCTCTATAACGAAAAGGCGGGCATCCTGGATGGCGAGGCCGATACCGAGGTAGACCTGGCATCGCAGGCCTATCAAATCTGGAAAAATGCTACCGATGCCAATCCCAAACTCAAGCCCATCATCGAGCGCTTGCCTAACGTGGTCTTCTCGACTCGCCCTCATCGTAGCACGGCAGCCGCACCTGAGGGTGTGCTCGTGTACATGCGCACCGCTGACGGCAACGATGCGCTGGCATGGGTGAATCGCAAAGGCGAGAGCGTGACGCAGTCGCAGCTGACCATCCTGCGTGCCGCGGCCTGCACCATTGAGGAGAAACCCATCCCACGGCCACCGGAGCAGCACGAACTGGTCAAGCTAGGTGTGGAGCATATTGTTGAGGAGCAGGCGCAAAGCAGCGGTGGGCAGCTCGGGAGTCCATCCGGCGCACGCCGCCGCACCTATGAACGCCTCAAGCAGTACGCCGAATCCCTCGAGGGGACGCTCTTCCCACCATCGTCCGAACTACGAGCCGCTATCGATGAAATCTACCGCTATACCCTGCGCGAATCGGCCAAAGATACGCTCAACCGCCAGATGAGAAGCGGCATCGACAACGAGCAACTGGCCCAGCTAGTGGTAGACCTGCGTGCCGATGATCACCTCTGCCTTGTGCAGGATGAGGCCGAGCAGCAGGAGCCGCAGATTATTTGTTCGCTCGGGTTGTTTGAGGCAAGCATTTGACGATATAAAGGAGCAACAACTTCGAGGAAGTCAGGTCAAGGTGGTGAAGTCGCTGACAGAACTTATGAGCTGAGGGCTGACTGACGGGCTGGGCTTCGGGCTGGTCCTCGGGCTGGTTGGCAGTCTGCTCAGCGGGCTGATCATGGGGCTAACCATCGGGCTAGTTGGTGGGGTGATCTTCGGGCTGGTCAGCAGGCTGGGCTTTGGGCCGGCCAGCAGGCTGATCGGTGTGCTGATCGGTGTGCTGATCTTCGTGCTGGTCTCCGAGAGTGGTTTGCAAGGTTATATGGCCTATATCCTATGCTTCTGGCTATGGCGAGCAAGATGCACCCCGGCTCCCTGGCGATTTATCGCTTTCCTCGATGATACCGTGGAGCAACTGCTCTTGCGCAAAGTCGGTGGCGTGTACACCTTTCGGCATCGTTTGTTGCAAGACTACTTTGCCTCGTTAGATACACCATCCTCCGAAGTAGCACCAGAAGCGTCAGCATCGCTCCAGAAGCCAGACGAAAAAGAGTAGCTACGCTGATCTGATACTATTCTCCCTACACTTTTTTACCAGAAGGCATCCGTTTTGATTCATAACCCATTTCTTGGTTCTCGGACCGGTTTGGTGGACGGAAGCAGGCAGGGTGAGTTGCCCAATGCCAACCAGAGATCATCCCACGAGAAAAAGAAGCCCACTCGACATTCAAGGTATACTGAGATGAAGATGATCTGTGCCCTGCGCCTTTCCTCACTTGAGAAGTGAAGCCAGGCGGGGGGCATTCCCTCCAGGAGGAGAACCGTATGAGCGAGGAAAACCAGGTGACGAGCGAAGCTGATGAGCTTCCACCTGCATCCCAGAAGACAAAAGAGCAATGGCTGGAGGAGGGCAAGGTCCTCACCTTCCATGCACCTATACGATATGAGGAAGGACTCGCCGCTTATGAGCAAGCCATTCGCCTCGACCCCAACGACGGACTAGCCCACCGCATGAAGGGCTATACCCTGCGCGCGCTCAGGCGTTACGAGGAGGCACTCGCCGCTTATGAACAGGCCCTTTCCCTTGACGCTACCAATGCAGAAGTCTACACCGACAAGGGTGACACGCTCTATGCACTCAAGCGTTATGAGGAGGCCTTGTCGGCCTATGAACAGGCGCTTGGCTTCGACCCCACCTCGGCTTCGGCCTCTAACGGCAAGGCGATCTCACTGGTGTTCCTCAATCGAGATGAGGAAGCCCTCGCCGCCTATGAACAAGTCATTCATCTTGACGACGATGAACCTCTCTACTCCTATCTGGCCTATCTGAACAGCGGTACCCTCTTGGCTAAGCGCGCGCGCTACACGGAGGCACTTGCTGCCTATGAACAGGCCATTCGGCTCGAACCAGGGATTGCTAGCACCTATGTGTCTAAGGGTGACATGCTCTCGATGCTGTCTCGCTACGAAGAGGCGCTCGCCGCCTATGAAGAAGCCATTCGGCTCAAGCATGCCAGTATCTCCAATTATGCGAGCATCTGGGAGAAAATCGGGGATGTATTGACCTCGCTGGAAAGGCCACACGAAGCGCAGCAAGCCTACGAAAAAACCAGGCAACTTGACTCTGGAGAGAAAGCGTAGACGAGAAGCGTTTTGATCTGGATGCACCACCGCTGTCAAGTTTGCTCACAAAACAGACTTGCTTGCGGCAAACCTGAAGCGGATCGTGGGGACATACTGCTCCACAATGGCATCAAGGTCGCGTGCATTCCATACAGCGATCCATCCATCGCTCAGCACGAGCACGCGTGCGTTGTTTGGCCATGATGGCCTCCTTCCTCTTCGATTTGTTTCTTTTATCAGTCAGGCAGCTGGTAAGAAGCGGTGTTGCAAGTAAGAGAGCCCGGCTCGACCATACGCTTCTCGTTTGATGAGTTTGAGGCGGTTAATGTGTCCTTCCACAGGCCCGGTACTGTAGGGAAGCGTCAGTCCCGCCAGAATCGCCGGTTTATCCCGCTCGACACTGCGAGCAAAGGTGAGGAATTCCCGAACCGTGCAGGCATGCACGTCCTTGAGCCAGGTGTCGAGTCCTTCCCCGCTGGGGTGGCGAATGAGGTCCAAGAAGCTGTGAGTCAGCCCTCGCGCCTGCTTCAGGGTGTCATCCATCTGCGTGATCTGATCCAGCTGTGCCTCGGCCTCTGGGCGAAGCTCCTCTGGACGGGCCAGCATCCATCCCACGACCTTCCCTGGGGTCACGTCTTCGAAGGGCAAGCGAGGGATTGACTCAAGCGCAGCAGGCACTCTCCGCTTCTGTGGATGCTCCCGGAATTTCGCTAGATGTCGATAGACACTGCGGACCGACCCACGGTAACCTTGGGCCTTCAACTCCTCCCACAGGACGGTGCCGTTGCGTTCACCCGCCTCCCAGCGCTGCCGGAGATAGCGCGTCGACCAGTCGAGCGGGCTGCGTCGCGGTTTGCGTGGCCCCGCATAGGGACCATGCCCCTCTGACAACCAGCGCTGAATCGTCCGTTGCCCCACTCCGAGCCGCTTGGCAATGGTCCCTGTTGGAAGACCGGCCTCTTTGAGGGCGAGCATCTGTTCATAGCGTGCTTGCCCAGGAGTCTGACGGGGCCAATGTGCTGGAGGAGCAGTGGGAACGGGTTGCGGTGGCATCTCGGCTTCGCCCACGGCTTTGGTCAGCTGTTTCCAGCGCCTGGAAACGACTTTATCGAGGTGCTCAGTCAGATTTTTCGCTAAGTGCCAGCGATCGGCCACGTGTTTGGCCTGGGGAAGGGCTGCGCTGATAGCAGCGGCAAACTCCTTACTGCGATCTCGCGCTACGATTTGGATGGTTGGGTAGCGTTTCAGCCAGCCTGCGACAGCCTCTTGTGAGCGATCAGCAAGCAAGGCAATCGGCTTGTTGCGCTCCAGATCCACGACAATGGCCCCATAGCGTTGACCGCGCTTCCAGGCCCACTCGTCCAGGCCAATGACCCAGGGAGGAGCGATGGCAGGGAGCGGAAGGGCTTGCATAAAACGCAAGATCGCTCGTGCAGTCACCTGCAGGCCCTGAAGTGTGGCACTGCGTGCGCCCGATGCCCCACCCTGTTCCCGACCTAGTTGACCGAGGAACTCACGCAGACCGAAGGTAAAGCGACCATGGGGCGAAGTCACCTGGGGAAGCCGCTCGACGAAGATGCGTCGTGGACAGCCAGGATGATCACAGTAGAACTTGCGCACGTGCAGATGCAGGAGCACTTGCACGTTCTGAACCGACAGGTACCAGACGGTGCGTTCATAGCGGCTGTGGATCCGATGAGCAGAAGTGCCACACACTGGACAGCGGGCGCTAGGCGTCACTCGTTCACAGGTGAGGACCAAACGCTTGGCCTCTCTGTGGAAGGAAAGCAGGCGGAAGCCGCGAAGATGCGGAAAGAGGGTATGTAGAGACAAGGGAAGACTCCGTGAAAGAAAAAATGCGCCACGAGGCGTTTACTCCTTCATTTTACCACACCAAGCGACCTCCACCAAACCGGTCCGAGAACCAAGATATGGAGCGGAAACTGTCAACGTTCAGTAAAAAGACAATATCATTTATCCGTAACATCGAGAAACTGAGTGATTGACAAGTTACACACGAGACTCTATGCTTAGTGTGTAACATCTGTGTAACTCTTGCGGCAGCAGGAAGGGACGTGAACTATGACGCGTCGCATCCCCACCATCCGCAATGGGACCTTGCATGAGGACGCAGAAGAGACAGCCTCGCGTGAGGCCATTGTGGTGGAGTCGGTCGCCTGGTATGCCTGGGTAGAGCACCATCGCTCGTTTCGTTTCGAGTGCCCTGCCAGTACCTTTACGGCACGCAAGGAACGGCGCGCAGGCGGCTGGTACTGGTATGCCTACCGTCGTCAGGCTGGGCGGCTTCATACGGCCTACCTCGGCAGGTCGGCAGAACTCTCGGCGACGCGCCTACAAGCGATCGCCGCCGCGTTGGCTGGAGCTGACGGCCAGCCAACTCCACGAACGGCAGCAAGCAGGCGTATGCCAGATCTTCCCGCTTCCCATTCCCACGAGCGGGCCAACGTCACTCCTGGACCTGTGCCACCACACAACTTGCCACGGCAACTCACCTCGCTGGTAGGGCGTGAGCAGGAGGTGGCAACAGCAGAGGCGCTCTTACAGCGTCCCGAGGTGCGCTTGTTGAGCATGGTGGGCACGGCTGGCGTGGGCAAGACCCGCCTGGCCCTCCAGGTCGCCCTCGATCTCTTGGAGCACTTCGCCGATGGCGTCTTTTTTGTGGCCCTGGCCCCTATTCGCGACCCGGAACTGGTGCTCGCCACTGTAGCCCAGACTCTGGGGCTGAGAGTCATGGGAGATCAATCCTTCCTCGATGTGCTGAAGGTCAACCTGCGCGACAAGCACTGCTTACTGGCGCTCGACAACTTTGAGCAGGTGGTCAGTGCTGCACCGCAACTCTCGGACCTGTTGGAAGCCTGCCCGGACGTGAAGCTGCTGATCACCAGCCGCGAGGTCTTGCACCTGCGTGCTGAGCAGCAGTTCAGTGTCCCACCCCTCGCGCTGCCAGACCGCAGGCGACTGCCGGATGAGCAGGCGCTCGCGCACGTTGCTGCGGTGGAGCTGTTCCTCCACCGGGCACAGGCCATCAGCTCCGATTTTCACGTGACGATGGAGAATGCAGCGGACATCGCCGAAATCTGTCTCCGCCTGGATGGGTTACCGCTGGCCATCGAACTGGCTGCGGCTCGCATCAAAGTTTTTACACCACAAGCCCTGCTCGCCCGGTTGGATCGCCGGTTGCAGGTCTTGACCGGGGGCGCACGCGATCTGCCTCTTCGACAGCGGACCTTGCGCAGCACCATCGCGTGGAGCTACGAGTTGCTGCCTGTGGAGGAACAGCGTCTCTTCCGCCACCTCGCGGTCTTCGTGGGTGGTTGCATCCTCGAAGCGGTCGAGGCCGTATCCACCGCGGTCGGCGACACCGAGGCGCACATCTTGGAAGGGATGGTCTCCCTGGTGGACAAGAGCCTGCTGCAACAGACCGGGCGAGATGGTGAGGAGCCCCGCTTTGCGATGCTGGAGACGATCCGCGAGTACGGACTGGAGGTGCTCGTCTCATGCGGGGAAGCGCATGACACGCACCAGGCGCACGCTGCGTACTACCTGGCGCTGGTAGAGCAGGCCGAGCAGGAACTCACCGGTCCACAGCAACTCAGTTGGTTAGAGCGGCTAGAGCGGGAGCATGACAACCTGCGAGCGACCATCGCGTGGTTGGTGGAGCACCACGAGCAGGAGGCGGCCTTGCGGCTCTGTGGTGCCCTCTGGCGCTTCTGGTGGATACGTGGGTATTTGAGTGAGGGGCGCACCGAACTTACACGGGCACTGGTTGGTAGTCGGGGGGTGGTAGCGATGCCAGTGCGTGCGAAGGCGCTGCATGCTGCTGGCGAACTTGCTAACATGCAGGGGGACTTTGAGGAAGCGGAGGCCTTATGTGGAGAGAGCCTGGCGCTCTTCCGAACACTGGGCGATCCTAGAGGTAGCGCACTCTCCCTTTCGATGCTAGGGTATGCCGCCGCTTGGCAACGGAGCGACTTTGCAACTGCACGTGCCCTGTTAGAGGAGGCCGTAACCCTTTTCAGGGAGGTAGATGATACATATGACATTACCTTGGCGCTCGTCATCCTGGCAACGGTGTTTCTTTTGCAGGGCGAGTATGAGCGGGCCTGCACCCTGGTAGAGGAGGCCATGGTGCTCGATAGAGAGGGAGGTGATAGCTGGCGCATCGCGAATTCCCTCTGGCTCTTGGGACTGGTGATGTTCTTCCAGGGTGATTTCACGCGAGCACATGCTCTGCTGGAGGAGAGTCTCGCCTTAGCCAGGCGGGAGGGCTATACAGAAGCCCTTGCCTACGCTTTATTCGTCTCAGGGCAACTGTCCTTGCAGCAAGGCGACGTTGCGATGGCACGCTTATTGCTGGAGGAAAGCCTGGCGCTCTTCAAAGCACTGGGTGATCGGCTGAACGTTGCTCAATCGCTCGCTGGTCTGGCCATGGTTTCACTCATGCAAGGCGACTATGCAGTGGCACATGCTTTGCTTGAAGAGAGTCTTGCATTATATAAGGCGGTAGGCAATAAATGGTTCATCGCCGAATGCCTGGCGGGATTCGCGGGCCTGGCTGCAGCACAGGGAGAATGGGCAAAGGCAGTGCGATTATCGAGTGTCGCGCAAGCCCTGTGTCAAGCGATTAATGGAGTTCTCCCCCCTCCCATACGTGTAATGCAAGAGCTCGCTGCCACTGGAGCCCGTGCTCAACTCGGAGAGGAGATCTTCACCGCAGTTTTGACCGAGGCGCATACGATGACTATTGAGCAAGCCCTGGCCGCACAAGAAGCCGTGACCACGGTTGCGATGGCTCCAGCAGGACCATCCTCCGTTCCACACCCTCCAAAAGCCCCGACCTATCCCAACGGACTGACGATGCGTGAGATGGAGGTGCTGCGTCTGCTCGCCCAGGGCTTGACCAGTGCGCAGATCGCCGAGCGGCTTGTCATCGGCCTGGTCACCGTCAATTCCCATGTGCGCTCGATCTACAGCAAGCTGGAGGTCACCTCGAGAGCGGCAGCGACCCGGTATGCTCTGGAACACCACCTGCTGTAAGGCTCCCCTATCTTTCAGCTACGATTTCTTTGCATGGCTTGGCTTCCGGCACACATCAGTGCTTCTTTTATGACCTGGGCATTCCCGCATCCCATCACCGTCGCCTCCTCAGACCTGAGGAGGTGCCTCCTCAGGTCTTCCTCGCTCCTCCTGGCGCAAATTCCTCAGTTCTGACGATGCATTCTCAGCCTCCACACGCTAGACTTGTGAACAGAACGGCAAGGCTGAAGACTATCCGATCACTTCAGCCACGACCGGAGAGATGATTGAGCACATCGAACATCATCACGAATGTTCAGAAAGGCAGGATACCTATGTATGCACGAGTCGTCACCTTCCAGTTTCAGCCAGGCAAGCTAGACGAAGCACTCCAGATTGCTCGGGAGTCGATTCTGCCAGAAATCAGGCAGCGAGCAGGAGTGCAGGAGATCACGTTGCTGCTCGATCGCAGCACCAACAAGATGGTGGCCATTAGCCTGTGGCAGACCGAAGCCGACCTGCAGGCGGACATGCCCAACGCCCCGGCGCGGCTGGCCAAAACCAGCTCCCTCGTGGCGGCCACGCCTCTGGTCGAAACCTATGAGGTCGCTGAGCATATGAGTACTTCGTGAGGCACAGCGCGACACAAGGCACGAGCAGGTGCCACAGCTTGATTTCCTCGACTTTGAGCACCATGAGCGTAACCAGAGCAGCGTCTTCACGTGAGCTTTCAAGGGCTTGAGGGCGGATGTTCTCAAGCTCCTTTGAACAGAAGGGCTGAAGTCGAGACACACGAGACGAGGGAGCAAGGCATCATGCAAGAACGCTCGGGCGAAGCATTCGCTGGCACTGAGCCGCTCACGGTCATCGGCAAACAACTGCAGGCAGGCGATCCGGCCCCCGACTTCCGTCTGGATTACCTGGACCTCGTGGATCTGGCCGTGCGCACGATCTCGCTGGCTGACTCAACAGGAGTGGTCCGTCTGCTCAACGTGGTGAACAGCCTGGAACACCCGCTCTGCCAGAAAGTGACGCGCCAGTGGGAAGCCCTGTGCGTAGCGTTGCCCTCAGAGGCGTGCATGTATACCGTGAGTATGGATTCCCCACAGATGCAAGCTAGCTGGCAGGACAGCGCGGGCGTGCTGCACCAAACGCTCTCCGCTCAGCGGAGTGAGCAGTTCGGCCAGGACTACGGCGTGTGGCTCAAAGAGTGGCGTCTGTTCCAGCGGGCCGTCTTTGTGCTTGATCGCCACGACCGCATCAGCTACGCCGAGTACGTCGCTGATCAGCAACGTGAGCCAGACTACGGAGCCGCCATGGAGGCGGTTCAGCAAGCTGCATGGGCTTGACGGGAGATCAGCAGACGGTTCAGAACCACGGAGAGTAACGGTACGAAGTGGCGAACAAAGAGACACTTCTCGCTTCAGGGATCAGTTTGAAAGCGCAGCAGGGAAGGAGAAAGACGCATGTATTACCGTGTTGCGATGCAACGACAAGCAGATCAACCCGATGGGCCGCCGAGCTGGCAATGGAGATCAACTGCGCTGAGTTCGCTCAATAGCCTGTTGCAGTGGTTGCAGGTCTATCGGGCTTTTCCGCACGAGAGATTGCGCATCTTCTCTTCCTCCTCACGGGAAACGTTGAACGAGCAGCTCGTGCGCGAGAACCAGGGACTCTCGTCCACTTCGGTCCCGGCCACACAGTTCCTGCAAGCAAGGGGGATCACTCCACGAGGAGCAGTGAGAGAAGCAGGTGCTGGTGGGTCACAAGCATACGGGCGAACGACCTCCATCCCTGCCGAGACCTCGCCAACTCTCGACGAGAGCGGCCTGAGCGAGCTTTACAAGCGAAGAGAAGAACTCGAACGCGGGGCAGGTGGCGATCATGACCTTCCGTATCAGTTCACGTTGCCCACCTCGATGCCGCAAGTCCTGGCCTGGGTGCAGCTGCTGGCGAGAGTCCGGCAGGGGGACTTCCAGCCGGAAGTCGGAGCGTTCGACGAGCGGCAACCGCAGCGCCCTGGTGGACCCTCCACACCGACGTATGCACCGTATGGGAAGAACCTGGCACGATGCGTCTTCACAGCTACAACGGGGTCAACTACGAGCGGCTAGTTGCCCTCAAGAACACGCATGACCCGACGAACTTTTTTGCGCTGAATCAGAATATCAAACCTCTAACGAATGAGAGGATTGAAGATGAACAGGTGGACACCTGACTACCGATGCAGAGGTCTGAAGAACCAAAGGAGGCAGAGGACTGATGGCTTGGATCACAACGATCACCCCTGAGCAGGCTCGCGGCTGGCGGCGGCTGGTGATGAGGCTGGTCAAACGCCAGAATGGCTTCGTCCCGGGGATCCTGCAGATCCTCTTAGGAGATTTGCACCTCGCGCTGCCAGTACAGGCGCTGTATCACTATTTGCATGAACGCAAACGCTCTCCGCTCTCCCGGCTCCAGCGGGAAATGATCGCGACGGTGGTCAATGGGGCGATCGGGGGGGCTCCCTGACTCGGCTCGCATACGGCGGCAGTTCGCCGCCTGCTGGCAGATGAGCACCTGACCCCTGCATTTGCGACCCTGTGGCCGACGTATGATCTGGACGCCAAAACGCGCGCGTTGTTGACCTATGCGAAGCAGTTGACAGAAACCCCATCGTCTCTCGCAGAGAGCGACTTGGAGGCCCTCCGCGTCGTCGGGTGGGATGAGCAGGCGATCTACGAGGCCACTGCGCTCATCGCCCTGTTCAATATGAGCGGACGCCTCGAGGCGGCCGTGGGGCTGCCGCTCGATCAGGTGGCAGCTTCGTCGCGCTGGCTCAGGTCCCTGGAACGCCGTCACGCACGCAACGGAGGCACTGCTCCCGAATCTGCCTGAGAAGACCGATGAGATGAGCAAGCCGCGTGTGTGATGCCATCGGGTCAGCCGAGTATGTCCAACGGTTGGGAGGGGTCTGCAGAGGGAAACTGCCCGGACCTGCTGGCAGTGCATTACCAAAGACGTGGATGCTGACACGGCGACAAGCTCCACTGGTGGCTCAGAACCTGGTGGCGCACGCCAGGGGACAAGAGCTGCGTCCCTTTGACACAGCGAAGGCGCGCAAGGCAGCTGGAGTGGCAGTACCGGATTGTGGGGGGCAAACCGTGGTGGTCAAGAACGGGCGCGTGCTGGCAAGCGGTCGCTGGCCCCTGCCCTTGCGTGCCATGGTTGATCGGCGTTCCCTGAAGGGACAAAGGGAAAGCAGGTGGTTTTCCTGGTTGCAAGCTGACTGATCTTGACGACTGCTTTGCACAGGAATGAGGAGTTCTGGAACAAGGGGAACCTGGCAGCAGCCGATGAGCTGCTCGGGGCTTCTGCGGCGTTCTTTCTTCCCGGGAGAGGGCAAGTCAGTCTCGATGACTTCAAAGCCTTAGCCGCCAGCTTGCGAGGGGCCTTTCCCGACTGGTACGCCACGACCGAGGAGATGGTGGCCGAAGGAGCCAGGGTGGCTGAGCGGTGGACGGGTCGTGGGACGCAGCAGGGGGAGTTTGCCGGGATGGCCCCGACCGGAAGACAGGTCACGGTGTCTGGTTCCGTCTTCTACCGCCTCGCTTCGGGCAAGATTATGGAGTTCCGGGGGCTCTTTGATGGCCTGGCCTTGATGCAGCAGCTCGGTGCGATGGCGGACCGCGGGTAAGCAGCTCTGGTCATCACTGCGGGCTACCTTCCCGTTGCGGGCTGGACCAGGCGCGGTCAACCGGTAATCACAACCGGTAATGCTCCAGGCGCGCTGCTGCTTGTGCCTGGGTAGACTATGAGCTGGAGCTTCGAGTGGCTCTCTGCATATTGGTGAGTATGTTTTAGTTAATGTAAAGGAGCAATGTCTATGAAAAACGATGGCAAGGTGAGATGGGGCTTCGCACAGGTCGCGGTGGCCCTGCTGGTGGCGCTCGCGCTGGCGGGCGGGCTGCAGCTCGGCCGCGCAAACGCCGCCGCGGCGGATTATGGCCAGGGAGCCGCCTATCAGATCGAGATCTCGGCCAACTGTGTCGGACCCGGCAGTTGTATCCCCAGCGTGGTGAAAGGCTACGGCGTCTGGCTGTGGGCCGAACTCGACGCGGACCACACGGGCGATTACGAAGCGGCTGACTGTGGTCATGCTGGCCCGGGAGGCATCCCCAGTACGACCGGGGCTTTCCATGAGAGCGGGGAGGTGAGTTGGGCGTACTCGGCTGATGGATCCATGATCGTCATCACAGGCGTGGCGATTTTCGGCAACACCGTGCCGGTCACGATCACGGTCCCGGCAGCCTACGGGCATTACTCGCGCTCGTTCGCCCAGGTCCTGGATATACCAGCCTTGGGTGGCGCGCTGCCTGGCTGGGCTCAAGTCCAGGTCGCCCCCTGAGCATGGTCTGAAAGAGGAGCCCATTGTTCAGCAGGACGCCGCGCAGCTGCTCGAGAAGTAGTCGCACAGCCGCGAGCGAAAACCACTTGACCACATCGTTTCCCTGGGGGAAGTGACTCTGAGCATTTCCCCAGGGACGGGGAACAGCCCCAAGGAGCACATGGGATGATTGAAGATGCGCTGCGTCCTCCCGCGATCCTTCGCCTCAAGGCCCGCTGGCATGGGGAATTGATCGGCCCGGAAGACCCCGGCTACGAGACTGCCCGGCGAGTTTGGAACGGGCGGATCGACAAGCACCCCGCATTCATTGCGTACTGCGCGGATGTGACGGAGGTAGCAGAGGCCCTGCAGTGGGCACGGGACTGGCACCTGCCCTTCGTCGTGCGCAGTGGCGGGCACAGCCTGTGCGGCCACTCTGTCTGCGAGGGAGGTCTGGTAATTGACCTCTCGCGTATGAAAGGCATCTGCATCGATCAAGAGCGGCGCACGGTCTGGGCACAGGCGGGGCTGACGCTGGGCGAATTCGTGCGGGCCACCCAGCGGTGGGGACTGGCGACGACGACGGGGACCGTCGCGGGGACAGGTCTGGCTGGCCTCACGCTGGGTGGAGGTCTGGGCTGGTTCATGGGCAAGTATGGGTTGACCATTGACAACCTGCGCCAAGCCGAGCTGGTCACAGCGGAGGGGCAGGTGCTCCGCGCGAGCGCCACCCAGGAGCCGGAGCTGTTCTGGGGTGTGCGAGGAGGTGGCGGCAACTTTGGCATTGTGACGGCCTTCGAGTTGCAACTGCACTCGGTCGGCCCGGTGCTCTCTGGCAAGGTGATCTATCCAGTGGCCCAGGCGCAGGAGGTGCTGCGCGGCTACCAGGAGTACACCGGCACTCTTCCTGACGAACTGACGGTCTCGGCGTCTTTCCTGAGCACGCCGGATGGAGTGCCCGCCCTCGCCATCACCCTCTGCTGGTGCGGAGCGCTTGAGGAAGGGGAGCGGCTCGTGCAGCCACTCCGCCGGCTTGGGACCCCACTTGCTGAGCTGATTCGTCCCATGCCCTATCTCAAACTGCTCACGCGCGCCGATGCCGGGGCGCCCGGCGGGCGCTGCTATGACGCGAAGACGCGCACGCTCAAGCAGCTCAGCGACGGGGCGCTCGAGGTGCTGGCGGCGTATGGCACCCGCCGCACCTCACCCTTTTCCTGCCTCCTGGTGCAGCAGATCCATGGCGCCGCCAGCCGGGTCGATCCCGCCCAGACGGCCTTTGCCCTGCGGGAGGAAGCCTACGTGGTGAGCATCGTGGCCGCCTGGGAGGCAGGCACAGCAGAAAGGCATATGGCCTGGACGGACGGCTGCTGGCGAGCGTTGGAGCCGTTTGCCAGCCGCGGCGTCTATGTCAACTTCCTGGGCGAGGAAGGGGAAGAGCAGGTCCGCGCCGCCTACAGAGGCAACTATCAGCGGTTGCAGGCCCTCAAGCAGCGCTATGACCCCACCAACGTGTTCTCTCACAACCAGAACATTCCTCCCGTCGGGGAGGGGTCTTACGCAGACCAACCCGCGCATCACCCCCACCCAGAGCGGGAAATGAGTGCTCCCACTTTCGCTCCGAGAAAGCTAAGCGGGGAAAATGGAACGGAACCATGGGATGACCCACATTCCGAAGAGATGCAGTGATGAGGTGAGCAAAAGAGTTCTCTGGTTGAAAGGGATGGTTGTATGGCAAGAAAAGAACGTCGCGCTCCTGCGACGATGGAGCAGGTGCTGACATGCCTGCGTACCCGCTGCGGCTTGTGCAGGCTGTGCTGGCTACTTGGGTCATCCGTTCAGAAAAGAGGCTCTTGAGAAAGAAACGTTGTCTCCTCTCCTCATCTGACTTGCGAGCAGCTTGAGACAAGCTGAAATTGAGAACTGTCCATTCACTCT
>Ga0207646_10004132_pt1 | contig 15944 bp, 15 predicted proteins | sample KBSK5502metaG_FD_184343 | JGI IMG/M metagenome (GOLD analysis project Ga0207646, IMG submission 184343) | Corn, switchgrass and miscanthus rhizosphere microbial communities from Kellogg Biological Station, Michigan, USA - KBS K5-50-2 metaG... | ecosystem: Host-associated > Plants > Roots >... | reverse complement strand
GAGCCGCTTGAGTTTCACTTCTTGCCGCGAACTTCGGCGCCAGATCGCGCTTCATCCCCGCTCTTACTGACACGCGGTGGCATCCATCGATTAACGAGTTTCATGACGTGACCGATCAGATTCGGAAATAGCGCATTAGCGGCGATGACGAAATAGGCCGAGCAGGGCATAATCAGGGCGGGCTTACCGCGCCGGCATGCGTTCAAGATTTTTCGCGCAGCGCGCTCCGCGGAAATCGAGGCGAACGGAATTTTACTCGACCAGTCGAACCATCGGTATTCGGCAGCGTGGTCGCCTTTGAATTTGGCGTGAATTTGCGAGCCAGTGCGCATCAGTCCCGGCGTGACGGTTGTGACGTGGATGTTGTCTTGGGTGAGTTCGGGTCGAATTGCATCGGAAAAGCCCGTGAGCGCAAACTTGCTGGCCGAATAAGCTGTCATGTGCGGCACGGCAATTCTTCCGCCGATCGACGAAATGTTTACGATGCGACCGCCGCCCTTTGTCCGCATTTGCGGAACGATCAGCAAATACAAGATGAACGGCGCCCAAAAATGCAGCCGCATCGCACGATCGAAATCTTTGAGTTGCATATGCGCAAGCGGACCGATTTCGATGGTGCCGGCGTTGTTAATCAGGATGTCGATCCTACCAAAGCGCTGAAGGGCCTGTTGGACCGCGGATTGAATTTGCGCGGACTCGAGCAGGTCGCACGGGATTGTCAAAACCTCCGTAGCGAAGCGATCCAAGTCAGTTTTCGCGCGGGCGAGCTCTTCGGCATCGCGCGCGATGAGAGCGACTTTGCCTCCGCCCGCGCAAATCTGGCGCGCAATTTCCAATCCAAGACCGCGCGAGCCGCCGGTGATGAGAGCGATTTTGTCTTTGAAAAAACTGGAACGTGACATCGTGGGGTACCAAAGCCCTAGCGCTGAAAAGATCAACAGGCCGACGGTCAGAGACCGCCGCTACAGTTTCAAGAGTGTCTGCGGTTGAAGCGCGCGACTTCGCGCGCGGTTTCGCGTTCGACGGCGCGCTTTTTCAAGTCGGCGCGTTTATCGCGAGCGACTTTGCCTTGGCCGACGCCGAGCTCGGCTTTCAACTTTCCATTTTTCCAATAGAGCTTCAGGACAACTAACGCTCGGCCTTTGATCTGGGTTTCGCCGTAAAGTTTGTCGATCTCGTGACGGTGCAGCAAAAGTTTGCGGACACGTTTTGCCGCTGGAACTTCATGACTGGCTTTTTCGTAGGGCTGAATGTCGGCATTATAAAGAAAAGCTTCGCCGTTCTCGATTCGGGCGAAGGCGTCGCCGATGTTGGCCTTGCCGGCCCGAATGGATTTTACTTCGCTGCCTTTTAACTCGATGCCGGCTTCGTGGCGCTCGAGGATGTGAAAATCGCGCAGTGCCTTGCGATTAAGGATCGACTCGGCAGGCATGATCACGCGCGGAAACGCGCTGGGAAACTATGCGTTGTCCGGACCTTTGAGAGGCTCGTGCGCCAATTTGCCGGCGATAATTTCCTTGAGAGCGATATCGGTCAGGGACATGCGCGGTGTCGTTTCGACCATCGGCCGGTGTCCCAAACCAAGCTGGCGGACGCGCTTGGAGACAACGTTGATCAGGAGTTGCTGGTTGGGAATTATTTGAGCGGCTTCCTGGAGGAGTTGAGTCGTCATATGGCGCAAGGATTTGACGGCGCGGTTGGCTTCCGTCGGGAATTGAAGAATGGTCGGCGCGCTAGCGGCGAGAGCGGAGGGAGTGAGCTGCGACGCGATCATGAAAACAGAGCGCTGACATTGCGAGCGCTTGAAAAGGTTGTCAAACGATTTGTTCGGACTAACGCAATTTCAATCTCGCTCCAACAAGAGCGACAATAAAACAACTGCCTGCGGCTTACGCAGCGACTAGCCTAACGAATGTCTTCGACGTAGCTGATGACGCGATAATCGACCGCGTTCCCTTCGGAGTCGAGGGTTCGATCGTAATGCCAGTGCACGTTGCCGTTGGTATAGAAGTTTTTGCAGACAATTGCGCCAGTGATGTCTGGACCACCATTGATCGTGAAATTGGCACTCGGGGTGTAAAATACCGCCGAGAAACCGGCGGTTGAGCCACCACCGGAGTTTAGATTAACGGTTTGCTGTACACTAGGATCGGTTGGACTGATTCCGTAGAACTGAAGATTGCCAGCATAACCGCTCGTGTTGATAATGTTCTCGGCTTTCGTCTGGAAGTTCCCGTCAAAGTAGACGTCTAAATGAACGTGTGCCGGGATGGTGATCATGGGGCCGCTGCCACTGCTGGTGCCAATATCACCGGTTACATGAATCGCGACATACGTCTCTTGGACTTGGGGCACACCATTTACTACTGTTGTTGCGGGATTGACCGTCAGGTTCCCGTTGGTCGCAAATGACGTCATAAGATAATAATTGGGGCTCTCGGCGGTTCCGGGCGCGGGAGGAGTGATGTTGGTGCTGCCGGTTACCGCTGTCGGAGAAGACACGAAATTCCACAGGGACGTGCTCGGCATAATGAAAGGCGATAAACTGAAAGGGACGTTGTTGTCGATGATTCCGGAGATACTAGTCGTGTTCTTCGTGACTGTTCCACCGTTTGTATAAACATTGCCGTAGATGTATCCCATGATCGTCGCGACCGAAGCGTCAATCTGAACGGTCCCGGCGTGTGAGTCAGCATATCGCGGGTCAGATGGATTCGTTTTCACACTGGCATCGTAGGGGCCGGTGCTGGAGCGAAAGCTATCGATATAAGCGGCGGACCCGAGCCCGTAAAACGTACCGCCGGCTTTGATGGCCGCTTCAAACGGCGTGATAGGCGCTGCGATCAATTCTATCCGCCGACTAACTTGTGGCGTAGAAACCGGAAGCAGGGTCTGACCGATGCCGTCGCCATTGGGTCCGTAAGTAGCAACGAAGTGATCATAATTAAAATCGATTTTTCGCAACAAGCTATCGCCACGAGTGTTCGGACCCATGCGATCATCCATTCCGACTCGCTTCAGACCCAGGACCGGGGCGGTGCCTTTGGTGCGGATCCGGTACCACGCGTTGCCGTTCCCATCGTAATAAAATGGGTCGGCGCGCGAACTCGTAGTCAGATTGTCCGTGCCGTAGGTTACGGGGGAATTTGTGTAGGCGCCGCCGGAATACGTCCAGCTGCTGAATGCGTGTGTCGGATCGAGAATTGTCTTGCGAACTTCGGCATAGGCGATGTCACCGCCGGTCTCCGCCGCGTCGAGCGATTCTTTCCAGCTGCGCACCTGACTCGAAACCACATTGTATCGGGTCATGCAATTGAGCAACACGTTTCCGCCGATTATTGAGACGACGAGAATTGTGCATAAGACGCACAGAAGCACGTTGCCGCACTCAGACGTTCGTTGTGAGATTCGCATTACCGCCGGTGTGTAAGACACTGCGGGTTAACCGCGCCGCTTGTTCCGGAGGTAGGCCGTGGCGTAAAGGCTCGTGCCCGTGCGCTCGGCGACTGCGCCGCTGGAAGTAAAGATCGGCGAGAAAGTCACGGAAGTGCTCGCATATTCGGTGTTGGCCAAATCAACATCTGTGGTCGCTGGAACCAGTTGGTCAGTACTTGAAGCGATCGTAGTAACGACACCATTTTCCGTCCGCAGGATCGAGTTTCCACTGATGGAGTAAACCACCGTGGTGGTGGATGGGCTGTAATTGACCTGCCAGCCGCTCGCTGTGTAGACGACAGTCGGCGTGCGTGGCGTCCCGATAGTCTCCGGGTCTGCAATCGCCTCGGGATCGCCGGCTTGAATGATGTAATTAGGCAAGTTCAGCGTGACACTTTGCAGGTCAACCGAAGTGGTGACGATGAGCCCGCGTTTCACATCGCGATTCAGGTAATCAATAATACGGATTTGCTGCATCTGCGTGCTGAAATAATTGTCGGTCGCGGCGAAGCTCTTCTGGAGCGAAATGCCGCAAGTGATGGCGGCTGCGAGAACGATGGAACTGAGGCTAAGACTGACCAGCATTTCACTAAGGGTGAAGCCGGCAATTGATTGTGAGGTTTTAAGTTTCATTTTTTTGTTCCGTTTGAGATAATGGTGCTGGTTGTTTCGGAGCGCGCTCGCCCACCGAGCATGTTCCATGAGGTTGAGACATCTACTTGTACTAGAGAGGTTCCGAGATCAGTCGCAGTCGAATCGTTGTTCACGACGCCGTCTGGTGTGCGGGTGAATTGAGTCACTCCGTTCGCAGTCGGGTATGCACTGATTTTTACGACCTCAGTCGCCTTCTTATAAAAGTCAGAGCCGTTCGGGGGTGTCGCCAGAAGCGATTGGACAGTGCTTGTTGTGGTCAGATCGGCGAAAGCCAGGTTGCGCAAAACTTCGCAGCGATCGTGCACGCTCTGCAGCCCAGCGATGGATTCTTTACTTGCGTCGATGTAACGAAGACAGACAGCGTTAAGTTCGAATATGGACGCGCAGAAAATTGCGAGCAACAAAACAGCAACGAGGACTTCCGGGAAAGTCATCGCGTCGGTGGGTTGCTTTGGTCGGAGTTTCATTGCTTGTCTTCGGGCTATAGAAATTAGCAGAGATTATGCCCATTTTCTCGCCCTTGCGATGATTGGCAATCTAAATGAGAAATTTCATAATTTCTCTCATAATCGAGAGGAAAATGAGGACTTCGCTCTTAGGCAGGGTGACAATTTTTTGAACAGTCCGGCCTTTCGGCTCCGGTCGACTCCGGTCACCAGGCTGCTTGTTTAGTCTTCCAAGTCGCTTGCTATTAGCGATCGAATGCGCGAAGTAATGCCCGCTTCGATTGTCGATTTGCTGAAGGAAGTTCGGGCTGTGGCTCAGCTTGGTAGAGCGCCTGGTTCGGGACCAGGAGGCCGTGGGTTCAAATCCCACCAGCCCGATAAAAAAAGTTTGAAGTTGCAGGGCCAACTCTCGCGCTGTGGAGATTTCTTTATTACTATGTGTAACGCCATGAGAATGGGCCTAGTAGCGTTGCTCATCTTGTCGAGCCGTTACGAGACGGGCTACTTGTCACAAGAAGTCAGTTGAAATCAGACCTGCTCCGTGGTTGGATCGGCAACGGCGGAATGCAAATTCGTTATGGGCTCCCTGAAGAAAAGACGTAAGGCGAAAATCTCAAAACATAAGCGCCGCAAGCGTATGCGGGCGAATCGCCATAAGAAGCGCTTACGATATAAAGCGTAGCTTTTCCACTCGTTAGGCCACGCTCGAACGTTTGCGTGCAAGGTTTCGCGCGAGTACAATCCGCAACATGATGGAGCCCAATGGCCGGCTTGAGCGGATTCTCCATCGCCTGATTGTTGGAGCATTTTTTCTGACCCTGTCCACGCCTCTCCTGGCTCGACCGCGTCCTGCCGCGCCAAGTCCTCAAGTCTCTCCAAGCGTAGGACCGACAAAAAAATCGGTTCGGCAAGAGGACTCCCTGTTCATAACCCCGCCGAAAGACCTCTTACTTCGCTCCGAAAGCGAGCATAAAGCCGACGCCTTGGCGCACTTTGTTGAAGGGATGTCGTTAGAAGAAAATGGAGAGATGGATAAGGCTTTAGCCGCTTATCGCAAAGTGCTCGATGTCGATCCAGGGCAGGCGGATTTGGCTTCGCGCGTCGCGGCGCTGCTTACGCGGCAGGATGATTTTCCGCAGGCGATCGACGTTTTGAAAGACGCCATCAAAGCGAATCCGAATGCTTCTGAACCTTTGCTCCAGCTTGCGTTCATCTACGCAAAATATCTTCGACGGACCGATCAAGCCATTGATTACGTTAATCGAGCCATCGCGCTCGATCCGCATAACATCGACGCCTACGAACGCCTTTGTGAAATTGCGCTCGCTGCTGGAGATGAGAAAAAAGCTTTGCAGTCGCTGGACCGCGCAGCCGCCACTCCCAATGGTGCTGCCGTCTTTTGGGCGCGTCTCGGAAAACTTTACGCGTCGATTGTTTTTAAGCCTGATCGCCCGCCCAAGCCGGATGAAACCGCGCGGGTGAATGAAATCTTTAAAAAGGCGGCCGAGCATGCCGGCGACGATCCGGCCGTTCTTAAAGACGTCGCCGATTACTATGCCTCCACCCAGCAAATTAAGGAGGCCATCCCGCTCTACCTGCGTCTGCTAGAACTCGAACCGGACGATACCAATGCGCGAGAAAAACTCGCAACTGGTTTCGTTCTGACGAACCAACGCGATAAGGCCGTGGAGATGCTCGAAGCAATTATTAAGGAACATCCCGAAAAATATCAGCCTTACGATTTGTTGGCTGGATTGCTGGATGACGCCGCTCGCGCGTTGGAACGGGAAAAAAAGACCGAGCAGGCAAAAGCAGCGTTTGCCAAAGCGGCTGCCAATTATGAGCAGAGTCTGACCATTAATCCAGGTCGCGCCAGCCCATATCTCCATTTAGCCGAGCTGCTGCTTGGCCCGTTGAAGGAGAACGACCGCGCGGTCAAAGTACTCAGCGAAGCACGGCAACACTTCCCCCAAGCGCCGGAAATCGTTTACTACCTCGCCATCGCTCAACGCGAAGCGAAACATTTCCAGACAGCGGTCGCCACCTTCGAAGAAGCTTTGCATGAAGCCGAAGCCGAAGGTGCCGAGATTGCCAATGCGCGATTTTATTTCGATTATGGCGCGGCTGCGGAACAAGCCGGCCTTTACGACAAAGCGGCGGATCTTTTTAGAAAATCGATTGCAGTCGATCCCACCAATGCCGCAGATGCTTACAATTACCTGGCCTACATGTGGACCGAGCAGAACACGCATCTCGATGAAGCCGAGCAGATGATTAAACTGGCTTTACAAGCCGACCCAAACAATGGCGCGTACATTGACACGTTGGGATGGCTCGAGTTCCGGCAGAATAAATTCGATCAGGCATTGACCGATCTCCTCCGTGCCACGCACAAGTTAACCCACGACGACCCGGTTGTGCTTGAACACATTGGAGATACCTGCGCGAAATTGAATAAATCTGCTGAAGCTTTGGATGCGTGGCAAAAGGCGCTTAACCTCGACCCTCAAAACAAAAAACTGGCCGACAAGATCGACAATGCGAAGACTAAAATGAGCAAAGGTCAGCCTCCGAATGCAAACCCGATCCATTAAAGTTATGTCGGTTGGCTTTCTGTGGAGCTTATCGTTGGCATGAGCGAATATCCAACGCCTTGGCAGAAAAGAACGATGTGGGCTGCGCTCACCGCATTATTTGTTGTCTTGCTGATCGTTATGGCCGGCGCGGTTGTTTACGTCGGCGCCAATCTCATCAGTTTTCTCCAACCAATTTTAATTCCCGTTGCGATCGCAGTGATCCTCGCCTACCTGCTCGATCCGCTTGTGACCGAGCTCTGTCGGCGCAAGATGGGACGTGGCTGGGCCGTCATCGTAATTTTTGCCAGTGTTGTCATTGCCCTGGTCGGTTTGGTCGCCTGGGTTGCGCCAACCATTTCAATGCAAAGCGCGAACTTCGCGCGGGAGCTTCCCAGTTACACGCAAAAAGCGCGCGATCGCATTGTCGATCTTATCGTTCAGTACAATCGCGTGGCCGGTGGCACCGCTGGCCGCGGGAAATCTGCGTCGTCGGGCCTCGTGAATTTCTTGCTTGGAACACCACCGCCTCACGCGCCTTCCCCCACGCCGGCCGCTGCGCCAACTCCGTTGCTACAAACAACGGCATCGCCTGGGGAGACGATCTCCGCGGCGCCGGCCAAAATCAGTTCGGCCGAACGGCAGCAACTTGAAGCCAAAGCCGACAAAATTATTCCGAATCTCGAGCGTTATCTGCCCACATTGGCTGACAAAATTTGGAATATTATCAAGAAAAGCATCGGGGGATTTCTCGGCATAACCGGATTTTTGCTCAGTCTGATCATGGTGCCGATTTATCTTTTTTTCCTTTTGAAGGAACGGCCGCGGATCGAAAAGAGATGGAGAGATTACCTTCCGCTCCGAGCCTCTCCGTTGAAAGATGAGATCGCCGCCGCGCTATCGGAGATAAATAGTTACGTTATTGCCTATTTTCGTGGCCAATTGCTGGTCTGCCTGGTCGACGGAACTCTCATTGGAAGCGCGCTCACGCTGCTCGGTTTAAACTTCGCGCCGCTTATCGGACTCCTTGTAGTCATCCTAACAATGATCCCCTACGTCGGAATTATTGTCTGTTGGGTGCCGGCTGTGCTGATCGCGGCATTTCAATGGGGCGATTTTTGGCATCCGTTCTGGGTGACAGTGATTTTTATCACCATCCAAAATCTCGAAGGGATGTTTTACGCGCCACGCATCGTTGGGAAATCGGTCGGTCTGCATCCGATGACGGTCATAGTGTCGATCTTCGTCTGGGGACTGTTAATTGGCGGTTTGCTCGGACCGATTCTCGCCGTGCCATTAACGGCGACAATCAAAGTGCTTTTAACGCGTTATGTTTGGGGACCGCGCCTGCGCGAACGGATTCGCGATCAGGTCGAGAGTGTTCCTGTTGTCCGCGAAGCGGAGCAGACCTAACCCCTTCCGAACAGACTGTTGTCCACGCGTCAGTTGCATTGTAGCAAACGCGCACGCATAAAAGAATAGATGCCGGAAAAAATCAGACGCGTGCGGCGCAAAAGACGCAGTCGATCCTTGCCGGGCGTCGAATCGTTTCCAAGCTTCCGGCTTCATCTGCCGCCGGTGCGAGTTGCGCTTTACCTTGCGGCCGCCGCAGTCGCCGTGTTGTTGATCGCCGTTTTTGGAACTTACGGCTCCAAGCTTTACACCGGTTGGCACGAATCACGTTTGCTCAAGCACGCAACGGCGATGCTGGAGAAAAAGGATTTCGTCGCCGCGAATCGATTGGCACGCCAGGTCCTCGAACGCCACCGCGATTCACTTCCCGCTTTTTATGTCCTTGCCGAAGCCACCGAAAAACAAAACTCGGAGGAAACGGTTTCCTGGCGTGCGCAGATCGCCCGTTTGCAGCCTGACAACGTCGAGAGTCAGCTCAATCTCGCTTCGGCCGCGTTGCGGTTTGGGCAGATCGATCTTGCGCGAAAAACATTGGAGCGCGTCGCACCGAAGGCGCGGGATCTGGCGGTTTTCCACATCGTAGCCGGCTGGTTGGCGCGAGCCGAAGGAAATCTCGCCGAACAAGAGCAGCAGTTCGCCATCGCGGTAAACAAAGATCCCAAAAACGATCTTTATAAATTTAATCTCGCTGCGCTACAGATTCGTTCCGAAGATCCGGAGAAAAGCGCTCAGGCGCGCGGCAATCTGGAGCGCCTTACCCAAGTCCCGGAGTTTCGCACCGGCGCTCTCCGGGCATTGCTCAATGACGCGGTCGATCGCAACGATCTCCAAGCTGCCGATCGATTCGCGCAACAATTGCAGATGTCGCCCGAAGTCAGCTTCAGCGACTATCTACTCTGCCTGAATTTTTACCGGAAGCTGAACGCGAAGAAATTCGATGCACTTCTGGAAAAAGTGAAACCGGTCGCAGCTCGCAACTCCGGCGACCTCAGCCTTCTCATGGATTGGATGAATGAAAACGGCTTGGCCTCAGAAGTTGTGAAGTGGATGGACAAATTGCCGGACGCGACAACCGCCAAACCGCCGGCCGCCATCGCTATCGCGGCCTCCTTTGCCGAACAAAAGAACTGGTCCCGCTTGCGGCGGTGGACACGAAGCGGATCCTGGGGAGAAGAAGATTATCTCCGGCTCGCCTATCAGGGCTTTGCTGCGAGGCAATCACGCCAATCCAGCGCCGATGCCGAATTCGGTACGCTTTGGCGCGCGGCGCTCCATGCCGCTGCCGATCAGCCTGATCGTGAAATCAAACTCGCGCGCCTTGCCAGCAAATGGAATTTGCCGATCGAGAGCGAAGAACTTTGGTCGCGGCTCTCGCGCACTCCGCCCAGCCGGCGGGAAGCACTCGACGCCCTTTATCGGCTTTATCGCACCAACAACGACGTCAAAAAACTTTACGATGTGCTCCAGCGTTTACACGAGGCATCGCCTAACGAGATTGGGATAACCACCAATCTCGCGCGGCTCGGGTTAAACATCGATCAGAACACAAAACAAGCGCAGGAGCTCGCCAAACAAGCTTACGATCGCGCGCCCGACGACGTGAACTGCGCGGTGACTTACGCATTCTCACTTTATGTGCAGGGTCGCACCACTGAGGGATTGGAGATTCTTCGGAAATTGCCGCCCGAAGCATTGCACGAATCGCATGCCGCGGTTTACGCTGCCGTTTTGCTTCTCGATGTAAATCAGACTGACGTCGCCAAGGAATACATCCAGGTAGCGAAACACGGTCCCATCTACGGCGAAGAAAAACGTCTCCTTGAAGATGAGCTGACAAAAATCTCCGGCGCGTCACCCAATCCAACTACGACGCCGTCGCCAACGCCAACTCCTGTACCATCCGCAACATCGACATCTCCGTCTGCGACGCCAATTCCTGAACTTTCTGCGAGCGCGACACCGTGATCGCTTTAATCGGCTTTAGTCTTTATAAGGATCGACAATATCGCGTCCGGCCATCGCTACACCGAGCGGTCGCAACGTGTGCAGCACCCGAATAGTGCCCGCATGCGCTTGCAACACATCAGGCAGTCGTCGATACGCTTGCGGCGCTTCATCCAAATCGCCACCGCGCAAAACAATTGCTCGGTCGTGCAACCATTTCATCATCTCATCATGCCGGACGAGTCCGTCTTGGCGGATGCGCTTGTTGCCGACCTTTACGAATTTTCCTTTCGCCGCCGTGCGCGACATAATTCGTCCTGCGCCATGAATCGTTGAAAAAAGTGCTTCGCGCGACGTGGGCGAATCCACGCCTTCGATGATCACCGCGTCGTCACCCATGCTTCCGCCGACAAATCCTTTCTGTCCGGGAAACGCCGGCGTGGCGCCTTTGCGTACCACCCAAAACTCTCCGCCATCATGTTTTTCGCGCCAGGCGAAGTTGTGATGATTGTGCACTTCATCGACAATCCGCGCGCCCAAAATGTTTTGGACCACATGTCGTGCAACCGCCTGGCGTCCAGCGTAAGCGTAGCGTCCGGCCAAGTGCATTCCGGCGAGATAATCGTGACCGATCTCGGATTTTTCATCGACCACTGTCGGCGGCACGTCCATCCCATCCTTACCACCGGCTGCTTTCAAAAAATGCGTAGCCGTTTTGTGGCCAAGCCCGCGCGAACCGAAATGCACTCCAACCCAGATGCGGTCCTGCTCGTCCGCGAAAATATCAACGTAATGATTTCCTCCGCCCACAGTGCCGAGTTGGTCGGCGGCGGTGGATTTGAGATCGCCGACTGGTTTGATTTGCCAAGCCGGATCGTCGAACAACTCGTGCTCCACGCGCGTTTTGCTTTTGCGCCCGATCCCGAACGAAATTTCCCGCACCACGTCGTCCATGATCTTGTCTATCTTTGGCGCGATCTCCTCGCGCTTCGCATCCGTCAGGATAGCGAGATTGCCGCAGGCGATATCGAAGCCGACTCCGCTGAGCGAGATTTTGTCTTTGTAAGCAACGACGCCGCCGATTGGTTGGGCATAACCTTTGTGACCGTCGGCACAAAGGACGCCGCGCTCGCCACCCGTCGCCACGCAGGTTTCGATTTGCTTGATCGTCGCCGGATCGTGCTCGGCAAAAATCTTAGTCTTCGGATCCATCGGTAAGACAAGCTCGAACCGATGGAGGAGATTTCAATTCGTTATCGGCGCAGCGATTTCTTGGCCACAATTTTCCACGCCTCAACATCGGCCTTAGTCCGCGATGGTGAAGCGCAACGCACGGCTGCGATTGAATCGAAAACAACACTGCGAAAAGGCAACTTCATCACTGCGGCCAGTTCCTTCTTCGTCGCGCGTGGCAATTTTCTGTAAAGCAAACTCACGTGCGGATCACTTGGAGCTTTTGCTGGCGACTTCCCCGCGCGGCCAAGAGCGGCGACCAGCTTTCGCAGCGTGTCGCTCGATTTGAACCGGACAAAAAGCGTTTTCGTAAACTCGGATGAAAAGGCAACTCCGCGCGCCGTCAGTCGAATCGGTCGCGGTGAAATCTGCCGCAAAACCTTTTTCGGAGATTGTCGATCTTTGGTTGTCGAAAAAAACGTTAAGTGCGGTTCGAAATTCGGTGCCCGAAATTCTTTGCGCAAAATCCGCACGATCTCGCAAAACAATTCGCGTTCCGGTTTTGCCGGAAGCAGCCAGTAAACCGTCGCCGTTTTCTTCATAGCTGTCGGCGATCTACGACCGGCGGAGCGGGATTACCGATAATGTCGATCTTATGCGCCCGTCTTTTCTTTCGCGGCGTCTTTGGAATTGATGTCGATCGTGATCATGAAGCCGTTCGTCCCTTTGAACTCGAACGCTTTGTCACCTGTGCGATAAGCTTCGACGTCGTTCGGCATCATGATGAATCCATCATTTCTCGGTGCGCCCCAGTACTTCAAATTCTTGATCACGATCGGATCGTCAGTCATTCCTTTGAATTTGTTGAGAACGACTTCACCGCTTTTGCCGTCCGCCAATTTTCCTTCGGCGTGATCACGCGTGGCCGTCCAGCTCACTTGAGCGTCTGGAGCAATCGAGAACGAATTCCATTTTGCCGGAAACACGTGCGGCAAGATTGTCTTGATCCCTTCACGTTGCTCTGCCGTGACCGATGGATCGAAAGTAACGACCGCCCAATCCATTTGCCCCTTGGAAAAATCGCCGCCTAGATCGCCGGCGATCCAGAATTTCGCGCCGTCCAGTTTGGTCGCGCCGTAATTTCCGTGATTGACCTTGTAGGCCATGTTGAATTTGCAGAAATGCTCGCCGCCTTCGCCGTGTGAATGACCGGCGTGCTCGCTGTGCGCAGCCGGTTTCGTACTAAAGTAACACTGGCAGAACATCGGACAGCTGCACGCTTCGATTGCCGTCGCATTCATCGACCAATCGGACGCAGCCGGCTTGTCAGGCCCGCAAAACGAGACGCGCGCCGCCAGGAACAAGAGAGAAACAGTAAGATAAAAAGCTCGCATAAAGACCTCCGGGTTGACCTTCGTTGACACGAAAGTTGTAGGGGTTTACCTGACCTAAAGTCAAGACAATCCGGTCGATCTCGATCGCACGAACGAAACTATTTCTTCCCTGCCGAAACCGTTTTCAGATCAAGCTGCACCGGAGCGTTCTTTTGCCAGCCATCCGCGGCCGGATCGACTTTGAAGTCGGGAATGTCGGCTCGCGCGGTCTTTTTCGCGTTCGAGTCTCCATAAAGCTTATCGCGCTCTGCCACGATGTTCGCCTTGGCCTGTCCATCCTTTGTGAACGCCATCATTAATTGCGGAATCCCCAGCGGGAGCTTGTCGCCGCGATCGATCTGCCAGGTGTGCCACGTTTTTCCGTAAGTGCCGATCAACACTTTCATCAGGCCTTTTTCATCGGCATCGGCCATTCCCGGCGCAGTCAGCACGCCCGATTTCACTTCATAATTATGGCTGTGCCACAGCTTTTTCTCTTGGGCCGGCAGCGATTCGAAGATTTTCGCGCTTACGATGTATTCGATTCCGATCAACCGGGCCCCCGGCTTATTCGAATCGTAGAGGATGCATTGCAGAACTTCATCACTCAGATGCGCGCAATAATGCTCGGCAATAACTTGCCGGCTCATATCGCCGCTGTAGAAGTGAATTCCACACACGTGCGCGTGAATATCGCCCACCGGCGCGAAATTCGCGGTTGCAGTAACGCCTTTGGCGGGCTCCGAAGACTGCGCAAACGCAGCTACCGCGACGAACAAACTTGAGAAGAATATTGTTTTCATCTGAACCAGACTCCTTGCCGAGTTGTTGTGAGGTTTGATCTGACCGCGAAGTCTAGGAACGCGAAGAGGCCGACAGCAATACTAAAATCCAGAAGATGTCGATCTTAAGGTGCCGGGGAATAAACTGGCGCGAACCAGCGCATGGAGCAGATTATCTCGTGCACAAGGTGGCTACTAATCAGGTGGATTGGTCCGCGCTCCGTGAAGATTTTCCGATTCTGCGGGAGTGGGTGAACGGTCATCCACTGATTTACTTCGACAGCGCCGCCAGCTCGCAGAAACCGCGCGCGGTGCTCGATGTTGTCCGAAATTATTACGAACACGAAAACGCCAATGTGCATCGCGGCCTGCACACATTGAGCGCACGCGCGACTGAGCATTACGAAAAATCACGGCAGCGCGTGGCCGATTTTATCGGCGCAACGAGCGCGGACGAGATCGTCTTCACGCGCGGCACGACCGAGAGCATTAACCTGGTCGCGCAAGCGTGGGGCGGAAAATTTCTTCGCGCCGGCGATGTGATTCTGCTCACTGAGATGGAGCACCACAGCAATCTGGTGCCGTGGCAGCTACTCACCGAGCGAATCGGCGCGCAATTGCGTTTCGTTCCGGTTCGTGACGACGGCACGCTCGCGATTGAGAAACTTTCCTCGTTGCTCACGTCTGAGGTGAAAATGTTTGCTTTCACCCACGTTTCCAACTCGCTCGGCACGATTAATCCCGTGGCCGATCTTTGCCAGAAAGCGCGCGCTGTTGGTGCGTTGACGCTTGTCGATGCCGCGCAAAGTATCGGGCACATGCCCTTAAATGTTCAGGAACTTGGCTGCGACCTTCTTGCTTTTTCCGGTCACAAAATGTGCGCGCCGACCGGAATCGGCGTTCTCTATGGGCGGTCAGACGTTCTCGATGCGACGCCGCCTTGGCATGGCGGGGGCGAGATGATCGTCAGCGTCACTTTGGAAAAAAGCACATTCAAAAAACCGCCGCACCGCTTCGAGGCTGGCACACCAAACATCGCCGGCGCGATTGGGTTGGCGGCTGCGATCGACTACCTCGAAGGAATCGGACGCGCCGAAATTTTTAAACATGATGTCGATCTTGCCGACTATGCGTTGAAAGGAATGGCGGAATTAGCGGGACTGCGCGTCCTCGGACCGTCGCGCGACCGCGGCGGAGTCATTAGCTTTGTGATGGACGCGGCGCATCCGCACGATCTGACCACGTTTGCCGATCAGTATGGCCTCGCCATGCGCGGCGGGCATCATTGCAACCAACCTCTTATGCGACGGTTCGGCGTAGCCGGAACCACGCGCGCCAGCTTTTATTTTTACAACACCCGCGAGGAAATCGATTCAATGATCGACATTCTCCAGAAAGCCGTCCGTTTTTTCAAATGAACCCGGAACTCGGCGATCTCGAAGAACTTTACCAGGAGGTGATCCTCGATCATTCGCGGCGTCCGCGGAATTTTGGCGAGCTGCCTGATGCTGCCGTTCGGGTGCATGGCGATAATCCGGCGTGCGGCGACGAGATTCATCTCGGCGTGAAATTCGACGGCGGCGGGGGGTTGGAGAACATCAAATTCACCGGTCACGGCTGCGCTATCAGTCAGGCATCCGCGTCATTGATGACGATGAAATTGAAAGGCAAGAGCCGCGGCGAAGTCGAAGAAATGCTCCACGCATTTCACGATTTGGTAACGATCGGGAACAATGACGCGCCGAAGACGCTCGGCGACCTCCGCGTCATGCGCGGTGTTCGTAAATTTCCGCAGCGCGTGAAATGCGCGATGCTCCCGTGGCGCGCAGTCGAGCAAGCATTGCGGCAAAGTGAAGGCGAAGCCACCGTTTCAACTGAGGAACCGGAATTTGCCTGAGTCATGCCGACGAACGTTCTGGGAACCGAATTGAAATGCTGTTGTCGCGACCCGATGACCGGATTTTTTCGTGACGGTTTTTGTCGAACCGGTCCGGAGGATGTCGGTCTGCACACTGTTTGTGTGAAAGTCACTCGCGAGTTTTTAGATTTTTCGGTGCTCGACGGCAACGATCTCGTCACGCCGGCTCCGGAATGGGGATTTCCCGGACTCAAACCCGGCGACAAATGGTGCGTCTGCGTCACGCGCTGGAA